>Ga0315900_10000550_pt1 | contig 64642 bp, 57 predicted proteins | sample LakEriMetagenome_FD_203521 | JGI IMG/M metagenome (GOLD analysis project Ga0315900, IMG submission 203521) | Freshwater fungal communities from buoy surface, Lake Erie, Ohio, United States - Buoy 12 MA114 | ecosystem: Environmental > Aquatic > Freshwater > Lake > Lake biofilm | place: USA: Lake... | reverse complement strand
GCGGTGTTCCCGGACCTGCCGGTCTACAGGGCACCGTGCCGCGCGGGCCGGGAAACGCGGGTCGCGTTTCCCGGCCCCGCCCGGAGAGATGAACGCACTTTCACCGCCTCAATGGCGGGGGCCATCGTCCCTGCCACAGCGCCGCGCTGGCATCTGGACCGGCCGGGGGCCAAAGCCCCCGGCCAGCGCCCCACCCGCCCCCGGCGGGCGCTTCTCGCCCGCCGGGTCGGGCGCTGGCCTCTGCTGGTCCCGGACCTGCCGGTCTACAGGGGATCGTTCCGCGCGGGCGGGGGAAACGCGGGTCGCGTTTCCGGGTCCCGCCCGGAGAGATGAACGCACTTTCACCGCTTCACTGGCGGGGGCCAACGCCCCTGCCACAGCGCCGCGCTGATCCTTGGCCAGCCGGGGGCCAAAGCCCCCGGCCAGCGCCCGACCCGCCCATGTCGGGCGCTTCGCCCCCGCCAGGTCGAGCGCTGGCCTGCGTTGTTCCTGGACCGACCGATCTACAGGGCACCGTCGCGCGCGGGCGGGGAAACGCGGTGCGTTTCCTGTTCCCGCCCGGAGCGGTGAAGGCACTTTCACCGTTCCGATGGCAGGGGCCATCGCCCCTGCCACAGCGCTACATTGGCATCAGGATCAGCCGGAGGCCAAAGCCCCCGGCCAGCGCCCGACCCGCCCGTGGCGGGCGCTTCGTCCCCGCCGGGCCGGGCGCTGGCCTTTCGTGGTGCCCGGACCCACCGGTCTAAAGGGCAGCGTCGCGCGCGGGCGGGGGAAACGCGGGTCGCGTTTCCTTTTCCCGCCTGCACCGACGAAAGCACTTTCACCGCTTCAATGGCAAAGGCCATCGCCCCTGCCACAGCGCCACGCTGACCCTTGCCAGCCGGGGGCCACAGCCCCCGGCCAGCGCCCGACCCGCCCATGGCGGGCGCTTCGCCCCCGCCGGGTCGGGCGCTGGCCTTTTCGCGGTGCCTGGACCGACCGATCTACAGGGAACCGTGCCGCGCGGGCGGGGGAAACGCGGGTCGCGTTTCCTGATCCCGCCCAAAGGCGCAGTCCCTTTCCCCGGACCGGGAAGAGTTTCCCGGCAGGCAGGCGGTCGGATTGCTTGTCCAGCACCCTGTCAGATTTGCATCTTCACAGCCGTTGTGATTCCGGTTTGTCACATCAGCTGAACCGCTGTCATGCCGGCTGGCAAGGGCAACGATGGCGGCGTGGCCGCGTGACCTGCCCTTCTTCGCTGAACGACCGAAGGCATACCCGGGAGACAGGGATGACCGTTCCCTTCACAGGGCAAGGCTTGCCGGTGACTGTGGCCTTTATCCTGCAACCGGCCCGGTGAACCTTATCGCCCCCGCCACGCCGCCAGAATATACGCCGCCGTCATCAGGTCCAGATGCGCGCCGCCGCCGTTCTTGGCCAGCGTGATCTCCTCCGGCCCACGCCGGTCATAGGTGCCTTTCGCCAGATCGTAGAAATCCGCGACGATGTCGCTGTCGGAAATCACGCCGCGCGCGATGGGGTCTTTCAACTCTCCGATGTGGTCAACCGTCGTGGCGCGGGCATCCACGAAGAGGCGGGCACGCGTCAGCGCGTCGTCATCCACCTCGCGCATGTCGGGGCGGTAGGCGCCGATCAGGTCCAGATGCGTGCCGGGTTGCAGCCAGTCGCCCATCACCAGCGGATCATGGCTCATCGTGGCGGTGGCGATGATGTCGGCCTGGCGCACCGCCTGTTCCAGATCGGCCGTGGCGGTGCCGCCGGTGGCCGCCGCCAGTGCTGCCGCCCCCGCCGGGCTGCGGTTCCAGAAGGTGAACTCTGCCTGGGCAAAGGCGCTGCGATAGGCCTCCACCATCGACCGGGCCACGGTGCCCGCCCCCACGATCAGAATGTTGCGGCTTTCGGGCCGGGCAAGCTGGCGCGCGGACAGCAGGCTGTCCCCGGCGGTTTTCCACTTGGTCACCAGGTGGAAATCAATCACCGCCTCCAGCTCGCCCGTGGTGTCGCCGTACAGGCAGACACCGCCGTTGACCCTGGGTTTCCCCCGCGCCGGATTGCCGGGAAAGATCGTTGCGGTCTTGACCAGCAGCCCCAGCCCGTCGATCCAGGCGGCGCGGTTCAATTGCGTATCCTGGCCCCGGTACAGGAAGGTATCGGCAATTCCGGCGCGGGGCAGGCGGTGCCCGGCGATCAGGGCCTGTACCAGCCCGTCCCAGGACAGATAGGTCTCGGCCTCCGGCCCGATCATGTCCATGGTCACAGCCCTGCCTCTGCCGCCGCAAGAAGGCCTGCCGCGACCAGCCGCTGTGCAAAGCCCTTCGGCCCGTCGAAAAGATGCACCTGCCAGCCGCGCGCCCCTGCTGCCGCGATGTTATCGGCCTGATCATCGGTGAACAGCAGCGCCCCGGGCGGCAGGCCGCAGTCCTGTTCCACGATCCGGTAAATCTCCGGGTTCGGCTTGGTCACCCCCATGTGACCCGAGATATAGCGCCGGTCAAACTCGCCCAGGAAGTCATACTGTGTTTCGGCACAGGCAAAGCTGTGGGTGCCGAAATTCGACAGCGCGAACACCGGCACGCCGTTGCGGCGCAATGCCCGCAGCAGCGCCACCGAGTGGTCGATCCGGGGCGAGGCAAGCCCGATCCAGCGGTCATGCCACCAGCGGATCTGTTCGGCCCAGGCAGGCGTGCGGTCGGCCAGATCATAGACCGTCTCGCGGAACGGCCCGCCCAGATCAATCTGCCCGTTCATGCCCGTCAGATCCACCTCGGCAAACAGCCGGCGGCGGGTCGCCTCGCCCAGCTGGCTGTCGTAATAGCGTTCCGGGTTCCATTCGATCAGCACATTGCCGATGTCAAAGATCACCGCCTGCGGTCGCGTCATCCCGTCTTTCCCCTTTGTGCTGCCTCGCGCCACAGCATGTAAAGCCCGCCGCCGCAGATCAACGCAATACCCGTCCAGGCGGTTCCGTCCGGCCAGGTGTCAAAGACCGCGACCCCCCAGAAGATCGCCATCGGCATCGAGACATATTCCAGCGGGGCGACCAGCCCCGCCTCGCACAGCCGGTAGGCCTGGGCGATCAGCAATCCCCCGAGCGCGCTGGCCGTGCCCGAGGCCAGAAAGACCGGCCAGTCCGCCAAATCCGGCCAGGTCCATCCGCGAAACAGAAAGGCCAGCGACGGATCGCTTTGCTCTGCAAGATGCCCGTCGCCCACGGTCACCCCCATGAACAGGCAGACGACGATGAACGACACCTGCACATAGAAGGCCATGGTCACGGCGCGTTCCGCCGTTCCCATCCGCCGCGTCAGGATGTGCATCAGCGCATAGAACAGGGCAGAGGCCAGCGGCAGAAAGGCGGCGGCATGAAAGGTCGTGGGACCGGGGCGCAGCATCACGATGACCCCGGCCAGACCAAGGCCGACCGCAACCCAGCGGCGCGGGCCGACATGTTCGCCCAGCAGCAGCACCGACAGGGCGGTGATCATCAGCGGGGCCACAAAGAAAACTGCCACGGCATCGGCCAGCGGCATCGCGGCCAGGCCGAGAAAGTAGAACAGGTTCGATGCAACCACGCACAGCGCCCGCAGCAGATGGGTGCCAAGACGGGATGTTTGCAGCGCCGCAAATCCGCCCTGGAACGGCAGCACCAGGCAGATCATCATCGCAAGGCCGATGAGGGACCGGATCAGCACAACCTGGTGCAGGGCGTAGTCCCCGCTCAGGAACTTGATGGCCACATCATTGACCGAAAACACCAGCGATCCGCCGATGGCCGAAAAGATGCCGATCAGTGCAAGGCGGCGGGGCTGGGAAAGCTGGGCGGTCACCGCCCGATCAAGCCGGGTGGCCGCCCTGGTGTCTGTTCCGCCTGCGACAGCGGCCGGTCTGCCTGCGCCGCGCGCAGCATCCGGTCCAGCGCATCCAGAAAGCGCGACCGGTCGGCCGTGGAAAACATCCTGCCGCCCCCCTGCCGGAACGGGTCTGCGGCCCGCAGATCGGCGGCCAGATCGCGCGAGGCCAGGATCATGCCGATATTCGCCACGTTCAGCACCGCGCCATCGGGTTTGATCACGCGCGCCCCGGCGGCCAGGCATTTCGCCGCCAGGGGAATGTCGCCGGTCACGATCACATCGCGCGGCCCGGCGCGTTCTGCGATCCACCTGTCGGCCTCGTCCGGGCCATCGGCCACGAAGACACTTTCGACCAGCGGATTGGCCGAAGGCCGGATACCCCCGTTCGAGACCATCAGCATCCGCACGCCAAGCCGGGTGGCCACCCGTTCCGCTTCGGCCTTTACCGGGCAGGCATCGGCATCGATGAAAAGCCGCGTGTCAGTCATAAAGCGCCTGTGCGTGGAACGCCATATGGTCCTCCATAAAGCTGGCCACGAAGAAATAGCTGTGGTCATAGCCCTTTTGCATGCGGAACGCGCCGTTCTGCCGCCGGGCCATCATGGCTTCGGCCAGCGCTTCGGGCTTCAGCAGGTCCAGGTTGGCATCCTGCGTGCCCTGATCGATCAGGATCGGCCCGTCAAACCCGCGCCTGCGCATCAGCAGGGTGGCATCATGCGCGGCCCATTTCGCCTCGTCCGGCCCAAGATAGGCCGCAAACTGCCTGCGGCCCCAGTCCGATGCGGCGGGATGGGCGATCGGCGCAAAGGCGGACACCGACCGGAACCGTCCCGGCAAGCTCATCGCCACGGTCAGGGCGCCGTGGCCGCCCATCGAATGGCCGGTGATGCTTTGCCGGTCTTCGGCCACGGGAAAGGCGTTGAACAGCACGCGCGGCAACTCGTCTGTCACGTAATCCCACATGCGGAAATGGGCTGCCCAGGGGGTTTCGGTGGCATTGACGTAAAACCCCGCCCCCTGCCCCAGATCATAAGCCGGATCATCCGCAACGCCCGCGCCACGGGGCGAGGTATCCGGGAAAACCAGCGCCACGCCCGCCTCTGCCGCCCATTTCTGCGCCCCGGCCTTGACCATGGCATTCTCATGGGTGCAGGTCAGACCCGACAGGTACCACAGCACCGGCACCGGCCCGCGTTCGGCCCCGGCAGGCAGGAACAGGCCAAAGGTCATGTCGCACCGGCAGGCAAGGGACGCGTGGCTGTAGGTGCCCTGCACGCCGCCGAAGGCCCGGTTTTCCGACAGTGTCTTCATCATTCTTCCTTTTCAACGCCCGGCACCGCAGTCCGGCACCCGGGCGATCACCAGGGTGACGGTCAGCATGATGACACCCGCGACGATCAGGTTCGACACGCAAATGCCCTGCGGCGCAATACCGTATTGCCGGGCCGGGATACAGACGCCGCCTGCGGCAGGCAGTGCACCGGCGGCAATCCTTATGCCTGCCGCCTGCGGCCTGGCCCGCAGAACCGGCCAGGGGCGGCAACGGCCATGCAGGACCCGCTTGCAGAAGCCGGAGCCGGGCCGCAACGCCCGGCCGCCCGCGTGGCCAGCAAAGCACCGGCGGCACACAGCGCGCGGGGCATGGCGGCAGCCGCCGGGACACAGCGGGAATTGATTGGCCACCGCCGGAACGGCATGACCCGTGGCGGAACAGACCGGGGGCCGCAGATAAGATCATCGCGGCCCCCGGCAGACCCGGTCAGGCCCAGCGAAGGAGGCGGGGTGGCATCTGCCCCTTGCGCATCCCGGCCATGACCCGCGTGAAAACCCGGCAAGACACGATCAGGTCGTTGGCCGGCCCCACCGGCACCGGCCCTGTCGCCTGCGGCCCCGGCAGGGTCACCGGAACCGGGGCACCCGGAAAGCCGGTCTTGCAGGTCAGCCGTGCCCCGCGCCATGACCGCCGCTTCCCCCAGAATGGCGCTGCGCGCCGGAACACCCCCGGTGGCAAAGCACAGACGGCGAAACAACCCGCAAGACACGCCGGAATGAATCCTGTGAAACAGAGTCCGGCGACAGACAGGTTCGCGGCAAAGCGGAGCAGCGTCGCCGACAGCCAAAGGCACAAACAGCAATCGCCCGCACCTTCCGAAGGGTGCTGAAAATGCGTCCCCGCCGCCTGCCGGGCGGGAAGACCTTCCCGATCCGGGGAAAAGGGGATGCCATTCCGGGCGGACCCCGAAACGCCGCGCGTTTGCCCGCCCGGCCGGGGGGCGATGGCCCCGGCCAGACCGCAGGGGACGCGCGTGGAACAGTTTCCTGTTCTCCAGCCAGCGGTCCATGCGGCTGGCCCTTTTTCAGCACTTTGCAGGACGGTCATGACGCGCCGGGTTCCCGGTGCGGGGGGGCGGAACATCCCGCAGAAGCTGCAAGTCCGACATCATCGCGACTTGTCTTCAGGCAGACAGGCCGCGACGCCAATCCAATCCCAGCCGCAGGATCAGATTTCCGGATGCGGGTCCCCTGCCCGGTCCAGCAGCCGCAGAAGGCTGGCTGCGGCCGTCTCTGGCGTTGTCTGTCCGGCTTCCACCGCCTGGCCCAGACGCTCCATCTCGGCGCGCGCCGGTTTGGTGGCCAGTGCGGCCAGCAGGCCATGACGCACCTCTTCCTCGAAGGCGCGCCGTGCCTGGGCGGCGCGGCGGGCCTGCCAGTGGCCGCTGTCCCTGCGCCAGGCGGCCAGCGCCTGCATCTCGGCCCAGGCATCGGGCAGACCGGCACCTTCGGTGGCCGACACGGTCATCGCCTTTGGGCAGCCTTCGGGGTCCTGCGGGCGCGGGCGCAGCAGGCGCAGCGCGCCGGCATAATCGGCGCAGGTGCGCAGCGCCGCCGGGCGAAGATCGCCGTCGGCCTTGTTCACAAGGATCAGGTCGGCCATCTCCATGATGCCGCGCTTGACCCCCTGCAGCCCGTCCCCGCCCGCCGGGGCCAGCAGCAGAACGAACAGGTCGCACAGATCATCGACCATGGTTTCGGATTGCCCCACACCCACCGTTTCGATCAGCACAACGTCAAATCCCGCCGCCTCGCACAGCGCCACCGCCTCGCGCGTGCGGCGCGCCACGCCGCCAAGCTGGGTCTGCGACGGCGAGGGGCGGATGAAGGCGTTCGGGTCGCGCGACAGCAGGTCCATCCGGGTCTTGTCCCCCAGGATGCTGCCCCCGGAGCGCGCCGATGACGGGTCCACCGCCAGCACCGCCACCCGGTGTCCCTGCCCCGTCAGCATCAGGCCGAAGCTTTCGATGAAGGTCGACTTGCCCACGCCCGGTGTGCCCGACAGGCCGATGCGCAGCGCCTGCCGCCCCGTGGCCCGCAGCGCCGCAACCAGCGCCTGCGCCTGCACCCGGTGATCGGCGCGCGCGCTTTCCACCAGCGTGATCGCCCGCGCCAGGGCGCGGCGGTCGCCTGCGCGCAGGCGGGGGGCCAGTTCGGCTGCGTCGATCATGATCGAGGACTCCGGCAAAGGTCTGCGCATCGGCACGCGGGCGCACGCGAAAGTCAACGCCCCGCAGCGCCGGAATGCTACAGTGATACCCTGGCGGCCCCCGAACCGCACCCCAAAGGAGACCCGGCATGTGGCGCAGATTGGCAGTTGCAGTTCTTGCGGCAGTCGTCGCCGCGTCATCCTGCGCTGCCGAAGCCCCGGTGGTGTTCGATCTGTCGATCCGCGGCATCAGGGTGGGCACGCTCAGATTTTCCGGCGAGGCTGCCGGGGGGCGATACGCCGTGTCGGGCCGGCTGGAAAGTGCGGGTCTGGCGGGCCTGGTCCGGCGGGTCCGCTATGACGGGCAGGCGGAAGGCAGCCTGCGGCAGGGCCGCTTCACGCCCGCGCGCTACCGCGAACAGGCCGATACGGGGCGGCGGCAATCGCAATCGGTGATGGAGTACCGGCGCGGAATCCCGCAGGTCAAGGTCTACAACCCGCCCCGTGACCTGCGTTCGGACGGGATCGACCCGGCGACACAGGGCGGCACGGTGGACCCGCTGACAGCCCTGTTCGCCACGCTGCGCGATGTCCCGCCGGGCAAGGAATGCAACAAGACGCTGACCATGTTCGACGGCAAGCGGCGCAGCCAGCTGGTGCTTGGCCCCCCTGCTGCGGTCACGGGGGGCGTCGTCTGCCCCGGAGAGTACCGGCGGCTGGCAGGCTTTTCGGCCACGGACATGGCCGAAAAGGCGCGGTTCCCCTTTACCCTGCGGCTTGGTCTTGCGCAATCGGGGCTGATGCAGGTGAAAGACGTGACGATGGAAAGCATTTATGGAAATGCGCGGCTGAAACGCCGATAAGGCATCCGTGACCGATACCCTGCCCATAGACGAGGCGCTGCCCGCGCTGGTCGCAGCCCTTGGCGCAACCCGCCACGCCGTGCTGCAAGCCCCGCCCGGAGCGGGCAAGACCACGCGCGTGCCGCTGGCCCTGCTGAAGTCCGGTCTGGTGCAGGGCCGCATCATCCTGCTGGAGCCGCGCCGCCTTGCCGCCCGTGCCGCCGCAGAGCGAATGGCCGAAACGCTGGGCGAGGCGGTGGGGGCAACGGTCGGCTACCGGATCCGCGGCGAGGCAAAGGTCAGCCGCGCCACCCGGATCGAAGTGGTGACCGAAGGCATCCTGACCCGGATGATCCAGTCCGACCCGTCGCTGGACGGTATCGGGGCGCTGATCTTTGACGAGTTCCACGAGCGGTCGCTGAACGCCGACCTTGGGCTGGCCCTGGCGCTTGAGGTGCGCGCGGCCCTGCGCGAAGACCTTGTTCTTGTCGCGATGTCCGCCACGCTGGATGCCGCGCCGGTCGCCGCCCTGATGGGGAACGCGCCTGTCATCACCTCGGCAGGGCGGGCCTTTGCGGTCAAGACGCGCTGGCTGCCCAAACCGCCCGGACCGATGCGCTTTGAGCCGGCCATGGCCGGGCTGATCCTGCAGGCCGTTGCAGAGACGGACCAGGGCGGTGTGCTGGCCTTTCTGCCGGGCGAGGGCGAAATCAGAAAGGTCGAGACGCTTCTGAAGGGCCGCCTGCCCCCCGGCTGCGTGGTGCGCCCGCTGTTCGGGGCGATGGATTTCGCCGCCCAGCGCGCCGCAACCGGCCCTGTAGCCGAGGGGCGGCGCATCGTTCTGGCCACGTCCATTGCCCAAACCTCGCTGACCCTGCCCGATATCCGGGTGGTGGTCGATGGCGGCCGGTCGCGCCGCGCACGCTTTGACCCGGCCAGCGGCATGTCGCGGCTGGTGACCGAACGGGTGACCAGGGCCGAGGCGGACCAGCGGCGCGGCCGGGCCGGGCGCCTGGCCGAAGGGCTGTGCTACCGGCTGTGGTCGCGCGCCGAAGAGGGCGGCCTTGCCCCCTTTCCGCCCGCCGCGATCGAGGCAGAGGATCTGACGGGCTTTGCGCTGGAACTGGCGCTGTGGGGCAGCGAGGCGGGCCTTGCCTTTCTGACACCCCCCAATCCCGGCGTGCTGGCCGGGGCGCGCGCGCTTCTGGCCGCCCTGGGGGCGCTGGATGCGCAGGGGCGCATCACCGGTCACGGGCGCGCGCTGGCCGCCCTGCCGCTGCATCCGCGCCTTGGCCATATGCTGCTGCGCGCCGGGCCCGGGGGCGCGACCCTGGCCGCCCTGCTGGCCGAACGTGATCCGCTGCCCGACGCGCCGCCCGACCTTGTGCGGCGTCTGACAGCGCTGCGCGACCCGGCGCGGTTCGACCGCGATCATCCGGGTGCCCTGCACCGCCCCACGGTCGGGCGTATCCGCCAGGAGGCACACCGCCTGGCGCGGGCCGTCCCGCAGGGCGCTGGTCCGCCCCTGTCCGCCGCAGGGATGGCCGCCCTTGCCTACCCCGACCGCATCGGGCTGCGCCGCAAGGGCGATGCCCCGCGCTGGGTGCTGTCAGGGGGCAAGGGCGCGGTGATGGACCCCGGACTGCCGCTGTCGGGGGCGCGGCTGATCGTGGCGACCGATCTGGACGGCGATCTGCGCGAAGCGCGGGTGCGCCAGGCGATCGAGCTGGACGAGGACGATCTGCGCAGCCTTTTCGCCGGCCGGATCGCGTGGCGCACCCTGTGCGACTGGTCCCGGCGCGAGGGCCGGGTGACGGCCCGCCGGCAAGAGGTGCTGGGTGCCCTTGTGCTGTCCGATCACCCGTGGCCCGATGCCCCGCCCGAGGCGGTTGCGCGGGCCGCGCTGGACGGGTTGCGCGACCTGGGCCTGCCCTGGACCGTCCCCGCCCGCCGCCTGCGTGCCCGGATCGAACTGGCGCGCGGCGGCGGGGCCGATCTGCCCGACTGTTCGGATGCCGCGCTGCTGGCGCGGGCCGAAGGGTGGCTTCTGCCCTTTGTTGCGGACCTGCGGACAGAGTCCGACCTGCGCACGCTGGACCTGACCGACCCGCTGCGCCAGTCGCTGGGCCGGGACCAGATGCAGCTGATCGACCGCCTGTGCCCCGCGCTGTACGAGACACCGCTGGGGCGGCGCGTCGCAATCGACTATGACGGCGAGGTACCGGCAATCGAGGTTCGCCTGCAGGAGATGTTCGGGGTCACGCGCCATCCCACCGTCGGGCAGGCGCGGACAGCGCTGCGGATCACGCTGCTGTCGCCGGGCGGCAAGCCGGTTCAGGTGACGTCGGACCTGCCGGGGTTCTGGACCAACAGCTATGGCGATGTGCGCCGCGACATGCGCGGGCGCTATCCGCGCCATCCCTGGCCCGAGGACCCGACGCAAGCGGAACCGACGCTGCGCGCCAAACCGCGCGGCACCTGAACCCTTTCCAGCCCCGGTGTTTTTCAGTAAGGGACACCAGGGCAGGAGAAAGGTTTCCATGACATCAGATCATCAGGCCGCCGTGCGCGGGCGCTGGGCCGTCGGGGCCATGTTTCTGGCCAACGGCTTTCTGTTCGGGTCCTGGGCCCCGCAGATTCCGCTGCTGCTGCCGCGCCATGACATCACCGAGATCACGCTGGGCCTGCTGATCTTCGGCCTGGGTGTCGGGGCGGTCGTGGCCATGTCGTTTTCGGGGGCGGTGATTGCGCGCATCGGGTCGCGCCGGGCGCTGCGCCTGTTCGCGCTTTTGGCGGTTGGCACCTTGCTGCTGGTGGTGCTGTCGCCCAACCTTGGGCTTCTGGCCCTGGCCATGGCGGCGATGGGGGCCTTTCTGGGCTGCATGGATGTGGCGATGAATGCCAATGCGGTCGAGGCGGAAAAGCGGATCGGACGCGCCATCATGTCCTCGTCCCATGGATTCTGGAGCCTGGGCGGCTTCATCGGCGGCGGGCTGGGGGGCATTGCCATTGCGCGGCTGGGGGCCGAAACCCATGCGCTTCTGGCAACGCTGGCCGCCCTTGCCATCATGCTGGCGGCCATGCCCTTTCTGGTGAGCGAACCGCGCCGGCCCGCCCCGGCAAAAGGCGAACGCCGCGCCAGCTCCTGGCCGCGCGGCTGGCCCATCTACATTCTGGGCATGATGGCACTGTTCTGCATGGTGCCCGAAGGCGGTGTGCTGGACTGGGCGGCGCTGTATCTGACGCGGGAATTCGGGGCGAACCTGCAGACCGCCTCGCTGGCCTTTTCGGTCTTTGCCGGAACCATGGCCGTGATCCGGTTCCTGGGGGATGCCGTGCGCAACCGCTTCGGCGCGGTCACGACGCTGCGCGTCTCGGGTCTGATTGCGGCCGCAGGCATGGTCGGGGCAAGTCTGGCACCGACCCCGGCGCTTGCCATTGCCTGCTTCGGGCTGTCCGGCCTTGGCATCGCCAATATGGTGCCGATCGTGCTGTCGGCGGCCGGGAACCATCCCGGTGCCAGCGCCGGATCCGGCATCGCCACGGTGACGATGATGGGCTATTCGGGCATTCTGATCGCCCCCTCGGCCATCGGCTTTGCCGCCGAACACATCGGCTACCGTGCCACCTATTTCGTGCTGGCACTGCTGCTTCTGATTGTGGTGGCGCTGGCCGGGCGGGTGGCGGCGGCGGACCACATCGGCGCGGTCCCCGCCACCCCCTGAGCCAGGTCAGGTGCCCATGAAATCAGCCTTGCCCAGCACCACGCCGTTGTGGCGCAGGATGTTGTAGGCGGTGGTAAGGTGGAAGTAGAAATTCGGCAGCGCGAATTCCGACAGGAAGACCTGCCCGCTGAACTGCAACTCTCCATGGCGCATCTTCAGGGTGATCTGGCGGCTTTCCGCCCCGGCGAAGGACGCCTCTGTGAAAGTGCCGACATACGCCAGCGCGGTTGCGGCGCGCTGCTTCAGCTCTTCCAGCGTGGTCTCGGTATCGGGGTGGCTGGGCACCTCGGCCCCGGTCAGGCGGGCGGGGGTGCGGCAGGCGAAATCACAGGCCAGCTGCACCTGCCCGGTGAAGGGCAGCATGTCGGGGAACAGGCGGAACGCGGTCAGCGCGGCAGGATCGATCTTCTGCGCGGCGCAATGCGCATCGGCCTTGGCAAGGATCGCCCCCAGGGCGGTCAGGCTGCGCGTCAGCGGCGGAATCGTGGCGGCATACATGGCGAAAACTCCCGGTCCCGAAAGGTCGCGGCACAACGCGGCGACGGTGGGCCGGTGGCTGCTATGCCACGAAGCCGGGCGGCGCGTCCATGGGCGGCGGCGATGATACGCAACCCCGCCGACGCCCTGGCCCTGCCCCGCTCACAGGCCCAGGCACCAGCGCATCACGGCCTTTTGCGCATGCAGGCGGTTCTCGGCCTCGTCGAAGACCACCGAATGCGGGCCGTCCATCACCGCGCTTGTCACCTCGTCATTGCGGTGCGCGGGCAGGCAGTGCATGAACAGCGCATCGGGCCGGGCCTGCGCCATCAGCGCCTCGGTCACCTGATAGGCGCGCAGCTGGTTGTGGCGGCGCTCCCTGGCGCTTTCGGGATCATGCATCGACACCCAGGTGTCGGTCACCACCAGATCGGCCCCCTGCACCGCCAGCGCAGGATCGCGTTCCACCGTCACGCGCCGGCCCTTGTCTCGGGCATAGCCGATGAATTCCGGCTCCGGGTCCAGAGTGGGCGGGCCTGTGAACGTGAAGTCGAAGCCGAACTGCCCGGCGGCGTGCAGGAAAGAGGCGCAGACGTTGTTGCCATCCCCCGCCCAGACCACGAGACGCCCCGCGATGGGTCCGCGATGTTCCTCATAGGTCATCACATCGGCCATGATCTGGCAGGGGTGGGTGCGGTTTGTCAGCCCGTTGATCACCGGCACCGTGGCATGGTCCGCCATTTCCAGCAGGGTCGCCTCCTCAAACGTGCGGATCATGATCAGATCGACATAACGGCTGAGCACGCGGGCGGTATCGGCGATGGTTTCGCCATGGCCCAGCTGCATTTCCTTGCCCGACAGCACCATGGTTTCGCCGCCCATCTGGCGCACGCCGACATCGAAGGAGACCCGGGTGCGGGTCGAGGGTTTTTCAAAGATCAGCGCCACCATGCGGCCCGCCAGTGGCTGCGCGTCATCCGGCGTGCCCTTGGGCCTGCCGCCCCGCGCCGTCTTCATCGCATGGGCGCTGTCGATCATGCCGCGCAGCGCGGCGGCATCGGTTTTGTGGATGTCAAGGAAATGGTTCATGTCCGGTGCTTTTCTGCTGCGGTTGCACCGGGGGCTGTCTGCCCCCGGACCCCCGAGGATATTTGTGAACAGAAAAAAATTCAGGCGACGGCGGCCTTTTCCAGCAGGGTTGCGGCGCGGTCCAGCCGGGCCACAGCCTCGGCCAGGTCAGCGTCGGGGATGTTCAGCGCGGGCAGCAGGCGCAGCACATTGTCGGCGGCGGGCACGGTCAGCAGATGCTGCGCATATCCTGCCTTGACCACTTCGGCGGGCGCGATGCGGCATTTCAGGCCCAGCATCAGCCCCTGGCCGCGCACGCCTTCGAAAACGGCCGGATGCGCCGCCACCAGCCCTTCCAGCTTTTGGCGGAACAGCGCGCCCTTGCGGGCAACTTCGGCCAGAAAAGCGGGGTCGGCAATGATCCCCATCACAGCCTCCCCCACGGCACAGCCCAGCGGGTTGCCGCCATAGGTCGAGCCATGCGTGCCTGCCCCCATGCCCGAGGCCGCCCGTTCCGTGGCCAGCACCGCGCCCAGCGGAAAGCCGCCGCCGATGCCCTTGGCGACCATCATGATGTCAGGCGTGATCCCGGCCCATTCATGGGCAAACAGCCTGCCGGTGCGGCCCATGCCGCACTGCACCTCGTCCAGGATCATCAGCGCGCCGGTGGCATCGCACAGATCGCGCAGCCCCCTGAGGCAGGCATCGGGCAGCACGCGGATGCCGCCTTCGCCCTGGATCGGTTCCAGCATCACTGCCGCCGTGCGGTCGGTGACGGCGGCGCGCAGCGCGTCATGATCGCCAAAGGGCAGCACGCGGAAGCCCGGCATCAGCGGACCGAAGCCTTTGGTCATCTTTTCCGACCCGGCGGCGGCAATCGCCCCGGTGGAGCGGCCGTGGAAGGCACCTTCAAAGGTCACGATCCCGGTCCGTTCCGGCTGGCCCTGATCGTACCAGTATTTGCGGGCCATCTTGATCGCCAGTTCGGCCGCCTCGGTGCCGGAATTGGTGAAGAACACCGTATCGGCAAAGCTGCGTTCCACCAGCATCGCCGCCAGCTTTTCCTGCTGGGGGATGCTGTAGAGGTTGGACACATGCCACAGCTGTGCTGCCTGCGCGCCCAGCGCCGCCACCAGCGCGGGATGCGCATGGCCCAGCGCATTCACCGCAATGCCCGCGCCCAGATCAAGGTATCGGCTGCCATCCCCGGCCACCAGCCAAGAGCCTTCGCCCCGGACAAAGGACAGGGGCGCGCGGGTGTAGGTGGGCAGGACGGCAGGGATCATCGACAGGGTTCCTTACACGGCGCGCCACAGGGGTGCCAAAGGGCAGCGCGCAAGTCAACGGAAGTTCGGCGGAAGGGGGGGATGCGCGGCGGACGCGCGGCACAACTCGCTTACGCGCGGGCGCGTCGGCGTCGGGGCAGAAAAGATGCGACCCTTGTGTCCATGGTGCTGCGGTAGCGCGAAAGGCCGCGTCTGTAAAGTGTCGCGCCGCTGTCGCCAGGGCGTCGTTGTAAGGTTAACGGATTTCGGTCTGGGGTGGCGGGTCGTGGCTTGATCTGAGTCTTGTGGTGGCGGGAGGTGAGCCGTCATGGAACAGGTTTTTGTCAGGGATCGTCTTGCGCTGCTGCCGGAGCATTTCGGGGCGGTTGGGGACCCGCACGAGGGCTGCAAGGTCCGGTATCCGTTGCGGGAGGTGCTGTTTCTGGTCACCTGCGCCACGATCGCGGGCTGCGACGACTGTGACCAGATTGCGGACCGGGGTGTTATCCACCGGGATTTCCCCAAGGAATACGCAGAGTTCTGCTTTGGAACGCCGAAGGAGGACTGGCTTCGGGTGGTGCTGAACCGGATCGATCCGGCGCTGTTCGAGGCCTGTTTCATGGCTTGGGCGCGGGGCTTGCGGCCCGGTGCCGCCGACCTGATCGCGCTGGATGGCAAAAGCCTGCGGCGCAGCGGCGGGACGGGTGCGCAGATCAGGCCGGTCCATCTGGGCCCGGCCTGGGCCCCGACCCGGCGCCCCGACCCGACGCCTCGTGCCGGCGCCTCGTACTGGCGCAAGAGGCGGTCGGGGCCAGGGACACCGACTGCGCCGCCATGCTGGCGATCCCCGAACGCCTGACCCTCAGGGGCGCACCCGCAACCATCGACGCGATCGCGACCAATCCGGCCATCGCCGGGGCGGTGCTCGCCGGGGGCGGCGACTGTCTGTTGGCGCTCAAACGCAACCAGCCGACCCTGCACGACGGGGTTGCGGCCTGTTTCGAAGACCCCGCCACCACCGGGCTTGCCAGCATCACGGTGACCGACAAGGACCATGGCCGCATCGAACCCCGCACCATCCCTGTCAGCCTTGAGGCCGGATGGCTGACCGGCGACCGCCGCCACCCGGGCGAACACCCCTTCCCCGGCCTCACAAGCCTCGTCCGCTCCACCACAGAGGTCGGACGCATGGGAAAAATCCCGCGCGAAACCAGATACGTCATCTCCTCCGCCGCCCTGGCGCCCGAACGCGCCGCGCAGGCCGTCCGAAGCCACCGGGGCATCGAGAGCCTCCATTGGGTCATGGACGTCGTCTTCAGGGAAGACCAGTTGCGGCTGAGGCGAGGCCACGGTGCCCGAAACATGGCCCTCGTCCGCCGCCTCGTCTTCAACATGCTCCGCGCCGGAAAGGGCAAGCGATCCCTCAAGACTGCCCGAAAAGCCGCAGGCCGGAACACCGAAACCCTCAAGGCAATCCTGAATGATCCACCACGTTAACCTCGACCCGTTGCCCTGGGAACGCCGACCGCCTGCCACTCCGATCCCGATGGGGCCGGCGGCCGCGGGCCCTGCCGGCGGTGCCTGCGCCTCTGCGGCGATCCCCACCGGCAGCAGGCGGGGCTTCACCGCAGGTCACGGCACCGCCGCAGGCACCTGCGCGAAGCGGGGCTGATCTTGGCCGGGGGGCACCGTTTGGCGGGATCAAGCAGCCGGGCCGGGGCCGCGAAGGGTCAAGGCACGGGACCGATGACGGTCTGCCGGTGAAACACCTCTGCCTTGGCGGGATCGCCTGACAGGCAATCCCTGTCAGATGACATCGTCGCCCCGCTGCCCCGGATGGTGGCGCAGGAAGTTGTATTTGACATAGATGGCAATACCTTCGGCAGACTCCGGCCAGGCCTGACGCAGGCAAACTTCAATAGCGTTTCGGTATGGCGGATATACGAAAAAGCTATTTCCGTTTCCGGCACCCTCCACAGACGGTGACGTCGTCCCACGGCGGCACGTTTGCCGCATGTCCACAACGGGACCCAGGGAGGAGACATGAAACTTCTGAACGCAGCCCTGCTGCGGCCGATGGCGCTTTGCCTGACCGCCGCCATTGCGGGCCCCGCCGCCGCCGATGTGAGCGAACTGCCCGCCGAGATTCGCGACGCTCTGTACAACCCCGAATTCCTTGATCCGATGCAGCCCGTCGGACAAAGCGCCTACCGCGACTTCATCGCCGGGAATCCGCCGCCCTGGACGATCGGCTATGCGTCGTCCTATGCCGGCAATACCTGGCGCGCCGCCGTCATGGACCGCCTGCAGAACGAGATCATCCCGAAGTGGCAGGCGCTGGGCCTGATCGACGAGGTGATCATCACCCAGTCGAACCTCAACGACTCGGTCCAGATCCAGCAGATGCGCCAGCTTGTCGATCAGGGCGTTGACGCGATCATCGTCTGCTGTTCGAACCCGACCGCGCTGAATGCCACGGTGGAATATGCCCATCAGCAGGGCGTTCCGGTGTTTTCGGGCATCGGCTATTTGACCAGCCCCTATGCGATCAACTCTTCGGCCAACTTCGTGGTCGGCGGGCGGATGATGGGCGAATGGATGGCCAAAGAGATCGGCGGGGCGGGCAACGTGCTGGTCGTCGAAGGCATCCCCGGGGCTTCTGCCTCGGACAGCCAGAACGTGGGTATCCAGGCCGCGCTGGCCGATTTTCCCGATGTCAAGGTCGTGGGCCAGATCGCGGGGATGTGGACCGACCAGGTTGCGCAGGCCGAAATCCAGCGCTGGCTGGCCACCAATCCCGGCCAGCTTGACGGGATCATCATCCAGTCGGCCTCGGAACTTGGCGCGCTGCGGGCATTGCAGCAGTCGGGGCGCGAGATGATCCCCTTCACCATCGGCTCGGAACTCGGTGCGCTTTGCTACTGGCGCAACAACCCCGATTTCGTGTCGGGGGCGATCCATGCCTGGCCGCCGGGCGACGATTTCGAGATGATCTGGAACATCATGATGCGCACGCTGCAAGGGCAGGGGCCCAAGGTGCAGTCGATCCTGACCGCGCCGATCATGATGGATCGTGACCAGATGATGGCGGCGATTCCTGCCGATTGTTCCGAGCAATCCGACCAGTGGTATCATCCGGGGATCGAAGCCTGGGCGGGCAAGGCGTTTCTCGACAACTTCTTCCTGCGGCCTGCCGACCCCGAGGCCTATGACCCGGCCTCGCACCCGGCTGCGGCGCAGTAAGTCCGGCTGGCAGACGGGCCGCCCGCCCCCTCGGGATGGCGGCCCGAACCATCACACCCAACTCCGGTTTCCCGCCCATCATGCCCGCCGTATCGATCGAAATCTCGGACGTGCGCAAGACATTCGGGCCAACCGTGGCGCTGGATGGCGTGTCGCTGCGGGCCAGCGGGGGCGAGGTCCACGCCATCATCGGCGGCAACGGGTCTGGCAAGTCGACGCTGGCCAAGGTCATGTCGGGCGTGCTTATCCCCGATGCGGGCCAGGTCTCGGTCCTGGGCAGGGTCGCCACGACCCCGCACGAGGCGCGCGAGATCGGCATTGCCAACGTGTTTCAGGAGGTGCTCGTGGCCGACGAATGCTCGGTCCTTGACAACCTCTATCTGGGTGCTGACGGGCTGCTCGGCTCCGCTGTCAGCCAGGAAGAGCGGCGGGCCAGGGCCGGCGCGCTGATGGCAGAGCTTCTTGGCTTCGACCTTGGCCTTGACACGCCGGTGGGGGACCTGCCGCTGTCGGTCAAGCAGTGGATCACCATCGCGCGGGCCATGCTGACCGATCCGCGGGTGCTGATCCTGGATGAATCCTCCGCCGCGCTTGACTTTGAATCAACCGAACGGCTGTTTCGCAAGATGCGCGAGCTCAAGCGGCGCGGAACGGCGATCCTGATCGTGACGCACCGGATTGCCGAACTGGTCCGCATCGCCGACCGGGCCACCGTGCTGCGCGACGGACGCACTGTGGGCACGCTGGAAAAAGACGGGATTACCGAGGCGCGCATCCTTGCCCTGATCGCCGGACCCGAGCGCGGGAAGGCGCAAGGCACGCAATCCCCTGCCGCACCCCTTTCTTCGGACGCCATGCTGCGGCTGACCGAAGGCCGGGTCTGGAACGACGCCGGTGCCTTCGACTTCACCCTTCATCCGGGCGAGATTGTCGGGATCACCGGCCTTGACGGCCAGGGCCAGGCCGATTTCGTCCGCGCGCTTGCGGGCGTGCAGCCCCTGGCCGGCGGGCGCATCGCTGTCGTCCGCGACGGGATGGCCGGGGCGGTGACCGACTTGCCCTCGGCCCGCGAAAACGGGATCGCCTATGTCTCGGGCGACCGGAAGAAGGAAGGCATCTTCGCCAATCTCGGCATTTTCGAGAACATGATCCTGCCGGTCTTCCACGCCTATCGGGCGGGCGGCTGGCTGAACCTCGTCAACCGCACCAAGCTTGTCCCGGTGTTTGAATGGGAGGCTGCGAAGCTTGCCATCAAGATGGGTGCCCCTGACGACCCCATCACCTCGCTGTCGGGCGGGAACCAGCAAAAGGTGCTGATCGCGCGCGCCTTTGCCGAAAAACCGGGGGTCCTCGTGCTCAACGATCCGGCGCGGGGGATCGACATCGGGGCCAAGCTCGACCTCTACCGAAACCTGCGGGACTTCGCCGCGCGCGGCAACGCCGTGGTGTTCCTGTCTTCCGAGATCGAGGAATTCCTCAACCTCTGTTCGCGCGTGCTCGTCTTCCGGGGCGCGGCGGTGTCATCGGCCTTCGGGCCGCCCTTCGATACGCATGTCATCCTGAATGCCATGTTCGGGCGGCGCGCGACCGCGCCCCTGCCCGGCGAGGCCCTGGCAGGGGAAGAGGCGCATCACGCCGAAGGGGCCGGGGCACCCGTCTTCGACCGGCCCGCAACCGGGGAGGGACGCCCGGTCGCGCGCGCCGTCCGCATCACTGCGCCCCTTGCGAAGGAGAATATCCTGAACCAGTCCGGCTTCCTTCTGATCGCGCCCGACATCCCTCAGGGTGGCGTCGTTCCCGAACGCTTTGCCGAGGCGAACCGCACCTCGCCTGCGTTGCGCTGGCAGGGTGTGCCTGCGGGTACGGCCAGCTTCGCGCTTGCCGTGACTGACCCGGACCTGCCGCCCGAATTCAACTTTCCCCGCAGTTTCGCCCATTGGCTGGTCCACGACATTCCCGGCCATGTCCGCGAACTGGCCGAAGGGGCCTCGGGGTCGCTCGCCATGCCTGCGGGCGCGGCCGAACTCAATCCGGATTTCGTCACCTTCCGCATCCCAGGCTTCGGGCGCGGATGGGGCGGGCCCTGGCCCCCCGACCGCCAGCACCGCTATGTCTTCACGCTTTACGCGCTGAAGGTGCCCAGGGTGGCCATCCCGCCCGATGCGGACCTGTCCGCCTTTGCCGCCGCCATCCTGCCCGTCGCCATCGACCAGGCAAGCTTTTCCGCGGTCTACGGACCGGCCCGCAACCCCTTGCCAACCCCATGAAACCCCTGCCGAACCCTGAAGGAGGACCCCGATGAGCCGATACGGCAGCAGGAAGAGCTTCGATCTGGAATGGATCGAACGTTGGGCGCGCTGCGTCAACGAAGACAGGATCCTGCCGGTCATCGGCCGGTTCTTCAACAACCGCTTCGTCCTTGGCGTGGACGAGACGGAATTCCTGATCGAGGTGCGCGGCGGCAAGATCGCCCGCATCTCGGAAGGGCTGACGCCCAATGACATGGGCTTTGACTTTGCGCTGCGTGCGCCTTCGAGTGCCTGGGCCAAGTTCGCGATGCAGATCCCGCCGCCGATGTTCAACGACATCTGGGCGATGGCGCATCCGCTGCACAAGCAGCTCATCATCGACGGCAATACGCTTCCCTTCTGGCAGAACATGCGGGCGCTGACCCGCATGCTTTCCCTGATGCGCGAAGTCTGAGGAGAAAGAGGGCCATGAACCAGCACGATCCGATCGTGGGCCGCTATGTCTATGTCACCTGCCAGGGCAAGACCTACCGGACCTATTACGAAGAAACCGGCGACGGCATCCCGATGGTCTGCCTGCACACCGCCGGTACCGACGGGCGGCAGTATCGCCACCAGATGTGCGACCCCGACATCGCGGCGAACTTCCGCGTCATCGCCTTCGACATGCCCTGGCACGGCAAGTCGATCCCGCCGTCGGACTGGTACCAGATGGAGGATGAATACAAGCTGACCACCAGCTTCTACGGCGAGTTCATCGTGGCCTTCTGCCGCGCGCTCGACCTCAGGAAGCCGGTCATCATGGGCCAGTCCATGGGCGGCAACATCTGCCTGCATCTGGCGCTGAAGTACGAGTCCGAGTTTTCGGCGCTGATCGCGCTTGAGGCCTGCGATTATTCCCCCGGCTGGTGGATCTATCCGCTGCACCACCCGCACATCCACGGCGGCGAGGCGGTGGCGACATCGGTTTTTGGCCTCATGTCGCCGGAAAGCCCCGACGAATACCGCTGGGAGACGTGGTGGTACTACGCCCAGGGCGGCCCCGGAATTTTCAAGGGAGATCTCTATTTCTATTCGGTCGACAGCGATTTCCGCGACCAGGTCCACAAGATCTCGGGGCGGCTGCCGATCTATTTCCTGACCGGGGAATATGACTTCGCCTGCACGCCCGAGATGACCGAGCGCACCGCCGAAAAGGTCAAGGGATCGGAATGCGTGATCTTCTCGGGCGGGCATTTCCCGACCTCCGAGGACCCGGTGAAGTTCAAGGAAGTGATCACGCCGGTGCTCCGGAAGATCGTGCAGAACGACCCCGACCGCCGGGGCGGGAACCGTGCGCTGTCCGGGCCTTCCGCCGCTGCCGCCTCTTCCCCGGCGCGGCCCACGGGGCGGCGCGTGATCGATCTTTGACGCTTTTCCCCGCCGGGCGGCTGTCGCCGGGCGGAACCCCGCAGGATTTGCCCTGAATGGCCGATCGCGCCTCTTCCTCCAGCACCTATCTTCTGGTGCCGATCCTGCTGATCGCCGTGCTTCTGGGCACGGCGGTCATCCGGGGGCCGAACCTTGTGTCCTTGTCCGGCTTCGGCTCGGCCATCATCGTGGCGGCACCGCTGATCCTTGCCACCTATGCGCTGATGGCACTGGCCGTTGCCGGGCGCGGCACGGTGGACCTTGCGATGGGTCCGCTTGTTGCCTTCATCAACGTCTCGGTTGTCAAGCTCAACATGCTGGGCATCATCTCTGGCCCGTTCGGGACGTTTCTTGTCGCGCTTGGCCTTGGCGTCCTCTACCAGCTTGCCTTTGCGCTGATCGTGATCTGGGTGCGGGTACAGCCGATCATCGTCGCGCTTTCGGGGTTCCTTGCGCTGACCGGGATCAACCTTGTGATCCTGCCGCGGCCGGGCGGGATGGCGCCGGAATTCATGTCGTCCTGGGGCTTGGGGACGACGATCTTCTCACCGGTGCTGCTGATCCTTGTCATCGCGACAGGGGGGTGGCTTCTGTTCACGCTGACGCCCTTTTACGCAAACCTGCGCATGATGGGGTATGACGAGCGGGCTGCCTGGACCTCGGGCGTGCGGATCAACATCGTCCGCGTCGGCGCGCATGTCATCGCGGGGCTGTTCGCAGGGCTGGCGGCGCTCTGCTATACCGCGCTCATCGCCTCGGGCGATCCTTCGCAGGGGACGAACCTGACCCTGACCGCCGTGACCGCGCTGGTGCTGGGCGGTGTCAGCCTTGCCGGCGGGCGCGGGGGCGTCACGGGGGCGCTGCTGGGGGCGCTGAACCTGTGGCTTATCGGCTATGTGCTGGCCACGTTCAACTTCGGCGCGATCCAGGCCTTCGTCACGCAGATGAGCTACGGGATCATCCTTGTGCTGTCGCTGTTGCTGACGCTGCTCGTCCCGGTCCTGTCGCGGCATATCAGCTTTATCTCGCCATGGAGCGCCTTTGTCGTCCTTGGCGCTGTCGTCGCGGCAATCATGCTGCATGTGGCGACGGCCGACACCTATCTCGCGCCCGAGGCCGTCCCCGCCGCCGCGCAGGGCCCGCTGCTTGACCGCTATTTCCTGACCGCGCCCGCAGGCGGCGCGGAGCCGGGTCTTGTGCTTTCGCCGATCCAGCGCATGGCCTTCTTCGCCGCGCTGGCCGCCGTGGTGCTGACCTTTGCCGCGCGCCTGACCCAGGCCGAGGCTCCGGCGCGGCGAATGGGGCTTTTTCTTTACCTCTTCGTCGCCGCGCTGGTTCTGGCACTCTTTGCGCTGATCGCGATGCAGGGCCAAGTCACGCTCTTCTCCGGGGGAACGCCATGACCGACATTCCGCCGCGCGAACCTCGGGCGCAGCTTCTTCCGGTTCCGCGTTCTGCGCTGCTGGTCTGGCTGAACCTTGCAGCCGCGCTGACCGTTGCGGCCATCGGGCTGGGGGTGGGCTTTGCGCAGGGGATCAAGGCCCAACTCGTGATCCTTTACACGGTGATCTCGGTCGCGGTGCTGCTCTGGCTTCTGAACTACGTCACCACGATTTTCGAAAGCCGGTCCGCCGCAAGCGCTGCACCGTCAGACGCTCGCGGCGTCTGGCGCGCCAACCGCGTGATGATCATCGCGATGGTGACGCTGCTGATCGTCTACCTGCTCGTCACCGCCTCGGTGCCCGCCTTCCGCTCTGTCACCAACCTCATCGCCTTCCTTGTGCTCGAGGCGATCCTGCTTTTTGCCTTCAAGGTCTCGGGCCGCTTCGCCACGGGGCGCAGCGCCTTCATCGGCATCATGGTGCTGGTGGCGCTTGTCGTCATCTCCTCCTTCACCATCGAGGGGTTCCTGTCGGGGTCGAACGTGAAGGCGATTCTTCTGTTCGCGGCCTTCCTTGGCATCGCCTGCATCGGGCAGACGCTGGTGGCACTGATGGGCGGGCTGGACCTTTCCATCCCCTTTGTCATCGGGTCGGCCAACGTCGGGATGCTGTTCCTCACGACGCTCGGGGTGCCGTCCTTTGTGGCGTTCGGCTTTGTCCTTATCCTTGGCGGGCTGATCGGGCTGCTCAACGGCGTGCTGTCTTACAAGCTGCAGGGGCAGGCGCTGATCCTGACACTTGGCATGGGCTTTGCCGTGGCGGGGCTGACGCAGATTCTCACCTCCATCGGCTCCTCCTTCGCGGGCAATGTCTTCGGCACGGTGCCGTCCTGGCTGTCCAACCTTGCCGCGATGAACGGGCGCACCTTCGGCCTGGCCTTCCCGCCGACGATCCTGATCTGGATCGTGCTTGCGGTCATCGTCATCATCGGCCTGCGCTATTCCGCCTATGGCCGCTACGTCTATGCGCTGGGCGGCAACCGCCGTTCGGCCCGGCTCGTCGGCGTGTCCGAGTTCCGCTACTGGACGCTGGCCTATGTCCTGTCGGGTGTCTTCGCCGCGCTGACCGGCTGTCTGCTCCTTGGCTGGTCGGGGGGTGGCTTCATCGGGGTCGGCGATCCCTTCCTTTTCACCACGCTCGCCGCCGTCGTCATCGGGGGGACCTCCCTTCTTGGCGGCGCGGGCGGCTATGGCTTCACCGTCATCGGCGTGCTTGTCCTGCAGGTGCTCACCTCGTTCCTGCTGGGCATCGGGCTTCGCTACGAATGGCAGCAATTCATCTTCGGCCTTCTGATCCTGCCGATGGTCGCGCTTTACGGCCGATCACCGCACATCCGGGCCACCGTCTGAGGGAAAGCAGATGTTCGGAGTCCTCTACACCTCGCAGGATGTCGTCAGCAGCGCCATGACGGGTGCGCTTCTGATGACCTTCTCCACGGCCATCCTGTGTTTCCTTGGCCTGAGCTGGTCGAACGACAAATGGCGGGTGCCGGTCGCCATGGTGGGCGTTGCGGCGCTGGCCTCGTCGCTGAACTATGCGGGGGCCACGGCGCTTTGGCTGCAAAGCACGACGGCAAGCGCGGGCATCCGCTTTTCGGGCTGGTACACGGTCCATGCGCTTCAGGTCGCGGCGATGTATTTCTATGCCCGCACCCAGGGCAAGGTGCCGGTCGGCGTCTTCTGGCGCATCACCGGGGCCGCGCTTCTGATGGTCTTTTCGCGCTGGCTGGGCGATGCGGGGTTCTTCAACCCGACGCTGGGCGTGCTTTTGTCGATCGGCTTCTGGCTTTATATCCTGGGCGAGATGTACTTTGGTGCGATGCCCGAGGCGCTGCGCAGGTCGAACCGGGCCGTCCGCCTTGGCTATTTCTGGCTGCGGCTTCTGATGACCATCGGCTGGGCGATCTATCCGATCCTGCACTTCGTCGATGTGGTCATCGGCACGGGGCAGGCCCCCGGCGTGGTCGCCCTCTACACGCTTTTCGATCTCGTGAACCTCATCACCCCGTCACTTATCGTTCTGGCCGTCGCGGGCCAGGATCGCTACTGACCGCCCTTCGGGAAAGGACACCGCCATGACCGGCGCCGATGCCATCGCCCTTATCATCCTGCTGACGATCCTGATCGCGGTCGGGGTCTATCTGCTGCACTGGCTTTATCGCCATTCGTCCAAGGACCAAAGCTTTGTCCGCACGGGGTCGGGCGGCGAGCGCGTGGTGATGGGCGGGGGCGCGCTGGTGATCCCGATTATCCACGACATCACGGTCGTCCACATGAACGCGATCCCGGTCGAGATCCGCCGGGTGGGCGAGGCGTCGCTGATCACGCGCAACAAGATGCGGATCGATATTGTGGCCGAGTTCTTTGTCCGCGTCATCGCGACGAAGGAAGGTGTCTCGACCGCCGCGCGGACGCTGGGCGCGCGCACGCAGGATGCGATGGCGCTGAAGGAGATCATCCAGGGCCGGTTCATCGACGCCATGGCAGCCATCGCCGCGACCATGACGATGGAGGAAATCCATCAGGACAGGCTCGGCTACATGAAGCGGGTGGCAGACCTCGCCGCGCAGACGCTTGGCGGTAACGGGCTGGAGCTTGAGAACGCCTCGCTGACGTCGCTGAACCAGACGGACATCTCGGTCTTCAACCCGGCCAATGCCTTCGACGCCGAGGGGCTGACCCAGCTGACCGGGCAGATCGAGGAGCGGCGCAAGCTGCGCAACAGGATCGAGAACGAGGCCCGTGTTGACATCAAGCTGAAGGACTACGAGGCGGAAAAGCGGGCCATCGAGATCGACCGCGATCTGGAATACGCCCGCATCGACCAGACCCGCGCGATCGAAGTCCGCAAGGCCGCGCAGGCCGCCGAGATCGAGGCAGAGAAGTCGCAGTCGACGGTTGCCATCACGCAGGCCCGCGTGCGGGCCGAGGAAGAGGCCGAGCGCATCCGCATTGCCAAAGAGCAGGCCATTGAAAGCGAGCGCATCCGGGCAAACAACGATGTCCGCGCGCTTGAGATCAACCGGCAGAAGGACACCGAACTGACCGAGATCGCGTCGCGCACCGCGCTTGAGACCGAGCGCATCCAGACCCGGCAGCAGATCGAGGCAGAGCGGATCGCCCGCGAACAGCAGGTGAAGGAGGCCGAGATCAAGGCGCGGCTTGAAGTCGAGGTGCTTGACCAGAAGTCGGCGGTCGGGATCGAGTCGGCGCGGTTGGCGCGCGAGCGCGAAGTCGAAGGACGGCGGATCGAGATGGAAAAGGAAATCGCCCTTCTTTCTGTCGAGCGCGAAAAGGAGGTGCGCGTCAGCGACGAGGCGGCAAGCGCCGAACAGGAACGCGCCGCCATCGCCCGCCGCCACACTGTCGAGGTTGATCGCATCCGCAAGGACCGCGAAGTGGCCGAGCAGGAGATCGCCAAGCACAAGGCCATCAAGCTGGCCGAGACCGAGAGCCTGCGCAAGGTTGAGGATGCCGCGATCGTCGTCAACCGCGAAATCGAAGAGCTTCGCATCTCGGCGACCAAGTATATCGACCGCTTCGTCATCGAACAGGACATGGAAATTGAACTGGCCGACAAGCAGCGCCTGATCGCCGTCGTCAACAAGGCCATAGAAGAAGCGGTCGCCCGCACCAACGAGGCCGAGGCGCGCAAACACCTGGCCAGGACCGAGGAAGAGGTGCAGACCGTCCGCGCCGAAGAGGCCGCCGCCCGTGCCAAGATGATCGACATCATCGCCGCCGAGGCCGCCGCAGAACGCGACGCGCTGCGCACGGTCAAGGCCGCCGAGGCCGAAAAACTGGCGGTGGAACAGCGCGCCCTTGCCGAGATCGCCGAGGCGAAGGCGGCCGGCGTCCGCTATGAGACCGACGCCGAGGGCAACCGCAAGCTGAACGACGCCGAGAACATGCGCAGTGACGAAAGCCGCCGCAGCGCGATCTACGAACACCTCGTCAAGACGCTTCCCCAGATCATCAAGGAAAGCGTCAAACCGATGGAGAACATCGAGTCGATCAAGATTCTTCAGGTCGATGGCCTGCCGGGGCTCAACAGCCCCTCCGAGACCGGCGGTGCTGCCGGCGGCGGCGGGGGCGGTGGCGGTGGCGGGGGCGGCAGCATCCCCGATCAGGTGGTCAATTCGGCGATGAAGTACCGCACCCAGGTCGCCTTCGTGGACGGGCTGATGGAGGAGATCGGCCTTCCGCTCAAGAACCTCGGTTCGGCGGGCGGCATGTCCTTCCGCAACTTTCCCGCCGTACCGGGCGCGCCGAAGTCCGGCAAGGACGACGACTGAGCAGGGGGATGACAGGCGATGTCCGGGGTGCCGCAATCTGACCGCATCCAAAGGCTTGACCGCCACGCCCTGGTGATGGCGGTCTGGCTGCCTGCGGCCTTTCTGGCCACGGCTGTCTTCCATCACGGCTTCGGCCCGGGCGGGGCCTGGTGGGTTGCGGGCGGGTTCGGCGTGCTTCTGGCGGGGTTCGGCGCGCATGTGATCGTCAACGCGGTGCTCGGCACGGATTTCTCGGCGCGCGAAGTTGCGCTTGCCCTTTCCGCCTTCGCGCTCGCCACGCTCGCGATCATCTTCCCGGTGCTTCTTACGCCCGGCTTCGCCGCGCGTTTCTTCTGGCCGGCGGCGCTTGGCATGATGGCGCTTGCCGGGGCGGCGATCCTTTACATGGTCATCCGCAACAGGCCGCGCGCCGCCTTCGCGCGCTTTGACATCATCCGCGACAACAACCCCCGCCGCGCCTCGCGCCTGCCGCACCGGGGGGGCCGGGCGTGACGCTTTCCCTGGTCGCCGCGCTGGGGCTGATCGCGGCCTGTGCCCTCTATCTGGCCGCGCTGACCGCGCGCGCGGGGGCGGACCTTGTGGATGGCGGGGCAGACCTGCCGGGCTGGGCCGCAATGTTCGCCGGGGCAGGGGTTATGGTCGCGGGTGTCGGGCTTGCCGATCACCTCGCCCTGGTGGCGCGCTTTGGCCTTCAGGCGGCGCATCCGGCGATGGGGCTGGTGCTGGCGGCGATGGCGGGGCTGATCGTGCAGAAGCGGCTCTGGATCGCCGCCCGCGTGGCCGGGCTCGCCTCGCCGGGCGAGGCGCTGGGGCGCTATTATGGTTCGGTCACGCTGCGCGTCGCGATGCTGACGCTGGCCATCCTTTTTGCCCTGCCGTGGTCGGCGCATCTTCTTTTGGGCGCTGCGCAGGCGGTCGAGGCCGCGACGGGCGGCGCGGTGGCGCGCGCGCCGGCCGTCTGGGTGCTGGCCTTCTTCCTTTTCCTGCCCGCCGTGACCGGCGGCTGGCGCGCGACCGTCCTTTTTCTGGCGATGCAGGCCGTGCTCCTTGCCATGCTGATCGCCGCGCTCGCCGCCCTGGCCGAAGGCACGCTTGCCACGCCGGGCTTTCTGGACGCGGGCATTCCGGTGGCCGAGGGCATCCTGGGCGACCTGATCCCCGGGGTGATCCAGAATTCGGCCGGCATCGGCAAGCAGACGGCGCAGGGCGGCATCTTCAGCGCCATGGGAATCGTTTCCACGGCACTGGTCTTTACCGGTGTCGCGCTGTCGCCGGGGATGCTCTGCCTGGCGCAGACCACTGCCGCGGGGCGGTCCAAGGGGTTCGGCGCGGTCTGGCTGGTTGCCGGGCTCGGGGGCGGGCTGATGCTTGTCCTTGTCCCCTTCCTTGCCGCCCGCCTGCCGGGTCTGCCCCAGGCTCTGGCCGCCGTGGAGCCGCTCGCAGCGGTCGGCTTCACGCTTTTGCTTGTGACCGCAGGCCAGCTGGCCGCCGGATTCTTCACCACCTCGGGCACGCTGATCGTCACGCGCGAGGTCATCCTGCCCTACATCGTGCCGGGCCTGTCGCCGCGCGGGCAAAGGCTGGCCGCGCGCATCGCGCTGGCGCTGGCCTATGCCGCGCTGGCCACGCTCGCCGCCTTCGCGCCGCGCTTTTCGGCCGTCTTCGGGGGCCTCGCGCTGCCTTTTGCGGTGCAATTCCTGCCTGCGCTGATCGGGCTCTGCTTTGTGCGCTGGATCAGTCGGGCGGCGGTGATCGCGGGGCTGGTCTTTGGCCTGCTGCTGGTCACCTTTACCGAACCGCTGGGCCTCATCCTTTTCGAGGGCCTGTTTCTCGACCTGCCCTGGGGGCGCTGGCCGCTGACCATCCATTCCGCCGCCTGGGGTCTGGCCTTCAACCTGGGCGTGGTGCTGCTGGCCTCGGTCTTTACCGCGCGGGGGGCCGGGCGCGCCCGTCGCGACCGGCTGCACGACGAATTCGCCGCCCGCTGGGCCCTGCCGGAAAGCCGCCCGAACGCGCGCACCGCGCTTTGGTCACTGACGCTCATCTGGGCCTTCTTCGCGATGGGGCCGGGGGCGATCCTTGGCAACAGCTTCTTCAGCCGCCCCGTCTTTACCCAGACCGAGACAGCACTGGGCCTGCCGTCGCTGTGGGTCTGGCAGATTCTCTTCTGGCTTGTCGGAACCGCGCTGGTCTGGTGGCTCGCCCATCGCGCGCGGCTGGGGCAGACATCGTCCGATCCCCTGCGCCGGATCGACTTTCGCGATCCCGCGCCGCTTTCCGGCCCCGCCCGCGCGCCCGACTGGATTGCCGCCGGCCTTGCCCGCGTCACCCAGAGGGCGCGATGATGCGGGCACATCGCGGCAGCGTTGACATGCGGCGGCTGCGCTATTTCGTGGCCGTCTGCGACCATGGCGGGTTTTCCCGCGCCGCACAGGCGACCGGCATTGCCCAGCCCGCGCTGACACGGCAGATCCAGACATTGGAACAGGAACTTGGCCACGCGCTTTTTGCGCGCAACGGGCGCAACGCCGTGCCGACCGAGGTGGGCACCTTCCTTCTTCGCCATGCCCGCACCCATCTTGACGGGCTTGACGAGGTGATTCACCGCCTTCGCCGCGCCTATGATGCCACGCCCGACCCTGTCACGCTTGGCGTCTGCCCGACCATTGCGCCGATGTTCCTTGTCCCGCTGCAGGAGGCGCTGCAATCCTGCGCGCCGGGGCTGTCGGTGATAGAGGCCTATTCCGGCGACCTGCGCACGCTGATGCAGGCGGGGCGCATCGACCTTTCGCTGTCGTATTTCCCTTCGGATGCAACGGGTCTGCATGCGCGCCGTCTGCTGACCGAACGCCTTGTCCTGGCCACGCCACGGACCGACTGCCGGGGGCCGCTGCCACTTGCGGACCTGCGCGATTTCCGCCTGATCCTGCCGACACGTGTCCACCAGTTGCGCCGCATCATCGACGATGCGGCGGCGCGGCGCGGGATCACCCTTCTGCCCGCCGTGGAACTCGACAGTCTGGCTTCGGTGAAGCAACTCCTGTCAGATGCGCGCGGGGGGTTCGCCACCATCCTGCCGCACCGGTCCGTCGCGGCCGAGGCGGCGGCGGGCGAACTGACGCTTTGCGCGTTGTCTGATCCGCTGATGGTGCGTGACATCGCGCTGATCCAGCCTGCCGCCCCGCCCCGTCCCCTGCCAGAAGGCCTGACCGCGATGATCGAGGCACAGGCCGATCTGCTGCGCAGCGAAATGGGGCCATAGCCCCGGGTTTTGGCCCCGATACCGCCCCGCTATTTCCCGTCCCCGCCGAAACCTGCGACGTTATGGGGGCGCAAAAGGAGACACTGATGACCGTCTTTGACCCCACAGCCGAGTTCACCGCCATCCGCGAAGGCGTGGCCAATGTCTGCGCCGCCTTTCCCGGTGCCTATTGGCGCGATCTGGATGCCCGCCGCGCCTATCCCAGGGAATTCGTGGATGCGCTGATCCGCGAAGGCTGGCTGGCTGCCATGATCCCCGAGGAATTCGGCGGATCGGGCCTGAACCTTCAGGCGGCGGCGGTGATTCTTGAGGAAATCCACCGCCAGGGCTGCAACGCGGCCGCCTGCCATGCGCAGATGTACACGATGGGCACGGTGCTGCGGCACGGCAATGCCGGACAGAAGCAGAAATACCTGCCCGCTATCGCCGACGGGTCGCTGCGGCTTCAGGCCTTCGGCGTAACCGAACCGACAAGCGGCACCGACACGCTGTCGCTCAAGACCACGGCGCGGCGCGACGGGGATCACTACGTCGTCAACGGGCAGAAGATCTGGACCAGCCGCGCCGAGCATTCCGACCTTATGATCCTTCTCGCCCGCACCACACCGCGCGACGAGGTGAAAAGCCGGACCGACGGTCTGTCGGTGTTCCTCATCGACATGCGCGATCATCTGGGCAAGGGCCTTTCGATCCGCCCCATCCGCACCATGATGAACCACGCCACGACTGAAATCTTCTTTGACAACATGCGCATCCCCGCCGACAGCCTGATCGGCGAGGAAGGCAAGGGGTTCCGCTATATCCTGTCGGGCATGAATTCCGAACGTATCCTGATTGCAGCCGAATGCATCGGCGATGCCAAGTGGTTCATCGCCAAGGCTGCGGCCTATGCCAGGGAGCGTGTCGTCTTCGGTGCTCCGATCGGCCGCAACCAGGGCGTGCAGTTCCCGCTGGCCCGCGCCCAGGCACATCTGATGGCGGCCGAGGCGATCGTCTGCCGCGCCGCCGCCCTGTATGACGCGGGCCACAATCCCGGCGTCGAGGCCAATGCCGCCAAGATGCTGGCCGCCGATGCCAGCTGGGAAGCGGCTGAGGCCTGCGTCCAGACCCATGGCGGCTTCGGTTTTGCCGAGGAATACGACGTCGAGCGCAAGTTCCGCGAGGCGCGGCTCTACCAGGTCGCGCCGATCTCGACGAACCTCATCCTGTGCTACATCGCCGAACAGGTCCTCGGGCTGCCGAAATCCTATGGCGAGGCGCGGGGATGAGCACGCTTGACATCCTCCTTGCGCTGGCGGCCCGGCCCGACCTGCCCGACGACGCCCGTGCCATGGCGCGGCTTTCACTTTTCGACTGGATGGTCTGCGGCCTTGCGGGGGTGGATGAACCTGTCGCGCAGGCCCTGCGCGCCTGTCTTGGCGGCGAGGGCGGGACCCCTGTCGCGACCCTGATGGGCGGCCCGCGCCTGCCCGCCCGGGCGGCGGCGATGGTCAATGGCGCGACCTCGCACGCGCTTGATTATGACGACACGCATTTCGCCCATGTCGGCCACCTCTCGGCCGGCATCTGCCCCGCCGCGCTTGCCGCCGGTGAACAGGTTGGCGCCTCTGCCGCCGCGGTGGCCGATGCCTTTCTCGTCGGGGCCGAGGCGGCGATCCGCGTTGGCCTGCATCTGGGGCGCGCACATTACGACCGCGGCTTTCACCAGACCGCCACGGCCGGTGCCTTTGGTGCCACGGTCGCGGCTGCGCGGCTTTATGGCCTGACGCCTGCGCAACTGCGCGCGGCCATCGGCCTTTGCGCGACGCGGGCCTCTGGGCTCAAGGGCCAGTTCGGGACCATGGGCAAGCCGCTCAATGCAGGCATCGCCGCTGCCAACGGCGTCGAATGCGCGGGCTTCGCGCGCGCCGGGCTGACAAGCGCCGACGACGGTCTCGAAGGTCCGCAGGGCTTCATCCCGACCCATGCCGACGCGCCCGACCCTGCCGCCGCGCTGTCTGACCGGTTCCTTTTCACCGATATCCGCTACAAGCTTCATGCCTGCTGCCACGGCACCCATGCCATGATCGAGGCGCTGCGCCCCGTCGCTCCGGCCAGGATCGCGGCCCTGGAGCTGCGCACCGCACCGCGCTGGCTTTCGGTCTGCGACATCAAGCGGCCCCGCACCGGGCTCGAGGTCAAGTTCAGCTATGCGTGGCTGGCCGCGATGGTGCTGTCGGGCATCCCGACCGCCTCGGATCGCAGCTATACCGACGCGCGTGCCGCCGATCCGCTGCTTGCCGCCATCGCCCGGCGCGTCACCGTCACCGGCGACCGCTCCCTCACCGATATGCAGGTGGCGGGCGAGGTCACGCTGGCCGACGGCAGCCGGCGGGCCATTTGCCATGACCTGGCCGCACCGATCACGCATGACCGGCTGGCCGAAAGCCTGCGCGCCAAGGGCGAGGCGCTGATCGGCCCCCGCGCTGACCTGCTCTGGCAGGCGGTGAGCAGGCTCGAAAGCCTTTCCGCGCGCGACCTTGGCCGCCTTCTGGGGGCGGCATGACGGGCCGGATCGGCCGCCAGAGGCACGGCGAAGGGGCCATGATCCCGCGCCTGATCGACACCTTGCGCGCGGTGCCGGGCGCGACGGTTGCCCCCGCCCGCGCCCCGCGTGACCGAACGGCAGGGCATCGTGTAACGCGACCCGCCCGCAGGGTCCGCGCCGCGCCCGACCCGGTACCCGACCGGCCCGGCGCGACCCGGCAGAAGCTTGCGCCCGACACCGTGCTGTTTCAGCGCTGTTGCGCAGGGGCCTTCAGCAGCCGCCGCAACCATTGCGCCCTTTCCTGTGCGACAGGCATCGAAGGTTCTCCTGCGCCGGTCATCCGCGCTCCCTTGCGGGCGACCCGGATGATGAAGCTTGCCGCCCGGCTCATCGGCCCCCTCCGACCGGTTTCACCTGTCGTGGCCCCGCTGCGCTGACGCCTGGTCACGCGGTCGCCGTCACGGCGCGCAAGGCGGCCGGCGGGATCAACCTGCGGGTCCGGCGCGGGGACGGCGTGGTCACGATGCAGGCCTGCGCAACCTTTCCGTGATCCCGTCCGACAGCCGGCCTTCCCAGATGCCGCGCGTGACGAGATCGGCGGTCACCTCGACGGTAAGTCGTTCGACAGCGCGGGTGGCGCGTGTCAGGGGCTTTTCGGGGTTTGAGCAGAGATAGACCGGGCGGTGGATGTCGGGAACGGCGATAGGGGATTTGACAAGTTCCCCGCGCGCGACGAAGTCATGCGCGGCAGCAGGGGCAAGGATCGTATAACCCGATCCCCGCGCGACCAGTTCCTTGATCTGGGTCATCGCGTCCATCTCGATCACAACATTCAGAATGATGCCCATGTCTCTTGCGTGGCGTTCGATGGTCTTGCGCAGGCCATGGCTGGGCGAGGGAAGAATGAGCTCCAGCCCGACCAGATCGGCAAGGGCAACCGGGGTGCCGGGGGAAGCTGAAAGCGGCCAATCATCGGGTGGGGCGAAAAAGCACAGACTCTCGTCAAGAAGATGGATGACGTTGAACCGGTCGGCGGTGTCGATGTCATACAGGAAACCGATGTCAACTGTCCGGTCGGCGATCCAGCCGCGAATGAAACCGCTCATCGCCTCTGTCGCCTGCAATCTGACCTGGGGCAGTTCGACACGCACCGTCTCGGCAAGCGGGACCGACAGGACCATCGACACAGATGGCGGCAGCCCAAGCACGACCGGTCCCCGCACGGCCCCGCCCACATCGCGCATCTCTGAAAGACAAAGTTCAAGGCTTTGGCAGATCTGGCGCGCATGGTGGACAAGACGCAGGCCATCCTCGGTCAGGACGATGCTGCGCGTCGACCGCTGCATCAGCGAAACGCCCAGCTCCTCTTCCAGCTTGATCACATGCTGCGACAGCGAAGGTTGCGCCACCCCAAGCCGGTGCGATGCGGCGGACAGCGATTTCTCTTCGGAGATCGCAATGAAATAGCGCAAATGCCGGATGTCCAACCCGCGCCCCTCCCCGTTGTCTGACCCCCCGTGGCAAGGCAGAAGGCTAGGCGCATCCGGTCTAGCCTGTCAAGGAAAGGGCTATTACGGCCAAGGCCTTCGGCGCTGCTAGCACTTGCTGGCAGGGTCGGGAGGGGCGCGATGCGCGATCTGGAAGGCATCACTGTCGTCTCGCTTGAACAGGCGGTCGCCGCACCACATGCGACTGCGCGGCTGGCAGACGCGGGTGCCCGTGTGATCAAGGTGGAACGCCCCGAAGGCGATTTCGCGCGCGGTTATGACAGCCTGGTCCATGGCGAAAGTGCGTATTTCGTCTGGACGAACCGCGGCAAGGAATCCGTCGCGCTTGATCTGCGCAAGCCTGACGACATGGCTCTGATGCGCGCCATGCTGTTGCGTGCCGATGTCTTTGTGCAGAACCTGGCCCCCGGTGCAGCCGCCCGGCTCGGGCTTGGCCATGACGCGCTTGTCGCGGACAATCCTGCCCTGATCCACGTCTCGATCTCGGGCTATGGTGAAGACGGCCCCTACCCTGACCAGAAGGCTTACGACATGCTCATCCAGGGGGAAAGCGGCCTTCTGTCTGTCAACGGCACGCCAGACGGCGCGGCGCGCGTCGGCATCTCGGTCTGCGACATTGCCGCCGGTGAAAACGCCTTTTCTGCCGTGCTCCAGGCGCTTTACGCGCGGGTGCGTACCGGGCTGGGAAGGGCAATCGAGGTCTCGCTTTTCCACACGATGGCGGACTGGATGAACGTGCCTTACCTTCAGGCGCATTACGGCGGGAAGGTGCCACCCCGGCTCGGTCTGAGGCACCCCTCGATCGCGCCTTACGGCGCCTTCACCTGCGCGGATGGCACACAGGTCCTTCTGTCGGTGCAGAACGACCGGGAATGGCGTGCTCTTTGCGGGAAGGTCCTGTTGCGCCCCGACCTGGCCGGTGATCCGGCCTATGCCACCAACATCGCCCGTGTCGCCCGCATGGCCGAAGTCGAGGCGCTTGTCGCGCCGGCCCTTGCCGGGATTGACCGGGAAGCCGCCATCCAGCGGCTGACCGCCGCCGGCATCGCCTGCGGTCGCCTGTCATCCCTTGCCGATCTTTCGCACCACCCCCAGGCCCGGCACCTGACGACCGACAGCCCGACGGGCCCCGTCCGGCTGATGGACCGCGGTGTTCGCCACCTCGGCGAAGGCGGCCCCCCGGCGCTCTCGGTGCCGTCGCTTGATCAACACGGGGCTTCCCTGCGAGCCGAGTTTCTGCCCGGAGAAGACGTCAGGTCTGCCCGGCGCTGAAAGGGCAGTCTTCCCGGACAATCGATGCCGGGCAGCAAAACCGGAAGCCGCCGCAGCGCTGACCGGGGTCAGGACCCAAAGAGCATGATCCGTCATCATGCGCTAAAAGGCATTCAAAAGCAGAAAGACCGCCGCTTTCGCCATCGCGTAGATGACGCCTGCCACCACAATCATCGAGGCGGCGGCCACGGCGAAACCGCCAAGCACCCAGGCCCCGTCCCGTTCCAGAACGCCCAGCGAGATCAGGCTGATTGCGACCGCAGGCAGCATGTTGCCCAAGGGGATCGGCAGCATCAGAACGACCGCAAGCAGCAGACACACGGCCCCGATGACATTCTGCGCCCGATCCTTGACAAGAAAGGACAGGCGCGGCTTGAGCAGCTTTTCCGCCCGTGCCAGCAGCGGTGTCGCGCGCGAGATCGTCTGCGCGAAGTCATCCCGGCTCATGGAGCGGTTGGCGATCAGGGGCGGCAGCCAGGGCAAGCGGCCCAGCATCATCTGGGCCGAAAGATAGACCAGCGGCAGACCCAGGATGCCAGAGGTGCCGGGCGGTGTCGGCAGGACGTTCGGCAGGGCGAACAGCAGCAAAAGCGCCCCCGTGGCCCGCCCTTCCATCGCCACCAGCAGGTCCGAAACCGAAATGCGCGTGCGGGTTTCGTCGCTGCCGATTTCGTCCAGCAATTCGGACAGGCGCTTGCGCTGCGGTTGCGGTTTGCGACCGAAGCGGCGCAGACGGCCTGCGACACCCTCCGGTGTCGTATCGTCGTGCAGATCCTCGGCATCCCCGTGGTCGGGGCCATCGCCATTGCGCGAAGAAGACTGCTTTGAAGAATCAAGCATGGACGAGGGGTTCTTTCGGCTTCAGCGAGGCCAAGGTGGACCGCGCCGCGCAAGAGGGCAAGCCGATTGCACGTGCCTGCATTGCGGCACAAGGGGCGGGTCGCCCGGCCAGGCCCGGGCCGGGCGCCTGCGCGACAGACCCGGGCAGGATGCCCGCGCTTTACTTTGCCTTCAGTGCTTCCGGCCTGCTGTCCCGGCTTTTCCACAGCGAAAAGACAACGCCGGACGCAAGGATGGCAAAGGTGATGCCCAGCGACCAGGATGCAGGGAATTTTTCCCATCCGGCCAGATCGGCGATGAAGATTTTCGATCCGATGAACACCAGCAGGATCGCCAGCGCGTATTTGAGGTAGTGGAACCGGTGCAGAACCGCCGCCAGCGCGAAATACAGCGCCCGCAAACCAAGGATCGCGAAGATGTTGGAGGTGTAGACGATGTAGGGGTCTGTGGTGATTGCAAACACCGCCGGCACCGAATCCACCGCGAAGACCAGATCGGCAATCTCGATCAGCACCAGTGCCAGGAACAAGGGCGTCATCCAGCGCACCATCTTGCCTGTCTTGGGATCGGGCTGCCGCACAAAGAAATCATGGCCGTGCAGCTTGTCCGTTACCCGGAAGCGCTTGCGCATGAACCGAAGCACGGGGTTCGTGTTCAGGTCCATTTCCTTGTCATCGGTGACCAGCATCTTGATGCCGGTGAAGATCAGGAAGGCCGCGAAAATGTACAAAATCCAGCCGTACTGCGCCACCAGCGTGGCCCCAAGGCCAATCATGATACCGCGCAGCACGATCACGCCGAGGATGCCCCAGAACAGCACGCGGTGCTGATAGATGCGGGGAATGGCGAAGTAGCTGAAAATCAGAGCAATGACGAACACATTGTCCAGCGCCAGCGTCTTTTCCACGACAAAGGCCGTCAGATATTCCGCCGCCGGCTGCCAGCCAAGCTGATACCAGACGAAGCCGCCGAAGGCGACGCCAAGACTGATGTAAAGCGCTGAAAGCCTGAGGCTTTCCGCAACGCCGATTTCATGATCGTCCTTGTTCAGAACGCCAAGATCGAACAGCAGCAGCGCAAGCACGATGCCGATGAAGACCAGCCAAAGCCAGAGCGGCTTTCCCAGAAACAGGACAAAAAGCAGGGTATCCAAGGTATAACTCCGGTTGCAGGACGAAACGCCCGAAGCCAGCCTGGGACAGGGCCGGGCCGACACCGAGCGCACTCGATGCGGTCCGACATCACGACACAGCGTCGTCAGAGGGGCCCGGTCCGCCGCGATCACATGGGTGTGAACCGGACCGGCGGCAAGGCTGGCGGCAAAATTTTCTGACCATTTACAGGGTTTCACCGCGCAGCAAGGCCGCCAGCCCCGCCCGGTAATCGGGGTGGATCAAGCTTATGCCAAGCCCGGTCTTGATCCGGTCATTCCGGACGCGCTTTGATTCGGCATAAAAGCTGCGGGCCATTGGCGTCATCTCGGCCTTGTCATAGGCGATGGCGGGGGGCAGCGGCAGGCCAAGCAGGGTTGCGGCATGGGCAATGACATCTTCCGGCGGGGCCGGGTCATCATCGCACAGGTTGTAGACCGCGCCGGGGCAGGGCCGGGTCATCGATGCCTCCAGCACCTGGGCGATGTCATCGACATGGATGCGGCTGAACACCTGGCCGGGTTTGAGGATGCGGCGCGCGGTGCCGTCGCGCACCTTTTCAAACGGCCCGCGACCGGGGCCATAGATGCCCGCGATGCGGAAGATATGCAAAGGCAGGCCCAGCGCCTGCCACGCGGCTTCGGCCTGCACCCGCTGGATGCCGCGCCGGGTGGTGGGGGTCAGCGGCGTGGTTTCATCCACCCAGCCGCCCTGATGGTCGCCGTAAACCCCGGTGGTGGAAAGATACCCCACCCAGCGCAGGGGGGCACGGGCAATCTGTGCCCCGTGGGCCATCAGCACGGGGTCGCCCGCCGCATCTGGGGCAATGGACGACAGCAGGTGTGTGGCGCGCCCCAGCGCGTCGGTCAGATCGCAGGGCCACAGCAGCGGCTCCACCCCTTCGGCACCCAGCGCGCGCGCCTTGTCCGCACTGCGCGTCGTGCCGATGATGTGCCAGCCCTGCGGCAGCAGGCGGCGCGCAAGGGCCCGGGCGGAATAGCCGTGGCCAAGGGACAAAAGCGTTCCGGTCATGCCGCAACTATCGGCGCGGCAGCGGCGGCGCGCAAGCGGGGGGTTGATTTTCAGGCTGCACCGGGTGCCAGATAGGGGCATGACCGAACCTGATCTTCACGCCGCCTTTGCCCTGCGCAGCCCTGACGATTGCCTGCGGCTGTACCGTGACTGGGCTGCGACCTATGACGCCGGTTTCGCGGCAGATATGGAATACCGCCTTCCCGCCCATGTTGCCGGGGCCTTCATGGCGGCTGGCGGCACCGGGCCGGTGCTGGATGTGGGGGCGGGGACCGGCCTTCTGGCCGGGGCGCTGCGCGGGCTTGGCTTCAGGGACGAAATCGACGGCATCGACCTGTCGCCGCAGATGCTGGAACAGGCGCGCGCCAAGGGCATCTACCGCCACCTGACCAAGGCGGATGTGACACGCCCCCTGCCCTTGCCGGGCGGCTATCGCGGCATTGTCAGTTCCGGCACCTTTACCCATGGCCATGTCGGCCCGGTGGCCCTGGCGCCGGTGTTCGCCGTTGCCGCAGCCGGCGCGCTGTTTGCCCTGTCGGTCAATCTTCGCGTCTGGTCGGCGGCGGGGTTTGACACGGCGCTGGCGGCAATGGGCCGGCAGGTGCGCGACCTGCAAATGACCCAGGTCGCCATTTACGGCGCAGCAGCCGCCCGGCTTGACCCGGACCATGCCGATGACCGTGCGATGATCGTGCTGTTCCGCAAGGCATAGCGGCGTCACACATCTGTCACCGGGCGCGTGCAGGCAGGGGCGAACCCTTGCAGGGCGCGCCCTGTTCCGGTTTAGATGCCGGACCCATGCAGAGAATGCCCGATGACCGATGATACGACCCTGCCCATCCTGACGCCGGATCACGCGCCCCATGTTCCCTTCACCGATCCGGCGGCGGCAGTCGCGCGGCTGGAATCGCTTTATGCGGAAGCAACCGCATTTCTGGCCGGGCAGTTCAGCGCCGTGGTGCGCGGTGGCAGGCCCGCCACCCGCATCCGCGCCTTTTACCCCGAAATCCGGCTGACAACGACCAGCTTCATCAAAATCGACAGCCGCCTGAGTTTCGGCCATGTGGCCGGACCCGGCACCTATTCCACCACCATCACGCGGCCCGATCTGTTCCGCAATTACCTGCACCAGCAGATTGCCCTGCTGATCCAGAACCACGGCGTTCCGGTGGCCATCGGGGCATCGGAAACGCCCATTCCGGTTCACTTTGCCCTGGCGGGCAATCCCGCGGTATCCGTCCCGCAGGAAGGCGTGCTGAACTTCAGCCTGCGCGATGTGTTCGACGTGCCCGATCTTGCCACAACCAACGATGACATCGTGAACGGCACGCGCCTGACCAACCCTGACGGGTCGTTCCCGCTTGCCCCGTTCACCGCGCAGCGGGTGGATTATTCGCTGGCCCGCCTGTCACATTACACCGCAACCGACCCGGCGCATTTCCAGAACCACGTGCTGTTCACCAACTACCAGTTCTATGTGGACGAGTTCGAGGCATTCGCACGCGCCGCCCTCGCTGACCGCACTTCGGGCTACACATCCTTCGTGGCACCGGGAAATCAGGAAATCCTTGGGCCGGATGATCCAATTGACCTGCTGACGAAACTGCCGCAGATGCCGTCCTATCATCTGAAGCGGACTGGCGGGCAGGGGATCACCCTGGTCAACATCGGCGTCGGCCCGTCGAATGCCAAGACGGCGACAGACCATATCGCGGTGCTGCGCCCGCATGCCTGGCTGATGGTGGGTCACTGCGCCGGCCTGCGCAATTCGCAAAGCCTGGGCGATTTCGTGCTGGCCCATGCCTATGTCCGCGAAGATCACGTGCTGGATGATGATCTGCCGGTCTGGGTGCCCATCCCGGCGCTGGCCGAAATCCAGATCGCACTGCAACAGGCCGTAGCCGAGGTGACCCGGCTGGACGGGTACGAGCTGAAGCGGATCATGCGGACGGGAACGGTGGCCACCATCGACAACCGCAACTGGGAACTGCGCGATCAGTCCGGCCCGGTTCAGCGCCTGAGCCAGAGCCGCGCGATTGCGCTGGACATGGAAAGCGCCACCATCGCCGCCAACGGTTTCCGCTTTCGCGTGCCTTACGGAACCTTGCTGTGCGTCTCCGACAAGCCGCTGCATGGCGAGCTCAAGCTGCCCGGCATGGCCAGCGAGTTCTACAGAACGCAGGTGGCCAGCCACCTTCAGATCGGGGTCCGCGCGATGGAGTTGCTGCGCGAGATGCCGATCGAGCGGATTCACAGCCGCAAGCTGCGCAGTTTCGAGGAAACCGCCTTTCTGTAGACAGTGCAGCCCTTCATGGGAAATTCCTGCCGGTGATGGGCGAAATCGCTTGATTTGTTCGGCAAAACGCTGTGGAAGGGGCCGCATCGCCCCCGGTGGGGCAGGCACAGTCATTCGCATCCGCAGGACAGAAAAGAAGGAACAGCAATGTCAAAACCGATGACCAAGACGCAGCTTGTCGCCGCCCTTGCCGAAGAGATGGGAACCGACAGAAAAACGGCCGGTACCGCGCTTGACGCGATTACAGCCCTGATCACGCGCGAGGTTGCTGCCGGTGGTGCCGTGACGCTGCCGGGCCTTGGCAAGGTTGCCTGCCGCGCCCGGCCCGAGCGGCAGGTTCGCAATCCTGCCACCAACGAGATACTGACCAAGCCGGCCGACAGGCAGGTGAAGTTCACCATCGCCAAGGCGCTGAAAGACAGCGTCAACGTCTGATCAGACACAGGCCGGTGCCCCGCAGCACAGGCGGACAGGGGTCGCCGCTTTGGCGGCCCTTTTCAATCATGGCACCGTCAGGCGGGCAGCAGGGGCCGGAGCATGGATTTTCGCGCCATCGCAATGGGGCTGGCCTTTTCGGCCATGTGGTCTTCGGCCTTCACCTCGGCCCGGTTGATCGTGATGGATGCGCCCCCCCTGACGGCGCTGGCGATCCGCTTTCTGATTTCGGGTCTGATCGGACTCGGGCTTGCCCTTCTGCTGGGGCAGAAGGCCCGGCTCAGCCGGGCGCAGTGGCGCAGCGTGGTCATCTTCGGCATCTGCCAGAACGCGCTGTACCTTGGCTTCAACTTCGTGGCGATGACGCGCGTCGAGGCGGGGCTGGCCTCGATCATCGCGTCGATGATGCCCCTGATGGTGGCCCTGCTGGGCTGGATCGTTTTCGGTGAAAAGGTGCGCCTGCTTGGCGTGGCGGGATTGTGCGCGGGCTTTCTGGGGGCGGCGATCATCATGGGGTCGCGCCTGTCGGGCGGCGTGGACGGGGTTGGGGTGATCCTGTGCCTGCTGGGCATGGGGGCGCTGGCGGTTGCCACGCTGAGCGTGCGCAGCGCCACATCGGGGGGAAACCTGCTGATGATCGTGGGTCTGCAAATGCTGGTGGGATCTGCCGCGCTGGCGCTTCCGGCCCTGACGCTGGAGACATGGGCGGTGAACTGGACGCCGCGTCTGGGTCTGGCCTTTGCCTTCACCACCCTGGTGCCGGGGCTGCTGGCCACCTGGGTCTGGTTCCGCCTGGTGGGGCGGATCGGGGCGGTGCGCGCCGCCACGTTCCATTTCCTGAACCCGGTGATCGGCGTCTCCACCGGGGCGCTGCTCTTGGGCGAACGGCTGGCCCCGCTGGATCTGCTGGGTGTTGCGATCATCGCGGGCGGCATTCTGGCCGTGCAATGGTCGCGCGGCACCACGCCCGCGCCCGGTTCGGGCGCGGACCGGGCCACGGATCAGGCCGCCTGACGGCCCGTCAGCCGGGCATCGCTTTCCCTTGTGCGCGCCACGGCGGGGCGGGCCTGACAGCGCGCCACCCAATCCCGGATCACCGGCACATCCGGCGTCATGGTGCCGAACCAGGCATAGGGCGAATGCACCAGCAGATCGGCGGCTGAAAAGCGATCCCCCAGCAGCCAGGTGCCCTGTGCCAGCGCCCGTTCGATCCGGGCTGTCACCTCTGGCAGACCACGGAAGGTACCGTGGAGGGAAGGATGATCGATTCCTTCTGCGGCAAAGATCATCACAGGCTCCATGACCGAACCGTACCAGTGCAGCCAGGTCAGGTATGCGCCGTACTTCGGATCGCCCGGTTCCGGGGCAAGGCCGGTGCCGGGGAACAGGCCGGTCAGATACTGGATCACGGCCGGCGATTCGGTGATCAGCGTTGCGTCATGCTGCAGGGCAGGTGCCTTGCCTTCGGGGTGGGGGTTGGCCGGGTCGCGCCCGCCGCTGTCATTGCGGCGCGCGATGGTGACGATCTTTGTATTGATCCTGTCGGTGATGCCCATCTCGTCGATCAGCGTCACGATGCGCGATGAACGGGATTGCGGGGCGTGAAGAAGGGTCAGCATCGAAGTCTCCATTGCTCTGTCCGATGGGGTCGTTATCGTCGGGCTGTCCTGACAGATTCCGGCAGTATCCGCATGGCCCGCCCCGACCGTCTGTTTCGCCTGCTTGACGCACTGCGGCGGCTGCCGCAGCCGGTCACGGCGGCGCGGCTGGCGAACGAGACCGAAGTCTCGCTGCGCACGCTGTACCGCGATATTGAAACGCTGCGGGCGGGTGGCGCGCTGATCGACGGCGCGCCCGGCCTGGGTTACACCCTGACCGAAGACCCCGCCCTGCCGCCGCAGATGTTCACCCGGCTGGAGGTCGAGGCCCTGGTGCTTGGCCTGGCAGAAGTGCGCTTTGCGGGCGATCCCGCGCTGGTCAAGGCCGCCGATGCCGCGCTGGCGAAGATCACCGCAACCCTGCCGGAACGGGTGCAGCGCCAGGCGATTCATGCCGTGCAGATGAGCTACCGGTTTGAACGCCGCGCCCCCCCGCCCGCCTTTCTGCCGCTGTTGCGCAGCGCCTGCTGGGAAGAACAGGCGCTGCGCATCCGCTATGCCGATCAGGCCGGGGCAATCCGTGACCGGGTGATCTGGCCGCTGTCGGTGGTGTTTCTGGACCGGTCACTGCTGCTGCTGGCCTTCTGCCGCTTGCGCATGGATTTCCGGCGCTTTCAACTGCACCGGATCACAGAGGTGCAGCAAACCGGCGAAAGCTTTCGTCCCCGCCGGGTGCCGCTGCTGCGCGATTTCATCCGCCAATTGCGTGGCGAGCGGCACGGTTAACTCGGTGTTCGCACAAGCGTGACGTCACAGCACGCCGCGCCTGCATCAGGCTTTGCAGATGGGACGGCCCCCGACCCTGTTCCCAAACCAGTGGAGGCTGTGATGCCCTTGCGCGAACGCCGATTTCTGACGGCACCGGTCAGCCCGGCCGCGCCGATCCCGCTGGTGCGACGCGGCAGTTCGGCAGTTCTGCCCGGGCTAAGGCACGTCCCGGTCGCGCGCCGCGCGGGCGAAGTGAAGCGTTCGCGTTAGCCGGGTGCTGAAAATCAATCCGACCGCCTGCCTGCCGGGAAACTCTTCCCGATCCGGGGAAAGGGATTGCCCCTTTGGGCGGGGGAAACGCGACCCGCGTTCCCCCGCCCCTGCGGGACTCAAACCCAAGACCGGTGCAATCCGCACCACGAAAGGCCAGCGCCCGACCCGGCGGGCGAGAAGCGCCCGCCGTGGGCGGGTCGGGCGCTGGCCGGGGGCTTTGGCTCCCGGCTGGCAAGGGGCAGCGTGGCGCTGTGGCAGGGGCGATGGCCCCTGCCAGTGAAGCGGTGACAGTACTTTCACCACTCCGGGCGGGACCAGGAAACGCGACCCGCGTTTCCCCCGCCCCTGCGGGACGCAAACCCAAGACCGGTGCAACCCGCACCACGAAAGGCCAGCGCCCGACCCGGCGGGGGCGAAGCGCCCGCCAGGGGCGGGTCGGGCGCTGGCCGGGGGCTTTGGCCCCCGGCTGGCAAGGGGCAGCGTGGCGCTGTGGCAGGGGCGATGGCCCCTGCCAGAGAGAGCGGGCATCCCGGAGAACTCCTCTCCGGGCGGGAACAGGAAACGCACGGCGTTTCCCCCGCCCGCGCGGAACGGTGCCCTGTAGATCGGTCGGCCCAGGCACCACGAAAGGCCAGCGCCCGACCCGGCGGGAGCGAAGCGCCCGCCAGGGGCGGGTCGGGCGCTGGCCGGGGGCTTCGACCCCGGCTGGTAAAGGATCAGCGTGGCGCTGTGGCAGGGGCTATGGCCCCTGCCATTGGAACGGTGAAAGTGCCTTCTCCGCTCCGGGCGGGAACAGGAAACGCCCCACGTTTGCCCCGCCCGCGCGGGACGGTGCCCCGCAGACCGGCAGGTCCGGGACCAGCGGAAGGCCAGCGCCCTGCCCGGCGGGCGCTGGCTTTCGTTGTGCTTGGGGGAAGGGTCCTGTGCAGCGGTGGTCCCAGTTCGGGCGGGGAAACGCGGTGCGTTTCCGGGTCCGCCCGGCGTGGCAAGCCGCCTTTCCGGCGGATCAGCATGACTCCCGTCCGGCAAGCGGCGGGGATGCTTTTCCAGCATCCTGCCGGGGGACAGGCTTCACAGCCCCAGCTTTGCCGCCACCATCGCGCCCACCGTGGCCGGGTTCGCCTTGCCGCCGGTGGCCTTGATCACTTGGCCCGTGAACCAGCCCGCCAGTTTGGGGTTGGCGCGCGCCTTTTCCACCTGCGCCGGATTGGCCGCGATGATCTCATCCACCGCCGCCTCGATTGCCGCCGTGTCTGTCACCTGTTTCATTCCGCGCGCGGCGGCAACCTCTGCCGGGTCTCCGCCTTCGGTCCACAGAACCTCGAACAGGTCCTTGGCCATCTTGCCCGAGATTTCGCCCGCTGCGATCAGGTCGATCACACCGCCCAGCTGCGGGGCGGACAGGGGCGTGTCGGCAATCGTCCGGCTTTCCTTCTTCAATCGCCCGAACAGCTCGTTGATGACCCAGTTCGCGGCCATCTTGCCGTCGCGGCCCCGGGCCACCCCTTCGAAGAAAGATGCCGAGTCAAGATCGGCGGTCAGCACAGTGGCATCATAATCGGTCAGGCCGTAGTCGGCGATGAACCGCGCCTTCTTTGCATCCGGCAGTTCCGGCATGGTTTGGGCGATGTGATCGACCCAGGCCTGATCGATTTCCAGCGGCAGCAGATCGGGGTCGGGGAAATAGCGGTAATCCTGCGCCTCTTCCTTGCTGCGCATCGAGCGTGTCTCATTGCGGTCGGGGTCATAGAGCCTTGTTTCCTGCACCACCGTGCCGCCATCTTCCAGAATGGCGATCTGGCGGCGCGCCTCATAGTCAATCGCGGCCTGGATGAAGCGCATGGAGTTCATGTTCTTGATCTCACACCGCGTGCCGAGATGTGAAAAATCCTGCGTCGCCTGATATGTCTCATACTGCCCCGGCCGACAGACCGACACGTTCACATCGGCGCGCAGGTTGCCGTTCTGCATGTTGCCGTCGCAGGTGCCCAGATAGCGCAGGATCTGGCGCAGCTTGGTGACATAGGCCGCCGCCTCTTCCGGGCCGCGGATGTCGGGGCGGCTGACAATTTCCATCAGCGCAACCCCGGTGCGGTTGAAATCGACAAAGGACATCGTCGGGTCCATGTCATGGATCGACTTGCCCGCATCCTGTTCCAGGTGGATGCGTTCAATCCGCACGCGGCGGGCGATGCCCGGCCCCATGTCCACCACCACCTCACCTTCGCCGACGATGGGGTGGTAGAGCTGGCTGATCTGGTAGCCCTGCGGCAGATCGGGATAAAAGTAATTCTTGCGGTCAAAGGCCGAGACAAGGCTGATCTTCGCCTTCAGCCCCAGCCCGGTGCGCACCGCCTGTTCCACGCAGAAGTCGTTGATCACCGGCAGCATGCCCGGCATGGCGGCATCCACGAAGGCGACATTGGCATTGGGTTCCGCCCCGAAAGCGGTTGACGCCCCCGAAAACAGCTTGGCGTTCGATGCCACCTGGGCATGAATCTCCATGCCGATCACCAGTTCCCAGTCGTGCCTTGCCCCGGCAATCACTTTGGGTTTCGGGGCGTCATGGGTAAGGTCGGGCATCGCGCACTCCTTGCGGGTTGCCGTCTTTCTAGGGTCCGGTGGCTGTCGGGGCAAGGGGGCCAGCCGGTGGGCGCGCGGGCGGAAAGCCGCCGATTACTGCCCGGCGAAGCGGGCGGATACCCGCCGATGCGATGCCCCGGCACCGGCCAAAGGGTTGCCAGACGGTGTGAGTCTGACGCATCAGGTTTGGGTCGTGCCCAGAGCATGGCGCAACGTGGGTTGTTCCAATGGTGGCTTCGGGGATAAAAGCGGTCTGTCTTGGCCTCATTCTGGCGCTTCCCATGGGCTGTGCCGATGCAAACGGGACCAAGGGCGAATTGCCCCCGATGCGCTGGGATCACCGGCCGGAAGCGTCGGTCTGGACCACAAAGGCCCTTGCCGCCATTGATGACCACTCTGCCAACCTGCCCGAGATCATTCCTGCCGATATCTCCGCCTGGTGCCCCGGCTATGCCGAAGCTGAAGAGTCAGAGAGGGAAGCCTTCTGGGCCGGGCTGATGTCGGCGCTGGCCAAGCACGAAAGCACCTGGAACCCGCGCGCCTCGGGCGGCGGAGGACGGTGGATAGGGTTGCTTCAGATCGCGCCGTCGACCGCGCGGCACTTCGGCTGTGAGGCCACCACGACGGCAGAGCTGAAGGATGGGGCGTCCAACCTGAGCTGTGCCGTGCGCATTGCGGCGGTTCAGGTGCGCCGCGACGGCATGGTGGCCGGTGGCGGGGCGAAAGGCATGGGCCGCGACTGGGCCCCGTTCCGCAACAGTTCCAAGCGCGCTGAAATGGCGTCCTGGACGCGGTCGCAATCCTATTGCCAGAAGAAAAGCCCGGCGGTCTTTGGGGCCATGTCTGTTTCGGCCAAGTCCGGCAACGCGAGCTGAGGCACCGGTTGCAGCATCGGCGCAAGGCCGGGGCGTCGCGCCAAAACCGGGATCGGACGACTGACAGGGTGCTGAAACCCCATTCAGACCGCCTGCCGGGCGGAATAATCCCGCCGGTCCGGGGAAAACGGGTTGCCAGTCCGGCCGGCGACCCCGTCGCCCAGGACCGGTCCCGCTGGCCGTGGGCGGGGGGCGGGCGCTTGGCCGGTGCTTTGGCCCCTGGCCGGTCCAGATGGGAGCCTGGCGATATGGAAGGGGCGATGGCCCCCGCCATAGTTGCCGGTCATCCCGGCATGGTCAGGAACCCGGCCTTTCCGGGCGGGATCAGGAAACGCGACCCGCGTTTCCCCGCCCGCGCGGAACGGTGCCCTGCAGACCGGTGGGTCCAGGCATCACGAAAGGCCAGCGCCCGACCCGGCGGGCGAGAAGCGCCCGCCGGGGGCGGGTCGGGCGCTGGCCGGGGGCTTTGGCCCCCGGCCGGTCCTGATCCCGGTTTGGCGCTGTGGCAGGGGCGATGGCCCCTGCCATTGCAGCGGGTCAGTGACTTCACCGCTCCGGGCGGGATCAGGAAACGCACCGCGTTTCCCCGCCCGCTCGGGACGGTGCCCTGTAGACCGGTAGATCCTGAACCAACCAAAGGCCAGCGCCCGCCGGGGGCGGGTCGGGCGCTGGCCGGGGGCTTTGGCCCCCGGCTGGACAAGGATCAGCGTGGTTCCGTGGCAGGGGCGATGGCACCTGCCAGGATGCGCAAAGCGCGCGCGGGGCGCAAGAGGTTCCCGCTATGCGCTCAGGCAGCTCCTGCGGCCGGCACTTTTTCAGCACCCTGCTATCCCCGGCGGCGGTCGGCGGGGTAGACGCCAAGGATGTTCACCGCGCTGGTGAAGTAGCGCAACTCTTCCAGCGCGCGGGCAACATTGGCATCATCCGGGTGGCCTTCGATGTCCGAATAGAACTCGGTCGCGGTGAATGACCCGCCGACCATGTAGCTTTCCAGCTTGGTCATGTTCACGCCATTGGTCGCAAAACCGCCCAGCGCCTTGTAAAGGGCCGCCGGAATGTTGCGCACCCGGAAGATGAAGGTGGTCATCATGCCGCCCGCGCCGCGCCGGTTCAGGTCTGGCCGGGGCGACATGACCAGAAAGCGCGTGGTGTTGTTCGCCTGATCTTCGATCTTCCGCGCCAGAACGTTAAGGCCGTAGATTTCGCCCGCCAGTTCCGAGGCCAGCGCCCCAAGGGACGGATCGCCCCGTTCCGCGACGATCCTGGCAGACCCGGCAGTATCCGCGCCTGTCACCGCCTTGAGACCGTGCCCGCGCAGGAATTCGCGGCACTGGCCCAGCAGGACGGTGTGGCTCATTGCCGATCTGACAGCCGACAGCGGCGTGCCGGGCAGGGCCAGCAGGTTGATATGCACCCGCACAAAGGCTTCATCGATGATGTGCAGCCCCGAGCCGGGCAGCAGTGAATGGATGTCGGCAACCCGGCCGTAGGTGGAGTTTTCCACCGGCAGCATGGCAAGGTCCGCCTCACCCTTGCGCACCGCTTCGATGGCGTCTTCGAAGGTGCGGCAGGGCAGGGCTTCCATGCCGGGGCGCGCGTGGCGGCAGGCCTCGTGCGAATAGGCACCCGGTTCACCCTGAAACGCGATGCGTCCGGTTGCTTGCGCGGTCATGGCGGCTCCGTTCTCTGGCGGGTCCGGGCATTTCGGACACGGACCTGTCCCCAGGGTCGTTTCGTCGCGCTACTACACCTTGAAACCGGGCAGGGGAAGCGGGTAGATACCCGCGCGGAACGACAATCAGGGAACCGGCCGAGATGTTCGATACGATGACCTTAACCAAGGCGCTGGGCGCGTTCTGCGGATCGCTGCTGGTCTTCCTTCTGATCGGCTGGGCCGGGTCTGCCCTGTTCTACATGGGCGGCGGGCATGGCGGCGCGGCGGAAGAACAGGCCTATGTGATCGATACCGGCGAGGGCGAGGCGACAGCGGAAGTTGCCGACGCCGGCCCTGCGTTTGCCGAGGTTTTTGCCGCCGCAGACGCCGGGGCGGGCGAGAAGGTGTTTGCAAAGTGCAAGGCCTGCCACAAGATGGACGGCACCGATGGCACCGGGCCGCACCTGAATGGCGTTGTGGACCGTGCCAAGGCGGCGGTTGCGGGCTTTGGCTATTCCGAAGCGATCCTTGCGGTGGCCGACCAGGCTTGGACAGCCGAAAACCTGAACGCCTTTCTGGAAAACCCCAAGGGCTACATGCCCGGAACCAAGATGAGCTTTGCCGGCCTGCCCAAGGTGCAAGACCGCGCGAATGTCATCGCCTATCTTGCGTCAGTCCCCTGACGGATCGGGCATGATCGCGCATGTCACGGCCGCCCCTGTGGGCGGCCTTTGTCATTGCGGCTCACGCCGGGGACACAAGAGCGCGACCAGCGCCGTGATCGCGTTCAGGACCATCGACAAACGGCAATTTCCTGTCAATGAGTTGGCAAAGCGGCGCAGGCCGCCAGGAGAGAAGGAGTTGCCGGATGACCGAAGGCCGCAGGGATGCCGCTGTTTGGGCAAGCAGGATCGATGACCGTCCGCAGCGCACCGCCCTGGTGGCCGGGGCGGCATTGCTGGTCCTTGCAACCTTCACCCTGGCGGCCCGCGCCGAAACGGTGATCACCGCGCATGGCATTTCGACCTTTGGCGATCTGAAATATCCGGCGGATTTCGCGCATCTGGACTATGTCAATCCTGTTGCGCCCAAGGGCGGAGAAATCTCGCAATGGGCCTTTGGCGGGTTTGATTCGATGAACCCCTATTCGGTCAAGGGGCGTGCGGGGCAGCTGGCTTCGGCGATGTACGAATCCATCCTGACCGGAACGGCGGATGAAATTGGCGCAACCTATTGCCTGCTGTGCGAGACGCTGGAATACCCCGAAGACCGGTCCTGGGTGATTTTCAACCTGCGGCCCGAGGCAAGGTTCTCTGACGGCTCGCCCCTGACGGCAGAGGATGTGGCTTTTTCCTATGAAACCTTCCTGACCAAAGGGCTGACTGACTTTCGCACCGTGTTTGCCGAACAGGTGCAGGGGGTCGAGGTGCTGGGGCCGCATCGGGTGAAGTTCACCTTCAAGCCGGATGTGCCGACCCGTGATCTGCCCGCCACTGTCGGTGGCCTTTCGATCCTGTCCAAGGCGGACTATCAGAAGAACAACCGCGATCTGGAAGCTTCCAGCCTGGAGCCTTTCCTGGGGTCCGGCCCCTATGTTCTGGACCGCATGGAAACCGGCAAGACCCTGGTCTATCGGCGCAACCCGGACTACTGGGGCGAAGACCTGCCGATCAATCGCGGCCAGAACAATTTCGACACCATCCGCATCGAATACTATGCGGATTACAACGCGGCTTTTGAGGGCTTCAAGGCGGGCAGCTATACCTTCCGCAACGAGGCATCGTCGATTTCCTGGGCCACGGGGTACGATTTTCCCGCCGTGGTGAATGGTCAGGTGATCAAGGTAGCGCTGCCGTCGGGTGCCAAGGCCAACGGACAGGCATTCATGTTCAACCTGCGCCGCCCCCAGTTTCAGGACCCGCGCGTGCGCGAGGCAATCGGGCTGATGTTCAACTTTGAGTGGGCGAATGCCACGTTGTTCTATGGTCTTTATGCCCGGATCGACTCGATTTGGGAAAACAGCTGGCTCGAGGCGGAGGGCGTGCCGTCGCGGGAAGAGGTGGACCTGCTCCAGCCGCTGGTTGATCAGGGCCTGCTGCCGGCATCGATCCTGACCGACCCGCCGGTAATGGCCCCGGTGTCCGGAGACCGGCAGATGGACCGGGGCAATCTGCGCAAGGCATCGGCCCTGCTGGATGAGGCGGGTTGGGCTGTGGGCGATGACGGTCTGCGCCGCAACGCCGCGGGCGAAACGCTGCGGCTGGAATTCATCAATGACAGCCAGAGCTTTGACCGGATCATCAACCCCTATGTCGAAAACCTGCGGGCGCTGGGCGTGGACGCAAAGATGACGCGGATCGACAATGCCCAGATGGAAAGCCGCACGCGCCCGCCGGAATATGACTTTGATCTTGCGATAGGGAATGCACGGTCGAACTACTTCTCGGGGTCCGAGCTGAAGCAGTATTACGGCTCTGACACTGCCGATGTGTCATCCTTCAACATGATGGGCCTGAAAAGCCCGGCCGTGGATGCACTGATCGAGGTGGTGATGGCCGCCAAGACCAAGGATGAACTGACCGTGGCGACGAAGGCGCTGGACCGCGCGTTGCGGCTGGAACGGTTCTGGGTGCCGCAATGGTATAAGAACACCCATACCGTGGCCTATTACGACATGTTCGAGCACCCCGAAACCTTGCCGCCCTATGCGCTGGGCGAGCTTTCGTTCTGGTGGTACAACGCCGACAAAGCCGAGGCGCTGAAAGCGTCCGGCGTGTTGCGATAGACCCGGGTCGCGGGCAGGAACGGGGCAGGCAGGCGGAATGGGTGCCTATATCCTTCGGCGGCTTTTGCTGATCATTCCGACGCTGATCGGGATCATGGTGATCAACTTCACGCTGACCCAGTTCGTGCCCGGCGGCCCGATTGAACAGGTGCTGGCCCGGCTTGAAGGCGGTGGCGACGCATTCCAGACCATCGCGGGCGGCGGTGATGCCGGGGGCGGCATGGACGAGGCGGCGGGCGGGGATGAGCGCTATATCGGCTCACGCGGGTTGCCGCCCGAATTCATCGCCGATCTGGAACGCCAGTTCGGCTTTGACAAGCCGCCGCTGCAGCGCTTTCTGGACATGATGTGGAACTACATGCGGTTCGACTTTGGCGAAAGCTATTTCCGGTCAATCTCTGTCGTCGATCTGGTGCTGGAAAAGATGCCGGTCTCGATCACGCTGGGCCTTTGGTCCACGCTGATCGCCTATCTGATCTCGATCCCCTTGGGCATCCGCAAGGCAGTGAAAGACGGGACCCCGTTCGACACCTGGACCAGCGGTGCCATCATCGTGGGCTATGCCATTCCCGGCTTTCTGTTCGCCATCCTGCTGCTGGTGCTGTTTGCGGGCGGGTCCTATTTCAAATGGTTCCCGCTGCGGGGGCTGACATCGGACAACTGGGATCAGCTTTCGATGCTGGGCAAGGTCGCCGATTACTTCTGGCATATCACCCTGCCGGTGCTCGCCTCCACCATCGCATCCTTCGCCACGCTGACGCTGCTGACCAAGAACAGCTTTCTGGACGAGATCAAGAAGCAGTATGTGATGACCGCCCGCGCCAAGGGGCTGACCGAAAGTGCCGTCCTTTACGGCCATGTCTTCCGCAATGCGATGCTGATCGTGATTGCGGGCTTTCCGTCGGTCTTCGTTGCCGTGTTCTTCGGGGGCAGCCTGATCATCGAGACGATCTTTTCGCTGGACGGCCTGGGCCGACTGGGGTTCGAGGCGGCGGTGTCGCGCGACTATCCTGTGATCTTCGGCACGCTGTTCTTCTTTGGGCTGATGGGCCTTCTGATGGGGATATTGTCGGACCTGATGTATGTCTGGATCGACCCGCGCATCGACTTCGAGCGGAGGGGATAGCGCATGGCCCTGTCCCCCCTGAACCAGCGCCGCTGGCGCAACTTCCGCGCCAACAAGCGGGCCTTCTGGTCACTTGTCCTGTTTTCCATCCTGTTCGGGCTGTCGCTGTTTGCCGAAGTGCTGGCCAATGACAAACCGCTGCTGGTGCGGCACGATGGGGCCTTCTATCTGCCGATCCTGACCTTCTATCCCGAAACCGCCTTTGGCGGCGATTTCCAGACCGAAGCGGTGTACCGCGATGTCGAGGTGCAATGCCTGATCGTGGCCGCCGGATCGCAGGCCTGCTGGGACGACCCGGCAGGCGTTCTGGCCGAAGCGCGGGCCAGCGGCACGGCGGCGGGAGAGCCGGTGCAGACGGGCTGGATCCTGTGGCCGCCCATTCCCTTCAGCTTCAACACCGTCAATGACATTCAGGGCACGGCACCGTCCGCCCCGGATGCGACACATTGGCTGGGCACCGATGACACGGCGCGCGATGTGCTGGCGCGGGTGATTTACGGTTTCCGCCTGTCGGTGGCCTTCGCGCTGATCGTCACCTTCCTGACATCGGTCATCGGCATCACGGCGGGGGCGGTGCAGGGCTATTTCGGCGGGCTGACCGACCTTGCCTTTCAGCGGATCATCGAACTCTGGGGGTCCACGCCCAGCCTTTATGTCATCATCATCGTGGCGGCGGTCTGGCAGATGAATTTCTGGCTGCTGGTCGGGCTGATGGTGCTGTTTGGCTGGACGGGCCTGGTGGGCGTGGTGCGCGCCGAATTCCTGCGGGCGCGGAACTTCGAATATGTGCGCGCCGCCCGCGCTTTGGGCGTGGCGGACCGGGTCATTATGTTCCGCCATGTTCTGCCCAATGCAATGGTCGCCACGCTGACGATGCTGCCCTTCATCATCACGGGCACGGTCGGATCGCTTGCCGCGCTGGACTTTCTGGGCTTTGGCCTGCCGTCCTCTTCCCCGTCACTGGGCGAGCTGACCCTGCAGGCCAAGCAGAACCTGCAGGCGCCCTGGCTTGGCTTCACCGCCTTTTTCGCCTTTGCCATCATGCTCAGCCTGATGGTCTTCATCTTCGAGGGCATCCGTGATGCCTTTGATCCGCGAAAGACCTTCCGATGACCGCGCCCGAATCCGTGCTGGACGTGCGCAACCTTTCCATCCGCTTCCGTCAGGATGGCCGGATCATCGACGCGGTCAACGGGGTGAGTTTCTCCGTTGGCAGGGGCGAGACGGTGGCGCTGGTGGGCGAAAGCGGATCGGGCAAATCGGTGACGGCGCTGTCAACGGTTTCGCTGCTGCCCGACAGCGCGGTTGTCACGGGATCGGTGCGCTACAACGGTGCCGAAATGGTGGGGGCGGCAGAGCCGGACCTGCGCCGGGTGCGCGGCAATGACATCAGCTTTATCTTCCAGGAGCCGATGACAAGCCTGAACCCCCTGCACACCATCCGCACACAGCTGGGCGAAAGCCTTGCGCTGCATCAGGGCCTGACCGGGGATGCCGCGCGGGCGCGGATCATCGAGCTTTTGAACAAGGTCGGCATCCGCGAGGCGGAAAGCCGTCTGGACGCCTATCCGCACCAGTTGTCGGGCGGGCAGCGGCAGCGGGTGATGATTGCCATGGCGCTGGCCAACGGGCCGGACCTGCTGATTGCCGACGAGCCGACCACGGCACTGGACGTGACCATCCAGGCGCAGATCCTGGAACTGCTGGCCGATCTCAAGCGGACCGAGGGGTTAAGCCTGCTGTTCATCACCCATGATCTTGGCGTGGTGCGGCGCATCGCCGACCGGGTCTGCGTGATGCAGGGCGGCGCGATTGTGGAACAGGGGCCGGCGGCGCAGATTTTTGCGGCACCGAAACATCCCTATACGCAAAAACTGCTGGCGGCACAGCCTGCGGGCCGCCCCGACCCGGTTGCGGCGGATGCGCCCGAAATTGTGCGGACCGAAGGTTTGCGCGTGTGGTTCCCGATCCATCGCGGCTTTCTGCGCCGCACGGTCGGTCATGTGAAGGCGGTCAACGACGCCACCCTGTCGGTGCGCGCGGGCGAGACGCTGGGGATAGTGGGCGAAAGCGGATCGGGCAAGACCACGCTGGCGCTGGCGATTCTGCGGCTGATCCCGTCGACCGGGCCGGTGGTGTTCCTTGGGCAGGACTTGCAGGCGCGGCATCGCAGGGAATTGCGCAATCTGCGCCGCAATTTGCAGATCGTGTTTCAGGACCCGTTCGGCAGCCTGTCGCCCCGGATGACGGTGCAACAGATCATCGCCGAGGGTCTGGGCGTACACGGGGTGGAGCCGGGCCGCGACAAGCGGCAGATGGTCGCCGACATCATGACCGAGGTCGGTCTGGACCCCGCCGCGATGGGACGCTATCCACACGAATTCTCGGGCGGGCAGCGCCAGCGGGTGGCGATTGCCCGCGCGATGATCCTGCGCCCCAAGCTGGTGGTGCTGGATGAGCCGACAAGCGCGCTGGACATGACCGTGCAGGTGCAGATCGTCGATCTGCTGCGCGCGCTGCAGCGCAAATGGGGGCTGGCCTATCTGTTCATCAGCCATGATCTGCGCGTGGTGCGGGCGCTGGCGCACAAGGTGATCGTGATGAAGGACGGAGACGTGGTTGAGGCGGGCGTTGGCGCGCAGGTGTTCGAAGACCCGCAGCACGCCTATACGCGGGCGCTGCTGGCCGCGGCTTTCGGCCCGGGCGGGGGCCAGCCCGCCCCGGGCCAGAGAGCGGCGGGCCAGACAGCGGCGGTCTGACGGCGCGGCACCGTGCCGCGCGGGGACTTGCGCAGATCAGACGGCGGCGCTGTGCCGGGCCGTGCCGTGGTCGTATTCGTCGAACATCCGCGCGATCATCCGGGTCAGGGGCCGCCCCGGCGCGGATATGGCGGCACCCTGTGCCGTCACCTCGAAGAAATCGCCGAACCGGGACCTCGCGGCAGCGAACAGATCATCAAGGCGTGCCGGTGTGGTCGCGAAGTCGCGCAGCAATTCGGCGCGGCTGACGCGGAAATCGCACATCAGCGCCTCGATGATCCGGGCGCGCAACAGGTCTTCCCCCGCAAAGGCATGGCCACGCCGGGTCGAAAACCGGCCCGCGCGGATTGCTTTGGCATGTTCGGATGTGCCGCTTGCGTTCTGCGCATAGCCTTGCGGAAAGCGCGAGATCGACGAGGCCCCCAGACCGATCAGGACCGGGGCAGTGTCATCGGTGTAACCCTGAAAGTTGCGGCGCAGATGCCCGGTCGCCGCAGCGATGGCCAATCCGTCGTCAGGCCGCGCGAAATGATCGATGCCGATTTCGGCGTAACCATCCCAGGTGAACAGCCGACGCGCCGTTTCGAACAGGCACAGGCGTTCTTCCGGTTTCGGGATGGTGTCGGACGGAATCATCTGCTGGCGGCGCGACATCCAGGGCACATGGGCATAGCCATAAAGGGCAACACGGTCGGGTGACAGCGCAAGCAGCTTCTGTACCGATTCGGCGATCCGCTGCGTTGTCTGGTGCGGCAGGCCGTACAGGATATCGGCGTTCAGGCTGTGAATGCCCCGGTCGCGGATCATGTCCGCGACGGACCTGGTCAGGTCATGGCTTTGGTCGCGGCCGATCATGCGCTGGATTTCGGGGTCGAAATCCTGCACCCCGATCGAGGCACGGGTCATGCCCGCTGCGGCAAGGGCATCAAGCCGGGGGGCATCGACTTCGTTCGGGTCGATCTCGACCGAAAACTCGCCGTCCGGCGCAAGCGGGGCCAGGCTGAAGATCGTATCGGCCAGATCGCGGATCAGGTCGGGCGGGATCATCGTGGGCGTGCCGCCGCCCCAGTGCAGCCGCGCCAGCGTGATTGCGGGCGCAAGGCGCTGCCCCAGAAGGGCCAGTTCCTGTTTCAGGGTCTGGACATAGGCGATGACCGGATCGATGCTGTGTGTTCCCTGCGTGCGGCAGGCGCAAAACCAGCAAAGCCGCCGACAGAAGGGCACATGCAGGTAAAGCGAAATGGCGGAACCTGCGGGGATCGATTCGATCCAGTCCGAAAACGCAGCCCCGCCAATCGTCGCGCCAAAATGCGGTACTGTCGGATAGCTGGTATACCGGGGAACGCGGGCATCGAACAGGCCATGCCGCGCGAGTTGCGAATGAGTGTCCATTCGTATAGACTAAAATTTGACGGTATGCCCTGCCTTGATGCAGATCAAACGGGAACAGACTTCATGGCACTTCGGGAACCGGTCATTCTTCCGCATCTGCAGGACTGTGGCACCTGTACCATCCGGCATCGGGCGGTATGCGCACGCTGTGACAGTGATGAACTGGCCCGGCTGGAGCAGATGAAATACTACCGCAGTTTCCAGGCTGGACAGACCGTGATCTGGTCAGGCGACCGGATGGATTTCGTGGCCTCGGTTGTTTCCGGCATCGCAACCCTGACCCAGACGATGGAGGATGGCCGCCGCCAGATGGTGGGCCTGCTTTTGCCGTCTGACTTCGTGGGCCGTCCCGGCCGCAGCACGGCGGCCTATGACGTGACGGCGACGACCGACCTGCTGATGTGCTGTTTTCGCAAGAAACCCTTCGAGGACTTGATCCTGAGCACCCCTCATATCAGTCAGCGCCTGCTGGAAATGACCCTGGACGAGCTGGATGCGGCGCGCGAATGGATGCTTCTTCTTGGTCGCAAGACCGCGCGCGAAAGGATCGCAAGCCTTCTGGCAATCATTGCCCGCCGGGATGTGTCCCTGAACCCGCGCAAGTCCGGACCCATCGTATTTGATCTGCCGCTGACACGCGAAGAAATGGCCGACTATCTTGGGCTGACACTGGAAACGGTCAGCAGGCAGGTGTCGGCGCTGAAGCGTGACGGGGTCATTTCGCTGGAAGGCAAACGGCATGTCACGGTGAACGACTTTGACAGGCTGCTGGAAGTTGCCGGTGACGATTCCGATGGCGGCTATCCGGTTTGACGGCCTGCGGCATTGACTGCCGCAGGCCCTGACTGCCCGACAGGGGCGCGCCCCCGCAAGGCGCGTTTTTTTGTTAACGGGCCAGGAAAACCGGCCCCTGTGCCATTTCCAGCATGTCACGCGTGGCCCCGCCAAGGATGGCCTCGCGGAACCGCGAGTGACCGTAGGCACCCATCACAAGCAAATCCGCGTTCTGGTCGCGCAGGTGACGCAGCAGGATATCAGAGATTCGCGGCATCGTCCTGGCCAGCACGGAAACCTCGGCCTTGACGCCGTGGCGGACAAGCATCTGGCACAGCGCGCCACCCGGATCGGACCGTTCGGGACCATAGCCCGGCGGATCGATGACGGCGATGTTCACAAGATCGGCCTGCCTGAGCAATGGCAATGCGCAGCGGATGGCCGCCATCGCCTCGGGCCCCTGATTCCACGCGATCACCACACGTTTGCCAAGGGTGTCCGACAGCAGGGTTTCCGGCAGCAGAAGCACCGGGGCGGCACCTTCAAACAGGACCGCTTCCAGAACGGCCTCTGATTCCGGGGCACCGTCGGTGCCATAGGGATGGGGAAGCAGGACAAGATCGGCAAACCTTGCCTTGGTCGATACGATTGCGCCCAGGCTGCCCAGCTGGGCCACCGCGGCTTCTGCGGCCCAGCGCACATCCTGCCGGTTCAGAATGGCACGGGCTGCGGCATCCAGCTTTTCGGCATCCTCTGCGGCACGGTCCATCGAGGCCTGGGCCAGAACTGCGGCCCCGCCGATATACGAATACCCGATCTGGGTCCGGTCGATGCCAAGCGACAGCACATCAAGATGGGCATCCTGCCGTGCAGCCAGAAGGACGGAAGAGTCCAGAACCCGCGTCAGCGTTGCAGGGTCGGTGAGAATGGTCAGCAGGGACTTGTAGGACATGGCGAAACTCCACTGGGTTATAGGCGCAGCAGACCCGCAGAACTTCCGCAGTGCCTTGACTTCGATCAAGGCGCGCGCCGGTTTTTCTTGACATGGATCAAGGCCGCCCGGTCGCGTTGGCGGCACAAGGGCACATCAGCCGGAAAGTGCCCGGTCGGGGTCGGACCCGGACCTGGCCAGGACGAAGGGACCGAAGATGTGGGATTACCTGAAACTGATCGTGTTGGCCGTCATCGCCGTGGGGGCCGCGATTGCGGCCAACTACGCGCATGACCTGCCCTACATGGTCAACGCCGTTGTGGTGATGCTGGCGGCTGCCATCGCCTTTCTGTGGACGCTTCGCCATGTCGGTGATCCGCCTTCGCTTGCGGACGTCAGCGCCAATTACAACGATGGTGTCGTCAAGGCGGGGGTGATCGCCACAACCTTCTGGGGCATCGTGGGCTTTCTGGTGGGGGTGGTGATCGCCTTCCAGCTTGCCTTTCCGGAACTTAACCCCGCCTGGTCCCAAGGCATCCTGAATTTCGGGCGTCTTCGCCCCCTGCACACAAGCGCCGTGATTTTTGCCTTCGGCGGCAACGCGCTGATCATGTCGTCGTTCTACATCGTGCAGCGCACCAGCGCCGTCCGGCTTTGGGGCGGCAATCTGGGCTGGTTCGTGTTCTGGGGCTGGCAGCTGATGATTGTTCTTGCGGCAACCTCTTATGTTCTGGGCGGCACACAGGGCAAGGAATATGCCGAAACCGTCTGGTATATCGACCTGTGGATCACGGTGGTCTGGGTTGCCTTCCTGCTGACCTTCCTTGGCACGCTGATGTCGCGGAAAGAGCCGCACATCTATGTGGCCAACTGGTTCCTGCTGTCGATGATCGTGACGGTGGCGATGCTGCATGTCGTGAACAACGCGGCCATTCCGGTTTCGCTCTTCTCCTCGCAGTCCGTGCCGGTCTATTCGGGCGTGCAGGATGCGATGGTGCAGTGGTGGTACGGCCATAACGCCGTGGGCTTCTTCCTGACGGCGGGCTTTCTGGGCATGATGTACTACTTCGTGCCCAAGCAGGCTGAACGGCCGATCTACAGCTACAAGCTGTCGATCATCCACTTCTGGGCGCTGATTTTCCTGTATATCTGGGCCGGTCCGCACCATCTGCATTACACGGCGCTTCCCGACTGGGCGAGCACGCTGGGCATGGTGTTTTCCGTCATGCTGTGGATGCCAAGCTGGGGCGGCATGATCAACGGCCTGATGACGCTGTCGGGGGCCTGGGACAAGCTGCGCACCGACCCGATCATCCGGATGATGGTCGTCTCCATCGGCTTTTACGGGATGAGCACCTTTGAAGGCCCGATGATGTCGATCCGCGCCGTCAACTCGCTGTCGCATTACACCGACTGGACCATTGGCCATGTGCATTCGGGTGCGCTGGGCTGGAACGGGATGATCACCTTCGGGGTTCTGTATTTCCTGACGCCGCGCCTTTGGAACCGTGAACGGCTGTACAGCCTGCAGCTGGTCAGCTGGCACTTCTGGCTCGCGACCATCGGGATCGTGCTTTACGCCAGTTCCATGTGGGTGACGGGGATCATGGAAGGCCTGATGTGGCGCGAAGTGGATGCCAACGGGTTCCTTGTGAACGCCTTTGCCGACACCGTTGCGGCGAAGTTCCCGATGTATGTGGTGCGGGCCCTGGGCGGGACGCTGTTCCTGGCCGGTGCGCTGATCATGTGTTACAACCTGTGGAAGACCGTGACGTCTGTGGACAGGAAATCCACGGCACCCTCGGCTGTTCCCGCTGAATGACCGGAGGGACCATCCATGGCAATTCTTGAAAAACACAAGGCAATCGAAACCCATGCCACGCTGCTGCTGGTTCTCAGCTTTCTTGTGGTGACAATCGGCGGGCTGGTGCAGATCGTGCCGCTGTTCTATCTGGAAAACACCATCGAGAACGTCGAAGGGATGCGTCCCTACACGCCGCTGGAACTGGCCGGGCGCGATATCTACCTGCGCGAGGGCTGCTATGTCTGTCACAGCCAGATGATCCGCCCGATGCGCGATGAGGTGGAACGCTACGGCCATTATTCGCTGGCGGCCGAATCGCAGTATGACCATCCGTTCCAGTGGGGGTCAAAGCGGACCGGGCCGGATCTTGCCCGGGTCGGCAACCGCTATTCGGATGACTGGCATGTGGATCACCTGACCAATCCGCAGTCGGTCGTGCCGGAATCGGTGATGCCGAAGTACGGCTACATGGCCGATACCCTGATCGACGGGCGCCACATCCAGGACATCATGAAGACGCATCGCATGGTCGGGGTGCCCTACAGCGACGCGATGATTGAAAACGCGCTGGCGGACTTCAAGGCGCAGTCAGACCCGAACGCGGACACGTCCGGCCTGGAAGAGCGCTATGGCACAGTCAACCTGCGCAACTTCGATGCGGCACCCGGTATTTCCGAGATGGATGCGCTGATCGCCTATCTGCAGGTGCTGGGCACGATGGTCGATTTTTCAACCTATACGCCTGTGGCAAGCCGGTAAGGGGGCAGGACATGGAAACCTACAGCCTGCTGCGCGAATTCGCCGACAGCTGGATGCTTCTGGCCCTGACGGTTGTTTTCGTTCTGGTCATCTTCTGGGCCTGGCGGCCCGGAAGCCGGGCCATGCATGACGATGCCGCCAACAGCATCTTCCGGCATGATGCCAGCCCCGCGCGCGATACCCAAACGGCCCACAGACCGTCGAAGGAGCTTTCGAAATGAGTGAACGCAACCTCACCCGCAAACCCGGCGAGGTGGAAACCACGGGCCATGAATGGGACGGGATCGAAGAGCTGAACAACCCCCTGCCGCGGTGGTGGCTGTGGACCTTCTACGCAACGATCCTCTGGGCACTGATCTACACCATCCTTTTTCCGGCCTGGCCGCTGATCAGCGGCGCGACACCGGGTGTGCTTGGGTTTTCGACCCGCGCCAATGTCGCGGCCGAGATTGCGCGCTTCGAGGCGGCGAACGCGCCGATGCGCGACAGGCTGGTGGCGGCGGATCTGGCCGCCATCAAGGATGATCCCGAACTGCTGCAATTCGCCACCTCTGCCGGGGCGGCGGTGTTCCGGACCAACTGTTCGCAATGCCACGGGTCCGGCGCTGCCGGCGTGCAGGCCAGCGGCTATCCCAACCTTCTGGACGACGACTGGATCTGGGGCGGTGCGATGGAGGATATCCACACCACCATCACGCATGGCATCCGCAACACCACCGATGACCAGGCGCGCTATTCCCAGATGCCTGCCTTCGGTTTGGACGGGCTGCTGGAGGCACCGCAGATCGACGCCGTGGTGCAGCATGTGCTTGCCATTTCGGGGCAAGAGCATGATGCGGCCCTTGCCGCCGAAGGTGCGACCGTCTTCGCCGAGAACTGCGCGGCCTGCCATACCGAAGCCGGAACAGGCGACCGGGCCCTGGGCGCGCCCAATCTGACAGACGCGATCTGGCTTTATGGCGGCACGGCGGCGGACCTGACCTATACCGTGACCAATGCCCGCTTTGGCGTGATGCCGAACTGGAACACCCGGCTGAGCGAGGCCGAAATCCGGTCGGTTGCGCTTTATGTTCACAGTCTGGGTGGCGGCGAGTGATGGCCTTCGCGCGAGCGAGGCGATTCTCTTGAAGACAGCGTGCCGTCCGGGTCGGATTTCCGGTTTGGTCCGGACGGCTTGCGCGTATCGGCGCGCAGGAGTATCAGAAGAGCATCTGCCAGTAGTTCTAACATGATCTGTTCCCTGATTGAATGGTGTATGGATAAGATTAAGGCGGAATACGGGCTGAATCGACTCCGGAATGTTTTCAATATGAAAGCTGCACTTACATGATAGACTGGCGGGACGTTCCATCTCTTTCGGCGCTGCGGGCGTTCCACGCCTATGCGACGACAGGCAGCGTGGTAGAAGCCGGCATGCGGCTGAATGTGTCTCATGCTGCAATCAGCCAACATGTCCGGACATTGGAAGAGGAGTTGGGCGTTCAACTCATCGACCGTTCGGGGCGTGCGGGGGTGTTGACCACGAATGGTACCCACCTGTCCGAGGCACTGGAACTTGGCTTTGGCGCGATCACCCGCACGATCCGCGCGATGTCCGATGCTGACTCTGACAGGCCCTTGGTCGTGACAACGACGCCGGCCTTTGCGGCACGATGGCTTCTTCCCCGCCTGGCGCAGTTCCGCGCGGAATACCCGGGCAGTGACATGGTCATTGATCCGACTCCGGAGGTTCGGATGCTGGAGCCTGGGGGGGCGGATATCGCCCTGCGCCATGGCGGCGGCGTCTGGCCGGGCATGCTTGCCGAGCCGGTCTTGCGTTCGGCACTCTGTGTGGTCGGCGCCCCGGCTTTGGTCGCGCCGGATGGGAAGGCGACATTGGAACAGTTGGCCGGCATGATATGGTTTCAGGAAATCGGAACCTCCGAGGCAACCGGGTTTCTCAGCAGGCATGGTCTGACACGGCGCGGCGGATCAGGCATGACGTTCTTGCCCGAGAACATGGTGCTGGACGCTGTGCGGGACGGACAGGGGGTGGCGGTGGTCGCGCGCGCCTTTGTCGAAGGCGATATCGAGTCCGGTCGGCTGCGGGTGCTTTTTGAAGATGATGAAGACGAAGGCTACTACCTTGTGGTTCCGCGCGGTCCGCTCAGGGCTGTGGCGCGGCAGTTCAGGGATTGGGTCCGCAACCAGTCCAAGGCAGCACCTCAGGCATTCCGGCAACGCGATGCCGGCTAAGAGGGAGAGACGGTGCCGAAGCGAAAGAGGGTATGGTGGCGGTGCGACCGTTGCCTTTCCTTCAATCGGCATCTCAATAAAGATGACTCCCGAAACCCGCTTTTGATGCAGGTCAAGGCGATCTCGCCCGAAAGGGCCGATAGGAGGGCGACGACCGGTTGCCATCGGAGACCAAAGTGACGTCCCAAGACAGTCCGCCAGAAGCCCTGTATGCCGCACGGGAGCCGGTGTTCCCCCGCCGGGTGAAGGGCAATTTCCGCACGCTGAAGTGGTGGATCATGGCGGTGACGCTGGGCATCTACTATGTCACGCCCTGGCTGCGCTGGGACCGCGGGCCGAACCTGCCGGATCAGGCCGTGCTGGTTGACATGGCCGGGCGCCGCTTTTTCTTCTTCATGATCGAAATCTGGCCGCATGAGTTCTACTTTGTGGCCGGCCTCTTGATCATGGCGGGTCTGGGGCTGTTCCTGTTCACCTCGGCGCTGGGCCGGGTCTGGTGCGGCTATGCCTGCCCGCAAACGGTCTGGACCGACCTGTTCATTCTGGTGGAACGCTGGATCGAGGGCGACCGCAACGCGCGCATCCGCCTGCACCGCCAGAAATGGGACATGGAAAAGCTGCGCAAGCGGGCGGTCAAATGGACGGTCTGGTTCCTG
>Ga0315900_10000546_pt1 | contig 64886 bp, 53 predicted proteins | sample LakEriMetagenome_FD_203521 | JGI IMG/M metagenome (GOLD analysis project Ga0315900, IMG submission 203521) | Freshwater fungal communities from buoy surface, Lake Erie, Ohio, United States - Buoy 12 MA114 | ecosystem: Environmental > Aquatic > Freshwater > Lake > Lake biofilm | place: USA: Lake... | reverse complement strand
CATGCCGGTAGCCGACCGCGAGGCCTTCGTCGTAGCGCACTTCGGCGCGGCGATCGACACCCGCGAGGATGCCGCGGGCTGCGGGGTCGGGACCGAGCAGTGTCGTCCCCGGAAAGCCCTTCGACGACGGCACATCCTCCCAGCGCAGCGGGAATGTCGTGGCGAGCCGTCCAGACGGCGCGACCGTACCGCTCAGGACATCGGCCATCGCATGACCGCCCTCCTGCCCGGGCTGCCAGGCGAGCAGGATGGCGTCGGCGAAGCCGCGCCAGCTCGCCGTCTCCATGACGCTGCCGATGTTGAGCACGACGACGACATTCTTGCCGCGCTCACGGAACGCGCGCGACAGACGCTCGAGCATCTCGCGCTCGCCGGCCTGCAGCTCGAAGTCGAGCTCGCGCGAGAGATCGGCGAACTCGCCGCTGCGGCGCCCGATCGTCACCACCGCGACATCGGCGCGCTGCGCCGCTGACTCGATCTCCGCCGCGCTCACCGAGCGCTCAGGGAAGCGCTGCGGCGGCGACAACGGCGAGCGCGGCGGTGTCTTTCGGCGCGTCTCGTCGATGAAGCTCACGTAGCCCTCGGCCACGGCCGCATCGACGGCATACCCCGACGCGCGCAGCCCCTCCGCGAGCGGCACCGCGCGCGCGGCCGCGACGGCACCGCTGCCGCTGCCGCCGATGATGGCGTCGTAGGAGGCGTTGCCGAAGAGCGCGATCCTGCGGCTGCGCGGCAACGGCAGGACGCCGCCCACGTTGCGCAGCAGCACCATGCCGGAAGCTGCTGCCTCACGCGCGAGCTTCGCATGGCCTTCGAGGTCGGGCGCATCAGTCGTCTGCACGCCGAGGAAGGTCGGCGAGCGCAGCACGAGCATCAGGATCTGGGCGACATGACGGTCGAGCATCATGCTCGTGAGAGTCCCCTTCGCGAACGCCTCGCGCAGCATGCGCTGCTGAACGCCCGTACCGGGCATCAAGAGATCGTTCCCGGCCCGCAGCTGCGCGACCGGGTCATCGCCGGCGAACCAGTCGGTCATCACCACCCCGAAGTAGCCCCACTCGCGGCGCAGCACACCGTCGATCAGCTGCCGGTTCTGCGAGGTGTAGGTGCCGTTCAGGCGGTTGTACGAGGTCATCAACGCCTGCGGCCTGCCCTCGCGCACCGCGATCTCGAAGGCCCGCAGGTAGATCTCCCGCAGCGGCCGCTCGGCCACCTGCACATCGATGGTGTAGCGGTTCCACTCGTGCTCGTTGGCGACGAAATGCTTCGGCGTGGCGGCGACACCCGTCGACTGGATGCCACGGATCGCGGCGGCGGCCATACGGCCCGAGATGACCGGATCCTCGGAGTAGTACTCGAAGCCGCGGCCGCCGAGCGGGTTGCGGTGGATGTTGAGCGCCGGCGCGAGCAGCACGTCGATGCCGTAATCGCGCGCCTCCGCACCCATCGCGGCACCGACGCGCTCGATGAGCGCCGTATCCCAGGACGAGGCGAGCAAGGTCGCGACCGGGAAGGCCGTGGCATGGAAGCTGCGCGTCTCGCCTTCGCGCCGCGGGCTGATGCGCAGGCCCGCGGGACCATCGGCGAGCACGATCGACGGGATGCCGAGCCGCGGCACGGCGCGCGTCATGCCGCCCGCGCCCGGTACGCGCGGGCCCATCGGCCCGTCGGCGGGACCCTGCATCTCAGGGGGTAGCGGCAGGCCCGCGAGCGACATGCCGACACCGACCACGAGGTCGATCTTCTCCTCGGGAGTGAGCGCCGCGATGACCTGCGGCAGGGGGTCTATCCCTAAGCCCAACACCGGCGGCGGAGAGCGGATGGCCTCTGCGCGCGCAAGCGGGACGGCAGCGAGCCCTATCGGGATGGCGGCAAGCAGGATCAACGGCAAACGGCTGGGCATGGCAAGCCCTCGGCGAGGTCAGAGGCTGTCCACGAGGATACCGAATCCCTTGCCGCGACGCCCCGCAGCGCGGTCGTGACGCGGCTAGGCGGTCGGTAACAGCCGGAGGAGCTGCGGGATCCGCTGCTTCACCTTGAAGAAGCCTGCCGTGGCATGCGGCCACAGGGCCTCGTCCCATGCGCGCCGCCACTCGGCGAGCGCGACGCCCTGCGCCGCCAGATGCGGCGCAGCGTCGGTCAGCCAGTCGTGGAGCGGCCCGCGCGGTACATAGGGCGTGACGAGCTGCGTGATGCCATGCGCAGCGGCCCACGCCGCGAGGGACTCGGGCCGCGCGGCGTGCAAAGATTCCATCGGGACGCCGAGCCCGGCCCCGCGCAGGCGCGCCGTGGCGTCCACCAACGCGTCCGCTTCGAACCGTGCGACCGACTCCGCGACCGCTCGCGGAGAACGCAGCGCGCTCGCCGTGAGCGTCGCGGCCGCGCGCACATCGAGCGACGACCACGGGAAGTCCTCGACGCAGCAGTCCTCCTCGGTGATGAGCAGCGCGGTCGGCAGGTCGGGCCGCGGCGCGACGACGGGACGCAGGCCCAGGATCGGCGGCAGCCCCTCGGGCTCGGTGGCTTCCAAGCCAGCTTCACCTGCATCGAGCTGGTCGGCGCGAGGTGTGAAGCGGCCAGCGGTGAAGGTGGCGATGTTGTCGGCGCGCGCGCGATAGGCCTTGCCGCGCGTATGCAGGCCCGCGACCCAGCGCCAACCGAGCGTGTTCGACGCGGGATCGCCGTCGAGCAGGTGCCGCAGGAAGAAGTCCGCGCCGAGCCGCCACGGCAGGCGCAGCGTGAAGATCCAGATGGAGGCGAACCACATGCGCGCATGGTTGTGCAGGTAGCCCGTCTCGACAAGCTCCCGCGACCACGCGTCGAAACACGCCAGACCCGTCTGCCCGGTCTCGGCGCGTGCGAGCGCAGTTGCCAGCGCCGCATCGCGCTCCAGCGCAGCGATGTCCTGCGCGAGGTCGTCCCGGTAGCGCGCCCAGACCTGCGGTCGGAGCTCGAGCCAACCTTTGAAATAGCCGCGCCAGACGACCTCTTCGATGAACTTGGCGGCGGCTTCGGGTCCGTGCGCAGCGGCCGCCGCCGCGACGACCTCCGCCTCGGTCAGCAGCCGACGACGCAGCCACGGCGACAGCGTCGACACGGCATGATGCTCACCGGAGCCGCGATCGAAGTTGCGTTCCGCCTCGTAGCGCCGCCCCATGCGCGGCACGAAGGCCTGCAGCCGGGCGAGACCGCTCGCGCGATCGGCTGACGCCCATCGATTTTCGGATGGAGCGGACAAGCGTGTCCTCTGGGTTCAGCCGAAGCGGACGGACACGGCGCCGATGCCCCGCCACTCGCCACGGTTGTCGCATCCGAGCGGCCCCAACACCAGAGCGCCGGTGGTGACCACCTGACCGGCACGCAGCATCTCGCCACGGGCGATCAGTTCGTTCGCCAACCAGACCACGAGCCGCCGCGGATCGCCGACCGGGTGCCGCAGAACACGGCCTTCACGGATCCCGCCGTCGATGACGAGATCGATGTCCCAAAGAGGATCGGCCGGTGACGCCGTCGGCGATCCAGGATCGCCCACGACCAGTCCCGCGTTGGCGAGGCAATCGGCGAGGTTCTCGGACTGGCTCGCGGCGTTCGGGTCGTGGAACCGGCTGCGATAGATCTCGAGCGCAGGCAGCATCTCCACGGCCGCAGCGACCATCGCCGCATCGTAGGGCTCGGGCCGCGGCGGCAGATCGCGTCGAAGGCGGAACGCGATCTCCGCTTCGATCAGCGCGCTCGGGAAGTCCGCGATGGACAGCGTGACGCCGCTCGCGTGGATCGCCTGCGCGGGGATGGGCGCGTAGAGCGGCGTCTCGTCCGGGCCACCCGCACCGATCTTCCAGCCGCCGATGGCGTCACCCAAGGCCGCGACGACCCGTCTTTGGACCGCATATCCCGCCGCGTCGTCCGCGGGTCGGCAGGCCTCGGGTAGACGATCGAGGTGCCGACGCTCGCGCCGCGCCGCGACCAGGAGTCCCGCGGCGCTGGCGATGGCGTCGTTCAGGGGGCCTCCCCCTCCGCAGCAGGCGATGCATCGGGCACCGCGGCTCCCGGGCGCCGGCTGCGACGACCGCGGGCCGCACCGGCCTGCGCCGCGGATTCTTTGCGCGCCGGCAGCGTCACCACCTTGGAGAGCTCGGGGTTCGGGAAGCGCTTGTGCGGGATCGCCATGGCCTCCACGAAGTGCGCCTGGAAGCGCGGCTCGATGGCGGTCTCGATCTTCTCGACGCGCCGCACCACCTGCTCGATGGTCGCGCGCGAGGTCTCATCCAGCAGTGCGATGCGCGCACCGGTACCCGCCGCGTTGCCGGCCGCGGCCACCTGCGTGAGGTCGCAGTCGGGGATCATGCCGAGCACCATCGCGTACTTGGTGTCGATGTGCGCGCCGAAGGCGCCGGCGAGACGGATGCGCTCGACCCGCTCGACGCCGAGCTCCTCCATCAGCAGCCGCACGCCCGCGTAGAGCGCCGCCTTGGCGAGCTGGATCGCACGCACATCGGTCTGGGTGATGGCGAGCGTCACCGCGCCGCGATGCAGCACATACGAGAAGGTGCGGTCGGCCGGGATGATGCGATCGCTCCGGGCCGCGAGCGCACCGTCGACCACGCCGTCCTGGTTGATGACGCCCGAGAGGTACATCTCGGCGATCACCTCGATGATCCCCGAGCCGCAGATGCCGGTGACGCCGGTCTTCTGCGTCGCCTCCGCGAAGCCCGGGTCGTCGGACCAGAGGTCGGAGCCGATCACCTTGAAGCGCGGCTCCAGCGTCTCGGGGTCGATGCGCACGCGCTCGATGGCGCCCGGCGCGGCACGCTGGCCGCAGCTGATCTGCGCGCCCTCGAAGGCGGGACCGGTGGGGCTCGAGCAGGCGAGCAGGCGCTGGCGGTTGCCGAGCACGATCTCGGCGTTGGTGCCGACATCGACCAGCAGCGTGACCGGATCACCGAGGTCCGGCCGCTCGGCGAGGATCATGCCGGCGGTGTCGGCGCCGACATGGCCGGCGATGCAGGGCAACACGTACACCCGCGCGTTCGGATGCACATCGATGCCGAGCGCGCTCGCCGGCTGCTCGATGGCCTGGTCCGTGGCGAGCGCGAACGGCGCGCCACCGAGTTCGGTCGGGTCGAGGCCGAGCACGAGGTGATGCATGATCGGGTTGCCGACCAGCGTGATCTCGAGGATCTCCTGCGGCTCGGCGCCCGCGTCGCGCGCCACATCGGCGGCGAGTTCGCTGAGCGCCGCGCGCACAGCGACGGTCATCTGCTCCGCGCCGCCCGGGTTCATCATGGCGTACGAGACCCGGCTCATGAGGTCTTCGCCGAAGCGGATCTGCGGGTTCATCATGCCGGACGAGGCCACGACCTCACCGGTCGCGAGGTCGCAGAGGTGCGCGGCGATGGTCGTCGAGCCGACATCCACCGCCATGCCGAGCGCGCGCTCGTGGAAGCCCGGCCACAGGCCGATGATCTGCTTGCCACCGTGCACCGCCGCAGTGACCTTCCAGGCGCCGGCGCGCAGCGTGCTCTGCAGCGCACGCAGCACATTGAGTTCGATGCCGAGCCCGGTGAGCTGCCACTCGCGCTCCAGCGCCTCGAGCAGGCGACGCAGGTCGCCCGACGGGTCGTGCATGTCCGGCTCGCGGACCTCCACATAGTGCAGGCGCACCAACGGATTGAGGTCGATCTCGCGCACCTCGGCAGCCTTGCGCACCACCTGCCGATGCACCTGGCTCGCCGGCGGCACATCGACCACCACATCGGCGCAGACCTTCGCCTGGCAGGAGAGCCTTTGGCCGGGCTTGAGCACCTTGCGGCGCGTGCTGCGCGCCTCGACCTCGCCCGGCGCGGTGACGCTGGCCTCGCCCGAGCGCACGCCATGCTTGGCGAACTCGCCCTCGGCGACCACCACCTGACAGCGTCCGCAGATGCCGCGACCGCCGCAGACCGAATCGATGTCGACGCCGAGCTCGCGCGCCGCCTGCAGCAGCGGCGTGCCGAGCGCGAACCGCCCGCGCTTGCCCGCAGGGAGGAAGACCACCAATGCGTCAGTCTGGCTCAAGATCCGTTCTCCTCCAGCCCGGGCTTCAAGCCGCGCCGCCGCCACCCTCGGCCGCAGCACGGCGCCGCGCCCCGCCCTCACGGCGGCCCCGGGCTGCCGGGTTGTCGCCCGCCGCCCCCGGCGGCGGCGGCTCACGGAACTTGCGGATCCAGCGCGCGCAGTCGGGGTCGTGACCCATCATGACATCCGCACCCATGCAGGCGCGCACGGTGTCGCCGTGCAGCGGGTTGGTGATCGCCGAGGTCATGCCCGACGCGATCGCCATGGTCAGGAAGGCGGCGTTGATGCCGTCGCGGTTCGGCAGACCGAAGCTGACGTTGGACGCGCCGCAGGTGGTGTTCACCTTGAGCTCGTCACGCAGCCGGCGCACGAGCCGCATCACCTGCACGCCCGCCTGGTTGATGGCGCCGATCGGCATGACGAGCGGATCGACCACCACATCGCTGCGCGGGATGCCGTAGTCGGCGGCGCGCTCGACGATCTTCTTGGCGACGGCGAAGCGCACATCCGGGTCCTCGGAGATGCCGGTCTCGTCGTTCGAGATGGCGACGACCGCCGCGCCGTATTTCTTGACGAGCGGAAGCACCTGTTCGAGACGCTCCTCCTCGCCCGTAACCGAGTTCACGAGCGCCTTGCCCTTGTAGACGGAGAGACCCGACTCGAGCGCAGCGACGATGGAAGAATCGATGGACAGCGGCACATCGGTGATCGACTGCACGATCTTCACGGCCTCGGCGAGGATCGCGGGCTCGTCGGCGAGCGGGATGCCGGCGTTGACATCGAGCATGTGGGCGCCCGCCTCGACCTGCGCGAGCGCGTCCGAGATCACGCGCGTGTAGTCGCCCGCAGCCATCTCGGCCGCGAGGATCTTGCGCCCCGTCGGGTTGATGCGCTCGCCGATGATGACGAACGGCCGGTCGAAGCCGATGACGACCTCTTTGGTCGCGGAGCTGATGATCGTGTCGGTCATGATGCCACCTTGTCCTGTGTGTCCGTGCCTTGCGGCGTCTGCCGGTCGCGTCCCGGGTACCACGGGACGCGCCCTTCGAGCACGCCCGATCGGTCGATGATCTCCGCCACCGTCTCTTCCTGGCGGTAGGCCATGACATGCACGCCGTGCACGCCCTTCATGGCCCTCGCCTCCTGGATGAGCTCGATGCAGATGTTCCGTCCCTCGCGCGCCGCGTCCTGCGCCCCGCGCAGCCGCTCGATGAGCGCATCGGGGATGTGGATGCCGGGCACGTTCTGCCGCATCCACTCGGCGGCCTTGGCGGAGCGCAGCGGGCCCACGCCGATCAGCAGGAACACGCGGTCAAGCCCGCCGAGGTCCTCCAGCCGCTGCAGGAACGCGCGCAGCAAGGGCATGTCGTAGCAGTACTGCGTCTGTATGAACTGCGCGCCGGCCTCGATCTTCTTGAGGAGACGCATCGCGCGCCAGTCGTGCGGCAGCGCCGAGGGGTTCTCGGCGGCGCCGAGGAACACCCGCGGCGCCGTGGTGAGCTTGCGGCCGCTCTGGAAGCGCTGCTCGTCGCGCAAGGTGCGCGCGATGCCGAGCAGCGACAGGCTGTCGAGGTCGAACACCGGCTTCGCCTGCGGATGGTCGCCCGCCTGCACGCCGTCGCCCGTCAGGCACAGGATGTTGCAGACACCCATCGCCGCCGCGCCCAGGATGTCGCCCTGGATGCCGATGCGGTTACGGTCGCGGCAGGAGATCTGCATGATCGGTGCGTAGCCCGCACGGGTCAGCAACGAGCAGACGCCCATGCTCGACATGTGGCAGTTGGCGCCGCTGCCGTCGGTGGCGTTGATGGCGTCCACATAGCCGTCGAAGATGCGCGCCCGCGCGTACACGTCGTCGGCGTTGGCCGAATCCGGCGGCGCGAGCTCCGCGGTGACCGCGAAGGCGCCGGCGCGCAGCACACGCTCGAAGCGGCCGGGCGAGACATGCCCCGGCAGCATGGGCAGCGGATCCCCCGGCAGAGGCTCGTCGCCGAATCTCATCGCGCCGACTCTTCGCCGAGGCGCTGACGCACGGCGCGCAGCCACGACGAGCGTCCTTCGAGACGGCGATCGACGGCGAACTGCACCTTCTGCAACGACACGACGCCGTCCGGGATGCGCTGGCTGCCTTCCCACGCGGCGACCCACACGCACTTCATGTCGGGCAGCACCTCGCAGTTGCCGTCCGCGCGCACGCCACCGCAGGGACCGTTGCGCAGCTGCTTCGGGCAGTTCATGGGGCAGGACATGCCGGTGGAACTCAGCACGCACTGACCGCACATCTTGCAGTCGAACAGGAAGCCCTTCGTGCCGCGCTCGAGCATCGCCATCGGCCGCTCGAGGCGCTCATCGCCGACCCGCCGCATCAACGGACGCAGAGCGGTCAGGATGTCCTCCAGCAGGCGGTACACGCGGTTGAGACCGCGCGCATGCCGTACCGACCAGAGGCGTACGCGGTACATGTCAGGCTCCGGTGTCGCTCGGCGGAGCGGGCGGCGCGGCGAGCCCCTTGGCGCGGATCAAGCGGTCGAGGTCCTCGTCGCTGTAGCGCGCCTCGATGGCGGCTGCCGCTGCCGCGGCCTCGGCCTGAAGGTCCTCGCCGCAGGGCGTAGGCGCGCTGCGGGTCCACTCGGCGATGTAGGCATCGGAGCTGCCCTTGCCTGCGCGCATCGCGGCACGGTCGACGGCTTCCTGGAAGCGCGCGGACAGCATGATCTTCGAGGTCTCGCGACCGCGCTTGACCACGACCTGCGACGGGATGTCGCGCCAAGAGATGATGATCAGGCTGGCCATCAGTGCGGTGACTCCTGTACGACGATGGGCGTGGCGAAAGGCGGCTTGGCGACGAACCGCAGCAGGCTCGACTCCAGTCCGCCGTAACCGGTGTGACGGAAGTGGTACTCGAGACCGAGCCGCCGCGCGATCGCCTCGGCGGCCGCGGCGTTGTCGGCATCCGCACGCTGCCCGAGGTAGACGAGGCGACGGTAGTTGCCGAAGTACTGCGGCTGCAGCTCCGGATGGCGGTCGAGGCCGAGACCGCGGAACACCAGACGGTCGAAATGCCGCACCAGGAAGTCGGTGAGGAAAAAACTGCCGGGCTCGGCGTCCGCGAGCTCCGCGAAGGTCTCGGGACCGGCGAAGAACTGGTAGCAGTGCACGCCGTCGATGCGCTCCACGCCCGTCTCGCGCAGCACGGCATCGAGCGCACCCGTGGTGCCGCAATCGGCATACGCGACGAAGATGTCGTCGTAATCAGCGCGGTGGGTGACGATCGCCTCGCGGACCGCGGGTGCGATGCGCTCCGGGCGGTTGTGCAGTTCCGGCGGCAGGCAGTGGACGTCGAGCGACAGCCAGCGGTGCGCGCTGCGCAGCGCCGCGATCTCATGGGCGAGCGCGCCGCAAGCGATCACGAGCTGGCGGCCGTCCCGGGCCACGGGCGGACGCTTAGTGGGCGCGCGCGGCAGCGCGCTTCGCCGCGATCAGCGACTTGGCGGTCTCCACGGCGACGGCGGCGTCACGGCAGTAGGCATCGGCGCCGACCGCCTTGCCGAACTCCTCGTTGAGCGGGGCACCGCCGACCAGCACGATGTAGTCGTCGCGCAGGTTCTTCTGCTTGAGCGTGTCGATGACGACCTTCATGTAGGGCATGGTGGTCGTGAGCAGCGCCGACATGCCGAGGATGTCCGGCTTGTGCTGCTCGAGCGCCTCGAGGTACTTCTCGACCGGGTTGTTGATGCCGATATCGATGACCTCGAAACCGGCGCCCTCGAGCATCATCGCCACGAGGTTCTTGCCGATGTCGTGGATGTCGCCCTTGACGGTGCCGATGACCACCTTGCCGATGGGCTCGGCGCCGGTCTCGGCGAGCAGGGGGCGCAGGATCTCCATGCCGCCCTTCATGGCGTTGGCGGCGAGCAGCACCTCGGGGACGAACAGGATGCCGTCACGGAAGTCGATGCCGACGATGCGCATGCCCTCGACGAGCGCGTCGTTGAGGACCTTGTCAGGACCCCAGCCCCGCTCCAGGAAGATGCGCGTCGCCAGCTCCACCTCCGGCTTCATGCCGTTGTAGAGGTCGTCGTGCACCTGCTCGACCAGCTCGTCGTCGGCCAACGTCCGCAGATCGAAATCGCCTTGTGCGTCAGACATCTCAGCCCTCGTGGAGCCCCGTTGATTGAGGCGGATGGTAAGCGTGACCCCTGCCGGGGACTTTACATTTAGCGACGGCTATTTGCCCGAGCACGACATCGGCCCGAACTACACCGGACGACGCCTTTCCGCGCTCGGCGGCCGACCGAAGTGCTGCCGGTAGCAGCGGGAGAAATGCGGCGGCGACTGGAAGCCGCAGGAGGCCGTCACCTCCATGATCGGCATCGCCGTCTGCAGCAGCAGTTCGCGCGCGCGGCGCAGCCGGATCTCCATGTAATAACGCTTCGGCACGCAGTTGAGATAGCGCTGGAACAGGCGCTCGATCTGCCGACGAGAGAGGCCCGTCTCGCGCGCGATCGCATCGAGCGACAGCGGCTTCTCGATGTTCTCTTCCATGAGCTGCGCGACCTTGATCAGGCTGCGGTGCGTGAAACCGAGCTGCGCGCGCAACGGCACATACTGGTTGTCGTGGTCGTCGCGCACGCGCGCGATGACGAACTGCTCGGACACCTGGTGCGAGATGTGCCGGCCGTGCTGCCGGTCGATGAGGTTCAACATCAGGTCGAGCGGCGCGGTGCCGCCCGAACAGGTGTAGCGGTCGCGGTCGATGGTGAAGAGCTGCGGCGTGAGCTCCACCAACGGGAACTCCTCGCGCAGCGCGTGCACGTTCTCCCAGTGGATGGTGGCGCGGTAGCGGTTGAGGAGCCCCGCGCGGGCGAGCACATAACCGCCGGTGCAGAGCGCACCCAGCGCCCCGCCCGAATCGGCCCGGCGCCGCAACGCCTTCGCGAGCTGGGCCGACACGGTGTCGCGCACATCGATGCCGCCGCAGACGAACAGGATGTCGGACTTGGCGGCGTCGGCGAGCGCCACGGTCGGCGTCATCTGGGTGCCGCAGCTCGCGACCACCGGGTCGCCCTTGAGGGAGACGATCTGCCACTCGTACAGCTTGCGGTTGGCGACGCGGTTCGCCATGCGCAGCGGTTCGATGGCGTTGGCGAGCGCGATCAGCGAATAGTTCGGGAGCGTCAGGAACGCGTAGGTGCGCTTGAGCGGGGTTTCCACGGCGGCGGGAGTATAGGAGCCGTCCGACCGGGATGTCCAATTCGGACATCCCATCGTCGCATTTGGATTGGTCGCCCGGATGTCCCCGGCTACACTCGTCGGATGAAAACACATGCCAGAGTCGTGGTCATCGGCGGCGGCGCGGTCGGCGTCAGCACCCTCTATCACCTCGCCCTGAAGGGTTGGTCGGATGTCGTGCTGCTCGAGCGCTCGGAGCTCACCGCCGGTTCGACCTGGCACGCCGCAGGCCTGCTGCCGCTCTTCAACATGAGCTACACGGTCGGCCAGCTGCACAAGTATTCGGTCGACCTCTACAAGCGCCTGCCCGCCGAGACCGGCCAGGATGTCAGCTTCCATGTCACCGGAAACCTGCGCCTCGCCACCAACCGCGACCGCATGGACGAGTACCTCAAGTATTGCGGCACCGCCAACACCATCGGCGTGCCCTTCCAGGTGATCGGCCCGGACGAGGTCAAGAAGCTTTGGCCGCTGGTCGAGCTCGGCGGCAAGGACGGCACGCCGCCCATCGTCGGCGCGCTCTACCACCCGGACGACGGCCACATCGCACCGGCGGACCTGACCATGGCGCTGCGCAAGGGCGCGCGCGCCCGCGGTGCCGAGATCCACGAGCAGACCGAGGTCATCGGCGTCAGCCGCACGCCCTCGGGCGAATGGCGGTTGCAGACCAACAAGGGTGAGATCATCGCCGAGCATGTGGTCTGCGCCACCGGCAACTACGCTCGTCAGACCGGGCGCATGTTCGGCATCAATGTGCCCGCCATCCCGGTCGAGCACCAATACATCGTCTACGAAGAGTCGCCGGAGTTGAAGGCCTACCGCGCCGCCGGCGGCCGCGAGCTCGCGGTGCTGCGCGAGTCCGACCAGTCCTACTATCTGCGCGAGGAGCGCATGGGCTGGATCCTCGGGCCCTACGAGGCCGGCGCCCCCGCCCGCTTCGCCGACGGCGTGCCCGAGTGGTTCGGCAAGGACCTCTTCGACGGCGACCTCGACCGTCTGCTGCCGCATGTCGAGGCGGCGCAGCGCCGTGTGCCGGCGCTCGAGCACTGCGGCATCAAGGACATCGTCAACGGCCCCATCTCCTACACGCCGGACGGCAGCCCGCTCATCGGCCCGGCCTGGGGCGTACGCAATCTTTGGCTGAACGAGGGCCACAGCTTCGGCATCACCGCCGCGGGCGGCTCCGGCTGGCAGATCGCCGAGTGGATCGTCGAGGGCGAGCCCGGCATCGACATGCTGGCCGTGGACCCGCGCCGCTACGGCCCGTACACCAGCAAGCGTTTCGTGGTCGCCAAGAACGAGGAGACCTACCGCAACGTCTTCACCGTTCACTACCCCGACGAGGAGCGCGAGGATGCGCGCCCGCTCAAGACCAGCCCCATCTACGAGAAGCTGAAGGGCATGGGCGCGGTGTTCGGCCAGCGTTACGGCTGGGAGCGCGCCAACTGGTTCGCGCCGCCGGGCGTCGAGCCGCGTGACAGGTGGAGCTTCCGCCGCAGCAACTACTTCGAGCATGTCGGGAACGAATGCCGCCGCCTGCGCGGCGCGGTCGGCGTCATCGACCTCACGCCCTTCACCAAGCACATCGTGCGCGGCCCGGGCGCGGAGGCCTGGCTGGACCACCTCGTCGCCAACAAGGTGCCGACCAAGGTGGGCCGCATGGCGCTCTGCCACGCGCTCACGAAGCGCGGCGGCATCCGCAGCGAGTTCACGATCACCAAGCTCGGCCCTGACGAGTTCTATGTGGTGAGCGCCGGCGCCGCCGAACGCTACGACGCCGACTACCTGCAGAAGCACCTGCCCACCGACGGCTCGGTGCAACTCAGCAACATCACCATGCAGCGCGGCTGCTTCGTGCTCGCGGGCCCGCGTGCGCGCGATGTGCTCGCCAAGCTCACCGACACGCCGCTCGACAACGCGTCCTTCCCCTGGCTCACCGGCCAGATCGGCGAGGTCGGCATGGCGACCGATGTCTACATGCTGCGCGTCAACTTCGTCGGCGCCCTGGGCTGGGAGCTGCACTTCCCGATCGAGTACGCGCATCACCTCTTCGAGGCGCTCTTCAAGGCCGGCGAGGAGTTCGGCATCGGCATGGCCGGCATGCGCGCGATGGAGTCCCTGCGCATGGAGAAGTCCTATCGCATGTGGGGCAGCGACCTTACCCGCGACTACACCCCCTTCGAGGCCAGCCTCGACCGCTTCGTGCGCATGAACAAAGGCGACTTCATCGGCAAGGCGGCGCTCGAGAAGCAGCTGGCCGAGGGCGTGCCGCACCGCTTCATCACGCTCGAGGTGCATGGCGTGACCGATGCCGATCCGCTCGGCAACGAACCGCTGTTCGCGGCGGACGGTCGCATGGTCGGCCGTGCGACGGCCGGCTACTACGGCCATGTGCTGCGGAAGAGCCTCGCCATCGGCTACATCAAGCCGGAGTTCGCCGAGGTCGGCACCGAACTCTCGATCGAGATCCTCGGCGAGCGCAAGCGCGCCACGGTGGTGGTCGAGTCGCCCTACGACCCGGCCAACGCCGACCTGCGGGCCTGACGCGGAGCGACGATGGCACGTCAGCGCTTCTCAGGCCTTTCGCTGCTCTGGCAGAGCCTCGGCAAGCATCGCGGTTGGCGCGAGCAGTGGCGCCGTGCCGAACCGAAGGCCGAGTACGACGCCGTGATCATCGGCGGCGGCGGCCACGGTCTCGGCACCGCCTATTACCTCGCCGCCGAGCACGGCCTGACGCGCATCGCGGTCGTCGAGAAGGGCTGGATCGGCGGCGGCAACACGGGTCGCAACACCACCATCATCCGCTCGAACTACCTCTTCGACGAGAGCGCCCGCCTCTACGACCACTCGGTCAAGATGTGGGAGGACCTGTCGCAGGTTCTCAACTACAACGTGATGTTCTCGCCGCGCGGCGTGATGATGCTCGCGCACACCGTGCACGATGTGCAGGTGGCGCAGCGCCATATCCACGCGAACCGCTGCAACGGCGTCGACAACGAATGGCTGACGCCCGAAGAGGCCAAGGCCTACTGCCCGCCCCTCAACATCGATCCGGGTCTGCGCTACCCGGTGCTCGGCGCCGCGCTGCAGCGCCGCGGCGGCACCGCGCGCCATGACGCGGTCGCTTGGGGCTATGCGCGCGCCGCCGACGCGCTGGGCGTCGACATCATCGAGAACTGCGAGGTCACCGGCATCCGTCGCGATGCCGGCGGCGCGGTCGAGGCGCTCGAGACCTCGCGCGGCGTCATCCGCACGCGCAAGGTCGGCGTGGTGGCTGCCGGCAACACGAGCGTGGTGCTCGGCATGGCCGGTGTCAGGGTGCCGCTCGAGAGTTTCCCGCTGCAGGCGCTCGTCTCCGAGCCCATCAAGCCCGTGTTCCCCTGCGTCGTGATGTCGAACGGCATCCACGCCTACATCAGCCAGTCCGACAAGGGCGAGCTCGTCATCGGCGCCGGCACCGACGCCTACACCTCGTACACGCAACGCGGCGCGCTGCATGTGAACATGCACACGCTCGAGGCGATCTGCGAGCTCTTCCCGATGTTCCGCCGCATGCGGATGCTGCGCAACTGGGGCGGCATCGTCGATGTGACGCCGGACCGCTCGCCGATCATCGGCAAGACACCGGTGCCGGGGCTCTATGTGAACTGCGGCTGGGGCACGGGCGGCTTCAAGGCGACGCCCGGCTCCGCGCATGTGTTCGCCTGGACGCTCGCGCACGACGAACCGCATCCCATCAACGCGCCCTTCACGCTGGAACGCTTCCGCGAAGGGCATCTCATCGACGAGGCCGCCGCCGCGGCCGTCGCGCACTGACCCGCCATGCTGCTCATCCGTTGTCCCCATTGCGGTGAACGCCCGGAACCCGAGTTCGCCTACGGCGGCGAGGCCCACATCGCGCGCCCCGCCGACCCGTCGGCCGTGAGCGACGATGGTTGGGCGGCCTATCTCTATCTGCGGACCAACGCCAAGGGCGTGCATGCCGAGCGTTGGCGTCACACCCGCGGCTGCGGCCGGTTCTTCAACGCGCTGCGTGACACCACCACCGACCGTTTCCTCGCCACCTACAAAGCGGGCGAGAAGCCGCCCGAGGGTCTGCGATGAGCGGCCTGCGCCTGCCGAGCGGCGGTCGCGTCGCCCGCGACCGGAAGATCCGTTTCACCTTCGACGGCAAGACCTACGAGGGACTGCAGGGCGATACGCTCGCCTCGGCGCTGCTCGCCAACGGCGTGCACCTCGTCGGCCGCTCGTTCAAGTACCACCGTCCGCGCGGCATCATGACGGCGGGGCCGGAGGAACCCTCGGCGCTCGTCACGGTACGCCGCGACGACGCCCGCTCCACGCCCAATCTGCGCGCGACCCAGGTCGAGCTCTACGACGGTCTCTGCGCCGTCAGCCAGAACCGTTGGCCGAGCCTGCGCTTCGATCTTGGACGCATCGCGGAGCTCTTCTCGCCGCTGCTGCCGGCGGGCTTCTACTACAAGACCTTCATGTGGCCGCGCAGCGCCTGGCACCGGCTCTACGAACCGTTGATCCGTCGCATGGCGGGCCTCGGGGAAGCGCCGCGCCTCGCGGACCCCGACCGCTACGCGCAGCAGCACGCGCACTGCGAGGTGCTGGTCGTCGGCGCGGGGCCCGCGGGCCTCGCCGCTGCCCTCGCCGCCTCCCGCGGCGGCGCGCGCGTCATCCTCTGCGACGAGCGACCGGAATTCGGTGGCTCGCTGCTCGCCGACGGCTCCGCCCGCATCGACGGCGTGGGTGCCGACGAGTGGATCAGCTCTGCGGTCTCCGAACTGCAGCGCAACCCGCGAGTACGGCTGCTGCCCCGCACCACCGCGTTCGGCTACTTCCCGCACAACCACCTCGGCTTGAGCGAACGCCTGACCGACCATCTGGCGACGCCGCCCGCCGGTCTCGCGCGTGAGCGCCTGTGGCAGGTGCGGGCGCAGCAGGTGGTGCTCGCGACCGGGTCCATCGAGCAGCCGCTCGTGTTCCCCGGCAACGACCGGCCGGGCGTGATGCTCGCGGGTGCTGCGCTGCGGTACCTCAAGGAACAGGCCGTGCTGCCCGGCCGTCGCATCGTGATAGCCACGATCTGCGACAGCGCCTATCGCGTCGCGCTCGAGATGCAGGCCGCGGGTACGACGGTCGCGCAGATCGTGGACCTGCGCCCCGCACCCTCCCCCGAGCCGCAGGATGGTTGGCAGGCCCGCGCGCGCGCGGCCGGCATCGCCGTCGAGACTGGTGCGCGGGTGCTCGGCACCCGTGGCTACGACCATGTGTCGTCGGTCGAGATCGCGCGTCTCGAGGCGTCGGGGCGCCCGACCGGACATCGCTCAATCGACTGCGACCTGCTGTTGGTGGCGGGCGGACATGTGCCGAGCGTCCATCTCTTCTCGCAGTCGCGCGGCAAGCTGCGTTACGACGAGACGCTGCAGGCCTTCATCCCCGGCGAGTCCGCCGAGAACGAGCGCTCGGTCGGTGCCTGCCGCGGACTCTTCGGGCTCGCGGCGACGCTGCAGGACGGCGCCTCGGCCGGTGCCGCCGCCGCGTGCGCCGCGGGCTTCGAGGCCGCCGCACCGCACTTCGAGGCCGCCGAAAACACCGCCGCGGCCACGACAAGCCACCTGCCGCGCGCCGAGGCCGCTGTGCCCGGCCCCAAGGCCTTCGTCGACTTCCAGCACGATGTGATGCTCAAGGACCTCGACCTCGCGATGCGCGAGGGCTTCCGGTCGATCGAGCACATCAAGCGCTACACGACGACCGGCATGGCCACCGACCAAGGCAAGATGTCGAACCTCAACGCGCTGCACCACGCCGCGCGCGAGCTCGGCAAGCCTGTCCCGGCGGTCGGCCTCACCACCTTCCGCATGCCCTACACGCCCGTCACCTTCGCGAGCTTCGCGGGCCAAGCGCGCGGCGAGATCTTCGATCCGGTGCGACGCACGCCCATGCACGGCTGGGCTGTGCGCCAAGGCGCGGTGTTCGAGGATGTCGGCATGTGGAAGCGTGCGCGCTTCTTCCCGCGCGCGGGCGAGGACATGCACGCGGCGGTGGCGCGGGAATGCCGCGCGGTGCGCGAGGGCTGCGGCGTGTTCGACGCCTCGACCCTCGGCAAGATCGTGGTCGCGGGGCCGGGGGCGACGGCGTTCATGGACCGCCTCTATGTGAACGATTGGTCCAAGCTCGCGGTCGGCCGCTGCAAGTACGGCGTGCTGCTGCGCGACGACGGCTTCGTGTACGACGACGGCGTGGTGGCGCGCCTCGCCCCTGACCGCTTCCATGTCACGACCACCACCGGCGGCGCAGCGCGCGTCCTCGCCATGATGGAGGACTACCGGCAGACCGAGTGGACCGACCTCGATGTCTGGCTCACCTCCACCACCGAGCAGTGGGCGGTCATCGCGGTGCAAGGTCCGCGCGCCCGTGAGTTGCTGGCGCCGCTCGTCGACGGCCTCGACATCTCCGCCGCGGCGCTGCCGCACATGGCGGTGGTGCATGGCACGCTGCGCGGCATCCCGATGATGCTGTTCCGTGTCAGCTTCACGGGCGAGCTCGGCTTCGAGGTCAATGTGCCGGCCGATCGCGGTGCGGCGGCGCTCGAGGCGATCTGCGAGGCCGGTAAGGCCCACGGGCTCACGCCCTACGGCACGGAGACCATGCATGTGCTGCGCGCCGAGAAGGGTTTCATCATCATCGGCCAGGACACCGACGGTACGGTGACCCCGGACGATGTCGGCTTGTCCTGGGCCATTGGCAAGGCCAAGCCGGACTTCGTCGGCAAGCGCGCCCTCGCCCGCCCCTCGATGCTGTCGCCGGACCGCAAGCAGCTCGTGGGTCTTCTGACCCGCGATCCGCGAGTGGTGCTCGAGGAAGGCGCGCAGATCGTCGATGTGCCGGGGCAGGCGCCGCCGATGAAGCTCATCGGCCATGTCACCTCCTCCTACGCCAGCGCCACGCTCGGCCGCTCCATCGCGCTGGCGGTGGTCGCCGGCGGACGCGCCCGCATCGGCCAGACGCTGCATGTGCCCATGCCGGGCGGCGAGATCCCGGTCGAGGTCTGCGCGCCGGTGTTCTACGACCCGAAGGGAGCGCGCCTGAATGTCTGAGACGCCCACCCGCCTGCCGACCGTTCCGTCGACCGCATCACCGGGCGTCGCTTGGCTGCAGCCGGTCGCGGTCGCCGCGCGCTTCGTGCTGCAGGGCAGCCCTGCGGCGCTCGCCGCCGCGGCGGCGGCGCTCGGCATCCCCGACGCGGACACCGCCGGGCGCACGACGGGCGACGAGGCCACGACGCTGATCTGGCTCGGCCCGGACGAGCGGCTGCTGCTCTCGTGGCGTGACGACGCATCCACGCTCGGTGCGCGGTTGGCGGCGGCCCTCGCCGCCCATGCCCATTCTTTGGTGGATGTCACGCAGCGTCAGGTCGGCTTACGCCTGACCACGCCGTTCGCCGCGGACCTGCTCAACTGCGGCTGCCCGCTCGACCTCGACCCCGCCCGTTTCCCGGTGGGCAGCGGCACGCGCACGCTCTTCAACAAGACCGACATCGTGCTATGGCGCCGGGGCACGGATGACTTCCACATCGAGGTGTGGCGCTCGTTCGCGGACTACCTGCAGCGCTGGCTCGCCGAGTCCGCTCAGGACTTCACCGTCCGCGAGGGCTGATCCGCCTCAGCGCTGCGCGCTGCGCCAATCTGGCGCTTCGTACCACGGCTCGCGCGCACGCGGCAGCAGCGGCTTGCCGAGGATGTGGTCCGCGGCCTTCTCGGCCAGCATGATGGTCGGCGCATTGAGGTTGCCGGTGGTGACCGACGGCATGATGGACGAGTCCACCACCCGCAGCCCCTCGACTCCGCGCACCCGCGTCTCCGGATCGACCACCGCCATGGCGTCGTCGACGCCGCCCATGCGGCAGGTGCCGCAGGGGTGATAGGCGCTCTCGACATGCCGGCGCACGAAGGCGTCGATGTCGGCGTCGCCCGTCACGCCCTCGCCCGGTTGGATCTCGCGGCCGCGCCAACGCGCGAACGCGGGCTGCGCGAAGATCTCGCGCGTCAGGCGCACGCAGGCGCGCATCTCCTGCATGTCCTCGGGCGTGCTCAGATAGTTGAACAGGATGCGCGGCGGATCGCGGGGGTCCGCGGAACGCAGGCGCACCCAGCCGCGGCTGTTGGTGCGCATCGGCCCCACATGCGCCTGGAAGCCGTGCTCGGAGGCGCCGCTCGAGCCGTCGTAGGCCACCGCGAACGGCAGGAAGTGGTACTGGATGTCCGGGTAGCGCACGCCGGCGCGGCTGCGGATGAAACCGCCGGTCTCGAAGTGGTTGGTGGCGCCGAGGCCGGTGCGCGTCAGCAACCAGCGCGCGCCGATCCAGCCCTTCGCCAACGGGTTCATCACCGAATAGAGCGACACCGGCTCGCGGCAGGCCATCTGGAAATAGAACTCGAGATGATCCTGCAGGTTCTCGCCGACGCCGGGCAGCGCATGCCGCACGGCGATGCCGTGGGACTCGAGCTCCGCTGCGGGACCGATGCCGGACAGCTTCAGCAGTTGCGGTGAGTTGATCGGACCACCGCTGACGATGACCTCGCGACGCGCGCGCGCGCTGCGCAACGCGCCGCCGCGATGGAACTCGACGCCGATGGCCCGACCGCCTTCGAGCAGGATGCGGGTCGCGAGCGAGCCGCTCAGCACCGTGAGGTTGGGCCGCGCGCGCGCCGGATGCAGATAGGCCACCGCCGCGCTGCAGCGCTGGCCGCGACCCACGGTCATGTCGAAGCGGCCGAATCCTTCCTGCTGGAAGCCGTTGATGTCGTCCGTGAGCGGATAGCCCGCATCTTTACCGGCGGCGAGCCACGCCGCATGCAGCGGGTTCTCGAGGCTGCCGTAACGGGTCTGCAGCGGGCCACGGTCGCCGCGATAGACGTCGCCGCCCTCGTCTCGTGTCTCGGCGCGCTTGAAGTACGGCAGCACATCGGGATAGCCCCAGCCCTGCGCGCCCTCCTCCTGCCAACGCTCGAAATCGAAGGGGTTGCCGCGGATGTACACCATGCCGTTGATCGAGGACGAGCCGCCGAGCACCTTGCCGCGCGGCGTGTGGAGGCTCCGCCCGCCGAGGCCGGGCTCCGGTTCCGTGTGATAGAACCAGTTGTAGCGCTTCCGGTTCATCGGGATCGCGAGCGCCGAAGGCATACGGATGAACACCGAGCGGTCCGAGCCGCCGTACTCGAGCAGCAGAACGCGGTTCGCAGGGTCCTCCGTCAGGCGCGCCGCGAGCACGCAGCCCGCGGATCCGGCGCCGACGATGATGTAGTCGTACTCGTCCGTCCTGCTGCCCATCCCGCGCCCCTCCCGCTCAGTACGGCGCGTCGATGCCGCCCTTGGCGACATAGACGCTCTTGAGCTGCGTGTAGTACTCCATCGTGATACGGCCGTTCTCGCGACCGATGCCCGAGTGCTTGTAGCCGCCGAACGGCAGCTCCATCGGGCAGATGTTGTAGTGGTTGATCCAGCAGCTGCCGGCCTGCAGCTGGCCGATGACCCGGTGCGCGCGGTTGAGGTCCTGCGTGAACACGCCCGCCGACAGGCCGAAGTGCGTCGCATTGGCGCGAGCGACGGCCTCCGCCTCGTCGTCGAAGTCGAGCACCATCATCACCGGTCCGAAGATCTCCTCGCGCACGATGGCCATGTCGTCGTGGCACTGGTCGAAGACGGTCGGTGTGACGAAGAAGCCGCGCGCGAGCGCGCCCTCCGTCAGCCGCTTGCCGCCGATCAGCATCCGCGCGCCCTCGGCCTTGCCGCGCTCGATGTACGACATGACCTTGCGCAGATGTTCCTCGGAGATGAGCGAACCGACCTGTGTGGCCGGGTCGGCCGGGTCGCCGATGGTCATCTTCTCGACCCGCGCGAGCAGACGCTTGATGAACTCCTGCTTGATCGAGCGGTGGACGAACACGCGCGTCGCGTTCGAACAGACCTCGCCCGCCGAGTAGAAGTTGGCGAGCAGCGCACCGGACACCGCGTTGTCGAGGTCGGCGTCGGGGAAGATCAGCAGCGGCGACTTACCGCCGAGCTCGAGCGTGACATGCTTGAGCGTCGGCGCTGCGGCGCCCATCACCGCGCGGCCCGTCTCGACCGCGCCCGTCAGCGATACCTTGGCGATGCCGGGATGGCCGACCAACAGCCGACCGGTGTCGACATCGCCCTGCACCACCTGGAAGATGCCGTCCGGCACGCCCGCCTCCTTCATGAGAGCGGGCATCTCGGCGGCGCTGAGCGGCGTGAGCTCGGCGGGCTTGAAGATCATCGCATTGCCGAAAGCGAGCGCCGGCGCGGTCTTCCAGCAGCAGGTCTGCATGGGATAGTTCCAGGCGCCGATACCGCCCACCACGCCCAACGGCTCGCGCCGCGTGTAGCCGAAGCCGGCCGTGCCGAGATCGATGTGCTCACCCGCGGCGCCCGTCGCCATCGAGGCGAAGTACTCGAAGCACTCCGCGCCCGAGACGATATCGACGACCTTGGTCTCCTGGATGGGCTTGCCGGTATCCCGCATCTCGATGAGCGAGAGCCGGTCGTTGTGCTCGCGCAGCAGATCGGACACGCGGCGCAGCACCCGCGAGCGCTCGGTGCCGCTCAACGCCGCCCAAGCGGGCTGCGCGGCACGGGCCCGACGCACCGCTTCGTCGATCTCTTCAGCACCGGCGACGGGCAGCTCGGCGAGCAGTTCACCCGTCGCCGGGTTGTAGCTCGGGAGCAGACCGTTGCGCACGGGGGAGGCTTTGCGGCGCACCGGGGTCGAGACCGCCCCAGGACCCGCGGCCGCCGAAGCTTCGGCCGCGACAGCATCCGCAGCACACTGGCCGATCGCCGCATAGACCATCGACAACACACGCTCACATATCGCGCGGCTGTCGCCGGCCGGACGCGGCGACAAGGCCGCCTGCAACCACGCGCCGTCGATCAGCGCGGCGATGTTGGCGGCATGGCTGGCGAGCGCCACCTGCGGCACCAAAGGCCGCAGCGCGGCGCGCAGATTGGATTGGATGCGGCGTTGGTAGATGCGCTGGATGCGGGCGATGCCGGGCGACGAGTGCACCTGGCTCCAATAGGCGAGCCAGGCGCGGCTGTCGGCTGAACGCAGGCACTCGGGGGACAGACTGGCCTCGATGTAGGCACGCAGACGGTCGAGCGGACTGCCTGCGGCGGTGAGCCGCCAACGGGTCTGCTCCCGCAGCCGGGTCAGCAGCTCGCGGAACGCGGCCTGCAGCAACCCGTCCTTGTCGACGAAGTAGTGCGCCACCAGCCCCGGCGAGACATCCGCCTTGCCCGCGATCTGTGCGAGAGTGGTGCCTTGGATGCCCACTTCTGCGAGACTTTCGAGGGTGACCTCGATGAGCTGCTGACGGCGGGTCGCGTCGCCGCCGCGGGCCGACGCGCCGATGGCGGGATTTTTTGTGTCGTTCAAAATGGTCGCCCTCGGGCTGGAGAGGCCGCATTCCGGGCCTCGAGTCCATGGTTGATTACTGAAAAATAATTAATATAAAAACAATAACTTAAGATGTTTTTTAGAGGTCGAATCCGCATGTTTGAATTCCTGTTCAATCAGCGGCCGGCAGCACCAGATGTTGCCGCGCAACGCCCGCGTCGGTCAAGAGCCGTCGCCGCCCTCTGCGGTCTGCTGACCGGCCTGACCTACGCCGCGCCCGCACCGGCCCCCTCGGCTGCGACATCGTCGCCGTCGGTCGAGCCCAGCAGTTGCCGAGTCGTCCGCATGTCAGACATCGGCTGGACGGATGTCACCGCGACCACGGGCTTCGCGAGCCATGTGTTGCGTCAGCTCGGCTATGAACCCAAGGTCACGGTGCTTTCCTTGCCCGTCACCTTCGCCTCCCTGCGCAACCGCGACATCGATGTCTTCCTCGGCAACTGGATGCCCTCCCAGAAAGCCGATCGCCAGCCCTACCTCGACGACGGCTCGATCGAGGTCGTGCGCGCCAACATGACCGAGGCGAAGTACACCCTCGCCGTGCCGGCCTATCTCTACGAGCAGGGGCTGCGCGATTTCGCGGACATCGCAAAGTTCGCCGAACCCCTGAAGCGCAAGATGTACGGCATCGAGCCCGGCAACGACGGCAACCGGATGATGATCGAGCTCATCGAAGCGGACCGCTTCGGGCTCGGTGGCTTCACGCTGGTCGAGTCGAGCGAACAGGGCATGCTGGCGCAGGTCGAGCGCTCCTACAACGCACGCGAACCCATCGTGTTCTTCGGCTGGCAGCCGCACCCGATGAACAAACGCTACGACATGCGTTACCTCACGGGCGGCGACGACACCTTCGGCCCGAACTTCGGCGGCGCGATCATCCACACCGTCGTGCGCAAGGGCTATCTGCAGGAATGCCCCAATGTCGGGCGCTTCCTGCGCAACCTGTCGTTCACCGGCGCGATGGAGAACGACCTGATGGACGGCATCCTCAACCGCAAGCTCGCGCCCGAGGAGTCGGCTGCGGTGTGGCTGCGAGCGCACCCGCAGGCGCTCGCGCCGCTGCTGGAAGGCGTGACGCGGGCGGACGGCTCGCCCATCGACGGATTTGCAGGATCGGCCGAGGGCGGCACGGCCGCCGGGGCGTGGGATCTCGAGCGTGTCGTCGGCGGACACAAGATCCCGGTCGGTCGCGTCATCGGCGACGCCATCCAGCATGCGCAGGAGAACTGGAAGCCCTTCTTCGATCTCGTCTCCCGCGTGGTGAGCGGCAGCGTCGAGGGCGTGCACGCGCTGCTCAAGGCCCTGCCCTCGTGGCTGCTGGTGCTGGCGGCGGCGGCGTTGGCGTGGGTGCTGCAGCGCTCGTGGCCGCTGGTAGCGTTCGTCACCGCCGCGCTGCTCTTCATCATGAACCAGGGCTACTGGGCGGCGACGGTCGAGACCATCGCCCTGGTCGCGGTGGCGACGCTCGCGGCGACCGCCATCGGCGTACCGCTCGGCATCGCCGCTGCGCATCGTCCGCGGCTCTACGCAGCGCTGCGCCCGGTGCTCGACCTCATGCAGACCTTGCCGACCTTCGTCTATCTGATCCCGACGCTGGTGCTGTTCGGCCTCGGCGTCGTACCGGGGCTCATCTCGACCGTGATCTTCGCGCTGCCGGCGCCGGTGCGTCTGACGCATCTCGGCGTCACCGGTGTGCCGCGCCCGATGCTGGAGGCAGGCGAGGCCTTCGGCGCCACCAAGTGGCAGCGGCTCCTCAAGATCGAGCTGCCCTGCGCCCTGCCCTCGATCTTCGCCGGCATCACGCAGTGCATCATGCTGAGCCTCTCGATGGTGGTGATCGCCGCGCTGGTCGGCGCCGGCGGTCTCGGCGTGCCCGTGGTGCGCGCGCTCAACAGCGTGCAGGTGGATGTCGGTTTCGAGGCCGGCATCGCCATCGTGCTGCTCGCCATCGTGCTCGACCGCTTGAGCCGACCGCGCGACAAGGGGACGGGCCGATGAGCGCCGCCCTGGAGTTCCGCGGTGTCGATGTCATCTACCCGCGTGCCACAGGCCGGGAAGGCGCTGAAGCCCTGCGCCGCGCCCTCGCAGCGCTGACCGCCGGCGCGGAGACCGCGCAGGTCGCCGCCGACTGCGGCGTGACGGTCGCCGTGCGCGACGCGAGCCTCTCGGTCGCCCCCGGCGAGATCTGCGTGGTGATGGGCCTCTCCGGCTCCGGCAAGTCCACGTTGCTGCGCACCGCCAACGGGCTCACCCGCGCGACCCGCGGCCAGGTGCTGCTGGGCGGGCCCGAGGGGCAGATCGACATCGCCCGCTGCGACGCCGCGGCGCTGTCTGCGGCCCGGCGTCGGCGCATCAGCATGGTGTTCCAGCAGGCCGCGCTGCTGCCTTGGCGCAGCGTGGAGGAGAACGTCGGGCTCGGCCTCGAGCTGCGCGGCGAGTCGCGCGCCGAGCGCGCGCGCGTCGTCGCCGAGAAGCTCGAACTCGTGGGGCTCGCCGACTGGGCCAAGCGCCGCATCGACGAACTGTCGGGGGGCATGCAGCAGCGGGTGGGTCTCGCGCGCGCCTTCGCCACCGAGGCCGACATCCTGCTGATGGACGAGCCGTTCTCGGCGCTCGACCCGCTGATCCGCGGCCGGCTGCAGAACGAGCTGTTGTCGCTGCAGGAACGGGTGCGCAAGACCATCCTCTTCGTCAGCCATGACCTCGACGAGGCGCTGCGCATCGGCGATCGGATCGCGATCATGGACCATGGCCGCATCGTGCAGACGGGTACGCCGCAGGACATCGTGCTGCGCCCCGCGGACCCGCGGGTGGCGGAATTCGTGCAGCACATGAACCCGTTGACGGCGCTGACGGCGGGGATGGTGATGCGGCCGATCGACCCGGCGGCGGCGCGCGACGACGCGCTGCCCGTGACCGCGGCCGATACCGACCTGCAGAGCCTCATCCGGTTGCGCGAGTCTTCGGGACGGCCGGTGCTGATCGAGGAGGACGGTCGCGTGGTCGGCGTCTGCGATACCGCCGAGATCCTGAAGGCGCTCAGTTCGGGCGCGGAGCCGCGATCTCCCTGACGGCGGCGAGCGCGATCGGATCGAGCCCGTCTGCACGCCCCTCGGCGACCGCAGCCGAGATCTCGGCGCGCATGCGGGGGTCCCAGAACTTCTTCAGGTGATCGGCGGTGCTGGCAGCGCCCCGCTCCGGCCCCTCGTGGGAGAAGAACCCCGCGATCTGATTGGCCATCCGGACGAGCTTCTCGGTCTTCATGTCCTGATCCTCTGCGCCCCGCTGAACACCTCGAAACCGTCCTCACGGGCGATCGCCACCAAGGTCAGCCCCGCCGCTTCGGCGGAGCGAACCGCGAGCGCCGTGGGCGCCGACACGGCGACCAGGATGCCCGCGCCCATCATCGCGGCCTTCTGCACCATCTCGATCGAGACGCGGCTCGAGATGACGATCATGCCTTCGTCCGCGGCCTCACCGGCACGCGCCAACGCACCGGCGAGCTTGTCGAGCGCGTTGTGGCGGCCGACATCCTCCCGCACGGCGACGACACCCCTGCCCGGACGCCAGAATCCGGCTGCGTGCACGGCGCGCGTCGCCCGGTTGAGCGTCTGCCCTGCGGCGAGTCCGGCCAGCGCCGCACGCACCTCGTCAGGCGTCACCGTGAGGCGCGCCGTGACCTGCGGCAGCGGACGCAGCGCCTCTTCGAGGCTCTCCACGCCGCACAGACCGCAACCCACGGGACCGGCGAGCCGGCGACGGCGTTCGGCCGTCCGCTCGGCGGCGTCGCCCGCGAGCGTCATGCGCAGTTCGATGCCGAGTTCGACGCCCAGCACCTCGATGTCGCCGAGCTCCGCCGGCGAGGCGATGATCCCCTCGTTGAGCGAGAAGCCGACGCCGAAATCTTCGATGTCGAGCGGCGTCGCCATCATGACCGCGTAGGACGCGTGGTTGTAGGTCAGGGCGATCGCGACCTCCTCCGGCAGCGCACGGCTGCCGCCGGCGCTCCGCGCCCTGCCGACCGGGTCGCCGACCGCGCTGCTGACCGCCAACCGCGGCAATTCAACCGCGGGCGGCGGGAGGCCCATTCGTCGGCAGCACCTGGACGGCGGTGACCTTGTACTCGGGGCAGTTGGTCGCCCAATCGGAGTTGTCCGTGGTCACGACGTTGATCTGCGTGTCCGGGTGGTGGAAGGTGGTGTAGACCACGCCCGGCGCGACACGGTCGCTGACCTCCGCGCGCAGCTCGGTCGCACCGGTGCGGCTCATCACGCGGACGCGATCGCCGGGACGGATGCCGCGCTGCTCCGCGTCATGCGGATGGATCTCGAGGCGGTCGGCGTCATGCCACTGCTGGTTCGCCGTGCGGCGCGTCTGCGTGCCCACGTTGTACTGCGAAAGGATGCGCCCGGTGGTGAGCAGCAGCGGGAAACGCGCGGTGGAGCGTTCCTCGGTGGGGACATACTCCGTCACCACGAACCGCCCCTTGCCGCGGGCGAAGCCGCCGATATGCATGACCGGCGTGCCCTCCGGCGCCTTCTCGTTGCAGGGCCACTGGATGGAGCCCAGCTGGTCGAGTTTGGCGTAGCTGACACCGGTGAACGACGGCGTAGTGCGCGCGATCTCGTCCATGATCTGCGACGGATGGTCGTAGTGCATGGCATGGCCCAGCGCTTGGCAGACCTTCATGACCGCCTGCCAATCGGCGAGGCCGGCGCGCGGCGGCATCACCTTGCGCACGCGGCTGATACGCCGCTCGGCGTTGGTGAAGGTGCCGTCCTTCTCGAGGAAGGACGCGCCGGGCAGGAAGACATGCGCGTACTTCGCGGTCTCGTTCAGGAACAGGTCGTGCACCACGACGCATTCCATCGCCGAGAGCGCCTCGGCCACATGCTGGGTGTCCGGGTCCGACTGCGCGAAGTCCTCGCCCTGGATGAACATGCCCTTGAAGCTGCCGTCGAGGGCCGCATCGAACATGTTGGGGATGCGCAGCCCCGGCTCGGACTCGAGCGACACGCCCCAGACGGACTCGAAGACCTCCCGCGCGGTGTCGTCCGACACATGGCGGTAGCCCGCGAACTCGTGCGGGAACGAACCCATGTCGCAGGCGCCCTGCACATTGTTCTGGCCGCGCAGCGGGTTGACGCCGACGCCCGGCCGGCCGAGGTTTCCGGTCGCCATCGCGAGGTTCGCGATGGCCATGACGGTCGTCGTGCCCTGGCTGTGCTCGGTGACGCCGAGGCCGTAGTAGATCGCGCCGTTGCCGCCCGTGGCATAGAGCCTCGCCGCGGCGCGCAGCTCCGCAGCGGGCACGCCGGTGACCGCCTCGGTCGCCTCGGGGCTGTTGCGCGGTTCGGCGACGAACGACGCCCAGGTGGAGAACTCGGCGAGGTCGCAGCGCTCGTGCACGAAACGCTCGTCGACGAGACCTTCCGTGACGATGACATGGGCGATGGCGTTCACCACGGCGACATTGGTGCCGGGGCGCAGCTGAAGGTGATGGCTCGCCTCGATGTGCGGCGTGCGCACGAGGTCGATGCGCCGCGGGTCGACGACGATGAGCTTGGCGCCCTCGCGAAGACGGCGCTTCATGCGCGAGGCGAACACCGGGTGGCCGTCGGTCGGGTTCGCACCGATGACCACGATGACATCTGCCTCCGCGACCGAGTCGAAATCCTGGGTGCCCGCCGAGGTGCCGAACGCCTGCTTGAGGCCGTAGCCGGTCGGCGAATGACAGACGCGTGCGCAGGTGTCGACGTTGTTGTTGCCGAACACCGCACGCACCATCTTCTGGACGAGGAAGGTCTCCTCGTTGGTGCAGCGCGAGGAGGTCACCGCGCCCACGGAGTTCTTGCCGTACTGCGACTGCAGGCGACGGAACTCCGAGGCGATGCGGCCGATGGCCTCATCCCAGGTCACCTCGCGCCACGGATCGCTGATGCGGTCGCGGACAAGCGGCGAGAGCACGCGATCCGGGTGGGTGGCGTAACCCCAAGCAAAACGCCCCTTGACGCAGGAGTGGCCGCGGTTGGCCTTGCCGTCGTCGTGCGGCACCATGCGCACGACCTCGTTGCCGCGGACCTGCGCCTTGAAGGTGCAGCCGACGCCGCAGTAGGCGCAGGTGGTGAGCACCGAGCGCTCGGGCTGGCCGATCTCGATGACGCTCTTCTCGATGAGCGTCGCCGTCGGGCAGGCCTTCACGCAGGCGCCGCAGGAGACGCACTCGGAGTCGATGAACTTCTCGTCGACGCTGGCCGCGACCTTGGACTCGAAGCCGCGACCGGAGATGGTCAAGGCGAGCGTGCCCTGAACCTCGTCGCAGGCGCGCACGCAGCGCGAACAGACGATGCACTTGGAAGGGTCGAAGGTGAAGTACGGGTTGGTCTCGTCCTTCTTGGCGTCGAGGTGGTTGGCGCCGTCGTAGCCGTAGCGCACCTCACGCAGGCCCACCGCGCCCGCCATGTCCTGCAACTCGCAGTCACCGTTGGCCGAACAGGTCAGGCAGTCGAGCGGATGGTCGGAGATGTAGAGTTCCATCACGCCGCGCCGGAGTGACTTGAGCTTGCCGGTCTGGGTGTGGACCTTCATGCCCTCAGCGACCGGGGTCGTGCAGGACGCCGGCGTACCGTTGCGGCCCTCGATCTCGACGAGGCAGAGCCGGCAGGAACCGAAGGCCTCGAGCGTATCGGTGGCGCAAAGCTTGGGGATCGATACGCCGGCCTCAGCAGCGGCGCGCATGACCGAAGTGCCCGCAGGCACCTGCACGGGCATGCCGTCGATCTCTATCGTCACGCGCTGGGTGGAACGCGACGGCGGCGTACCGAGGTCACGATCGTCGATGATGGCGCTCATGGTCGGCGGAAATCCTGCGGAAAGTGACGCACCGCACTCAGCACCGGGTACGGCACGAAGCCGCCCAACGCGCAGAGTGACCCCAATCGGAGAGTATTGCAAAGGTCGTCGAGCAGCGCCAAGTTGGCGTCGACATCGCGGCCGGCGAGGATCTTGTCGATGACCTCCATGCCGCGGACCGAACCGACGCGGCAGGGCGTGCACTTGCCGCAGGACTCCTCGGCGCAGAACTCCATCGCGAAGCGCGCCTGCCGGGCCATATCGACGCTGTCGTCGAAAACGACCACTCCGCCGTGACCCACCAACCCATCGCGCGCGGCGAAGGCTTCGTAGTCGAGGGGTGTATCGAACAGCTCGCGCGGGAAGTACGCGCCGAGCGGACCGCCGACCTGCACCGCCCTCACCGGCCGACCGGTCGCCGTGCCGCCACCGACATCGTCGATGATGTCGCCGAGCGTCAGGCCGAACGGCGCCTCGAAGAGCCCGCCATGCTTGATGTTGCCGGCCAACTGGAACGGCAGCGTGCCGCGCGAGCGACCGGTGCCGAGCGCAGCGTAGCCCTCGGCGCCGCGCACCAGGATCTCGGGGACGGTGGCGAGCGTGAGGACGTTGTTGACCACCGTCGGCTTGCCGAAGAGGCCGTGGTGCGCGGGCAGCGGCGGCTTGGCCCGCACCTGACCACGCTTGCCCTCGAGGCTCTCGAGCAGCGCCGTCTCCTCGCCGCAGACATAGGAGCCGGCGCCGATGCGCAGCTCGATGGCGCAGTCCTCGAACAGGCCGTTGGCCCGCGCCACCACCAGTGCATGCTCGAGCACGGCGATGGCGCGCGGATACTCGGAACGGATGTAGATGAATCCCTTGCGCGCGCCCACCGCGAGCCCGCAGATGACCATGCCCTCGAGCAGCGCGAAGGGGTCGCCCTCCATGACCATGCGGTCCGCGAAGGTGCCGGAGTCGCCCTCATCGGCGTTGCACACGACGTACTTCACATCTCCGGGCGCGTCATGGACCGTGCGCCACTTGATGCCCGCCGGGAAGCCCGCGCCGCCGCGGCCGCGCAGGCCGGAGGCCGTGACCACATCGAGCGTCGCCTTCGCACCGAGCGCGCGGGCGCGCGCGAGACCCTGCCCGCCACCATGGGCCGTGTAGTCCTCCCAGGAAACGGGATCGATGATGCCGCAACGAACGAATGTCCAGCGCGTCTGGCGCGCGAGGAAGGGATGCTGCGCCGGGTCGCCGATGCACAGCGGATGCGTACCGCCTTCAAGAAGACCGGCCTTGATGAGGCCCGGGACATCAGCGGCGGCGACCGGGCCGTAACCGATGCGACCGGAAGCGGTCTGCACCTCGACCAAGGGCTCGAGCCAATGCATGCCGCGTGAACCGTTGCGGACGATCTCGACGACGGCTCCGAGCCGCTTGGCCTCGGCGGCGATGGCGGTGGCGACATCGTCAGCGCCCAAGGCGAGCGCGGCGGAATCCGCGGGGACATAGATGCGGGTCAGCGTCGGCACTTGCGCAGCGCCTCCTCGATCTTCGGCCAGTCGGCGCGGGCGACCAGCCGGTCGCCCACCTGCGCCGCCGGCGCCACGGAACAGAGCCCGAGACAGAACATCGGTTCGAGCGTCACTTCACCGTCCTTGGTCGTGCCATGCCAGTCGACGCCGAGACGCTTGCGGGCCTCGTCGCCGAGCGCATCGCCGCCCATGGCCTGGCAGGCCTCGGCACGACAGATCTTGAGATCGGTGCGGCCGCCCGGCTCGCGCCGGAAGTCGTGATAGAAGGTGACGACGCCGTGCACCTCCGCGCGCGAGAGGTTGAGCGCCTCGGCGACCTGCGCGACGGCCTCGTCGGGCAGATGGCCGAACTCGAGCTGCAGGGCGCGCAGCACGGGCAACGCCGGGCCGTCGAGATGCTTGTAGGTCTCGATGATGCCGGCAGCGCGCTGCGTATCCCAGGTCATGATCCAGCCTTCAGAACATGCCGACGACGCGGCCGCTCTCGTCGATGTCGATGTTGCAGGCGGCAGGCAGCTTCGGCAGGCCCGGCATGGTCATGATGTCACCGCAGATCATCACGATGAACTCGGCGCCCGCCGCGAGCCTGACCTCACGGATGTTGACCACATGGCCGCTCGGCGCACCGCGCAGCTTCGGGTCGGTCGAGAACGAGTACTGCGTCTTGGCGACGCAGACCGGGTAATGGCCGTAGCCGTCGTCCTGCAGCTTGCGGATGGCGGCGCGCACCTTGGCGTCCGCGGTGATGTCGGAGGCGCCGTAGAGCTCGGTCGCGACCTTCTTCATCTTGTCCCAGAGCGGCAGCTCGTCCGGGTACATGTTGGTGAAGTAGTTCGGCTGCTCGGTGAGCCGTACCACCTCGTGCGCAAGCTCGGTGGCACCCGCGCTGCCCTCGGCGAAGTGCTTGGCCGTGACGACCTTGACGCCGAGATGGCTCGCGCGCTCGTGCAGCGCCTGGATCTCGGCGGCGGTGTCCTCGGCGCGGTGGTTGATCGACACCACGCAGGGCAGACCCATGCGGTCGCGGACATTCTTGATGTGCCGCTCGAGGTTGGCCATGCCCTTCTGCAGGGCCTCGACGTTCTCCTTCGGCAGGTCGGGGACCTCGACGCCGCCGTGGAACTTGAGCGCACGCACCGTGGCGACGATGACCGCCGCATCGGGCTTGAGCCCCGCCTTGCGACACTTGATGTCGACGAACTTCTCGGCGCCGAGGTCGGCGCCGAAGCCGGCTTCCGTGACCACGAACTCGCCGAGCTTCAGCGCTGTGCGGGTGGCGATGACCGAGTTGCAGCCGTGGGCGATGTTGGCGAACGGACCGCCATGGATGATCGCCGGGTTGTTCTCGAGGGTCTGCACGAGGTTCGGCGCGAGCGCGTCCTTGAGCAGCACCGTCATCGCGCCGTGGGCCTTCAGGTCGCGGGCGAGGATGGGCTTCTGCTCGCGGGTGTAGCCGACCACGATCTTGCCGAGCCGCTCCTTGAGGTCGCCGATGCTGGTGGCGAGGCAGAAGATCGCCATGACCTCGGAGGCGACGACGATGTCGAAGCCGTCCTCGCGCGGGAAGCCGTTCGGACTGCCGCCGAGACCGGCGGTGATCTGCCGCAGCGCGCGGTCGTTCACGTCGACCACCCGGCGCCAGGCGATGCGGCGCACATCGAAGCCGAGCTCGTTGCCGTGGTAGATGTGGTTGTCGATCATCGCGGCGAGCAGGTTGTTCGCGAGCGCGATGGCGGCGAAATCGCCGGTGAAGTGGAGGTTGATGTCCTCCATGGGCACCACTTGGGCGTGGCCGCCGCCTGCGGCGCCGCCCTTCATGCCGAACACGGGGCCGAGCGCGGGCTCGCGCAGGCAGACCACGGCGCGCTTGCCGATGCGGTTGAGCGCATCGCCGAGACCCACGGTGGTGGTGGTCTTGCCCTCGCCCGCCGGGGTCGGCGAGATCGCGGTCACGAGCACGAGCTTGCCGTCAGGACGGTCGCGCAGCGAATCGATGTAGCCGAGGGAGAGCTTGGCCTTGTGGCGACCGAAGGGCTCGAGTGCCTCCTCGGGGATACCGAGACGGTCCTGGGCCAAGGCGGTGATCGGCCGCAACTTGGCGGCCTGCGCGATCTCGATGTTCGTCTTCAAGTCATCGTCCCCCGTTCGTGGCCCGGCCGGCATGCGCCGCGGGCGCGCCCTGCCCGACCGGCTCTGTGGCACACGGTGCAGGACGCGGAGAGATTGTGGTGGGCGGCCGGGGTGACGCACACGCCTGTATGCGACATGATGTTGAGCGAAAGCGACCGACGCCGACAGACGCCCGTCCGTCTTCTAAGGGCCGTTCAGAGCCTGCCTGCAGCCTCGTCCTCGCGGATCATGCGCAGGATGGAGAGCGCGAGCAGCACACCCACGCCGAGCAACGGCAGGCTGACGACGATGGTCGCGGATTGCACCACCTTCAATCCGCCCTCGACGAACAGCAGCGCGACCGGCGGCACACCGATGGCGAAGGCCCAGAACACGCGCTGCCAACGCGCCGGATCCTGGCCGGCGTGGATGTCGCGGCTCGCCACCGATGCCAGCGTGTAGGACGCCGAGTCGTAGGTGGTGGCCATCAGGATGGCGGCGACGACCAGGAAGCCGAGGATGGTGAGCGAGGGCCACGGCAGCGTACCGAGCACCTCGGCGAGCGCGTAAGGACCGGAGTTCTGCTTCAGCAGTTCCGTGACCTTCAGGGCGCCGGTGAGCTCGAGGTCGAGCGCGTAGTTGCCGAGCACGATGTAGAAGATGCCGGCGCCCAGCGTGCCGAACACCATCAGGCCGAAGATCAGTTCACGCAGCGTGCGACCGCGCGAGATACGGGTCGCGAACAGCGCGACGAACGGCGCATAGGCCACCCACCAGGCCCAATAGAACACCGTCCAGCTCTCGATGAACCCCTTGCGTTCGATGGGATCCGTCCAGGTCACCATGCGCACGAACTCCTGCACCATGAGACCGAGCGAGTTGGTGCCCATCTGCAGGATGAAGAGCGTGGGTCCGACGAGCAGCACGAAGCCGAGCAGCCCGAGCGCGAGGTAGGTGTTGGTATCGGCGAGCCGCTTGAAGCCCTTCTCGAGGCCGAGGAAGCTGCTCGCAGCGAAGATCAGCACGCAGACGAAGATGATGATCGCCTCGATGGTGAAGGTCTGCGGGATGCCGGTGAGCTTCGCGAACAGCGCCGCGATCATCGGCGCGGTCAGCGCGAGCGCCGTGGCGCTGCCACCGATCAGGTTGACCATGTAGATGAAGTCGATGATGCGGCCGCGCGTGCTGCTGACGCCGCCCGGCAAGAAGGGCAGACAGCCGGCGCTGAGGCGCAGATGCGGCTCACCGCGCTGATAGAACGCGTAGGCGATGGCGATGGTGGGGACGCAGAAGATGGCCCAACCCACCGGCCCCCAATGGAAGATGCCGTAGGTGGCGGCCCACTCGATGGCGGCGGTGGAACGCGGCGCAGCGCCGAGCGGCGGCGCGTCGATGTAGAACGCCCACTCGACCACGGCCCAGTAGATGAGCGTCGCGCCGACACCGGCGCAGAAGATCATGCCGATCCAGCTCAGGGTGGTGTAGTCGGGCTTCGCGTCCTTGCCGCCGAGCCGGATCCTGCCGTAACGGCTGAAGGCGATGAAGCCGAGGAACCCGAGCAGCGCGATGACATACCACTGGTAAAGGAAACCGAGGTTCTTGGTCAGCAGGTCGTAGAGCCGGATGATGACGACCCCGGCCTGCTGCGGCGCCGCGAACACCAAGGCGCAGACGCCGAGCACCGTGGCAGCCGTGATCGCGAACACCGGCCAGTCGGCAGGCGGTTCGCGCGAGGCCTTGGAGGGTGCAGACGACGGAGTGGGGTCAGTCCCGGATGCCACAGTGCGTCCTCTCCGGCCGCGGCAAGGCGGCATGCTTGGCCTGGATGTCCGCCAGCTTCTGCTGCAACGCAGGGCCAGGCAGCGATGCACGGCGGGTCTCGAGCGAGACATGCAGCAGCAGATGCTCGGCGGTGGCCAGCAGCTGCCCCGAGCCGTCGTGGATCCGGTTGAGCAGATGCAAGCGCTTGCCGCTGCCGTCGAGCAGCTGGGTGGTGACGCGGATGCTCGCGCCCGCATGCACCTCGGCGAGATGCTTGATGTGCGTCTCGACGGTGAAGTAGCTGCCGCCCGCGGCGATGTAGGACGCATCGCAGCCGACCAGCTCCATGAAGCGGTCGGTGGCCGCGCTGGAGGCCTCGAGGTAGCGCGCCTCGTTCATGTGGCCGTTGTAGTCGGTCCAATCGACGGGGACGACGCGCGACAGGGTCTCGACCGGTTGCGACCAGTCCGGCTCGGCCTGCACGCCGCGCAAGCGGGCGTCATGCTCCCGCAGCAGATGCCCAGAGGCCCAGTCGCGGCCCTTGAGGGCGCGCATCATCGCCACGAGGTTGTCGTCGCGGATGCGCTCGAGCTCGCGGATGCTGCGCATGCCGGACTGCGCGTCGGACTGCGAGGCGATCTTGTCGATGAGGGCGTCATCGAGCTCCGGGACATCCATGAGGCGCGTCCACGGCCAGCTCAGGCAGGGACCGAACTGCGCGATGAAGTGCCGCATGCCGGCCTCGCCGCCGGCCACGCGATAGGTCTCGAAGAGACCCATCTGCGCCCAACGGATGCCGAAGCCGAAGCGGATGACATCGTCGATCTCGGTGGTGGTCGCGATGTCGTCCTTGACGAGCCACAGCGCCTCGCGCCAGACGGCCTCTAGGAAACGGTCGGCGACATGCGCATCGATCTCGCGACGGATGCGCAGCGGCATCATGCCGAGCCCACGCATCGTCTCCATCGCGCCTGCGACGAAGGCATCGGTGGCCGTCGCGTGCGGGACGATCTCGATCACCGGCAGCAGATACACCGGGTTGAAGGGATGCACCACCATGACCTGCTCCGGCCTGGGGATGCCGGTGCCGAGCTCCGAGGGCTTGAAGCCCGAGGTCGACGAGCCGATGACGACATCGGACGGGATGACCTGCTGGATCTGGGTGAGCACGCGGTGCTTGATGTCGAGCCGCTCGGGGACGGACTCCTGGACCCAGCGCGCGCCGGCGACGGCCTCCTCGACCGTGGCACAGAGCCGCCAGGTCCCCTCGGGCGGCAGTGCGACATCGTAGAGCCCGGGCAGCGAGCGCCGGGCGTTGGCGAGCACTTCGGAGAGTTTGCGCTCGGCTTCCGGGTCGGGGTCGAAGACCGCGACATCCCAGCCGTTCAACAGGAACCGTGCGAGCCAACCGCCACCGATGACGCCGCCCCCGATGACCGCGGCGACGGGCCTCATGCGTGCGCGACCGGCGCGCGTTTGACGAGACCGAGCTTGTCGCGCACCGCCTGCGGGCCGATCACCCGCGCGCCCATGCGCTCGATGATGCCGACCGCGCGCTCGACCAGGTCCTCGTTGCGCGCGAGCACGCCCTTGTCCAGCCAAAGATTGTCCTCGAGACCGACGCGGACATTGCCGCCCGCCAGCACCGCCGCGGCGACATAGGGCATCTGGTCGCGACCGAGGCTGAAGGCCGACCAGGTCCAATCCGCGGGCACGTTGTGGACCATCGCCATGAAGGTGTCGAGGTCGTTGGGCGCGCCCCATGGGATGCCCATGCAGAGCTGCACCAGCGCAGGCCCCTTGAGTACGCCCTCCTCCACCAGACGCTTGGCGAACCAGAGGTGGCCGGTGTCGAAGGCCTCGATCTCCGGGCGCACACCGAGCTCGGTCATCATGCCGCCCATCGCCCGCAACATGCCGGGCGTATTCGTCATGACATAGTCGGCTTCGGCGAAGTTCATGGTGCCGCAGTCGAGCGTGCAGATCTCGGGGAGGCAGTCAGCGATGGGCCGCATGCGGTCCTCCGCACTGCCCATGTCCGTGCCGACCGGGTTGACGGGCAGCGGCGCCGTCGGCGGTCCCAGCACGAGGTCGCCGCCCATGCCGGCGGTGAGGTTCACCACGACATCGGTGTCCGAGTCGCGGATGCGGTCGACCACCTCGCGGTAGAGCACGGGGTCGCGGCTCGCCTTGCCGGTGATGGGGTCACGCACATGGCAGTGGACGACAGCGGCCCCCGCCTTGGCGGCGGCGATGGCGCTCGCGGCGATGTCGCGCGGCGAGCGCGGCACATGGTGGGAACGGTCCTGGGTGCCGCCCGAGCCGGTGACGGCGCAGGTGATGAAGACTTCGCGACTGATCTGCAGCGGCATGCAGCCCCGCCCCCGTGGGTTTATGCTTGTGCTTTCAATCATGCCATAGATGCGGGCGCGCGCCAGCGGCGGAGAACCATGCACTTTTCCCTCACCGAAGAGCAGCGACTGATCGTCGACACCACCCGCGAGTTCGTGGTCAACGAGCTCTATCCGCACGAGGCCGAGATCGAGACCACCGGGCGGCTGCGGCCGGAGCTGCGGGACGAGATCAAGCGCAAAGCCATCGGGGCGGGGCTCTACGCGGCCAACATGCCCGCCGAGGTCGGCGGCGCCGGACTCGACACCCTCACCTGGATCCTCTACGAGCGCGAGCTCGGTCGCGCCAACTACGCGCTGCACTGGACTTGTGTCGCCCGCCCCTCGAACATCCTGATGGCCTGCGAGGGCGAGCAGCGCGAGCGCTATCTCTTCCCGGCCATCCGGGGCGAGCGTTCCGATTGCCTCGCCATGACCGAGCCCGGCGCCGGCTCGGACCTGCGCGGGATGAAGACCCGCGCGCGGCGCGAGGGCGATGATTTCATCATCAACGGCACCAAGCATTTCATCAGCCACGCCGACGAGGCGGACTTCGTGGTCCTCTTCGCGGCCACCGGCGAGGAAGCTTCCGCGCGCGGCAGCCGTGCGCTCATCACGGCGTTCCTCATCGATCGCGGCACACCGGGCTTCCAGATCCTCGACGGCTACAAGAGCGTCTCGCATCGCGGCTACAACAACTGCGTGCTGCAGTTCGACGACTGCCGCGTGCCGAAGTCAGCTGTGCTGGGCGAGATCGGCCGCGGTTTCGAGATCGCGAACCAGTGGCTGGGCGCGACGCGGCTGCAGGTCGCTGCGACCTGCTTGGGGCGCGCCGAGCGCGCGCTCGACCTCGCCACGAAGTGGGCCGCCGAGCGCCAGCAGTTCGGGCAGCAGATCGGCAAGTTCCAGGGTGTCGCCTTCAAGCTCGCCGACATGGCGACCGAACTCAAGGCCGCCGAGCTGCTGACCCTCGAGGCGGCATGGAAGGTCGACCAGGGCACGGTGACCGATTCCGACATGGCGATGGCGAAGCTCAAGGCCACCGAGATGCTGGCCTTCGTCGCCGACGAGGCCATCCAGATCCACGGCGGCATGGGCCTGATGTCGGATCTGCCGCTGGAGCGCATCTGGCGCGACGCGCGTGTCGAGCGCATCTGGGAAGGCACCTCCGAGATCCAGCGCCACATCATCTCGCGCGCGCTGCTGCGGCCGCTCGGCGCCTGAATGCGGCTGCAGCGGCTGCTCCACCCGCGTTCGATCGCCTTCGTCGGCGGCAGCGAATGCGCCATCGCCATCGAGCGCAGCCGCGCGCTCGGCTTCGAGGGCCGTATCTGGGCCGTCAACCCGCGCCGACCGCAGTTGGGCGGCGTGCCCACCGTCGCCTCGGTCGCCGATATCGACGGCTCGCCCGACGCGGCGTTCATCGCCCTGCCGCGTGCGCTGACGCCGGACGCGGTCGCCGCGCTGCGCGCGCTCGATTGCGGCGGTGCCGTCATCTACGCGGCGGGCTTCGCGGAGACCGGTGATCGCGGTCGGCAGGACGCCCTGCTCGCCGCGGCGGACGGCATGCCGCTGCTCGGCCCCAACTGCTACGGATTCATCAACACCACCTCGCGCGCCGCGCTGTGGCCCGACGAGCACGCGCTCGCGCCGGTCGAGCGCGGCGTTGCGCTCGTCACCCAGTCGGGGAACATCGGCTGCAACTTGACCATGATGCGCCGCGGCCTGCCGGTGGCGGCGCTGCTGACGCTCGGCAACCAAGCCGATGTCGACATCGCCGCGGCCGTCGACGCCTTCGCCGATGATCCGCGCATCAGCGCCATCGGCCTGCACATCGAAGGCCTGCGCGACCCGCAGGCCTTCGCGGTGGCCGCCGCACGCGCACAGCAGGCCGGCAAGCCCGTGGTCGCGCTCAAGACCGGGCGCTCGCCGCAGGGCGCGCGCATCGCGATGAGCCACACCGCCTCGCTCGCCGGCGAGGACCGCATCTGCGAGGCGCTGTTCGAGCGCTACGGCGTGGCACGGGTACCCACGATCTCCGCATTGGTCGAGACGCTGAAGCTGTTGCACTTCGGCGGTCCTACCACGGGGCGTCGTCTGGTCTCCTTGAGCTGCTCGGGCGGCGAGGCGGCGCTCGTGGCCGATCTAGCGCCGGCGCACGGGCTCTCGTTCCCGCCCTTCGGAGAGGTGGCGGCGCGAGGTGTCGCCGCGACGCTCAACGACCTCGTGCACATCGACAACCCGCTCGATTACCACACCTTCATCTGGAACCAGGCCGAGGCGCTGGAGAACACCTTCGCCGCCGCGATGGCCGGCGGTTTCGATGTCGCGATGCTGATCCTCGACACGCCCACGCACCCGGCGATGAAGCCCGACTCCTGGCTCCTCACCGCACGGGCATGGATCGCGGCGCAGCGACGCATCGGCGCGCGCGCGGTGGTGGTCGCGACGCTGCCGGAAGGCATGCCCGAGGGGCTCGCCGCCGAGCTCGGCGCCGCGGGCGTCGCACCGCTGATCGGAATCGAGGACGCGCTGACCGCGTTCGCCGCCGCTGCGGCCATAGGCGAGCGTCACGCCCAGCCGGTCGCGCCGCTGCCGTGGGTGCCCGGCAGCGGCGGTGATGCGGGGGGCACGATGCTGCGCGAATCCGCGGCGAAAGCGCTGCTCGCGACCTACGGGCTCGCCGTGCCCGCGTCGGCCGAGTGCGGCGTCAAGGAATCGGCGGAGGTCGCGACCCGCATCGGATTCCCGGTGGTGCTCAAGATCGCGGACGACCGCATCGCCCACAAGAGCGATGTCGGCGGCGTGGCGCTCGGGCTGCGTTCGGCCGACGAGGTCGCCGCCGCCGCCGCGCGCATGGTCACGCTCGGCGACCGGGTGCTCGTCGAGCGGATGGTCGGCGGCGCGGTCGCGGAGCTCATCGTCGGCGTGGTGCGCGACCCGCAGTTCGGTTTCGCGCTGCTCGTCGGCGCGGGCGGTGTGCTCGCGGAGCTCATCACCGATTCGGTCACGCTGCTGCTGCCCGCGACGCGCGAGGATATCGAGCGCGCCGTGAAGCGGCTGCGCATCTGGACGCTCATCGAGGGGCATCGCGGTCGCCATGGCGACGCGGAGTCGGTGCTGGGCGCCATCGAGGCGGTCGTCCGTTTTGCGGAGTCGCATCGCGATCACTTGCTCGAACTCGATGTGAACCCCCTGCTCGCCCTGCCCGACCGCGCGGTCGCGGTGGATGCGCTCATCAAACTCAAGCCTGCCGACTGATGCAGACCGACACGAGGCCGACATGACTCAGCCTATCCGTACCGAACGCCGCGGCGCCGTGCTCGAGGTGACCCTCGACCGTCCGAAGGCCAATGCCATCGACGCCGCGACCAGCCGCATCATGGGCGAGGTGTTCGCCGGGTTCCGCGACGATCCGGAGCTGCGGGTCGCCATCCTCACCGCGGCCGGCGAGCGCTTCTTCTGTCCCGGCTGGGACCTCAAGGCCGCTGCCGCCGGCGAGGCGCCGGATTCGGACTACGGCGTGGGCGGCTTCGGCGGCCTGCAGGAACTGCCCGGCCTCAACAAGCCCGTGATCTGCGCCATCAACGGCCTCGCCTTCGGCGGCGGCTTCGAGATCGCGCTGTCCTGCGACATCCTCATCGCCGCCGAGCATGCGACCTTCGCGCTGCCCGAGATCAACTCCGGCACCGTCGCCGATGCGGCCTCCATCAAGCTGCCGCGGCGCATCCCCTACCATGTGGCGATGGAACTGCTGCTCACCGGCCGACGCATCGACGCGCAGGAGGCGCAGCGCTGGGGCCTCGTCAACGAGATCGTCCCTGCCGATCGCCTGATGGAGCGTGCCCGCACGCTCGCGCAGCAGCTCGCCGAGGGTCCGCCCTTGGTGTTCGCGGCCATCAAGGAGGTCATACGCGAGACCTCGCACCTGCCGGTGCAGCAGGCCTTCGACATGGTCACCAAGCGCCGGCTGCCGACGGTCGACAAGCTCTACGGCAGCGAGGACCAGAAGGAAGGCGCACGCGCCTTCGCTGAGAAGCGCAAGCCGGTCTGGCGGGGTCGCTGAAGTTCGGGATCCGCGCCTGTCTCCGTAGTGACCGCGGGCGCGATGCGGCAAGGCGACATGCCGTGGCGCGTCCGCTCAAGACACCCTGTCGTCGGACAGGCATAAAGGATTGGATGTCCGCCCAGGAGGACCTGCCGATGCGTCTCATGCCGAGAACGATCACCTGCACCGCGATCTGCTGGCTGACCTTCGGGTCGGCGACGGTCACCGTGGCCGGACCCGCCGCCACGCAGCTGCCGGTGGCCACCATGACCGCCGCGAGCACGCCGACCTCGCCCGTCGACAACGCCGCGTTCGCACCGGGAGCCGACGCCCTGCCCGCCGCACCGCTCGTGGGTACGCTGCGCATCGCGCAGTCGTCGATACAGGCCCAACCTGAACTCAAGGGACCCATGATCGGCGGCCGCGACGCGCGCCTCTTCCCGGCGCTTTCGCTCGCGCTTTTCAGCGACGGCGGTACGCTGGTGCCGGTGCAGCGCGGCGAGATGGTCGTCGAGACCCCCGCACAGACCGCGCGCGGTGCGCGTAGCTACTGGACCGTCATCCCGCAGATCGGCCGCGTCTGGCGCGAGCCGGGCGACGGCGAATGGTCACGCGCCGCGCTACCGCTGATGCTGGTCAACGACACCGAGAACCACGCCCATCAGGGCGTCGCGACCTTCCTGTACCGCGGCGGCGAGATCACGGCGCTGCGGCTGCAGTTCACGCAGCAGACCGCGCCCTACCTGCTGCATCAACATTTCGTGCTGTGGGGCCGCGCCCCGGCGACCTTCACCGCGGGCGGTCTTGCAGACCTCGAAGCGCAGCGTGCCGCCGCGCGGCGTGAACTCGCCGACCGGTTGCCCGCGAAGCCCTGGTCCGAGCTCGAGAAGCAGTTCGCGCCGGGCACGCTCGCAGACTTCGGCGGACCGCTGCGCCCGAAGTGGCAGGTGATCAACGCGCTCGTGCACCGCGGTACGCTCTACCATCAGGATTCGGCGACGCCCTACGGCCCCTACCCGTATCCGCTCGAGATGCGCTTCGGCGTGCGCTCGGTGATGAAGAGCGTCGCGGCGCCGCTCGCGCTGCTGCGTCTCGCCGAGACCTACGGCCCCTATGTGCTCGATCTGCGCATCGGCGACTTCGTGCCCGGGCTGCACCCGAAGTGGAACCGGATCCGGCTCATCGACGCCGCCGACATGGCGACCGGTTTCGGCGGCCACGGCAGCCTCAACACGAATCCGAACGATGCCTTCGCAGGCTATCTCGAGGGCGACTACGACGCTTGGTACACGGCGGGGTCCACCGCCGAGAAGCTCGCGCTCATCAACCGCAACCTGAAGCCCTACCCTTGGGAACCGGGCACGGTGATGCGCTATCGCGACCAGGATTACTTCCTGCTCGGCCTCGCGATCGACGGTTTCCTGAAGTCCGTCCGCGGACCGCAGGCCGATCTTTGGCAGATGCTGCAGGACGAGGTGTTCAAGCCGATCGGCATCCATCACGCGCCCGCGGTACGCACCCTCGAGCCGGGCGGCGCGCGCGGCGCGGTGTGGGCGAACGCCGGCTGGTACCCGACCCTGGACGATCAGGCGAAGATCGCGCTGTTGCTGCAGGCGGGCGGCGCGCACAAAGGACAGCAGTTGCTGCATCGCGGCCTGACCACCGATCTGCTCGCGGCCCGCGGCGCGCTGCACATCAAGGGCGACCGTTCGCGTGACCTCTCCGGCGAACTCTGGGGCGCGGCCGCTGCTGCCTCGCCGACCCCGTCGGACGCATCGTCCGGCGACGACATGTACCGCATGGGGCACTGGTTCCCGCGCTATGTCGGCAGCTCGAGCGGCAAGGCGTTCCGCCTGCCTTCGATGCAAGGCTCGGGCGACAACCGCGTCACGCTCTACCCGAACGGCATCATCACGCTGCAGATGGCCAAGGCAGCCGAACTGCCGCCCGGCGAGCAGGCCCGCGACGACGATGCGGCCGCCACGCATCGTGTGGTCGACCGCATGTCGCCGTTCTGAGGAGGCGGCCCGGCTCCCTCAACCGCCCGGCGGGGTGAGTCGCACAGAATTGTGACAAATCGTTGACATGACGCCCCGCGGGAGTAGTTTCGGTCGAAACCCTCATCCACAGACACAGAAGGGGCATCGACATGAAGGGACAACTGCATCGCATGGGGCTCTCCGCCCTGCTCTGCTTCGCGGCCGCCACCGGCGCGCACGCCCAGGAACCCACGGGCTGGGCGCTCAACCACGACAAGTCCGAGCTCGCGGCCCGCGCCGCGGCGGGCGCGCCTGCGCTGCCCACCGGACTCGTGCTCGCCTCCACGGGCGTCGCGCCGCGGGGCCTCGAGCGTTCGCTGGTGCTGTCCGGTGACGAGTTGTCGCTCGAGTCCGAGGTGCGCTTCAAGGCGCGGCTCGACGGCCGCGACTACCCCATCCACGGCCTGCCGGTGGGCGACACCATCGCCATCGACATGGGCGACGGCGACGCCGTCACCTCGGTGATCAAGGCGGGTGGCGAAAAGGTCGCGACCTTCCGTCGGTCGCTCTCCGAGGACCAGCGCACCATGATCGTGACCGCCCGCTACTACGGCGACGGTGGGCGCGTGGCGCGCGAGAAGCTGGTGTTCGAGCGGCGCTGAGGGCGCGGCCCCACACGAGGCGCGGAGCATGACGGGTGTTCGCGGCGCTTCGGATTGCGCCGCGACACCTCGTCAACTTACGCGGATCCAGCCCTCCCGCTCCGCCTTACGAGCCAGTAGCAGGAGCGACACCGCGATGGCGAAGACAAGTCCCTGCAGCGGGATGACCGTCAAGTCAGCCCGCACCTCGGGCCGCGAGAACAAGGCGAGATCCTGCGCGATCAGCCCGAGCAGGGACAGCAGGAACAGCGGCGTGGCCCAGCGCTTACGCAGCAGCAGCCCGACCGAACCGGCGACACCGAACCAAACAGCGCTGGCGTAGGCGACCACGAACCAGCCGGGGCGCGAGGCGTACATCGCGCGCTCGGCTGCACCCAACTTCGCCACCGCCTCAGGCGACATCGTGACGTCCATCAGGTAGGCCGACGCGCCCAAAAGATTCCAGAGCAGCGCGAAGATGGCGACCGGGGTGAACCACTTGGGTGTCGCGGACATTGTCCAGCCCGCTTTGATTGGTCCAGTGTTGAAGTTAGTTTAGGCAGCCCTTTTTTGGGTTTTCGAGATGATCCGAGGGCTGGGGGCGAGCCCCCAGGCCTCGGGCGCCGGGGGCCGATAGCCGAGAGCGCTGTGCGGTCGAACCCGATTGTAGTGATGTCTCCATTGCTCGATCAGCACCTGGGCCTCACGTAAGGTGTAAAAGAGCTCGCCGTTCAAAAGCTCGTTTCTCAGTTTACCGTTGAAGCTCTCGCAGTAGCCGTTCTCCCAAGGGCTGCCGGGCTGGATGTAGAGGGTCTTCGTACCGAGCCACCCGAGCCAAGCGCGCAAGCTCTTGGCCACCATCTCCGGACCGTTATCTGAGCGAATGTGTTCAGGGATGCCCCGCTCGATCATCACGTCGGCCAATACATCGATCACATCGTGAGCGCGGATACGGCGCGCGACGTAGATCGCAAGCACCTCTTTGGTGAACTCATCGATCAAAGTGAGGATCTTGAGCGGCCGACCATCGGCGGTCCGATCCATCACGAAGTCCCAACTCCAGACGTGGTTTTTGTAGAGCGGCCGCAGCCGTACACACGATCCGTCGGCTAACCAGAGCCGAGCGCGCTTGGGCTGCTTCGGCGGTACCTTCAACCCCTCCTGCTTCCAGATCCGCTCCACCCGTGAGCGGCTGATCTGCCAGCCTTGCTGCCAGAGCAAGCCCGTCACTCGCCGATACCCATAGCACCCATACTGTGCGGCGAGTGCAATGATCGCCTGCCGCAGCGGCGCCTCATCCGCCCTCGGCTGCGGGACATATCTCACCACGGATCTGGCGATGCCCAGCGCCCTGCAGATCCGTCGCTCTGAGTACCGATGCTTAGATCGCACCAGAGCCACGGCCTCACGACAGCGCACCGGGCTTAAAATTTTCCCTCGGCGACTTCCTTCAGGATGATTTTATCGACCGTCAGATCCGCCACCGCGCGCTTGAGCCGACTGTTCTCCGCTTCGAGCTCCCGCAGCCGCTTAGCTTGATCGATCCTCAAGCCCCCGTGGCTCTTGCGCCAGCGAAAGTACGTCTGCTCCGTCACTCCAATCTGCTTGGTCACCTGCGCGATCGTCTGCCCCTGGCCGATCAGTACATCCGCCTCCCGAAGCTTATGGATGATCTCCTCGGTCGTGTATCTCTGCTTCGCCATCGTCCACGTCTCCTGTCCCTTTTATGAACATTAAACATGGACCAAAAATACCGGGTCAGGTCACCGGTCCATGCCATGTAAGTCCTGAGCCAAACCGCACAGCCCGTTCAAGGGATTCCACTCATCACCTGAGAACATCGGCCCGCTTGTGCCCATGTATGTGCGTGTCTCTTGTCATTGCGGACCATCGAGGAACTGTTGCTCAAGCGGGGCATCGCCCTGCGCGGTGAGACCGTCCGGCTGTGGCGAGATAGCTTGGGTCCGGTGCTTGCCGCCGATATTCACCTCTCGCGGGTCAGCGGTTTGCGCGATTTTCGGTAATTGGGTCGTCGAAATGGGCGGAAAGCGGACATTACGGACTGAAGAAATCGAGATCGCCGGGTTCAGGAAAGCAGTCGTTAAAAGTTTCCAACGGCGGCAAGCGAGACTTGCAATTCTTGGTCGCGAAAAGTTGCAGTTTGGCGTTTGCCTGAAGGCTCGCCACTCGTTGCCGTCCGCAGGCTCATCCGACACGGAAGCCACCATCGACCAACCACGTGGCGCCGGTGACATAAGAAGCCAAGGGGCTGGCGAGGAACAACACCACCGAGGCGACTTCAGAGGGTTCGGCCTGCCGCCGTAGGGGGATGCGCTGGACGAGGGCGCCGAGAACCTCCGGCGAGTGGGTCCCCATGCGGGTTGCCACTTCACCCGGCGCAACGGCGTTGACCCGGATACCGCGGGGAGCCAAGTCTACCGCCAAAGCTTGAGTCAGGCCGATCACCCCCGCTTTTGACGCGGCATAGGCAGAGGTTCCGGCGGAAGCGCGCAGTGCGCTGGTCGAAGTTAGATTCACGATGGCACCGCCCCGGGTCATCGACTTGGAGCAGGCAATAGACAGTGTGTTGATGGCATCCAGATTGATGGTCATTGTGCGGCGCCAGGCATCAGTGTCGGGTTGGCTGGGATCGCTTCGGATGAAGATGCCCGCGTTGTTGATCAGCCCGTCGAGAGGGCTGGAGCCCTGAAGATGCGTCGTCAGCCGGGCTAGGTCGTCGAAATTTCCCAGATCGCAAGGCAGAGGGCTGGCAGCGCCTCCTGCGGACTTGATCTGACCAATAACGTCGTGCAACCGTTCAACGTCGCGGTCCACCATGTCCACCGCAGCGCCATAGCGCGCCAGACCCTGAGCGATTGCCAAGCCGATCCCGCTTGCAGCTCCGGTCACTACAAAACGTCGACCGGCGAAAAGAACTGGTGCGAAGCCTTCCATCCGCTACATCGCGAGAAAGCCGCCATCGACCGGCAGGATTACTCCGGTCACATAGGCGGCAGTTGAAGAGGCGAGGAACTGTGCTGGGCCGACGATCTCCTCCGGCTTGGCAAATCGCTGCATCGGGATGCGGTCGAGGAACAGCTTTAAGCGTGCGGGGTCCATGCCCGCTTGGCGGATCATCGGCGTCTCCACCACGCCGGGGGCGATGGCGTTAACTCGCACGCCTTTGGGCGCGTACTCCACCGCCATGGCTTTCGTCAGTTGCGCTATGGCGGCTTTGGAAACAGTATATGCCGTATTGGCGGTGTGGAGCACGGCATAGGCTTGGATCGAGGCAATGTTGATGACGCAGCCCTTGGCAGCCTCCAGCAGGGGCAAGGCGGCTTGCGTCAGGAAGGCTGCGCTGTCGAGATTGACCGCCATCAACCGCCGCCAATCGGCACCATAACTGTCAGTTCCAGTAACGGCCCGCTGCTCAATGCCAGCGTTATTGATCAGCACGTCCAATCGACCGCCGAGGCCCTGCAACATCTTCAGCACCTGCGCTTCATTGGTCAGATCACAGACCACGGCCTCGGCTTGCCCGCCCTTGGCACGCAGAGCGGCGGCCACCGCCTCGGCTGTCTCCGCGTCGCGGTCCAGCACGATGATCCCGTCGCCTGCCGCGGCAAATCCGGTGGAAAGGGCGGCACCAATGCCTCCACCGCCGCCAGTGATCAGAACGGCCCTCATTTCAGCCCGCCTATTGCGGGGTAGGAAGGAGCAACCGAGAACTCTTGACCCCCGGTACGCAGGAAGGACTTTGTCAGCCCCTCGGCCATAATTGCTGCATCAAGTGCCCCTGCCGCCTCGGCTGCTGCGGGGTCTTGGGCGGCGATGGCCTCGACGATGCCGCGGTGACCCTCCATCGCCGTGTCGACCACGTGGTTGTCATATTGGCGCAGGTATAGACGCATGATTCGCTCGCCGTGGTCCAAGAGGTTGCGGACCCAGGTGAGGTAAATGCCGTTGCCCGCCGCCTCGGCCACCGCCAGATGGAACTGGCGGTTTGCCTCGACCACACCATCCACATCATCACGGACAATCGCCCCGGAATGGGCGCGCAGGATGTCCTTGATGCGGTGCTTATCGACCCAGCCCGGGGACATCGTCTGGAACCATTCCCGGGCGACAACTTCGACCGAGTTCTCCGTAGCAGTCGCCTGAGCAACCCGGGTCGCCTTGCGGTGCGCGGCAGGGTCGATGCCGTTGGAGAGCATCCGCCGCAGTTCGTCGCGGCGTTCCCGGGCCTCAGCCAGTCCGATCTCGGGGTACGCGCCGATAGCGGCGAGTTTCTCTCTGCCGTCGTATCGGTACTTGAACCGCCACAGGCGGCTGCCGTTCGGCTGGATGAGCAGATAAAGGCCGAGACTGTCAGCGACCTTACGGGGCTTCCCCGAGGGCCGTAGGGCGCGTATCGCTTTATCGGTCAGCAGTGGGGGTATCTCCCGGCGGGGGTGGACGGATACCCCCGTATCTTCCCCCAGATTGTGCCGGATACCCCCGGATGTCAACGGACTCGTACGGACGAAGTTCACCCGTGAAACCCTGTTTTTTATGGGGTTTTCGGACTTCTGCGGAGGCTGGCGGAGGAGATGGTGGTGGAAAGGGAGGGACTCGAACCCTCGACCCCGGCATTATGAGTGCCGTGCTCTAACCAGCTGAGCTACCTTTCCAAGCGGTCTTTTACGGCCCGAATGGCGGGCCGGGAGTGTGTTCGCGGGGCGCGGGGCTGTCAAGTTTCGGCCGCCCGCAGAGCGCCCTCATGCCCCCCCCCTACGATGCCTCAGACCCGGGTCAGCCAACCGTGGCGGTCGGGCGCCCTGCCCTGCTGCACGGCGACCAGCGCCTCGCGCAGGCGGCGGGTCTCGGGGCCCACTTCACCGTTGGCGACCTGGATCGCCTTGCCGCCGCGCACCAGCGTGCCGACACCGGCCAGCACGGCGGCCGTGCCGGAGAGCGCCGCCTCGCCGTCGCGCACCCATTCCAGCATCTCGTCCACGGTGAACACGCGTTCCTCGACCGTATAGCCGAGCTCGCGCGCGATCGTGAGCAGCGAATCGCGGGTCACGCCGTGCAGGAAGCTGCTGTCGAGGCTGCGGGTGAGCAGACGACCGGGGCGCAGCAGGATGAAGTTGGCGGCACCCGTCTCCTGCACCTCGCCACCCGGACAGAAGAGCACCTGGTCGACGCCGTGCTCGCGGCGCGCGGCGAGCGTGGGACCCATGGCGGCGGCGTAGTTGCCGCCGGTCTTCACGCGACCGAGGTGCGGCGCGCAGCGCTGGGCCTGTTCCTCGACCAATATCTTGAGCGGCTTCATGCCGCCCGCGAAGTAATCCCACACCGGGCTCGCGAGCACCACCAAGCAGGCTTCGTTGGAGGGCTGCGCAGCCGCGCCGATGTTGGGCATGGTGCCGAACAGCAGCGGCCGCAGGTACAGCGACCCCGGCGCCTCGGGGACGATGTCGCGCACCCGGTCGACGAGCGAGACGACCATCGAGGAGAGCTGCGCCGCATCCGGCTCCGGGAGCATCAGCGCCCGCGCGCTCTGCTGCAGGCGCGCGACATGGCGGTCGAGGCGGAAGATCTGCACCGAGCCGTCCGGATGGCGGTAGGCCTTGAAGCCCTCGAAGCACTCGCTGCCGTAGTGCAGCGCATGCGCCGCCGGGTGGATGGGCAGCGGTCCGGTGGGCACGAGTTCGGCGGGCGTCCATGCGCCGTCGCGGTAGAACGCGAGGTTCATGGTGTCGGCGAGCACGCTGCCGAAGGGCGCGGACTTGGCGCGCTCGATGGTGGCGGCGGCGTTGGCAGCAGCGGACGCGGTTCCGGGGGTCGTCATGTCGTCAGGTCTCCGAAGATGTCTTGCGGCGCCTCGAGGCGGGCCTTCACGGCCTGCACCAGCGCTGCCGCATCGTAGCCGTCGACGAAGCGATGATCGAACGACGACGACAGGTTCATGATGCGGCGGATGGCGATGGCGCCATCATGCACCACCACGCGCTCGACGGCTTTGTTGACGCCGATGATGGCCACCTCGGGGGCGTTCAATATCGGCGTCGAGACGATGCCGCCCAGTTTGCCAAGGCTGGTGAGGGTGATGGTCGAGCCGCTGAGTTCCTCACGCTTCGCCTTGCCGCTGCGGGCGGCCTCGGTGACGCGGCGGATCTCGGCGGTGAGGTCGTCGAGGCCGCGACGCGCGACATCGCGCACCACCGGGACCTTGAGGCCGTCGGGCGTCTGGGTAGCGATGCCGATGTGCACCGTGGCATGCCGCAGGAGCACATTGCGCGCCGCGTCGTAGAGCGCGTTGCACTGCGGGAACCCGGCGAGCGCATCGGCCAGCGCGCGGGCGATGAACGGCAGATAGGTGAGGGACTCGGCGCCTGCGGCTTTACGGGCAGCGTTGAGACGGACGCGCAGCGCCTCGAGGTCGGTGACATCGATCTCTTCGACATACGCGAAATGCGGCGCGTTGCGCTTGGACTCGCTCATGCGCTGCGCGATGAGACGGCGCACGCCGATGACCGGGATCTCGGTGACGCCGGGCGCGCCCTGCTGCGCGCGCTCGAGATCGAGCGCGAGGATGCGACCGCCGGGACCGCTGCCTGCGACGCTGCCGAGGTCCACCCCCGCCTCAGCGGCGCGGCGGCGCGTCGCCGGCGAGGCCATGACGCGCCGCGGCGCGAGCGGCGGCGCGGCGGCGACCGCTGCAGCGCCGGTCGGCGCAGCGCTGCCTTTGGGGGCGGCGACCGCTGACGGTGCGCGCGGCGCGGACGCCGGCGCGGTAGGTAGCGCCGACGGCGGCGCAGCGGCGACCGGCGACGCCGCGGCAACGCCCTGCCCTGTCGCCACCTCGAACACGGCGAGCTCCGAGCCGACAGCGAGCGTATCGCCGGGCTTGCCGCTCACCGACACGACGATGCCGCTCACCGGTGACGGCACCTCGACCACGGCCTTGTCGGTCGCCATCTCGACGAGCGGCGCGTCCTCGCGGACGGTGTCGCCCGGCGCGACCTTCCACGCGATGACCTCGGCGGAGACGGTGCCTTCACCGAGATCCGGCAGCCGCATCACGAAGCGGCGGGTCGCCTCGCCCGTCACGGTGCCTCCTGCATCAGCGCCTGCAAGGCGCGGCGCACGCGCAGACGACCGGGGAAATACTCCCATTCGAAGGCGTGCGGATACGGCGTGTCCCAACCGGCGACGCGACGGATCGGCGCCTCGAGGCACCAGAAGCAACGCTCCTGGATGGAGGCGCTGAGCTCCGCACCGTAGCCGCCGAAGCGCGTGGCCTCGTGCACGACGAGGCAGCGGCCGGTCTTCTCGACGGAAGCCGCGAGCGTGTCGATGTCGAGCGGTACCATGCTGCGCACATCGACCACCTCGGCATCGAGGCCGAGGTCGGCGGCGGCGGCGATGCAGACATGCACCATGGTGCCGTAGGTGACGATGGTGACCGCCTCGCCCGGACGCGCGATCGCGGCCTGACCGATGGGCACGCTGTAGTAGCCCTCCGGCACCTCACCCATCGGGTGTCCCGCCCAGGACTCGGAAGGCTTGTCGGGATCGCCGTCGAAGGGGCCGTTGTAGACGCGCTTCGGCTCGAAGAACACGACCGGATCGTCGTCCTCGATGGCCGCGATCAGCAGCCCCTTGGCGTCGTAGGGGTTCGAGGGCATGACGACCTTGATGCCGCTGACATGCGCGAACACGCCCTCAGGGCTCTGCGAATGCGTCTGCCCGCCGCGGATGCCGCCACCGCAGGGCGTGCGGATGGTGACGGGCGCGGTGAACTCGGTGGCGCTGCGGTAGCGCAGCCGCGCGAGCTCGCTGACGATCTGGTCGTAGGCCGGGTAGATGTAGTCGGCGAACTGGATCTCGGCGACCGGCCGCAAGCCGTTGACGCCCATGCCGATGGCCGCGCCCACGATGCCGCCCTCGGCGATCGGCGAATCGATGACTCGGTGCGCGCCGTACTTGCGCTGCAGGCCCTCGGTGGCGCGGAACACGCCGCCGAAGTAGCCGATGTCCTCGCCGATGAGCACCACCGACGGATCGCGCGCCAGCATCACATCCATGGCGGAGTTGAGCGCCTGGACCATGTTCATCGCGGTCATCGCGGCGCCCCTTCCTGTGCCACGCCGGCGGCCTCCCGCGCTGCGAGCTCCTCCTCCATCTCGGCGCGCTGCGCCTCGAGATGCGGCGGCATCTCTTTGAAGACATCGCCGAACATCAGCGCCGGGTCGAGCCGCGGGCCCTCCGCCAACGCACCGAAAGTCAGGGCCTGCTTCCAGGCCTCGCCCACCATCCCCTCGAGCTCCGCGGTGAGCGCCGCATGGCGATCCTCGGACCACTCGCCGCGGACGATGAGGTGCCGCTTCAGGCGCTCGATGGGATCGCCGAGCGGCCAGGCGTGGTACTCGTCCTTCGGCCGATAACGCGAAGGATCGTCGCTGGTCGAGTGCGCGCCGGCGCGGTAGGTGACGAGTTCGATGAGCGTCGCGCCGTGACCGGCGCGGGCGCGCTCGGCGGCCCAGGCGGTCGCGGCGTACACGGCGAGATAATCATTGCCGTCGACGCGCAGACCGGCGACACCGACACCCGGTCCGCGCGCGGCGAACGAGCGCTGCTCGCCGCCCGCGTAGCCCTGGAAGGTCGAGATCGCCCACTGGTTGTTGACCACATTGAGCACCACCGGCGCGCGGTAGACCTTGGCGAACAGCAGCGCGTGGTGGAAGTCCGCCGCCGCCGTGCTGCCCTCGCCGATCCAACCCGCGGCGACATCGTCCTCGCCCTTGATGGCCGCGGCCATCGCCCAGCCCACGGCCTGCGGGTACTGCGTCGCGAGGTTACCCGAGATGGAGAACAGTCTGAGCGGCGCCGAGTGGTACATCACGGGCAGCTGACGGCCCTTGCACATGTCACGGGTGTTCGAGAGCAGCTGGCACATCATGTCGAGGAGCGGCATGCCGCGCGCGATGTGCAAGCCCTGGTTGCGGTAGGACGGGAACAGCATGTCCCGCGGGCGCAGCGCATGCGCCGCCGCCACCGACACCGCCTCCTCGCCGTAGGAGCGCACATAGAAGCTGATACGGCCTTGGCGTTGGGTGCGTTGCATGCGGTCGTCGAAGACCCGGGTCAGCAGCATCTCTCGCAGCCCGCGCTGCAACGCCTCGGATGTCAGGGCGGGGTCCCACGGCCCCACCGCGCGGCCGTCGTCGTCGAGCACGCGGACCAAGCCCTCCGCGAGGGTCGCGGTCTCGTGTACGGCGACATCGACGGGCGGTCGCGGCTCCGCGCCGGCGGGCGCCAGCCGGACGTAGCTGAAGTCGGGCTGCTCCCCGGGACGCGCCGGGACAGCCGGGACATGCAGACGAGGGGTGCTCATAGGGGCGTAGGGTACCGAAAGCGGCCCACCAAAACGACACCGCCGGTGCCGCTTGCGCGACACCGGCGGTGGGATCTGTCGATCAGACCGGAGTTACTGCGGCTTCTCGCAGTCCGTGCGGCGCAGGACGACGCGACGGTTCTCGGCGCGACCCTCGGCGGTCTTGTTGTCCGCGACCGGCTGGCTCTCACCGAAGCCCGTCGGGATCATCCGCGACTCGGCGATGCCCTGGGCAGCCAGATACTCGCGGACGGCGAGCGCACGACGCTCGGAGAGCTTCTGGTTGTAGGCGTCCTTGCCGATCGAGTCGGTGTGGCCCTCGATGACGCCGCTAGTCCAGTTGAGGCGCTTGAGCTCCGCGGCGGCCGCGTCGAGCTGCGCCTTGTCGGCGTCCGTGAGCGTGGCCGAGTCGAAGGCGAAGTTCAGCTTGAGCGTGAGGTCGCACGGGCAGCCCTGCGGCCCGACGCGCGTGCCGCGCGGCGTGTCCGGGCACATGTCGTTGGGGTCGATGACGCCGTCGCCATCGCTGTCCTTCGGGGCCTCGACCGGCTTGGCGACCACGGCCGGCGCGATCGCGGCGATGGCACCCGCGGTCGCCACGGCCACCGGCGCGGCCGAGCCGAAGCGGTAGCCGAGGTTGACCGAGTAGATCATCGGGTCGAGGTTGACCGTGCCGACGCTGTTGCCGTTGAGGCGGACCTTCGAGCTCATGTCGACATAGCGGGCCGACGCGTTCACGAAGAAGCGCTTGGTGACGCCGAAGTCGATGCCGGCGACGGCGGTGGGACCCCAGGAGCGACCGAGCGACAGGCCAGCCGGCGTCTCGCCGTTGAACTGCGCGTAGCCGAGACCGGCGCCGACATAGGGACGAGCGCGGCCGGCGGGGTTGAAGTGGTACTGACCGGTGAGGGTCTGGATGACCGGCTCGACCTTGCCGAACGGCGTGGAGGCCGTCGCGGTGTCCGAGGTGGTGCTGTGCTTGAGGGCCGGCGCCGCGAACAGCTCGAGGCCCCACTTCTCGTTGAGCATCTTGGTGATGTCGAACGAGAAACCGGAGTCGTCATCGACGCCGAGCTTGGCGGTCGGCGACAGCGCGAGATCACGCGACTTCGGGTCGACCTTGCTGATGCCGCCGCGGATGATCCAGTCGGTGCTCTGCCAATCGTCTTGGGCGAAGGCGGACGCGGAGAGCGCGGCACCGAGCAGCAGGGCCGCAGCGACCGCGGAACGGTTCATGGACATGTCGGATACCTCAAAAAGAAGTCGAAATACACAGCAAATAATACCACAACGCCCGACGCTAGCCACCCATACCAAAGAGCACCAGGAGGCCCAGAACCGCGAAGATGACGGCCGCCACCCCACGGACCACCCCCAAAGGCAGGGATTTTGCGGCCGCCTCGCCGGCCAGCACCGCCGGGACATTGGCCAGCATCATGCCCAAAGTGGTGCCGGCGACCACCGCCCAAAGGGAGGCGTACTTGGCGGCCAGGGCCACCGTCGCGATCTGCGTCTTGTCGCCCATCTCCACCAAGAAAAAGGTCACCAAGGTGGCGAGGAACACGCCGTAGCGCGGCTCCCGGGCGGCCGCCCCGTCATCGGCCTTGTCCGGGACCAGGATCCACGCCGCCATGGCGAGGAAGGACAGGCCGAGGATCCAGCGCATCGCCTGTGGTCCGATGGCTGCGGCCAGCCAGGCACCGACCGCGCCCGCCAAGGCGTGGTTGAGGATGGTCGCCACCAGTATGCCGAGGATGATGGGGATGGGCTTGCGCCAGCGGGCTGCGAGCACGAGGGCCAGCAGTTGGGTCTTGTCGCCGATCTCGGCGAGCGCGACCACACCGGTCGAGACCAGCAGCGCCTGCATCGCGTCCTGCATGACGGATCCTCAGACGTTGAAGCGGAAGTGCATCACATCACCCTCGCGCACGAGATATTCTTTGCCTTCGAGCCGCAGCTTCCCGGCCTCCTTGGCGCCCTGCTCACCCTTGAGCGCGATGTAGTCGTCGTAGCCGATCACCTCGGCGCGGATGAAGCCGCGCTCGAAGTCGGTATGGATCACGCCTGCCGCCTGCGGCGCCGTGGCGCCCTTGCGCACGGTCCATGCGCGGACCTCCTTGGGACCGGCCGTGAAATAGGTCTGCAGCCCGAGCAGCGTGTAGCCCGCGCGGATGACCCGGTTGAGTCCGGGCTCCTCGAGGCCGAGGTCCTTGAGGAACTCGGCGCGGTCGGCGTCCTCGAGCTGCGAGATCTCGGCCTCGATCGCAGCGCAGACCGCGACGACCTGCGCGCCCTCCTCCGCGGCGAGCTTGCGCACGGCATCCAGCATCGGGTTGCCCTCGAAGCCGCCCTCGGCGACATTCGCGACATAGAGCACGGGCTTGGCGGTGAGCAGCTGCAGATCGCGCAGCACCGGCCGCTCGGTCTCGTCGACGGCCACGGTGCGCGCGGGCTTGCCGGCGGCCAGCGCATCGCGCACGCGACGCGCCACCTCGCGGGCCTTGATCGCCTCCTTGTCCTGCGCCTTGGCGGCCTTCTCGTAGCGCTGCAGCGCTTTCTCGGCGCTTTCGAGGTCGGCGAGCGCGAGCTCGGTGTTGATGGTGTCGATGTCGGACAGCGGGTCGACCTTGCCCGCGACATGCACCACATCCTCGTCGACGAAGCAGCGCACCACATGTGCGATGGCATCGACCTCGCGGATGTTGGCGAGGAACTTGTTGCCGAGACCCTCACCGGTGGATGCGCCCTTGACGATGCCCGCGATGTCGACGAACTCGACGGTGGTCGGCAGGATGCGCTCGGGCTTCACGATGGCGGCGAGCGCATCGAGCCGCGGGTCGGGCACCGGAACGATGCCGACGTTCGGGTCGATGGTGCAGAACGGGTAGTTCTCGGCGGCGATGGCCGCCTTGGTGAGCGCGTTGAAGAGCGTCGACTTGCCGACGTTCGGCAATCCGACGATGCCGCACTTGATTCCCATGGTTCAGCCCTCTTGTCCTGTGGCGTCCGCGGCGGGCGCGGTACGCGTGTGCAACTGGTTCATCGCCTTGCCCGCGCCCTCGCCGAGCAGCACCGGCAGCGCGTCGAGCGACTCGTCGATGGCGCGCTCGATGGCGCGCTCGTCATCGGCGCCCGCGCGCTGCAGCACATAGTCGAGCACCTGGTCCTTGTGGCCGGGGTGCCCGATACCGATGCGCAGGCGCCAATAGTCCGCGCCGATGGCGGCGCTGGTGTCGCGCAGCCCGTTGTGGCCGCCGTGACCGCCTCCCTGCTTCAGCCTCGCGACGCCGGCCGGCAGGTCGAGCTCGTCATGCACGACGAGCACCTCGGCCGGCGCGATCTTGTAGAAATTGCTGGCCGCCGCGACCGCACCGCCGCTGCGGTTCATGAAGGTGGTCGGTTTCTGCAGCCATAGCTCCACCGTGTCGCCGCGGGCGGCGGGGACGCGCACGCGCGCCATCTCCGACTGCAGCTTCGGTTCGGTGCGGAACACGCCGCCGTAGCGGCGCGCCAGCGCCTCCACGAACCACCAACCGGCGTTGTGGCGGGTGCGGGCGTACTTGTCGCCCGGATTGCCGAGTCCCACCACCAGTCTGATGTTCGTCGCCGACACCTGCGGAGCCTCCTCGACCGCGCGGACCCGCGAAACACGGAGGCCGCCTCGAGGGCGGCCTCCGCATCGGCGCAATGCGCCGTCGCTCGCGGGGACGCGGGCTTACTTCTTGCCTGCGTCCTTCTTGGCCGGATCTTCCTTCTTCGCTTCGGCCGGCTTGGCCTCGGCCGTCGCGGCAGCCGCCTCGGCCGCCGGGGTCTCCGGCTCCTCGGCACGCGGGCTGTGGATCGAGACCACGACCTGGTCCTTGCCCTGCAGCACCGCGGTCGCCACCACGCCCGCGGGCAGCGCGATGTCGGAGATCGACTTGCTCTCGTTGTTCTTCATCTGCGAGAGGTCGAGCACGATCTCTTCCGGCAGGTCCTTCGGCAGGCACAGCACCTCGATGTCGGCGATGCGGTGCGAGACCACGCCGCCTTGCAGCTTGACGCCCGGCGACACGGACTCGCCCTTGAAGTGGATCGGCAGACGCAGCCGGATCTTCTCGTCCGGCAGCACGCGCTGCAGGTCGACATGCAGCACGCGCGGCTCGGCCGGGTGCATCTGCAGGTCCTTGACGACGGCGGGCTGCACCTCGCCCTCGACCTTCACGCCGATGATGGTGGAGTAGAACTTCTCGTTCTCCACCAGCGTAAGCAGCTTCTGATGATCGAGCGACAGCGCGCGCGGATCGCGCTTGCCGCCGTACATGATGGCCGGCACGCGCCCCGCGCGACGGAGGCGGCGGCTCGCACCCTTGCCTTCGTCGTTGCGGAACTCGGCGGCGAGTTCGAATGACATCTTCATCTCTATGGCTCCAGTTGGATCAAAGGGACCCGTCCCGCGACCAGGACGGGCTCAATCGACGTACAGCGAACTCACGGACTCCTCGTCCCTGATGCGCCGGATCGTCTCGCCGAGCAGACCCGCCACTGAGAGCTGGCGGATCCGCGGGCATGCACGGGCCGCGGCCGAGAGCGGGATGGTGTCGGTGACCACCAGCTCGTCGAGCGCGGACTTGGAGATCTTCTCGACGGCGCTGCCGGAGAGGATCGGATGGGTGATGTAGGCGACGACGCGCACCGCGCCCTCGTCCTTGAGCGCCTGCGCGGCGATGCACAGCGTGCCGGCGGTGTCGACCATGTCGTCGATCAGCACGCAGGACTTGCCGGCGACCTCGCCGATGATGTTCATCACCTTGGATTCGTTGGGGCGCGGACGGCGCTTGTCGATGATCGCGAGCTCGACGTCGTCGAGGCGCTTGGCGAGCGCACGGGCGCGCACCACGCCGCCGACATCGGGCGACACCACGATCATGTCCTTGTAGCCCTGCTTCCAGGCGTCGCCGAGCAGCACCGGCGAGGCGTAGACGTTGTCGACCGGGATGTCGAAGAAGCCCTGGATCTGCTCGGCGTGCAGGTCGACCGTGAGCATGCGCGAGATGCCCGCGCCCGACATCATGTTGGCGACGAGCTTCGCCGAGATCGCCGAACGCGTGGCACGCGGCCTGCGGTCCTGGCGCGAGTAGCCCATGTAGGGCACGACCGCGGTGACGCTGCGCGCGGAGGCGCGGCGGCAGGCGTCCGCCATGATCAGCAGTTCCATGAGATGGTCGTTGACCGGCGGGCAGGTCGGCTGCACGAGGAACACATCGCGCCCGCGCACGTTCTCCATCAGCTCGGCGTTCACCTCACCGTCGCTGAAGCGACCGACGACGGCGCGGCCGAGCGGCACCATGAGGTGCCGCGCGATGTCCTGCGCCAACGCGGGGTTCGCGTTGCCGGTGAAGAGCGCCAGAGTCTGGCTGTCCAAGCGGGCCTCCAAAGATCACGCGCCGACCGTCGGCGACGATCGGATGGTTGGGGTGGAAGGATTCGAACCTCCGAATGGCGGGATCAAAACCCGCTGCCTTACCACTTGGCGACACCCCAGCCGATTTGGCGGCACCCCGGACGCCAAAAGGGGCGGTATTGTGCGGAGGGGGGAATTGCCTGTCAATTCAGGGGTCTGGGCTCGTCGCCAGCCCCTCCGCCACCCACGCCCGCCAACGGTCCGGGACCCTTCCCGCGACCCGCTCGGCGGCGGCGGCGCTGTCGAAGGCCGCGAACAGGCAGGAGCCGGTGCCGGTGAGCCGTGCCGGGGCATGGCGGCCCAGCCAATCGAGCGCCTCGGCGACCTCCGGGACCCTCGTCCGCACCACCGGTTCGCAGTCGTTGTGGCCGGGTCCGGCCAGCAGTTGCGGGACCGTGAGGCGCGGTGAATCGCGGCGCAGATCCGGCGCCTGGAAGACCTCGCGGGTCGGGACGGACACGCCCGGGTGGATGACCAGGAACCACCTGCGGGGCAGGTCGACCGGGGTGAGCCGCTCCCCGACGCCCTCCCCGACCGCCGAACGACCCCGTACGAACACCGGCACATCGGCGCCGAGGCCGAGACCGAGCGCCGCCAGCGCATCCGTCCCGAGCGCCGTGCCCCAGAGCCGATCGAGCACACGCAGCGTGGTCGCGGCATCGGAACTGCCGCCGCCGAGGCCGCCGCCCATGGGGATGCGCTTGCGCACGCGGATGCGCACGCCGAGCGGCGTGCCGGAAGCGGCCTGCAGCGCGCGCGCCGCGCGTACCGTGAGGTCGGCATCGGCCGCCACGGCGGCGAGCGCGCCGGGCGCGGCGGCGGCGTCATCGACGCGGGTGATGTCGCCCGTCGGGTCGAGCTCGAACGCGAGCAGGTCGCACAGGTCGATCAGCTGGAACACGGTCTGCAGCTCGTGATAGCCGTCGGGCCGACGCCCGACGACATGCAGGCAAAGATTGAGCTTGGCGGGGGCCCGCCACCAACGCGACGCGCCGGCCGCGACCTCGGCATCGCCGGCGCTCACGGGCGCACCCCCTGCCATCCCTCGACGAGCAACCGCAGACGCACACCCTCGCGGGTCACCTCGATGCGCTGCGGCAGCTCGAGGCGGGTGCCCGGGACGGGGGCATAGCGCGCGTAGACCACGGACCAGCCCGCCTGCCGCAGCCCGGCGAGCCGCGCGGTGCCCGCCTCCAAAGATTCCTCCGCCGCCAGCGCGGGATCGGGGACGCCGAGCAGCCAGTAGCGCAGGCTCGCGACCGGCACGGGCACACCGAGCGCCTGTCCGAGCGCCGCGCCGTCGAGGGTCGCCGGATCGAGGTCGTAGCGCGCACCGCCGACCCCCAGCGGGCCGTCGAGTTCGAGACGCGCTTTGGACCCCGACTGCACCCAGCGCAAGGCGCCGCTGAAGCCGTCATCGCCGCGCGCCACCGCGATGCGCCCGCGCAGGTCGTAGCCCGGCCAGGCCTGCAGCGCGCTGCGCCGCGCTTCCCAGGACGATGGGAGTTCGAGATCGGGCAGCGACGCGGTGCGCAGCCCAGCGCAGCCCGCGAGCACCAGCAGGCTGAGCAGCGACGCGGAGGTGAGCGCGGCCCGGAAGCGCGGCACGCGCGGCTCAGCGCTGTGCGATGCCGGGCGCGGCGGCGGAGGGCGATGGCATCGGCGCCGCGGGCGCCGGCGGCTTGCCCGTCAAGCGCTCGATGGTGGCGCGCAGCGGCTTGGAGTCGGGCGAGGTCACGAGAGCGCGGGCCCAGACCGCGCGCGCCTGCGTCTGCTCGCCCAGCTTCCAGAGGACCTCGCCGTAATGCGCAGCGATCTCGCCTTCCTGGGAGAGCCGCCAGGACCGCTCGAGGACCGGCGCCGCGTCACGCAGCTTGCCACGGCGGTACAGCACCCACCCGAGGCTGTCGATGAACGCCGCGTTGTCGGGGCGCTGCGCGAGCGCGCTGCGGATCAGCTTCTCCGCGCGCCGCAGTTCGCGGTCCCGGTCGGCCAGCGTGTAGCCGAGTGCGTTCTGCACCGCGGCGTCCTCCGGTCGCTCGGCGAGCAGCGACTCGAAGACCTTGATCGCCTCGCGGGTCTTGCCGCCCGCATCGAGCTCGACCGCACGCTGGTAGCGCAGCTCGGGGTGGTCGGGATGGCGCTGCAGGGCGAGGTCGATGCCCTGCACGGCTTCGGCATGCATGCCGCCGTCGGCGAGCGCACGGGCGCGCGCCACCTCGGTGTCGATGAAGTCGGCGCGGCCGCTGCGCAGGAAGCCGTCGAAGATGCGCATCGCCGAAGGCGCCTCCCCGCGCTTCACGAGGAGCCGCGCGGCGCGGCTGCGCGGCGCGAGCCCGGCGCCGGCGTTGATCAGCTGCTGGTAGCCCTGCAGCGCGACATCGGTGCGCCCCTCGCGCTCGGCGAGCAGCGAGAGATAGAACAAGGCCTCGCCCGCGCCCTGGTCGCGCTGCAGGCGGCCGGCGAAACGCCGCTGCGCCTCGGCGCTGTCGCCGTCCGCCAACGCGAGCAACGCGAGACGGCGGTCGGCCTCGACCGCGTGGTCAGGCTCGGCGGCGATGCGGTCGATCTCGGCGCGCGCTTCATCGCGGCGGTCGAGCGCGACCAGCGTCTCGACGACGGCGAAACGGTGCTCCTCGGGGTCGCCCTGCGCCACGAGCTGCGCCTCGGCGAGCGCACGGTCGGCATCGCCGAGCGCAGCGGCAGCCGTCGCTGCAAGACGGATGGTGGCGGCGTCGCGGCCGCCATCGCGCGCCCGCGCCTCGTCGATGAGCGAGAGACAGCTCTCGAGGTCGTCGGCGTTGCAGGCCATGCGGGCGAGCACCGACACCACCTGCGGCGACAGCGTGGAGCGGTCGAGGATGCGGGGGAACACCTGCCAAGCCGCGGGCGCGAGGTCACCCTCGGCGAGCGGCGGCAGGATATCGCGCAGCGCGCGCTCGGGCTCGACATCGGGTTTGCCGAGCAGACCACCGAAGATGCGGCGCGCGTCGTCGTAGCGCGCCATCTCGAGCGCGACGGTACCGGCCAGCCGCAGCGCCTCGACGTTCTCCGGGTCGAGTTCGACCAGACGCTGCGCGGAGCTCCAGGCGGCCGGCAGGTGAGCACAGGCTTTGGCGATCTCGGCGGCTCGATAGGCGACCGCCGGGTCGCGCGAAGCGCGGGCGTCGCCCTCGAAGCCCTCCGAGGCCATGCGGCAATCGCCGGCGGCGAGACCGCGCTCGCCCGCGCTCTGTGGCGGGGCGGCCGACGGGGCGGGGTCCGGACCGACCCCCTGCGCCTTGACGAGCGCCGCGCAGAGCAGCAGGGCCGCGCAGGCGGATCCGGCGATCGAAGGGCGGACCAAGGAACGCATCTTGGTTCCACTATAGCGGAACCGTGACGGAGCGGCTTGTCAGCATGGGTCCAGCCACACAGAATCCGCGCACCATGCCGCAGGAACTCCCATGAAGGACAGCATCCGACGCCGCCTCGAGCGGCAGGCGGAGCGATGGGAGGAGCTGGGACGCGCCCTCGCCGACCCGTCGATGGACGGCGGCTCCGCGCTCTACCGGGAATCTTCGGTCGAGTACGCGCGCCTCGCGCCGCTCGCCGAGCGGTGGCGCGGCTATCTCGCGCTCGAGACCGATCAAGCGGCGGCGCGTGCGTTGGCAGGCGATGCCGATCCGGCCATGCGCGCGCTCGGCGAGGAGGAGGTCCACCGCATCGCGCAGGCGCTGGGCGACGAGGAACGATCGCTGCGACGGATGCTGGTGCCGGTCGACCCGCGCGATGCGCGCAACGTCTATCTCGAGATCCGGGCCGGTACCGGCGGCGATGAAGCCGCCATCTTCGCGGGTGACCTGCTGCGCATGTACGCGCGCTACGCCGAACGTCAGGGCTGGCGCCTCGAGACCATGAGCGAGAGCCCGGGCGAGCACGGCGGCTACCGCGAGGTGATCTGCCGCGTGGTCGGCACGGCGGTCTTCGCACGCCTCAAGTTCGAGTCGGGCACGCATCGCGTGCAGCGCGTCCCGGCCACCGAATCGCAGGGCCGCATCCACACCTCCGCGGTGACGGTCGCGATCCTCCCGGAGCTCGACGAGCTCGAGGCGGTGGAGATCAATCCGGCGGAGCTGCGCATCGACACCTTCCGCGCCTCGGGCGCGGGCGGTCAGCATGTCAACAAGACCGACTCCGCGGTGCGCATCACGCACCTGCCGACCGGCATCGTGGTCGAATGCCAGGACGAGCGCTCGCAGCACAAGAACCGCAGCCGCGCGATGTCGCTGCTCAAGGCCCGGCTGCGCGCCGCCGAGCAGGAGAAGCGCGATGCCGAACAGGCGCGCTCGCGCAAGCTCCAGGTCGGCAGCGGCGACCGCTCGGAGCGCATCCGCACATACAACTTCCCGCAGGGCCGCGTCACCGACCACCGCATCGAGCTGACGCTCTACCAGCTCGATCAGGTCATGGACGGCCGGCTCGACGACCTGATCGAACCGCTGCTGCAGGAGCACCAGGCCGTGCAGCTCGCCGAGGAAGCCTGATGACCCCGACCCACGACGGCCATCGCGACCTGCTGCAGCCTGAACTCCGCGAACCGAGCGCCACCGGCGTCGAGGCGCGGCTGCGCGTCGCCGGGGCCGGCGCGCGCGCGCACGCCTTCATGGTGGATTTCTACATCCGCGTCGCCCTCGCCTTCGCATGGTACGCGGCGGGCGCCGTGCTGCACTCGACCGCCGGCGGCGGCGAGGCGACCCTGCGGCCGCCGCGCGAACCGGACGACTGGTGGACCTTCGCCATCGAGATCCCGGTGCTGGTCATCTATCTGCTCTACCACCCGATCGTCGAGACGCTGCTGCGCGGCCTGACCCCGGGCAAGCGCTTCGCCGGACTGCGCATCGCCGCGCTCGACGGCGGCGTCCCGACCACGGGGCCGCTGCTGCTGCGCAACGTGTTCCGGTTGATCGACAGCGCGCCGCTCTTCTACGGCGTGGGCCTGCTGATGAGCTTCGTCAACCGCCGTGGGCAGCGCCTCGGCGACCTCGCGGCCGGTACGCTGCTCGTGTACGACGACGGTGCGGCGGATGCCCGGCTGCGGCGCCGCAGCGGACTTGAGGCGGTCGAAGCCTTGCTGGCCGAGCACCGCAGCGTGTCGCGCCAGCTCGCCCGAGCGCGCGCCGCCGCGCCCGCCCATCGCGATACCGAGCGTCTCGAGGCGCGGCACGCCGCGCTGCACCTCGCGTTGCGGCGCGATCCACCCACGCTGAAGCAATGGGTGGACCGTGTCCTCGACGAGACGCTGCCGCGCGCCGCGCGCGAACTGCGCCCGTTCCTCGCCGCCTCGCTGATCGGCTTCGCGCTGGCGGCGCTCGCCGGCTTCGGGCTGGTGACCGTGGAGCCGGAGTCGATCCGGCTGTTCGCCTCGGCGGAGATGATCAGGCAGGTGAGCGAAGGTCAGCTCTGGACCGCGGGCCTGCTCGGGGTCGCACCCGCCTCGGTGCTGTCCGGCATGGTGTTCGCGAACAACCTGGTGGTCGCGCTGATCGCCTGGCTGCTCGGTTTCCTGTTCGCGCTCGGTACGGTGTATGTGATCGGCGTCAACGGCGTGATGCTCGGCGCGCTGTTCGCGCTCAGCGCCGCGCACGGCCTCGGCGGCGCGTTCCTCGACTTCGCGATCGCGCACGGACCGGCGGAGATCTTCTGCCTGTGCGCGGCCGGCGCGGCGGGCGCCGTGGTCGGCGAAGCGCTCGCACGCCCGGGCGAGGCGACCCGCGCCGAAGCGTTCTCGGCGGCGGTGCGGCGCACCGCGGTGCTGCTGCCGGTGATCGCCGGGCTGCTGGTGATGTGCGCGGTGGTCGAAGGTTATGTGTCGACCCGTGATTGGCCCTTCACCGCGAAGGCTGCGGTGGGGTTCGGCGCGCTGTCGATCGCGGTCAGCGTGCTCGTCGACTGGCAGGAGCTCTTCGGGATGCGGCGGACCACACCGCCGACTCGAGACGCGCAGG
>Ga0315900_10000545_pt1 | contig 64927 bp, 49 predicted proteins | sample LakEriMetagenome_FD_203521 | JGI IMG/M metagenome (GOLD analysis project Ga0315900, IMG submission 203521) | Freshwater fungal communities from buoy surface, Lake Erie, Ohio, United States - Buoy 12 MA114 | ecosystem: Environmental > Aquatic > Freshwater > Lake > Lake biofilm | place: USA: Lake... | reverse complement strand
ACAAATAAAAGAGTTAAGTGATGAGGAAATACAAGAAATATCCCATGACTTTGGTGAAATAGCATGGCTAGGCGAAACAACATACAACTTTGCTAGAGCAATACTAAAGAAAGCGAGTGAGAAATGAACAATGAACCAGTAGCGTGGATGATTATAGATGTGGATAACGGAAAATCACTTCAGTTTAAAGAAAACAAATTTTCAGAAATAAATATTCCACTCTACACCGCACCAAGAGAGTTAAGTGATGAGGAAATAAAAGCAATAGCCAATAATTTAACTTGCACCCCAGATAAGAATTGGAATGTTTTATTTGCTAAAGCAATACTAAAGAAAGCGAGTGAGAAATGATTATTAAGTCTGAATTCTGGTACATCCTACAAAAACATATTGCTTTGAGAAAGGGTACAAAATGAAACGAATCGTCTTTTACTGTGGGGTCAATGTTGAAACTGGTGACGCTTATGTTCGCAATGCACCAGAGTATCTGGCCATGACCAATGAGGAACGGTTTACTGCTTTATCCTCAATAGTGACCGAACTGTGCCAGGAATTGAGGTTTGTATACGGTCAAATCAATAACCAAGAAACTTCATCAAAGGATCAAGATTTTCTTCGGTAAATCTTTCTCCATGGTGTTTCATCTGCATGGACCGCGCAATGTTGGCCTCAGTTTTACCAGCTGCGCGCATACCTTTAAAGGTTTTTGGAAACAGTAATTCCGCTGGCGCGCCCACAATTTCTCCGCTTTTTGCCTGTAATCCACCAAAATATTGGCCAGGTATACCCATTGAATAAGACCCGTGTTGATATTCCGGGACCATTGGGCCAACGCCTGGCTGCGCAATAAACATTGACCGTCCAGCCTCTCCCTGAGTTAACCTTGGATCGCTCATAACTTTGGCGGTATCTTCCCAGCGCGGAAATCCTTGATCGCGGAACTTGGCTTTACTCATAGACTCAACAATAGCTTTACGCAGCTGCCCGTCTTTAGAAATGATTTCGTAAATATTGGGTGAGTCTACCCCAGCAAAATCTTTAAATGGATACCTACGCTCTCCGGTTTCTGGGTCTTTTACCCATGTGTTACGGACATCCTCGCGAAACTCTTTATAAGCCTGTTTGGTAATTGGTAGATTTGGCAGCTGGCCAATCATGCCTTCGGCCATATGATGGCTAAAGTTAATACCCTGTGGACTCATGCCCACAAATACACCTAGCGCGTCTTCGCCTTTGTCGGCAAACATCCGCAAGTTTTCGGTTTTACTTGATGCTGCAGCCGGCTCAGATGCCCAAGCCACGCCCTGTTTTACATTGGGCTCAATTAGCATATAGTCTTTACCGCCCTGGCGTAAAACTTCTTTCTGCAAAGGTATGCCGGCAACTTGTTTTACTGTGCCGCCAGTTGCTGACAAATCGCCCATAACTGGAACAATTACTTTGTTTACTAATGACTCTGGATTGATTCCGATTTCTTGAATTTTGACCAATCCTGGTGTGTCCACAACAACATCTTTACCAGCAAGTCGCATTTCTTCACGCTGCCGGACCGCACGATTAGCTAATGATTTTTCAAAACGGGTTACTGCCGACTTTTCTGCTGCGGTCAGGTCACCGCGCCCAGGGTAAAGTAACTCCCTGATCGGTATGCCGCCAACATTTGCTCCGCGTTTAAATGCGCCCATGGCAGCTGCTGGCGCTGACCCGCTGGCAGCGAATCCACCCCCAGCAACATTGGTTGCGACATTAATTGCCTCTTGCGGGGTAATTTCTTCGCCTTCCAAGGCCCTACGAGGGGTCTCTATAGCTTTAACGATGTCTACTAGGAACTGGGGCGCAATCCAATCCTTGTAATTGATTCCAGGGCCTAATACTGAGCCGCGCCCCTCAGATGGCAAACTGCCCCGCGGACGGGGCAAAATCGAGAGCCGCTCTACATTGGGATCGAATATATCTGACAACCTGGCCATTATTTTTTCTTCTTTTTAGCTTTTGCCTCGCGCTGGACTGAGTACGCAATCGCTACTGCCTGCTTGGGTTTTTTGCCCGCAGAAATTTCAGTTTTAATATTTTTCTGTAGGGCTGCTTTGCCAATATCTTTAATGAGAGGCATGATTATTTCTTTTTCGCAGTTTTGGCCGATTCTTTAAAGGCTTTGGCAGTTGGCGCGCCCTTAGTGCCTGGCGTTCTCATCTTTTCTGGGGTCTTGCCGGCAGCCTTTTGGCGCTCGATCCGCTCCCGTTTAGCATGAATATTGGCATAGAGTCCAGGTTTAGTAGCCATGATTAACAGTTCCAGTTTTTAAGTGATGCTGCCTTACGAGTAGGCCTGCCCTTTTCGTCTTTCATGGGGCCAGGCATACCGCTCATCCGCGCGCAAAAAGACTTTTTACGGCCTTCGTCAGCTTTAGTTTTAGGGTTTGGAGCAGGCGCTTTAAGGTTTGAATTATTTTTTGCATTGTATGCCGCCCTTCCTTTAGCGGTCATGCCCGCGCCCTTTTCGGTTGAGTTGTAATTTTTACCCTTACCGGTGGTGGTGCGAGCAATTGGTTTGTTAGTGGTTTTTGGCATGGTCTTCCTCGATGAAACAAACATCTTTCCAAGACATCACAAGCAATTCTTCCCCGTCAATCTCTACGCGGGGATAGGACAAATAGTCTTCCGCACCACCAAATCGGATGCGCTGGCCTATTTCTATAGGATTGGGAATTAACCGGCCCTTTTTGTCAATTTCGCCAGGCCCTACGGCCAAAACCTCCCCAATATTGGGAAGTTCGTCCATAACCACATGGATAAGCTGGCTTTTAACTCGCTCAATCGGTCTTACAACAATTCGATCACGCAATGGTCTTAGCATTTTTCCTAACCTTTTTGGGTGCTGGAGTGGCTGCCAACTCCTCACAAATTGGCTGCGGTGGCACCACGACTTGATGCTCGCCGCACCACATACCAGCCTGTTTGGTTACTGACTCAGGATAGCGCCGGCAATGGCCAAACTGCGTACCCTGAAAGAATCTGCAGTTTCCGCAGTTCACTTCTGGTAGATTTCGCCAGAATTGTTAGTACCCATCTTGGTATCGCGGCCCTTCATGGTCATTTTCTCGCCCATAGGCTTGTTTTTTCCTTCTTGCATAACGGCGTTTTTGGTCTTTTCTTTACGGCCAGCTTTGTCGTTGCAATGCATTGGGACATTAAATGTATTAGGCATTTTGGTTTCCTTTTAAGAAAGTTGTTGCAGTTTGTATAAAGTCGAATCGATTAAATCAAGAATCTCATCGATAGTATTCTGTAATTCAGAGTCTTTTGGCAAGTGTTTTCTGTTTTCATCAACATACTTTTGTAACGCTTTAAAGTAGCGTATTGGGTCTTTTTCAATCTCGAATTCTTCTTCAAATTCCTCAAGCGGCCCATACCGTCCGATATACGATTCTACCAACCGGTCTACCAAGTCTGGAATGGCCTCATAGTATTTGCCTAAAGCCTTGTGATTGGCATAACTTCTGGTCTGCCAATGCTGCAGATGCGCACAAGTCGCAGAGTTTAGTAACGCCAGAGCGAATGCTTCGATGTCTTTCATAGTTCCTTCAAACAATACATATTGATGACCTTCGGCCCTGTCATTTTATCTGCCTTTGCGCCTTTTGTCGCAACAATTTTATCTTGCTGGTGCAACAATTTCCATAAAACTGCTTTGATGGAATGTGGTTTAGCAGACAACTCTGTAACAATTTGAGATTGTGTCAGATTTGGCTTTTGCTCAAGCAACAGCAAAACATCACGGGCCAGTTTTGGACGGCGTTTTAGTTTTTTCATAATAAACAGTTCCCTATAAAACCTTTACTTTTACCATACCGCCTTTTTGCTGGCTAAATTTGTAGGTGCAATTAATTCGTTTGTCGTTAATGTTCCAGGCATCAGCAAGACCATCCTGGCCAGCTTTAAACGCTGCAATCATATTGTCTTGATCCCTGGGCCGGTTATCTGGCGCGTAAAACTCAACTTCTAAAAAGATGGGGCCTTCTTCTGGAATCGGCAGCGGGTGCTGCAGCGCCAGGATGCGGACCGCAAACCGGTATTTTTTCTTGGCAGCTGCCTGCGGAGCCCAATGCCCACGGTAATTAGGGCTCAGTTCTTTTGGCGGCCAAGGCAAACTAAGTCTATCGGAGGAGTTTTTCGATTGTGTCATTAAGAACGCTCAGTTCAGTTTTTTTTAAAACATTCCAGATAGACTTGCGGCCATGAATACCGTTGTGGCTGCCCTGGTGGCAATCCTTGCAAAGCGGAATACAGATGTATTGCAGGCCTTGTTCAATATGATGGGCATCACTAGGCCCAGCCTCATTACAAACGCCACAGGGCATGGTTTTAACGGTTGCCAGGTAGCGTCTTTGGGCCGCGGTCAGCTTGTTATTCAATTAAGCAGCCTTTACCGATGCGCGCAATACCGCAGCTTTGAATAAGTAAGGTTGATCAAACTGGCTTTCCAGAATGCCCAACTCTTTGCCCTTGGCCACAATGCCGGGCCATGATTCGTGCCATTCTTTGCCGTCAACCACGCCAGGCAGGCTGACTTTTAATTCATCAGACCAGCGCTCACCACGCAACCAGGTTCCTGGATAGCATATGAACTGGCCGTCATTCTTGCGCCATTGGTCCGAGCGCATCTGCTGCCGGATAGCATCCAATAGTTCTGGCAGCGGTGGCCGGATTCCCTCAGTCTGTTTCCAGGCCTTACGGGCATCTCCCTTGGCCACACGGCGCGGGTAAACCTTCCAAAATTCTTCAAAGTCTGTCATTTTTAGTCCACCAAAGAATAAGGCCAACCAATATGGCCACGATCAAAATAAACCAAGTAAATTCAAAAAATATTTGAGATTGAATGGAATAAGGAATCATGCGTCTTTTCTTTCGCGGATGGCGCTTGCAACTTGTTCCAGTTCAATGCCGTTAAACCAGGCCATCTCGGCTACTTTGGCGCATTGTTCGCGCTCGTAATCTGCGGCTTTTTTTATTGAAGTAATTAAACGATCAGTAGCAATCTGCCTAAACTCGGCAAGCATACTGTTTGCAAACTGTTCTAGCTGCGCCTGAGACGCATACCAATTTTTTTTACTTTTTCTTAATCCAGATTTGATTGCAATTTCTTCGAGGTCATCGAGGGTCATTTGCGTTCTCCTTTTTGCAGAGAATAAATGATTAATAAATAGTTTGCAACCTAGGATTTGTTTGTTTATTTTTTTAAATAGATTACCCAAGGGGTGGAAACATCCACCTCAATCCCAGAGTTTCCTCCCAGATAACGCATGACGCAGCGATTCATTCATTAAGAGTCTTGTCCCACCACTTTCCTCTTAACTATTCCGGTCCCTCGCTGACAGGCCAGAACCCAAACACGGGGTGCAATGCTGGGTGTCTTTTATTCCGCGCAGCCGATTCAGGCCCATTGCTATCGTGCGGAGTACGGTCAGCTGGCCAATAAAAAAACCCCAAATCCTTGGGTGGTGCGGCCTGGCAGGGCATCCTTGGAATAAGTCCTCATTAAGGCAAATGACCAATTCCAAGCATTTATCGCACCACCGAAAAATTCGGGGTTCAATGCCTTAATGAGATTCCACCGGTTGCCACACCGCTGACACTCATATATTACCACGGATAGGCAAGTAGGCAAACGCCTATTTTTGGTAGGCAAACAACTATTTTTCTAGGTGTTTACCCTAGTTTTATAGGGGATTTCCCTAATTTTGATAAAAAAACACAAAAATCTGTTGATTTGGGTAAATAAACAGTTTACTATTCATTTACGGTCAACTTTCCAGACCGGACAAAAAGGAGAAACAAAATGTTTACAGCACTTAACCCAGTAGAATTTGCAGAAGTTATGTCGGTAGGCCGTCATATTCCTTCGGCATTTGAATCTAAGTCTGATTTAGAAAAAGCACTTTCACTAGATGCTGCTGGTGACCGTTATAAAGCACAAGGTAAATTAGAATCAGCTAAATTTGCATATGCCCGTGCTTTACATTATGCAATTCAAGCAGGTCTATAAATTAATCAACGGGGCCTCGGCCCCATTTATCGGAGAGAATAATATGCAAGCAATCGACATTCAAATCACTCAAATTGACCGCCTAGGTTTGTTGTTAGCACAAATTGCTGACTTGACCAAAGAGGCAGACGCAATCAAGGACCAACTCAAAGAGGCAGCAACTGCCGGCGGTCCATCCTCATACGAGGGCAATCTATATCGCGCCACCGTTGTGGCCAGCAACCGCCAGGTTGTTGATTACAAGGCCCTGATCGCTGACATCGGCGTTACCGATGAGCAGCTGCAGATGTTTACCAAAACCACCGCAGTATTTGCAGTAAAAACCGTTAGTCGTTAGTTAACCGGGGCCTCGCGCCCCATTTTTTAGGAGAATAGAGATGGATGATTTGCAAGACTTGCATCACCAGCAGCAGCTGGAACACCAGGAGCAATTAGCGCAGCCGGCTTATTGCGACTACATTGCCCACCTAACCAAAAACGCCATGAATGCGCGGGACCCGCTTGGAATCATTATGGGTGCTGGCCGTATTCATTGGGACCTCAGTCCAGAGGGCCAGTTTCTTAGCACCAAAAAACATATGTTTGTTGTTGATTGCAATAACCGTCATTACAAAATTACTGTGGAGGAATTATGAAAGACACCAAAATTAACCTTGTTGCACATCATTTAATCAGCAAGAAAAAAATAACCAGCTGGGAGGCAATTGGCCGGTATCACGCAACACGCCTAGCAGACATTATTTATGACTTAAAGGCCGAGGGTTGGGACATCTTGACCGAAATGGTCAAGGACGAAAACGGGGTTCGTTACGCTGTATACCGTTTGCTTTCAACACCTAAAAATCATCGGGTGGCAGCATGAAAAAGACTAACTTTGAGGCCAATAAATGGCAGCGCAATCTGTTTGTTAAAAAAGAATCGCCTTGGATGGAGGCCTTGGCTGCAGTTGGTTTAGTAGTGTTTTGTTTACTTTTGGCATTTATTTAATCGGAGAGATGATGAAAAATATAGCAACTGCATTAGTTAAAGCGCAAAAGGCCTTTGGGCCTGCGCTTAAATCGTCCACCAATCCACACTTCAAATCGAGGTATGCTGATCTGGCTGCCTGCGTTGAGGCCGTGATTGATGCCCTTAACGAGAATGGGATTGCTTTGCTGCAGCATTCGCATGAATGCGCAGACGGCATCATCATTGAGACCATTTTCTTGCATGAGTCCGGCGAGATGATCTCAGGCGGCAAACTCCATGTGCCAGCCACCAAGCAGGATGCCCAGGGTTACGGGTCAGCAATGACCTACGCCCGCCGGTATTCGCTGCAGGCAGCTTGTGGGATTGCTCCAGAGGACGATGACGGCAACCAGGCATCGCGCCCAGCCAAACCTAAATCAACGCGCACCAAGGCAGAAGTTGAGGCGCAAATATCTGCAACAGCAACAACCGAGCAGCTGACAGCAACTTGGAAAACATTACTGCCAGATGAGCGCGAACTGGTGCGCGAGTTTGCAACCAAACACAGCGAGAAACTAAAAGGGGACGAAAATGCGGGAGCCTAATCCATTTCAACAAGACGGGACCTGGTGGAATGACCGCCTAGGCAAACTAACTGGCTCCAGAATGGCAGCTGCCATGAACTTTTTAAAGTCTGGCAAAGAGTCAAGTGAGCGCGAGAACCTACGGTATGAGGTGGTGGCCGAGCGCATTACTAACACTTTTGCCGACAAATATATGACCGCGGATATGCAATGGGGTGTTGATCAGGAGGCCGCAGCCAAAGAGGCCTTTGAGACCCTTACGGGGTTGATGGTTAAGGATGTTGGCTTTATTGACCATCCTAGTATTCCAAACTGCGGGGTGAGCCCAGACGGCTTTGTTTCTGACGGCTGCTTGATTGAGGTCAAATGTCCCAAGACCAAAACCCATATGAAGTATGTAGCTAATCAAGTTATCCCTGTGGAATACAAGCCGCAGATGCTTTTGCAATCGGCCTGCACGGGCAAAGATGTCTGGTTTGTGTCTTATGACCCACGAATGGGCGAGGGGCGCGATTTGTTTATTAAGAAATACATCCCAACCCCAGAAGAAATCGCAGAGGTTGAGGCAGCTGCTGAGAAGTTTTTAGCAGAATGCGATGCCCTTTTTGACTTTTTTAACGATAAATCAAATTACTTTGATAAAGGAGAATTTTAATGTTAATGATTGGATTAGCCCGCTTGGGCAATGACCCAGAGGTTCGGTATACACAAGACGGCAAGGCCATTATGGATTTGTCCCTAGCGTTTTCTTATGGCCGCAAGGTTGACGGCAAGCAGCCAACCCAATGGGTAGATGGGACCATGTGGGGTGACCGCTGCGAGAAACTAAAACCGCACCTAACCAAAGGCCAACTGTTGTTTGTCAGCATGACCGAGCCCCATGTAGAAACCTATAAGCGCAAGGACGGCACCGAGGGGGTCAGTTTAAGGGCCAGGGTGGGCGAATTAGAGTTTGCCGGGCCTAAGCCTAACTCGCAGCCAGAATCGCCTCAAAGCGCCGAAAAATACCCTTCCCGGTCATATGTGCCTATTGACGATGACAACCCATTTTAGGAGAGGAAACATGAAAATGATCATAGCCGGAGTTTGTTTGTTTATTCTTAGTGGTTGCGGAATCCTGCCAGACAAGCAGGCCATGCCAGAGCAGCAGCTGGTGGTGGACGATAAAGTCCACGCCATGAGCCGTCTTGAGGTGGTTACGGCCATTCAGGATTGCCAGGTAGCCAAGACCAGGGCGGTGGTGATTTACGCAAAACGCAAAGTAGGTGGCATGACCCGTGACATTGTGGTGGATGTTTCATGCGCCCCGCTTTATTGATTGTTGGGGCCGTTTTGCTTGTTTTAGGGCATCTGGAGGCCGTTCATAACGCCTATCTTGAGGGGTTTTCAGACGCCGTAATCATGCAAGAAAAAAACCCCACGGTTGAGGTGGGGCCAAAAGGTGCCAAGGAAACACCAGAAGTCACTATTTAGTCTATCACGCGTATGGCCGAGTACCGCTGCGATCAATAATTAATGCCTGCTGCCGGGGCTTGTCTTCCGGATTGTTGGGGATTGAGATGTGGGTCCAGCGGTCAAACTCGCGGATTACTTGGTCATAACCAATATCGGCAGCAATTACGGCCTTAACTACATCATCTGGGGTCATGCCTGGAACACGAATATCTGCAGCGCAGCCAATCCGGTGTTGGCTAGAGTCTTTAGACCCTACGGCATCATTGACCAGTTTAGACCGAAATGCGCTATTAATCATGACGGGTTTACCGCCAACAACCGTTTTAACTTGCTCTAAAAACTCTGCCAACCGTTTTAAATTTGATAATTCGTTGAGATTTGGTGAGTTGTCCCAGCCGTTCCGAGCGGCAGTTTCAGAGGCCGTTAATTCCTCAAGGGTAAAGTGTTCACTTAGGTTCATCTTTTTTAGCCTTCATTTCCATAATCTTTTCAAGGGTTCGGCCACCAAAATACGCCGACATAATTAACATACCCCATTCGCCTAATAAATTGACATACGATTCTTTGGCATCGTAACCAAACGCCGACATCATGGCAAACAAGAAATAACCCGCAAAAATAGCAACCAAGGACATTGGTCTGATATTTTTAGATAGCCAAGAATCAGAGCCTAAATCTGCTTTCCACCGGTCAGATATATTGTTTTGCTCGTTCATGTCGGCTTGTAATTCGGCCAGCTTGCCTTCCTGCTGCATCTTTAATAATTCTTGCTGGGCTTTGGCTTTAGCCTCTGGGTCTGGAATAAATTTATCTAGGACCTTCATCCCAACATCAAATAAAGCGGTTAACGGAAACATTATTTTTTACTCCCCCATACCATGTAATACGCAATCCAGGCTGCTACTAAAAAACACCAAAACTGAACCCACTTAACTTTAGATAATTCCGCGTCAAAGTATTTCTTATCCTCGCGCTCTAGCCGTTCAATTTCAGTTTTAATGTCTAATAACTTTTGCCATTCTTTAGTTCCATACTTCTTTATAAAATCTATTCTTAACTTGTATTCCTCATCCGAAATCTTTTTCCGGTGCTTATATTCTTCCAGGGCCTTGTAAATTGCCCGTTCTTTTTTTAACTCTGCCTCGCGCCGCTCTCTAATCCTTGCCTGCGCTTGCTGCTTTGCTACATCAACTGCCTCTTTTTGAACATCCTCGATGTTCTTGCCAATCTCTCTACCAGCCTCTCGGCCCGTCTTTAAACCTTCGCTAATGCCCTTGGCACCAGCGGATAGCCCCAATTCGTCTGCCATATCTCATCATTTATCTTTTAATTTCCGCAATATGTCTGAGATTGGCATTCCTTTTATTTCTTTCCACCCAATATAAATGCAGGCATACATAATGAATAAGAAAAAACTAAAAAATACCGCAAAGGTTATTACCGCAAAAAAGGCGATAAATAAAGCAAACATATTTAGAATGGTCATTAACATTTAATTGGCCATTAGTATGACAACCGAAACAAACAAAAGTATTAGGATATAGATTCTTTTTGCCCAATACTGTTTATTAAGTATCCGCGGGTCTTGAATCAAATAACTTTGCAATTCCAGCATATCCTGCTCGCTTTCAATGTATTTTGGCCTTAACGGATTAAGATCATACTTAGAGCCAATCTTAATTTTGCCGTTGTTATATGGCACATCCATTACTTATCTGCCTTATCGTTTAACCGATCAAAAAACGATGACATAATGCTTTCTAGCTTATCAAACCGCGCGGCCATTTCAACTCTTACTTCTTTTAGATCATCACGGCGCACATAAATTTCTGGTAAGTCTTTTTCAATCTGGTGGATGTCTCGGCGCAACTCTTTAACCGAATCCCAGATTTCTCTAGCAAACCAGCCAATTGCTGCAACAAGGCACCCTAATCCAAAATTAATAATTGTTTGCCATTCCATATTAGGTCTTCATAATGTAGCAAAGCGCATAGTAAGGGGGCAGATTAGCATTAGTTCCGCTAACGCCTGCGTTTGCATTGGTTACAGAAATGCCAGTAACTTTTGATTGAGTATTAATTGTTGATGCGCTTGTATTTGATGTAAAGCCACTATTTAACTGGAATCCATCAAGCGAACCTGATCCTAAATTTTGTGCGTAAGTTTGGAAATGGACATGGCCTGGATCGGTTACAGATGCTGTGTGTGTATGGGTTACAACTACAGCATCGGCAGAGCCACCAGTTGCGTTTACGGCGTAAGATGAGCCAGCGCCTACAACAAATCGGTCTCGCAAATCTGGTGTGCCGTTTGTGCCGTTACACAAAACATAGCCAGCAGGAATAGAGCCAATCGATCCTGACCACAATAATATTCCGCCCGCAGGAATTGGGGTGGCAGCTGGGGGGGTTGCGCTAACAATTCCATATAAATTGTCGTAAGTTTGTATAGTTACATCGGATGAGTCTTTTAAAACAAACTTGTAAAAAAACCCTTCGGTTAACCAAATTGTCGATGGTGGCCGTCCGTCTGTTCCTAAAATAATAGGATTGGTATTAGCAATTAGACCGCTAGAGTCAGTATAAGTAGCAAGCGGGGTTGTTGATCCAGCTTGATAAGTGTAGATTTTGCCGGCGTTTAAAGGCAGGCCATCGTTATTAAAAAACTGAAAACCGTTGCCGATTGGTGAGAGATTGACTGCCATAATTATTGTCCTTTACCAACATCTTTAAGAGGAATCATCTTTTTTTGGGCGCGTTTTAATGCCGATTTTTCTGCCATCGCTACACCTTTTTTAGCGCCATACATACCGCCTACAGTTGCGCCAACTCCAGCGCCAGGCACACCACCAAGCGCCCCACCTACAGCACCGCCAACAGATGTGCCGACAGTACCAAGTAATGGGGCCGCGCCCAAACGAATTAAATTATGGGCTTGTATTGCTGCGCCAGGATAAGATGCATCGTATTTAACAAGATGGCCGGCATCGTGCAAGTCTTTAACCATCTGGGCAATTTCCTTGTCTTCCATCAAAACGCCTAGTTTACGGTTGTTATCGTTTAGGTATTTTGTAATCGCAGCTGCGTTCCATTGGCCTTTATTTTTAGAGCCTTCTTGCAATATACGGTTTGCAAATTGTGCCTTAATTTCTGCTATTGCAGCATCTGCTTGAGGCCGTAATTCGTCTGGCATTTCTTTAAGCAGCTTAATTAAATGTCGCTGCTGGTCTACATCCATCCGCTCAATAGTTGAGGCAATCTTTTCAAATGGCACGGCGCGATTCATGGGTGACTGTGGATCGTAATCCATAATCTTAGCCACGCCTTTTGGATCGTCTAATAAACGAGCAATCTTGGTGCGAATGTCTCTGGCTTTTTTGTAAACATCTTCGCCAGCAACTTTAGTTACATCATTATCAATCTTGTCTTTAAGACGGCCAATAATGCCAGAACGCTCATTATTCCAGTTGGAATTAATGTATCTACGCAATCCTTCGGCTTGTTCTACCGTCATCGGCTTTACTTTGCCGTTTGCGTCTAACAAATCATTTTCTTTTAAATGCGATTCAATACCACGGCGCAAAGACATAAAACTGTCGTTTACCGTAAAGTTAGAATTGGTATCTAAGAATTTTTGTATGTCGTTTGGTATTACGGCTGGCTTAGTGCCGGCTATTTGTTTGGACGAATTGTAGGCCTGATCCATTTGAGTTTGCAGCACATTTTTAAAGTCATCAAACGGGCGCGCAATCCGTGTGCCTCGGTCATATAAAGCGGTTTCATCAAGTCCTAAAGTTCCGCCGGTGCGTTCGATAATCCGTTGACCAAAGTTTTCTAATGTGGCTCGCTCGTTAGCTAATGTATCTCTATATAACTGGCCTACCGGCGCGTCTACTTTGCTGGTCTGGAACTCGTTGGCAGCAGCAAATCCATCGCCCAAAATGGATGATTCGCGGGCATTTTCTAGGCCAACACGGGACAAAATTTGTTTGCGCTGCTCTTGTTCTGCTAGATTTACTTTGCCTTTAGGCGCGTATTTAACCTCTGGGAATGGCTGCGTATTGGTTGGCGCAGGCATCGTTGGAGTTTGAATTTTTGGTGCAGGCGGTAATGTGCCAGTTGGCGCACCTTGTTTAGTTTGTAATTGAGCCTGAAACTCTGCATAAGTTACTTTTGGTTTGCCAACAGTTGGCTCAACTCTTGGGGCCTCTGGTAATTTTGGCTCGGCAGTTCCTAGAGCGGTTTCTACCTTTTCAGCAGTTTTTACCGCGCCGCGCTGAATTGATGGAGCCACTTTTACACCACCTCCGGCAGCCACAGTTCCCATCATGTTTTCAATGTCGGCAGCCGGCAATCCTGTCTTTTCAGCAATCCAGGCCGCGCCCTTTTGAAAATTCTCACCAACAAAGTTAAACAGACGGCGCGTTGCCTCGCTTTGGTATTCTGGGGTTTCAGTTACACCAAAAGTCTTACCCATTCCACCCTCAAACGGCGCTGCAGCTGCCGTGCTAATTTCTTTTGCCTCTGTTGGGGTTTTACCAATGGCACGGGCTCCGGCATAAGTTACTGGCTCAACAATCCCAGGGACAATATTCCCAATCGTCATGTCATAGAAACTAGCAGCGGTGCGGCCAAACTGAGTTAACGGGCCAGCTTCGCCCATTTCCTTAACTTTACCAACCTTTCGCGTTGGGGTTTCTGTGGTTTTTGTTTGTACGGGACTGCCCAAAATCATGTCTGCAACAGGGTCCGCAGATGTTTGGCGCATGGTTGGCTGCGTTGTAGGTTGCGCTGCGGATGCTTGTGTTGATGGTTCATTAAATGACTTAGCCATGATTGGCTGCGAGCCAGTAGACATCTCAAAGAATCGCTGACGAATTTCTAATGGGTAAGAATTGAATCTTTCAGGATTCGTAAGAATGGTTTCCAAAAGTCTTGGGTTTTGGCCCATTTCTGTAAACCGTTTAACCGCCATTTCCACCTGACTTGGCTGCAAATTTTCAAAACGAAATAAATCACCGCCTTGCTGGGGAGGTGGTTTTGTGCCACCTAAAATTAGTTGGCCAATGTCTTGCATTACAAGTCACCCGTATTGGTTAGTTTGATCAAGTTATTGTATTTTCGGTACAAGTCTTTGCGCTGATCTTCATTCATATCGCCAAGCAATTTGTCTGTTAATTCTTTACGCTTGTTTGCATCTTTTACATCGCGCGCAATATTCATAATTTCAAATATACGGGAATCAGCGTTTGATGACCACATCTGCTGGAATCGTTTAGCATTCGCATCACCAAATTTCTGGGTGTGGCGCTGCAATCCGGTTGCCATCATATCTAAATTCGTAATATCGGCATCAGCGCGCCGAGCAATACTTAACAGCACCTCTGGTGGGAATGTCACATCTCCACTAGCCATGCGTATTAATTGTTGTCCATTAACTGTGTCAAGAGAACCACCAATTGCTTTAATGTTAGAAATCTGCACATTAGCCAAATCTTTTGACAGTTGTGCATATTGCGGGTCACCAGTAATATCTGAATATAATCTTTTGATTTTTCCGCTTAATCCTGTTTCTGGAAATAAAGCATCTGCTTGAATTTCTTGCGCTCCCTTGACTACTTCTTGCAAATTGCGCCGTGCGGTGGTCAGTTCAGACTGACGCTGTACCAAACCATCTCGAAATTTGCTTCCAGCGGTGCGGTCTGCTTCTTCTTGCGGTAACGCAGCAAAAGGGACGCCGGCTTGACGCACGGGATAAGTTAAAGGCAGACGGCCAGTATCTGGCTGCACCATCTGAGCGGTGGGCGTTACGGTTGGCGCTGCTGCCGGTGCAGTTGTTGGGGCTGCTGGTTTTGGCTGGATTGGCGCTGTCATATCCGCTGGCGTAACGCCTGTGGGCGCGGGTGCGGCACCAGGTAACGGCAGAGTTGTAACAGTTGCTGGTCCACCGCGGAAAATACCGGTTTGGCCGCCCGATGTAACCAACTGAGGGGTTTGTAATGCCTGTTGGCCGGATGGTCCAATCTGGGTCTGGATTACATTATCAAAATACTGGGGTAGATTTTTTGGGTCATTAATTGCAATCTGAGTTGCAGTTGACGCAATTTTTTCTACAACCGCAGGAGGAATGCCTAGGTTTCTTGCTTTTGCTTTAATTTCTGTTAGCGCATCAATTGCTTTATTTGGATCACCAGAAACAACTCTTGGATCGTTTCTATAACCGCCAACAATATTCATGATGGCATCGCTTTGCTTTTGATCAAATGTAAATGCAGCAGACTTTTCTCCAGTTGCTGCGGTGCGGGTTTGAATTTGTGCCTGCTGAACTAATTCAGGAAATATTTCTTTTTCGCGTTGATATGCCTGCGCACCACGGGCCAAACTAACAATGTCTGGCAAACTCATTACTGCTGGTGGTTTTGCGCTTAAAGAAATGTCTGGTTTTATATTAATTGCCATGATGATTCCTTATGCATTAGTAGGCATAGCAAACTGTTGATATGGATTTGGTGCCATTGCAGTTGATGCTGGTGTTGTAACCGCTGGATTTGCGCCTGGGGCTCTCATAAGAGATGATAAGAGCGCCATATTTCCTACATTACCAAGGGCTCCAGCATATGCGTTAGCCGCGCCCACATTTCCAGCGCCTAGTGCAGCTGCTTGACCAGTAATTAAGCCAGTTTGCTGTGCTGCAAAATTTTGACCAGCATTTACACCAGTATTAACCGCACTCTGACCCATGCCAGCAATATTTGCCAAAGTGTTATAAATGTTTCCGCGTTCAGTCTGAAAACGATTAAACGCATTGCCATATTCTGTGGATGCTAGATTTTGACCGTAATCAGTAAGGGCGCGCATTGTATTGCCGCTGATTGCGCCGCCTCCAATATTTGCTAAACGCTCAGTCGCTTGTGTGCCAAGACGCATTCTAAATGCCATACTTGGGTCTAAGTATTCTTCAAACGGACTTCTTGGGCCACTAATTGGCACCATTTCTGCGCCACCTTCTGGCGCTGCAGTTCTGTAATTTTGGTTATAAAACTGATTAAATGCATCGGCATCTGCTGCTAAATTAAAGTCTTGGCCAAATTGGTCTTTACCAGTAACAGTTAATGATGGTGGCGCTAATTCGCCAGCAGCAATTCTTCTTTCGGCCTCTGCTTGTTGCTGTTGTTCAAAAGCTGCTCTAGCAGCTTGATAATTGGATGGCAGCGCTCCAGGAGTTGGTGGCGGTGTTACACCCGTTGTTGTCCCTTCGGTTGTGTGAGGAATGTATTGATAAGGCTGGTTAAATCTACCCAATAAAAAGGGTTTCATCCGCTCGATGTCTTTCAGGGCGGTGTAACCAGTTTCGCGGTATGGGGCCAAATCTTCTCTTGATCGCTCATACATGGCCCGCTCTTGGTCCATGGCGCGGTTTGCTGCATCTGCTTGAGTTCGCGCAGCCGATTTGGATGCATCGGCAGTCATTTTTGCGCCAATTAAGCCAGCGCCTGCTCCTATCGCTATCGCGGTTCCTGTTCCTACGGCCATTATTCGATCCCCTTCATAAATGTACGCTCCATCGGCTCAAAGCCTGCCCGACAGTAAACTTTTTCCATTTTTTCCGCTCTTTCGTCCTCTAGCGCAATCATAAAAATGGTTTTTGCTCCGCGTTCCTTTGACCACAATTGTAAATGCTTAAACATCTTATTACCAACTCCAGAGCCCCTGGCCGCAGGAGTTAGCCACCACCATAATTCTTGTGCAACTTTGTGGGATGGCGAAAAATACAAAGGGTAGACAATCCCCCCTGTAATGCCTACGATTTCGCCATTAAGTTCAGCCGCCAATATGCAAATATCTGGGTTATTCATGGCAGATACTACAAATCCTTTAAATCCCTCTGGCTCAAATTGGCAAACCCTTTGCATAGGTGACGCAGCATGAAAGTCGGCGCTAAGTTGCAGATATGCCGGCAAATCGGCCTCTGTGGCTTTTCTAACAATAATTGTTGGCTCAGTATTTGACATATTTATAAGTTGTAATACGGGATTCTTTTAGATTCGCCGTTTACGGTTACCTCAATAAATCCCTCTGGGTTAGCAGGCAAGGTAGCTGATCCAGCGGTAGCTGTAGATGCGCTAGAAAAATTTAAAAGGTTTAATAAAAATAACTGCCAGGCACGGGTTGGCCGGCCTGTTTGGTCTACTAAAGGACTTGTTGGCAGCCGTTGATTTTGCGGGGTAGACATTAGTTTTCTCCAGCCTCTGCTTTAAGATTTGCTGAAACAATAACCGCCTTAACTGGGTCAGAAATTGATACCTCAAACACTTTATCTCTGGACCATCCTAACCGCCTCCATATGGCGCGATTCTGGTATTTTCCTTGTTTTCCGATGCTTGTCCAATATTCATTAGACCAGGTTGATCCGCCGTCATTAGACCAGCGCAACATAGCCTGGGGGTCTTGCCCTTGGCCGGTAGATAAACCAACGCCAGGCTGGAATTGAATCTGCAACTCATGGAAATACTGGCGTTGTAAATCCGATGTGATGTGGGGAGCCCTACGAATCCTGCGGATTGGCTGGCCGTCATCAGTGTAAAAATTACGGCCTAACTGATAAATCTTGCCGTTTTCGTAATCACCAACCAATACTTGTTGATTAAAGAATGCGCAGCAGTTGCCACGATGACGCTCAAATTCATTCTCATTATTACGATAAAGCCACTTATGCCAGAGGCCTGTGGTGTTGTCATATGCCCATGTCAGGCCATTATTGCCAATACTTGGAAAAGTAACAACATATACCTCATGGCCCTCTAATTGATAGGTCCAGGCCAAGGCATCCGAAACATTCTGATTAACTAAAGTTGTTTCAACCGCATGGGTGGATATTCTTTCTGGAAAATACCCATTCATGCGCACCACCATAGCCTCGCCGCGATTGTTTTTTGACACATATGCAAACGAGTTGCCCATTCTGGACATGGAATATTGCGCCGCAATACCTTGCTGGGTGGATGTGCCTGGAATGCGAGTAAACGGAAATGGCACGGCACCCGAATTAATCCAGACTTCGGAGGACATCTCGCCGAGTAAATAAACTTCGCGGCGGTCCACAATAATTGACACAAGGTCATCTGGTGAGCCATCTTTACTAGCAAAAGATAACGGGTCTGTAATTGGGCTTAATAGGTCAGATGATGCCCACAGCTGCGAGTTTGGTTTGTTATAGACAAAATAATTGTCGGTAATATCAACCGTGCCGCCACCCTCAAACGGGCCGTCATTAGCTGGCAATATGGTCCAGTTCAGGGCATAAATGGTAGTGCTGCTAACCGTCTGCGATGCGCTGACCGTGTAAGTTCCAGCGCCCCCTGATCCCGTGCCAAAAGCCGTAATGATGGTGCCATCGGTTACGCCAGAGCCCTCTATGGTTTGGCCAATTTTTAAAGTTCCGCTAGTAACCGCAGAAACGGTCAAAGTTGTTCCAGATATAGAGCCAGTAACAATCGCTGGCGATGCAACCGAGTTTATAGAGGTTGACGCTGTGGTTTGTGAGTTGCTGACTGTATAAGTTCCAACCCCGCCAGAGCCAGTTCCTAGCGCAGTAATGACCGTGTTTTGTGAAATATTATTTCCAAATATTGCCTGGCCAACTGCAATGGTTCCACTTAAAACCGATGTAACAGTTAAGGTTGTGCTGGAAATTGATCCGGTAAAAATAGCATTCGATGGATTGGAGATAAACCAAGTGTAACGATAGGAATCGTCCACGATATACACATTGACCCCGTTATCCACAATTCCAACTAATCCGGTTGATGTGTTCATTTGGCCGATCATTTTGGGTGTGTAATCGGATTCCATAACATACACAAAATCACCGCAAACGGTTACGACTTGGGTGCCACCGGATAAGGTCCGAATGCCTCGCACTTCTTCCTGATTTGGCAAAATAGCAACAGTTTCTAACCCTGGAGTTGGGTAAAGCGCCATAACGCCCCTATCGCCTTGGGGCTTAGTAGGGTCTATTTCAGGATAAAAATTGATGCATTCCTGGGCATCTTGATAGATGGACGGCGCTTCGTAAGCTGCGCCAACAAATCCAAAATCTGGCATTAAAAGCCTCCAGTAAGAATCCAGCCAGCATCTGCTCGTTTACCGACAATCAAGGAATCCTCAAAACGGGCCACTTGCATCGGTTTCATATTGGTTCGTTTAATGGTTGCTTTTGCATGGTTTGCAAAGCCATTAATCATCTGTATTTGAGTTTGGCTGGCTTTTCCATACATCGGCATCAAACGCTCGGCTAAACACCATCTAAGGGCCATTATGTAGCCCTGAGGGATGATTATCTCGTCATTGATTGAGGTAAAGCGCTGAAACAGGGTATCGGCAAATATATGCATCTCACCCTGGGATGGATTTGGCCAGACGGTAACTGTTCCTAGGGTCTCGCCAGGCTGGTAATACAGGGCGCGGGGCCATGGACCATTAAGGGTTTTAAGGCCAATTAATTCGTAATTTTCTAAGTTAAGAATGGCCACCGGATAGTCTAGGCCACCGTTCAAAATAGGTTGGCCATTAGAGTTAGTGTTTACCCTAACAAACGCAGAATTTATTGATAACGGTCTTTCGTAATAGGCGTTAATTGTTGTGCTGGCAACTGTTTGCGAGATGTTGACCGTATAGGTTCCATCCGAGTTTACATTCCCGCCCGCGCCAGAATTAAACGCAGTTATTTTGGTTCCATTGGCTACACCAGAGCCAGTAAGGGTCATGCCTAACGCAATAGCGCCATCGGAAACATCTGTAACGGTTAAAGTTGTGCCAGAAATCGAGCCGGTAATTGTGCCGTTGATCTGGCCACCGGGGCCAATCGTATATTGGGTTTGACCTGGAGTTAAGGTAAAAATAATCTCAGTCTTATAAAAGACCATCATCTGCTCGTTTGACCATTGGTCAATCATGTCATTGAGCATATCGAATGCGTCTTGCGCATCTGCAGGCGCGGGAGTTTCACCAGCCTCAAGAGCCCCAATATCTTTGAGGGCGCGAGAGATGATGTCGATTGGTTGTGTCATATCGTCACCTTAAATGTGTCCACGGCCCAGGGCGGTTTAGTTTTTATTTCTGAACTAAGCGCATCCAGTTGCTCTTGTAATCTGTATTTTATGAGATGTTTGTCATTTTGGGTAGCATCTAAATCAAGCCAATGCGCAACCTGGTGTTCTGTTGTGTTGGAATCTACCAAGTGCTGATTACGCATTTTCCAGTTACCCTCTGTCTCTACAGAATGAGTCCCGTCTGCTGCCTTGCACCAATATTTAACTGATTTCAAAACTTCATCAATAATGACAGTTTCTAAAATCTTCCATTCATAATTAATCATAATTATTTGTTAATTTATGGGATGCAGGCCGGGTCAATAATGTCACCATCGCTATTTCTGGTTCCATGTATGCAACAGGCAACAGTTCCGTCCTCTAAGGCAATTAATTCATGATGTTTATCTTTATTAATAAAAATCATGTGCGGGGCAACAAAAGTTGTTTCTTTACCATCGCAAACAATTTTTAAGCTGCCTTTTGACAACAATGTCACATGGTCAAATTCATGAGTATGACCATTTTCTACATCTCCAGCTTTTTCAAAAGTCATCATGCGAATAAAAACATTTGCCACATGACCAATATCAATTTTTGGATATGCCATTTTTTATAACTCCGTTGTCTGAATTGTGTCCCAGGTCCATGTTTCTTTATTTAATACAGAACTTGGGTGGGGTTGAGGCGGATAAAAAACATCATTTTCATAATCATAAATGTAACCAATTCCAGCAAAGTTTCCACGCAATGGTGTTCCGCCTTGTGTATGTTGATTTCCATAGGTGTTATAGGATGTTTGTATCCATTGACCAGGACTTGTGTCTACAAAAGTATTAAAAAATTCTTGTTCTGCAACAATAACTTTAACCACTTTTCCATCAACAACTTTAGCAAAATGACTCATGCTGTGTAACTCCCTGAAGAATTAAATTGCATAACGGTATTAGAGCCGTTTGTAGTAACAGTTGGCGAACCAGTTGTGGTTCCTGTGTATTTGGCAGTTGGAACAGAAATAATGACAACTCCTGAACCACCAGCTCCGCCATTTCCAGAATAAGTTCCACCGCCACCACCACCACCGCCTGTGTTTGCTGTTCCAGCAGTTGCAGTTCCTCCTGAAGCTGCTCTACCAGCACCGCCGCCGCCAGCGCCACCGCTTCCGGCAGTTCCGCCAGCGCGATATTCTCCAAATCCACCGCCACCGCCGGCCCTAGTTACGGATGATCCAGTTATTGATGATGCAGTTCCTGCGCCACCATTACCGCCATTTGCACCTGATCTATCAGCGCCTACAGCACTTGCACCACCACCACCACCTCTACCACTTGGATATCCGCCTGAACCACTACCGCCATTATTTCCTTGTCCGGTTGTTCCTGATCCAACAGTTGTTGAATCGCCACTTGCTCCACCTGAACCGCCTGATTTTCCTGCTGGTGATGCACTACCACCGCCACCACCGCCACCAAGAGCAGTTAATGAAAGAGCAACCGAATCAGATCCATTAGTCCCTGCTGCTGTGCTTGAGCCTCCTGCTCCACCGCCACCAACAGTAACGGAATAAGTAAATCCTGGCACAATTTGAGTAGTTCCTGATAGATAACCACCAGCACCACCGCCACCGCCTGTATTTGCACCGCCACCACCGCCACCAGCAACAATTACATAATCTGCAGAATAGGGAACATTTGTGTTGGTGATTGTTATTGATCCAGCACCATTTGTAATGCTAATTCCGGTGCCGGCAGTTAATGTTGCTTTTGTAAGGGTATTTCCTGTGGTGTTTCCAATTAATAACTGACCATTTGTATAACTTGTTTGGCCTGTTCCTCCATTGCCCACCGCTACAGTACCGCTAGATATGTTGCTTGCATTTAAAGAGGTTAGACTTGCGCCTGATCCGCTAAAAGCAGTAGCAGTTAAAGTTCCAGTAGATGGATTAAATTGCAGCTTGGTTGACGAGACATCTAGTGTGGTTTCGTTACCAGTTGTGAGGTTTGAAAAAGTAATGTAACGGGTTGCATTCGTTGTAGTGTCATCGGTAATCGTGACGCCAGATGTGTCGCTTGACCAGGATGGGACACCGCTGGCAAGTTTTAAGACCTGGCCATCTGTTCCCGCAGGCAAGAATGTTGTCGTTCCTGCGCTTGATTGGTAAGGCAAAGAGCCAGTTGCGCCGCCAGAAAGGTTGGTTGCTGATCCAGCAGTCAATGACGATTGCGCTCTATTTTCCCAGCGAGAATCGCCGTTATCCCAAACGATTACATCACCGTCAGATGGAGATATAGCAAACACATTAGATAAATCATTTAGCCTTGGCTCAAAAGTTGGCCTTACAAATAAGATTCCATTGCTTGCATTTGCATGGACAACTGCAGCTACTTGAACCTTGGCGTTTGGCGCAGTTGGCACATTTTTTGTCAATCCGCCAGTAACAGCAGGGTTGTAATACAGAATATCGCCGTTTACCCAAGTCTCACTAGCAGTTGATCCGCTGGTATTAATGCCTTTAACCTCGCCGAACTCTTGAACATAAATCCAATCGTTAGTAATTCCACTTTCTTTAGCAACACCTAAAATATAGTTACCGGTGGCAGCAGTTAATCCCGTTGCTGGCGCTGCTGTCAGGCCACCAGACGAGCCCAAAGTGCCAGTAAACATTAATACTTGGCCTTTGGTAATTGCAGACGATGCTTTAATTCTGTAATAGTTTTCTTCGCCAACTTTAATTGGTACATCGTTGTTGCCAATTAATTGCAAGGTTTTGGTGTTATCGTCACTATTCCAAGACAATGATCCAGCGCCACCGACAACACTTGCCGGGGTAATGTCAAAGTTAATCTCATTAACATTTTGCAAGGCATTTGCGTCAGATAGAGTAATGCCAGAGTTTTGAATAACTTTGCCAGTAGTGCTATCAAATCGAGCAATTGCGTTATCGGTAGATGATGCTGGCCCCACAACATCTCCAGTTGCTGAGGGCGCGGCCCAGGTTGGGACACCGCCAGAAACTGTCAATATTTGGCCGGTTGAGCCGATTCCTACAAAAGTTGTTGTTCCTGCGCTGCTCTGATATGGCAAGCTGCCTGTTGCGCCGCCAGCTAAATTGGTTGCAGTTGCTGCATTTGTTGCATTAGTTGCAGTTGCCGCGTTGCCAGAAATTGAGCCAGTAATTGTGTTGGAAACCGTTAAATTGGTTAATGTGCCAACCCCAGTAATTCCTGAATAATCACCGCTAATCCTTGCAGAATCAATGGTTCCGCTTGTGATTTGGCTGCCAGCAATAGCAATATTCGTATTGCTTGCGCTAGTAATCTGGCCTTGTTGGTTAACTGCAATAACCGGAACTGCGGATGCCGAGCCATATGTTGCAGCTGTCACGCCAGTATTTGTGATGTTGAATGTATTGCCGCCGGATAGATTTAATCCGGTTCCAGCAAAATAAACGCCACCAACCGAAAAATTATTCCAAGTAACTGCTGTAACCCCAAGGGTTCCGCCAGGTTGAACTGGGCAATACCAAGCAGAGCCTGCTTGACCGCCACTTTCCACAAACACCAAAGCCGAAACCAACTCGTCCCATGCGTTTGCATCTGGTGATCGAGTCCAAGGCGTTCCAACAATGTAAATACCATTTTCAGATTGGGTACTTTGGTCTTTTACCAAAACTCGGTCACCAGCAACAACTGAAACAGTATCAATTGTTTGCGCACCAGACAGGGTAATGTTGGCCGTTGTGGCAGCATTTACTGGCTGTTTCCAAGAAATGCCAAGGGCCAAAGAGTCAACATACAGTTTAGTTGTTAAATCGTTGTTTCCTACTGGTTGATTAGTTGAGCTTGCAGTAGTAAACGCGCCCGCAGCCGGAGTTGTTACCCCGATGGTCGTGCTGTTAATCGTGCTGTTGGTGATGTTTACACCGTCTAAATTGGGGTTTACAGGGGCATAAAACGGGGTTCCTGCAGGGCCAATTAAGTTGATGCACTCATACGGCGGCAAGGGCTCAAAAGTCCCTTGGACCGGCACTATATTGGTTGTTATAGTCTTTGCGGTGTCGTTGGACATGGTAAATCCCTTATTCGGTGGCTACTAATGTCAAATATAGCGAATTAGTTCCAGAAGAAATACCCTTAATGTAAAAGTTGGGCGCGGGGCAGTCAATCAAAATTGGCAAAAACATACTTGGAGCCAAGATAAACGAGCCGCTGCTGCCAGATGCTGCAATTGCTGGAGTTGCCATATTGGAATCAGTTGTTCCAAAGGTAATCGCTGCGGTTCCAGTTCCTGTATTTAGGATGGCCACGCGAAATGCGCGAGTTGGCGTATCGGGAATAAGTTGCAGCGCAGCTGACGCAGAAGTTGTAAGGTCTAAACGATATGTTGGGGAAAGAATTTTTAGAGAATCCATGATTAATCCTTATGGTTGGGTTTGTTCAATTATCCTACTTTTAAGCCAATTTCCAATGTGTCCTTCAAAGATTTTATTGCCAATGTGGCCCATATTAATTTCTGGGTCTAGCCAGACTTGGCCGCCAATATCGCGCCACCGTTTACAAAACGAAAAGTCCTCGCCGTATTTCCATTTCTTTTCTGGATCAATATACGACTCATATAAAGGATAAAACTGGTTATTAACTGCTGCGTCATGGTAAAAGGTTTCTGGATATGCCTCAATCATTTTTGCAACACAGTTTTTGGTGATTTTTAAAAATCCAGTAGGCACACGGTCCACTTCTAACAGGCCCGTGCTTGGGTCTGCTTGTAAATATTTGCGGTCTTCAATCCATCCGATGTTAAATTTAAGCGGATCAACCCTTGCTGGATAAGCGCCTGCCACCATGTCTACAGGATGGTCAATAAGCCGGCACAATGCCCCGGCCTCCCAGGCTACATCTGAGTCAATAAACACTAGTTCATCGCACTCAGAATGGTAAAAATTGGTAGTAATAACACCACGACAGTCTGCTATCAGGGCGTTTCCTACATCGTCAACAAATGTAAATCTATCCCCTCTTTTGATGAGAGTAATACAGTCAGTCATTAAGGACCGCATCGTCCCCATATGAACCACCCCAGTATATGCGGGCATAGCTAACATTATGTGTTTCATGTAGTCCTTTAAATGAAAAAAGCCACCCCTTTTGGGGGCAGCTTTTCTGTTACTTCAAAACATCTTAGGCTGTGATGCCAATGTTTTGCAATGCAGTAATAATGCTATTGATTCGTGCGCACATATCGGTTGTTGATGCCGTTGTGGACACTAATGGGGTAATAGCACCGGCTTGAACCACGGGGGTCTCGCCATAAAAACCCACTTCTCCGCCTGCGATGCCGATTAAAACACCATCGGCTGCACTACCGTTTAATAGGTAGTTAGAGGTTTGGGTACTTGCTGGTCCTGGATTTGACATGATAAGGTTCCTTTCCTAATTAAGCTGCCACGCGGCAGGCGAGTTCAGGGTAAAGCGGAGCCCAGCCGTATAGAACATCTAAACGGGTTGGGATGGAGTCGTTGTTAATGGTGTATTGACGCACCACACGAATCGACAAACCATTGTCCTTATCGCTTGCACGGCCTGCGAAATGAACGCCGTCAGGCAATTCTAAGTCGGCAGTAGCCAGGGTAAATGCATTGCGATGGAATACCAAGTTCTGTGGGCTGACAACACCAGTCTTATTGAATGGGGTTACAACTGCAGATGCAGAAGTAGTCAACACGCTGACATTCTGGAACTGGCCAGCAGTAATAATCGCTGGGGAAACAGTTACAGATGCCGATCCACCAGAAGTGATGGTCACAGGAGCGGTAATTACAAAGTTACGCAATACATTACCGCCGTATGGCTGGCGGTTTTGTGGGTTAACAGCAAACACACCAGCAATCTGAATCGTATCGCCTTGGTTTAGCACGGCGTTAGCGGTTGCAGCAGAGATGGTAATGGTTGAGGTCTGAGCCCAGCCAGTTGTCAACGAGCCAGTAAATGTGCTGGTGTTGGTTGACATGGTAGCGGTTGAATACGAACCATAGGTATGGGACACAATGTTTTGGTCCATATACCAGTTCATACCAATAGTGTCGCGCCCCATCATGCCCTTTTCATATTGGCCAGAGATGGTGCCTTGTGGGTTAAATAAACCTTTTAGGCTGCCAACAATACTAGCGCCGGTGAATGGGTCAACTACGCAAGAACGCTTACCGTCACGGGGAGCGCCTTCACCATCCAAGTAAGCCTGGGCGGTCAAGAATGTTGCGATGTCAGATGGAACTACACCAGCCGTACCAACGGTATTAGCTGTGTTGTCTACTGCCATTGTGGTGCCATCAAAGTCGATTTTGTTGGCGATAGCAGCGATTGCGGGCTTCAATACACGGTCAGAGAACATATCCAAAGACAAGGATAGGTCTTGAGTCGTAAATTGTGTGTCCACATGGAACTGGGTTGAGAGTGTTACTGGAGTAGAGGTCTCGTTAAAGTCTTCTACATTCAGCGCTGGGCCAGTAGTACCGATGAAACGGCCTGGGCGGCGGACATTGACTGTGTTACCAATCTTTGCACCGACAACCGCAAACTGGTCATCATAGTTACGATCTACACGGCCCGTAAAGGTCAATTCGTTTTCCAAGACCATCAACGCCTCGTTGGTGATCATGGAGATAGTTAGCAAGTTATTTGCCATGGTAATTCTCCAAATTAATTTTAAAGTTACCCGTCATCGAATCTTTCCTGCGGCCCTTGCAGCTTTCCATTGCTGATAGGTGCCGTGAAATTTTCGGTCAGCATCTAGCGTTATATCGCTAGGATTACTGCCCGCTTTCAGCGGATTAATCGGTGCCGGAGCATTAGACTTCTTCGCAACAGGTTCCTTTACGCTCGGTTTAGGGGTCTCTGATTTCTCAAATTTAGCCTCTAAACGCCCAATACTACGCAGTTGCGAGGTGATGGATTTCTCCGCCAACTCACGAGCAAAATCTGGATTTTCGGCTAAGAAATATAGGATTTGTGGGCCTACATCGCTTTCAATAATTGCATCGGTGACCGGTTGTGAAACCGAAACATCACTTGAGGCAATCATTTCCTCATAATCCGGCAAATCTTGTTTAGCCGCATCTAGCCTTTCTTGGAATTTCTGCCGCATCCGCGACTGTTCTTCCTGGGCTTTCCGCGCAAGTTCTGCTTGATCCCGCTCCCGCATCTTTCGATCAGTAGTCCATTCGGCCAGGGCCTCTGCATACTCTAGGGCATCATTGAATTGCGATGGGTCAGGTTTGGGGTCAGGTTCCTCAGATTTAGGAGGGTTTACCTTGGTTTCCAATTCCTTTAATCGCGCCTCAAGAGCCTCTCTAGCCTGACGCTCACGATCCGCTTCTTGGCGGGCCGCTTCGCGCTGCTTGGTCAGTTCCGAAAACCGCTTTTCGAGTTTTGGGTTGTGCTTCTTTTCTCCTGCTGCAGCCTCTGTCTCAACATCTGGCTCACTCCGCCCTTGCTCAACAACCGGCTCCGCATCCGCGGCCTCAGTTGGAGTTTCCTGGGTGGCTAAACCAAGTTTTTGTGCCTGAAACTCAGCTAAATTTTCACTTGTTACCAGGTTCGCAGCTTGTTTCCTTACTGGTTCCTGCACAACATTTGCATCTGACATGGATCAACTCCAAGAATAAACCCGATGAACCCATCGGTAGGTTAAATCTATTAGAAACCGTTTTTTAATAGTTGTCAACGAGGCCCCATCGGCACTCCTGGGATAACAGGCTGCTCTAATGGTTGAGGTTGCATCTCTTGCATCGCAAACTGCGCGGCCATCTGATCATCAACTCCAGGGTTAACCATCGGTTGCTGCGCTAAAGCCATTTCCTCGCGCAAGAATGGTGAGTCATTCATATTGACCTCGCTCTCAGAAAACGCTGCAACTTGTCCCTGTTCCGCATCTCTACGAGCCATCTCTTGCTGCAGGGCGCGAGAATCCATTCCTTTGAGTAACAATTTGGTAATGGCATCGAGTTCGGTGCGGTTTTGGTCAGTAATTGCCTTGAGGTTGGTCTGGTTGACTTTGGCCTCGTTAATCGTTTCGGTGTTGTATGCCCTAGAGGTAACATCCATGAGTTTGCGCCTGGTCTGGCCTTCCTCTTTCATGCGCTGCACATCGGTCTGGTGCTGCAAATTCAAGGTCAGGGCTGCAATCTGCTGCTGCAAGTCGGCAACCATCTTTTGGCTGGCCATTAATTGCATCTGAACCTGAGGTGGAATGTCTGATTTTTCGTCAATCTTCGCCAATGGGTTCATGGCTGCCAGACGGTCCGCAATTACATCTGCACCTGGGAAATCCATGTTTCTGAAAACCAGGTCACCAGCTGCCTGGAATAATTCTGGGTTAGCTTGTAAGAGCGGAACCATTGACTCAACTGCCTCTTGGCGCTTGGATTGGTATCCGGGGCCGGTGTCCATGTAAACATCGTATTCGCCCACGGTCACATCGTTTAGGATTTTCTCGGCACCGCTCTCGTCCACAATTCGCTGATTGATAGTAACCATTTCTGGCTGGTTATCGTATCCAATAATCCGCATGACACGCTCTTTATCGTAAATCTTAGGGATTAAATCAAGGATTACGCGCCCAGTTTGTTTGAGAGAGCGGGTCAGGTTGTCGTAATAATGGAAGTTAGACAGATCAATCTGCATCTGCTGGCCACGAATGGCTTTGCCGGACATATTGCCTTGGGCAAATTGATTGGGGTCATAAATACCAACTACGGTTTGTAAGTCATTATTGATGGCGCTTGTAGCCTCCACAATTCCGGCTGCGGGTGGTTCTGGTTGCAACCTTTGTGGCACGGGCGCGGGTTGGCCCTCAATGTCTTTTTGCTTGTAACGCAATACTGGTGTGGCCTTGATGTTAGCCAGGTTCCATTCATTCTCATGGCCCTCGTCTTGGCCTTCTGCCAATAGCCATTTGGCTTTGGGCGCGAGAGCCACAGATTCGGTAAGAGCCGTGCGCCAGTAGTTATACATACGCTGCGGGTCTTTGGCCATACGCACAATGCCGTATTTCTTGCGCTTATCGTCAACAACCAGCTGCTGGCCATACACCGGAATAATGGGGATATATTTACCAATCCAGGTTGACTCCTCTAGGATTTCCATCCCAGTCAACTTGGCCCATTTGATGGTTTTACGCATGGTTTCGCGCTCGGCCACCACTTCGATGCCGGCAGCCATCATGATTTCTGCGCTGGGCGCGTCTTCTTTATAGACTTGCGTGCCATCGGAAAGCAGCAATAATTTGGTCTTTTTGCGCTCGGTATACCACCACTCAGCGATCCGAATGTCATCTTTCATAATCCAATCGGCATCGGCATCGCCAGTTCCGCGCATATTAAAGTTGCCGCCATCGTCTGCGTTAGGGTATTGGGCTTTAAAGTCCTTTTTGCTCATTACCTCAGTAATTAGGCAGGATTCGGCATCCGAGCCGTCTGGCATCTGACTGTTGGGGTCAAAGTAAACGGTAAATGGGTTGGCAATTGGCTTAATGTAGATTTCTTGATCAAACGAGTCTTCCCGCGAGTAATCGGTCACGATGCGCCAATAACCCCATCCCATGCGCACGGCAAACTCAAAGGCCGTGTCATAGGCGGTATCTGCGTCCGAGTTGACCTCGATGTGCTTAAAAATGCCTGTCAGGATGTCTGCAACCTTTGCATTGGCTGCCGAGTTCATCGAATGGGCCTTCATACGAGGGCGCGCCTGGCGCTGCTGGTTACAAACCTGGCGGATAAATCCATCCAGCTTGTTAATCGTTAAGCAGGGTCTGGCCTCCAGGTTTCTGGAGTTTTGCACCTCAACAGGCCATTGGTCACCAGAAGAAAATTTAAGGTCATCCAGGGCATCCTGGCGGTTATAGGAATCCGCATCATTTGCGAATCTAAGATATTTCTGCGCGTCTTGTATGCGCTTATCATTTGCCATAGTCATCCCATCCATGATCCAGCCGGTTGATACGCGGCTCGTTTAGCTACCGGTTTACGGGGCTCATTTACTACTAAACCTAGATATTTAAAGGCATCCGCACCATGCGAATATATATCGTGCAAGGGCGTTTTACTAAATTGTTTCGTATCTGGGTCCACATCGTACCGATAATGTCTTAAACATTGTAATCCTTGATGGCAATTTTCTCTATCAAAATAACACTTGCCAAACATAGTTCGGGCTGCATTGATGGAGTCTGCCGTTGGGGTTCTTGGCACAATCTGCACCTTGTAACCAGCTGCGCGGACAATATCTGCGATAGACCGGCCAGCAGCTGCCAGGGTTGAGTTTTCGGCATCATGCGGCAGCCAGATAGTGTCATAAACATACCCAAACTTCTGCATTTCGGATAAATACCAAGACATGGTTTTTTGGTTGTCTTCCATGTATCGCAGCAATCGAATCTCAAACCCTACAAACTGGACAAACCAGATAGCCGTATTGTCGGCCCAGCCAAGGTCAAAGACCGCATGAACCGGCTTGATAGGATCATATGGGACGCGGGTAATCCGCTGCTCAAGGTCTGCCATCGTAATCTCGTTGGCAAACACGGCCCCATCTACGGTCTTACGGCAGATGCCTTCCCAGACGGTGTTATAGGCCTCAATGTCTCGCACTTGGAGATTGTCTTTTTCCTCCCGTAAGGTCTGGGGAAACCATGGGTTATCGCGCCAGGTAATCTTTTGGACTATTGCGTTACTAGGCGGCGAGACCACAAACCGCTGATAGGTGTCATCAGTCTCAAGTTCTGGGTTAAAGGTAATCCATATCTCAGAGTTGTCTTTACGGATGGTAGGAATTAGGACATTCCAGCTAGTTTTAGAAACAGTCTGCGCCTCCTCAACCCAGCAAACATCCACGCCCTCAAAGGATTTGACATTGGTGATGTTGTTTTTTAGGCCAATAAAGAAAAACTCGGACCCATTCTTACCCTTGATGCTAGTCTGGGTTACCTCATAAAAGGATTGCAGGCCAAGACTGTCAATTTGGTCTGTCAATAATTTATGTACGGAATCCTTAATTGAGACCTGAAACTCACGGGCGCATAGGATGCGCATCGGCTCCTTAGCTGCCTTGATCAATAACGCCCTGGCAACTCCCCAGGATTTAGCGCCACCGCGCCCACCGTAAAGAATCTTGTATCGTTTGGGCTCAAACAGGAAAGCCAGTTTTACGGGGAACTCTGCGTTAGCGACTACTTTGTCTAAAGTCTCAAGCATCTTGGGGTTTTACAAACATGACCTGGATGCCAGATAAAAGCGGGGTTCCATCGGCGTTTTCCATCTGGGTGGTTTGAACTGCCTTGCCATCGAGCCGGTCAATAACTTCTTTGACGGCCCAGGCCTCGCCTTGTTCGGCTTGTGTAATCAACTGCTTAACAATGTTTTCCAGCTTTTGGGGTTCTTGCGTTAAGACCTTTCTCAGCTTGTCATAAAACATTTTGCCTTTTACAGCATTAGTATTTCCTATCGGTGCGGCCATAATGATTAACTCAATCAATAAGTTCCTATTCGGTAATAATAAATCGTTTCTTGTTGTTTGTGTTAATGTTATTTGGTAAACTGTTTATAGAAAGTTAAGTATGTCAGATCAGATGGAATTTATTAAGTTAGTTCGTTCAGCGGAAGTTAGTCTTACAGGAAAGAGGTTTTGTGCCAGTTGTCAGTCAATGCAATCAGCGGAGTTGGGCGCGATGACTAAAGGTAAGCGGGTCAATAGGTGGCAATGTTACAACTGCAATAAACGGATTAGTAAACGGTTATATCAAAAGAAAGGATAGGGCGATGCGTAAATTACTAGGTTGTTTACTGTTTATTCCCACAATGGCATTTGGTGCGGTAATTGCCAGTATGCCTAATCAAGCCGGCGGTAAGATTGTTTTAACCGATGAGGCCTGTATTCATAAGGGCAAAAACTACCCCAAACTTTATAAATCGTACTTTTATACAACTACTGGTGTAACCGGGGATGGGTGTTGGGCCATTGAGGATGGTAGCGAAACTGTAACCGTTATTTGGATTGATACCGGAGACACTAAGCGCTATCCAGCTGAGAATTTTGATATTCGGAGGCGATAAGATGAACGCATACGAATTAGCAAAAAAACTTGAGTGGTACACAAATTATGATGAATTTGTTGAGGCTGGGACTATGCTACGCCAACAAGCAGACCGCATAGCGGAGTTGGAAAAAGAACTGTATTTTAAAAATTACTATGAAGAATTGCCTGATACACCAGTTGGAATTATTGGCAAAATTGGCGATAGCCCAATACATGATTTAGTCCACAGAACCACACCACAAATAAAAGAGTTAAGTGATGAGGAAATACAAGAAATATCCCATGACTTTGGTGAAATAGCATGGCTAGGCGAAACAACATACAACTTTGCTAGAGCAATACTAAAGAAAGCGAGTGAGAAATGATTATTAAGTCTGAATTCTGGTACATCCTACAAAAACATATTGCTTTGAGAAAGGGTACAAAATGAAACGAATCGTCTTTTACTGTGGGGTCAATGTTGAAACTGGTGACGCTTATGTTCGCAATGCACCAGAGTATCTGGCCATGACCAATGAGGAACGGTTTACTGCTTTATCCTCAATAGTGACCGAACTGTGCCAGGAATTGAGGTTTGTATACGGTCAAATCAATAACCAAGAAACTTCATCAAAGGATCAAGATTTTCTTCGGTAAATCTTTCTCCATGGTGTTTCATCTGCATGGACCGCGCAATGTTGGCCTCAGTTTTACCAGCTGCGCGCATACCTTTAAAGGTTTTTGGAAACAGTAATTCCGCTGGCGCGCCCACAATTTCTCCGCTTTTTGCCTGTAATCCACCAAAATATTGGCCAGGTATACCCATTGAATAAGACCCGTGTTGATATTCCGGGACCATTGGGCCAACGCCTGGCTGCGCAATAAACATTGACCGTCCAGCCTCTCCCTGAGTTAACCTTGGATCGCTCATAACTTTGGCGGTATCTTCCCAGCGCGGAAATCCTTGATCGCGGAACTTGGCTTTACTCATAGACTCAACAATAGCTTTACGCAGCTGCCCGTCTTTAGAAATGATTTCGTAAATATTGGGTGAGTCTACCCCAGCAAAATCTTTAAATGGATACCTACGCTCTCCGGTTTCTGGGTCTTTTACCCATGTGTTACGGACATCCTCGCGAAACTCTTTATAAGCCTGTTTGGTAATTGGTAGATTTGGCAGCTGGCCAATCATGCCTTCGGCCATATGATGGCTAAAGTTAATACCCTGTGGACTCATGCCCACAAATACACCTAGCGCGTCTTCGCCTTTGTCGGCAAACATCCGCAAGTTTTCGGTTTTACTTGATGCTGCAGCCGGCTCAGATGCCCAAGCCACGCCCTGTTTTACATTGGGCTCAATTAGCATATAGTCTTTACCGCCCTGGCGTAAAACTTCTTTCTGCAAAGGTATGCCGGCAACTTGTTTTACTGTGCCGCCAGTTGCTGACAAATCGCCCATAACTGGAACAATTACTTTGTTTACTAATGACTCTGGATTGATTCCGATTTCTTGAATTTTGACCAATCCTGGTGTGTCCACAACAACATCTTTACCAGCAAGTCGCATTTCTTCACGCTGCCGGACCGCACGATTAGCTAATGATTTTTCAAAACGGGTTACTGCCGACTTTTCTGCTGCGGTCAGGTCACCGCGCCCAGGGTAAAGTAACTCCCTGATCGGTATGCCGCCAACATTTGCTCCGCGTTTAAATGCGCCCATGGCAGCTGCTGGCGCTGACCCGCTGGCAGCGAATCCACCCCCAGCAACATTGGTTGCGACATTAATTGCCTCTTGCGGGGTAATTTCTTCGCCTTCCAAGGCCCTACGAGGGGTCTCTATAGCTTTAACGATGTCTACTAGGAACTGGGGCGCAATCCAATCCTTGTAATTGATTCCAGGGCCTAATACTGAGCCGCGCCCCTCAGATGGCAAACTGCCCCGCGGACGGGGCAAAATCGAGAGCCGCTCTACATTGGGATCGAATATATCTGACAACCTGGCCATTATTTTTTCTTCTTTTTAGCTTTTGCCTCGCGCTGGACTGAGTACGCAATCGCTACTGCCTGCTTGGGTTTTTTGCCCGCAGAAATTTCAGTTTTAATATTTTTCTGTAGGGCTGCTTTGCCAATATCTTTAATGAGAGGCATGATTATTTCTTTTTCGCAGTTTTGGCCGATTCTTTAAAGGCTTTGGCAGTTGGCGCGCCCTTAGTGCCTGGCGTTCTCATCTTTTCTGGGGTCTTGCCGGCAGCCTTTTGGCGCTCGATCCGCTCCCGTTTAGCATGAATATTGGCATAGAGTCCAGGTTTAGTAGCCATGATTAACAGTTCCAGTTTTTAAGTGATGCTGCCTTACGAGTAGGCCTGCCCTTTTCGTCTTTCATGGGGCCAGGCATACCGCTCATCCGCGCGCAAAAAGACTTTTTACGGCCTTCGTCAGCTTTAGTTTTAGGGTTTGGAGCAGGCGCTTTAAGGTTTGAATTATTTTTTGCATTGTATGCCGCCCTTCCTTTAGCGGTCATGCCCGCGCCCTTTTCGGTTGAGTTGTAATTTTTACCCTTACCGGTGGTGGTGCGAGCAATTGGTTTGTTAGTGGTTTTTGGCATGGTCTTCCTCGATGAAACAAACATCTTTCCAAGACATCACAAGCAATTCTTCCCCGTCAATCTCTACGCGGGGATAGGACAAATAGTCTTCCGCACCACCAAATCGGATGCGCTGGCCTATTTCTATAGGATTGGGAATTAACCGGCCCTTTTTGTCAATTTCGCCAGGCCCTACGGCCAAAACCTCCCCAATATTGGGAAGTTCGTCCATAACCACATGGATAAGCTGGCTTTTAACTCGCTCAATCGGTCTTACAACAATTCGATCACGCAATGGTCTTAGCATTTTTCCTAACCTTTTTGGGTGCTGGAGTGGCTGCCAACTCCTCACAAATTGGCTGCGGTGGCACCACGACTTGATGCTCGCCGCACCACATACCAGCCTGTTTGGTTACTGACTCAGGATAGCGCCGGCAATGGCCAAACTGCGTACCCTGAAAGAATCTGCAGTTTCCGCAGTTCACTTCTGGTAGATTTCGCCAGAATTGTTAGTACCCATCTTGGTATCGCGGCCCTTCATGGTCATTTTCTCGCCCATAGGCTTGTTTTTTCCTTCTTGCATAACGGCGTTTTTGGTCTTTTCTTTACGGCCAGCTTTGTCGTTGCAATGCATTGGGACATTAAATGTATTAGGCATTTTGGTTTCCTTTTAAGAAAGTTGTTGCAGTTTGTATAAAGTCGAATCGATTAAATCAAGAATCTCATCGATAGTATTCTGTAATTCAGAGTCTTTTGGCAAGTGTTTTCTGTTTTCATCAACATACTTTTGTAACGCTTTAAAGTAGCGTATTGGGTCTTTTTCAATCTCGAATTCTTCTTCAAATTCCTCAAGCGGCCCATACCGTCCGATATACGATTCTACCAACCGGTCTACCAAGTCTGGAATGGCCTCATAGTATTTGCCTAAAGCCTTGTGATTGGCATAACTTCTGGTCTGCCAATGCTGCAGATGCGCACAAGTCGCAGAGTTTAGTAACGCCAGAGCGAATGCTTCGATGTCTTTCATAGTTCCTTCAAACAATACATATTGATGACCTTCGGCCCTGTCATTTTATCTGCCTTTGCGCCTTTTGTCGCAACAATTTTATCTTGCTGGTGCAACAATTTCCATAAAACTGCTTTGATGGAATGTGGTTTAGCAGACAACTCTGTAACAATTTGAGATTGTGTCAGATTTGGCTTTTGCTCAAGCAACAGCAAAACATCACGGGCCAGTTTTGGACGGCGTTTTAGTTTTTTCATAATAAACAGTTCCCTATAAAACCTTTACTTTTACCATACCGCCTTTTTGCTGGCTAAATTTGTAGGTGCAATTAATTCGTTTGTCGTTAATGTTCCAGGCATCAGCAAGACCATCCTGGCCAGCTTTAAACGCTGCAATCATATTGTCTTGATCCCTGGGCCGGTTATCTGGCGCGTAAAACTCAACTTCTAAAAAGATGGGGCCTTCTTCTGGAATCGGCAGCGGGTGCTGCAGCGCCAGGATGCGGACCGCAAACCGGTATTTTTTCTTGGCAGCTGCCTGCGGAGCCCAATGCCCACGGTAATTAGGGCTCAGTTCTTTTGGCGGCCAAGGCAAACTAAGTCTATCGGAGGAGTTTTTCGATTGTGTCATTAAGAACGCTCAGTTCAGTTTTTTTTAAAACATTCCAGATAGACTTGCGGCCATGAATACCGTTGTGGCTGCCCTGGTGGCAATCCTTGCAAAGCGGAATACAGATGTATTGCAGGCCTTGTTCAATATGATGGGCATCACTAGGCCCAGCCTCATTACAAACGCCACAGGGCATGGTTTTAACGGTTGCCAGGTAGCGTCTTTGGGCCGCGGTCAGCTTGTTATTCAATTAAGCAGCCTTTACCGATGCGCGCAATACCGCAGCTTTGAATAAGTAAGGTTGATCAAACTGGCTTTCCAGAATGCCCAACTCTTTGCCCTTGGCCACAATGCCGGGCCATGATTCGTGCCATTCTTTGCCGTCAACCACGCCAGGCAGGCTGACTTTTAATTCATCAGACCAGCGCTCACCACGCAACCAGGTTCCTGGATAGCATATGAACTGGCCGTCATTCTTGCGCCATTGGTCCGAGCGCATCTGCTGCCGGATAGCATCCAATAGTTCTGGCAGCGGTGGCCGGATTCCCTCAGTCTGTTTCCAGGCCTTACGGGCATCTCCCTTGGCCACACGGCGCGGGTAAACCTTCCAAAATTCTTCAAAGTCTGTCATTTTTAGTCCACCAAAGAATAAGGCCAACCAATATGGCCACGATCAAAATAAACCAAGTAAATTCAAAAAATATTTGAGATTGAATGGAATAAGGAATCATGCGTCTTTTCTTTCGCGGATGGCGCTTGCAACTTGTTCCAGTTCAATGCCGTTAAACCAGGCCATCTCGGCTACTTTGGCGCATTGTTCGCGCTCGTAATCTGCGGCTTTTTTTATTGAAGTAATTAAACGATCAGTAGCAATCTGCCTAAACTCGGCAAGCATACTGTTTGCAAACTGTTCTAGCTGCGCCTGAGACGCATACCAATTTTTTTTACTTTTTCTTAATCCAGATTTGATTGCAATTTCTTCGAGGTCATCGAGGGTCATTTGCGTTCTCCTTTTTGCAGAGAATAAATGATTAATAAATAGTTTGCAACCTAGGATTTGTTTGTTTATTTTTTTAAATAGATTACCCAAGGGGTGGAAACATCCACCTCAATCCCAGAGTTTCCTCCCAGATAACGCATGACGCAGCGATTCATTCATTAAGAGTCTTGTCCCACCACTTTCCTCTTAACTATTCCGGTCCCTCGCTGACAGGCCAGAACCCAAACACGGGGTGCAATGCTGGGTGTCTTTTATTCCGCGCAGCCGATTCAGGCCCATTGCTATCGTGCGGAGTACGGTCAGCTGGCCAATAAAAAAACCCCAAATCCTTGGGTGGTGCGGCCTGGCAGGGCATCCTTGGAATAAGTCCTCATTAAGGCAAATGACCAATTCCAAGCATTTATCGCACCACCGAAAAATTCGGGGTTCAATGCCTTAATGAGATTCCACCGGTTGCCACACCGCTGACACTCATATATTACCACGGATAGGCAAGTAGGCAAACGCCTATTTTTGGTAGGCAAACAACTATTTTTCTAGGTGTTTACCCTAGTTTTATAGGGGATTTCCCTAATTTTGATAAAAAAACACAAAAATCTGTTGATTTGGGTAAATAAACAGTTTACTATTCATTTACGGTCAACTTTCCAGACCGGACAAAAAGGAGAAACAAAATGTTTACAGCACTTAACCCAGTAGAATTTGCAGAAGTTATGTCGGTAGGCCGTCATATTCCTTCGGCATTTGAATCTAAGTCTGATTTAGAAAAAGCACTTTCACTAGATGCTGCTGGTGACCGTTATAAAGCACAAGGTAAATTAGAATCAGCTAAATTTGCATATGCCCGTGCTTTACATTATGCAATTCAAGCAGGTCTATAAATTAATCAACGGGGCCTCGGCCCCATTTATCGGAGAGAATAATATGCAAGCAATCGACATTCAAATCACTCAAATTGACCGCCTAGGTTTGTTGTTAGCACAAATTGCTGACTTGACCAAAGAGGCAGACGCAATCAAGGACCAACTCAAAGAGGCAGCAACTGCCGGCGGTCCATCCTCATACGAGGGCAATCTATATCGCGCCACCGTTGTGGCCAGCAACCGCCAGGTTGTTGATTACAAGGCCCTGATCGCTGACATCGGCGTTACCGATGAGCAGCTGCAGATGTTTACCAAAACCACCGCAGTATTTGCAGTAAAAACCGTTAGTCGTTAGTTAACCGGGGCCTCGCGCCCCATTTTTTAGGAGAATAGAGATGGATGATTTGCAAGACTTGCATCACCAGCAGCAGCTGGAACACCAGGAGCAATTAGCGCAGCCGGCTTATTGCGACTACATTGCCCACCTAACCAAAAACGCCATGAATGCGCGGGACCCGCTTGGAATCATTATGGGTGCTGGCCGTATTCATTGGGACCTCAGTCCAGAGGGCCAGTTTCTTAGCACCAAAAAACATATGTTTGTTGTTGATTGCAATAACCGTCATTACAAAATTACTGTGGAGGAATTATGAAAGACACCAAAATTAACCTTGTTGCACATCATTTAATCAGCAAGAAAAAAATAACCAGCTGGGAGGCAATTGGCCGGTATCACGCAACACGCCTAGCAGACATTATTTATGACTTAAAGGCCGAGGGTTGGGACATCTTGACCGAAATGGTCAAGGACGAAAACGGGGTTCGTTACGCTGTATACCGTTTGCTTTCAACACCTAAAAATCATCGGGTGGCAGCATGAAAAAGACTAACTTTGAGGCCAATAAATGGCAGCGCAATCTGTTTGTTAAAAAAGAATCGCCTTGGATGGAGGCCTTGGCTGCAGTTGGTTTAGTAGTGTTTTGTTTACTTTTGGCATTTATTTAATCGGAGAGATGATGAAAAATATAGCAACTGCATTAGTTAAAGCGCAAAAGGCCTTTGGGCCTGCGCTTAAATCGTCCACCAATCCACACTTCAAATCGAGGTATGCTGATCTGGCTGCCTGCGTTGAGGCCGTGATTGATGCCCTTAACGAGAATGGGATTGCTTTGCTGCAGCATTCGCATGAATGCGCAGACGGCATCATCATTGAGACCATTTTCTTGCATGAGTCCGGCGAGATGATCTCAGGCGGCAAACTCCATGTGCCAGCCACCAAGCAGGATGCCCAGGGTTACGGGTCAGCAATGACCTACGCCCGCCGGTATTCGCTGCAGGCAGCTTGTGGGATTGCTCCAGAGGACGATGACGGCAACCAGGCATCGCGCCCAGCCAAACCTAAATCAACGCGCACCAAGGCAGAAGTTGAGGCGCAAATATCTGCAACAGCAACAACCGAGCAGCTGACAGCAACTTGGAAAACATTACTGCCAGATGAGCGCGAACTGGTGCGCGAGTTTGCAACCAAACACAGCGAGAAACTAAAAGGGGACGAAAATGCGGGAGCCTAATCCATTTCAACAAGACGGGACCTGGTGGAATGACCGCCTAGGCAAACTAACTGGCTCCAGAATGGCAGCTGCCATGAACTTTTTAAAGTCTGGCAAAGAGTCAAGTGAGCGCGAGAACCTACGGTATGAGGTGGTGGCCGAGCGCATTACTAACACTTTTGCCGACAAATATATGACCGCGGATATGCAATGGGGTGTTGATCAGGAGGCCGCAGCCAAAGAGGCCTTTGAGACCCTTACGGGGTTGATGGTTAAGGATGTTGGCTTTATTGACCATCCTAGTATTCCAAACTGCGGGGTGAGCCCAGACGGCTTTGTTTCTGACGGCTGCTTGATTGAGGTCAAATGTCCCAAGACCAAAACCCATATGAAGTATGTAGCTAATCAAGTTATCCCTGTGGAATACAAGCCGCAGATGCTTTTGCAATCGGCCTGCACGGGCAAAGATGTCTGGTTTGTGTCTTATGACCCACGAATGGGCGAGGGGCGCGATTTGTTTATTAAGAAATACATCCCAACCCCAGAAGAAATCGCAGAGGTTGAGGCAGCTGCTGAGAAGTTTTTAGCAGAATGCGATGCCCTTTTTGACTTTTTTAACGATAAATCAAATTACTTTGATAAAGGAGAATTTTAATGTTAATGATTGGATTAGCCCGCTTGGGCAATGACCCAGAGGTTCGGTATACACAAGACGGCAAGGCCATTATGGATTTGTCCCTAGCGTTTTCTTATGGCCGCAAGGTTGACGGCAAGCAGCCAACCCAATGGGTAGATGGGACCATGTGGGGTGACCGCTGCGAGAAACTAAAACCGCACCTAACCAAAGGCCAACTGTTGTTTGTCAGCATGACCGAGCCCCATGTAGAAACCTATAAGCGCAAGGACGGCACCGAGGGGGTCAGTTTAAGGGCCAGGGTGGGCGAATTAGAGTTTGCCGGGCCTAAGCCTAACTCGCAGCCAGAATCGCCTCAAAGCGCCGAAAAATACCCTTCCCGGTCATATGTGCCTATTGACGATGACAACCCATTTTAGGAGAGGAAACATGAAAATGATCATAGCCGGAGTTTGTTTGTTTATTCTTAGTGGTTGCGGAATCCTGCCAGACAAGCAGGCCATGCCAGAGCAGCAGCTGGTGGTGGACGATAAAGTCCACGCCATGAGCCGTCTTGAGGTGGTTACGGCCATTCAGGATTGCCAGGTAGCCAAGACCAGGGCGGTGGTGATTTACGCAAAACGCAAAGTAGGTGGCATGACCCGTGACATTGTGGTGGATGTTTCATGCGCCCCGCTTTATTGATTGTTGGGGCCGTTTTGCTTGTTTTAGGGCATCTGGAGGCCGTTCATAACGCCTATCTTGAGGGGTTTTCAGACGCCGTAATCATGCAAGAAAAAAACCCCACGGTTGAGGTGGGGCCAAAAGGTGCCAAGGAAACACCAGAAGTCACTATTTAGTCTATCACGCGTATGGCCGAGTACCGCTGCGATCAATAATTAATGCCTGCTGCCGGGGCTTGTCTTCCGGATTGTTGGGGATTGAGATGTGGGTCCAGCGGTCAAACTCGCGGATTACTTGGTCATAACCAATATCGGCAGCAATTACGGCCTTAACTACATCATCTGGGGTCATGCCTGGAACACGAATATCTGCAGCGCAGCCAATCCGGTGTTGGCTAGAGTCTTTAGACCCTACGGCATCATTGACCAGTTTAGACCGAAATGCGCTATTAATCATGACGGGTTTACCGCCAACAACCGTTTTAACTTGCTCTAAAAACTCTGCCAACCGTTTTAAATTTGATAATTCGTTGAGATTTGGTGAGTTGTCCCAGCCGTTCCGAGCGGCAGTTTCAGAGGCCGTTAATTCCTCAAGGGTAAAGTGTTCACTTAGGTTCATCTTTTTTAGCCTTCATTTCCATAATCTTTTCAAGGGTTCGGCCACCAAAATACGCCGACATAATTAACATACCCCATTCGCCTAATAAATTGACATACGATTCTTTGGCATCGTAACCAAACGCCGACATCATGGCAAACAAGAAATAACCCGCAAAAATAGCAACCAAGGACATTGGTCTGATATTTTTAGATAGCCAAGAATCAGAGCCTAAATCTGCTTTCCACCGGTCAGATATATTGTTTTGCTCGTTCATGTCGGCTTGTAATTCGGCCAGCTTGCCTTCCTGCTGCATCTTTAATAATTCTTGCTGGGCTTTGGCTTTAGCCTCTGGGTCTGGAATAAATTTATCTAGGACCTTCATCCCAACATCAAATAAAGCGGTTAACGGAAACATTATTTTTTACTCCCCCATACCATGTAATACGCAATCCAGGCTGCTACTAAAAAACACCAAAACTGAACCCACTTAACTTTAGATAATTCCGCGTCAAAGTATTTCTTATCCTCGCGCTCTAGCCGTTCAATTTCAGTTTTAATGTCTAATAACTTTTGCCATTCTTTAGTTCCATACTTCTTTATAAAATCTATTCTTAACTTGTATTCCTCATCCGAAATCTTTTTCCGGTGCTTATATTCTTCCAGGGCCTTGTAAATTGCCCGTTCTTTTTTTAACTCTGCCTCGCGCCGCTCTCTAATCCTTGCCTGCGCTTGCTGCTTTGCTACATCAACTGCCTCTTTTTGAACATCCTCGATGTTCTTGCCAATCTCTCTACCAGCCTCTCGGCCCGTCTTTAAACCTTCGCTAATGCCCTTGGCACCAGCGGATAGCCCCAATTCGTCTGCCATATCTCATCATTTATCTTTTAATTTCCGCAATATGTCTGAGATTGGCATTCCTTTTATTTCTTTCCACCCAATATAAATGCAGGCATACATAATGAATAAGAAAAAACTAAAAAATACCGCAAAGGTTATTACCGCAAAAAAGGCGATAAATAAAGCAAACATATTTAGAATGGTCATTAACATTTAATTGGCCATTAGTATGACAACCGAAACAAACAAAAGTATTAGGATATAGATTCTTTTTGCCCAATACTGTTTATTAAGTATCCGCGGGTCTTGAATCAAATAACTTTGCAATTCCAGCATATCCTGCTCGCTTTCAATGTATTTTGGCCTTAACGGATTAAGATCATACTTAGAGCCAATCTTAATTTTGCCGTTGTTATATGGCACATCCATTACTTATCTGCCTTATCGTTTAACCGATCAAAAAACGATGACATAATGCTTTCTAGCTTATCAAACCGCGCGGCCATTTCAACTCTTACTTCTTTTAGATCATCACGGCGCACATAAATTTCTGGTAAGTCTTTTTCAATCTGGTGGATGTCTCGGCGCAACTCTTTAACCGAATCCCAGATTTCTCTAGCAAACCAGCCAATTGCTGCAACAAGGCACCCTAATCCAAAATTAATAATTGTTTGCCATTCCATATTAGGTCTTCATAATGTAGCAAAGCGCATAGTAAGGGGGCAGATTAGCATTAGTTCCGCTAACGCCTGCGTTTGCATTGGTTACAGAAATGCCAGTAACTTTTGATTGAGTATTAATTGTTGATGCGCTTGTATTTGATGTAAAGCCACTATTTAACTGGAATCCATCAAGCGAACCTGATCCTAAATTTTGTGCGTAAGTTTGGAAATGGACATGGCCTGGATCGGTTACAGATGCTGTGTGTGTATGGGTTACAACTACAGCATCGGCAGAGCCACCAGTTGCGTTTACGGCGTAAGATGAGCCAGCGCCTACAACAAATCGGTCTCGCAAATCTGGTGTGCCGTTTGTGCCGTTACACAAAACATAGCCAGCAGGAATAGAGCCAATCGATCCTGACCACAATAATATTCCGCCCGCAGGAATTGGGGTGGCAGCTGGGGGGGTTGCGCTAACAATTCCATATAAATTGTCGTAAGTTTGTATAGTTACATCGGATGAGTCTTTTAAAACAAACTTGTAAAAAAACCCTTCGGTTAACCAAATTGTCGATGGTGGCCGTCCGTCTGTTCCTAAAATAATAGGATTGGTATTAGCAATTAGACCGCTAGAGTCAGTATAAGTAGCAAGCGGGGTTGTTGATCCAGCTTGATAAGTGTAGATTTTGCCGGCGTTTAAAGGCAGGCCATCGTTATTAAAAAACTGAAAACCGTTGCCGATTGGTGAGAGATTGACTGCCATAATTATTGTCCTTTACCAACATCTTTAAGAGGAATCATCTTTTTTTGGGCGCGTTTTAATGCCGATTTTTCTGCCATCGCTACACCTTTTTTAGCGCCATACATACCGCCTACAGTTGCGCCAACTCCAGCGCCAGGCACACCACCAAGCGCCCCACCTACAGCACCGCCAACAGATGTGCCGACAGTACCAAGTAATGGGGCCGCGCCCAAACGAATTAAATTATGGGCTTGTATTGCTGCGCCAGGATAAGATGCATCGTATTTAACAAGATGGCCGGCATCGTGCAAGTCTTTAACCATCTGGGCAATTTCCTTGTCTTCCATCAAAACGCCTAGTTTACGGTTGTTATCGTTTAGGTATTTTGTAATCGCAGCTGCGTTCCATTGGCCTTTATTTTTAGAGCCTTCTTGCAATATACGGTTTGCAAATTGTGCCTTAATTTCTGCTATTGCAGCATCTGCTTGAGGCCGTAATTCGTCTGGCATTTCTTTAAGCAGCTTAATTAAATGTCGCTGCTGGTCTACATCCATCCGCTCAATAGTTGAGGCAATCTTTTCAAATGGCACGGCGCGATTCATGGGTGACTGTGGATCGTAATCCATAATCTTAGCCACGCCTTTTGGATCGTCTAATAAACGAGCAATCTTGGTGCGAATGTCTCTGGCTTTTTTGTAAACATCTTCGCCAGCAACTTTAGTTACATCATTATCAATCTTGTCTTTAAGACGGCCAATAATGCCAGAACGCTCATTATTCCAGTTGGAATTAATGTATCTACGCAATCCTTCGGCTTGTTCTACCGTCATCGGCTTTACTTTGCCGTTTGCGTCTAACAAATCATTTTCTTTTAAATGCGATTCAATACCACGGCGCAAAGACATAAAACTGTCGTTTACCGTAAAGTTAGAATTGGTATCTAAGAATTTTTGTATGTCGTTTGGTATTACGGCTGGCTTAGTGCCGGCTATTTGTTTGGACGAATTGTAGGCCTGATCCATTTGAGTTTGCAGCACATTTTTAAAGTCATCAAACGGGCGCGCAATCCGTGTGCCTCGGTCATATAAAGCGGTTTCATCAAGTCCTAAAGTTCCGCCGGTGCGTTCGATAATCCGTTGACCAAAGTTTTCTAATGTGGCTCGCTCGTTAGCTAATGTATCTCTATATAACTGGCCTACCGGCGCGTCTACTTTGCTGGTCTGGAACTCGTTGGCAGCAGCAAATCCATCGCCCAAAATGGATGATTCGCGGGCATTTTCTAGGCCAACACGGGACAAAATTTGTTTGCGCTGCTCTTGTTCTGCTAGATTTACTTTGCCTTTAGGCGCGTATTTAACCTCTGGGAATGGCTGCGTATTGGTTGGCGCAGGCATCGTTGGAGTTTGAATTTTTGGTGCAGGCGGTAATGTGCCAGTTGGCGCACCTTGTTTAGTTTGTAATTGAGCCTGAAACTCTGCATAAGTTACTTTTGGTTTGCCAACAGTTGGCTCAACTCTTGGGGCCTCTGGTAATTTTGGCTCGGCAGTTCCTAGAGCGGTTTCTACCTTTTCAGCAGTTTTTACCGCGCCGCGCTGAATTGATGGAGCCACTTTTACACCACCTCCGGCAGCCACAGTTCCCATCATGTTTTCAATGTCGGCAGCCGGCAATCCTGTCTTTTCAGCAATCCAGGCCGCGCCCTTTTGAAAATTCTCACCAACAAAGTTAAACAGACGGCGCGTTGCCTCGCTTTGGTATTCTGGGGTTTCAGTTACACCAAAAGTCTTACCCATTCCACCCTCAAACGGCGCTGCAGCTGCCGTGCTAATTTCTTTTGCCTCTGTTGGGGTTTTACCAATGGCACGGGCTCCGGCATAAGTTACTGGCTCAACAATCCCAGGGACAATATTCCCAATCGTCATGTCATAGAAACTAGCAGCGGTGCGGCCAAACTGAGTTAACGGGCCAGCTTCGCCCATTTCCTTAACTTTACCAACCTTTCGCGTTGGGGTTTCTGTGGTTTTTGTTTGTACGGGACTGCCCAAAATCATGTCTGCAACAGGGTCCGCAGATGTTTGGCGCATGGTTGGCTGCGTTGTAGGTTGCGCTGCGGATGCTTGTGTTGATGGTTCATTAAATGACTTAGCCATGATTGGCTGCGAGCCAGTAGACATCTCAAAGAATCGCTGACGAATTTCTAATGGGTAAGAATTGAATCTTTCAGGATTCGTAAGAATGGTTTCCAAAAGTCTTGGGTTTTGGCCCATTTCTGTAAACCGTTTAACCGCCATTTCCACCTGACTTGGCTGCAAATTTTCAAAACGAAATAAATCACCGCCTTGCTGGGGAGGTGGTTTTGTGCCACCTAAAATTAGTTGGCCAATGTCTTGCATTACAAGTCACCCGTATTGGTTAGTTTGATCAAGTTATTGTATTTTCGGTACAAGTCTTTGCGCTGATCTTCATTCATATCGCCAAGCAATTTGTCTGTTAATTCTTTACGCTTGTTTGCATCTTTTACATCGCGCGCAATATTCATAATTTCAAATATACGGGAATCAGCGTTTGATGACCACATCTGCTGGAATCGTTTAGCATTCGCATCACCAAATTTCTGGGTGTGGCGCTGCAATCCGGTTGCCATCATATCTAAATTCGTAATATCGGCATCAGCGCGCCGAGCAATACTTAACAGCACCTCTGGTGGGAATGTCACATCTCCACTAGCCATGCGTATTAATTGTTGTCCATTAACTGTGTCAAGAGAACCACCAATTGCTTTAATGTTAGAAATCTGCACATTAGCCAAATCTTTTGACAGTTGTGCATATTGCGGGTCACCAGTAATATCTGAATATAATCTTTTGATTTTTCCGCTTAATCCTGTTTCTGGAAATAAAGCATCTGCTTGAATTTCTTGCGCTCCCTTGACTACTTCTTGCAAATTGCGCCGTGCGGTGGTCAGTTCAGACTGACGCTGTACCAAACCATCTCGAAATTTGCTTCCAGCGGTGCGGTCTGCTTCTTCTTGCGGTAACGCAGCAAAAGGGACGCCGGCTTGACGCACGGGATAAGTTAAAGGCAGACGGCCAGTATCTGGCTGCACCATCTGAGCGGTGGGCGTTACGGTTGGCGCTGCTGCCGGTGCAGTTGTTGGGGCTGCTGGTTTTGGCTGGATTGGCGCTGTCATATCCGCTGGCGTAACGCCTGTGGGCGCGGGTGCGGCACCAGGTAACGGCAGAGTTGTAACAGTTGCTGGTCCACCGCGGAAAATACCGGTTTGGCCGCCCGATGTAACCAACTGAGGGGTTTGTAATGCCTGTTGGCCGGATGGTCCAATCTGGGTCTGGATTACATTATCAAAATACTGGGGTAGATTTTTTGGGTCATTAATTGCAATCTGAGTTGCAGTTGACGCAATTTTTTCTACAACCGCAGGAGGAATGCCTAGGTTTCTTGCTTTTGCTTTAATTTCTGTTAGCGCATCAATTGCTTTATTTGGATCACCAGAAACAACTCTTGGATCGTTTCTATAACCGCCAACAATATTCATGATGGCATCGCTTTGCTTTTGATCAAATGTAAATGCAGCAGACTTTTCTCCAGTTGCTGCGGTGCGGGTTTGAATTTGTGCCTGCTGAACTAATTCAGGAAATATTTCTTTTTCGCGTTGATATGCCTGCGCACCACGGGCCAAACTAACAATGTCTGGCAAACTCATTACTGCTGGTGGTTTTGCGCTTAAAGAAATGTCTGGTTTTATATTAATTGCCATGATGATTCCTTATGCATTAGTAGGCATAGCAAACTGTTGATATGGATTTGGTGCCATTGCAGTTGATGCTGGTGTTGTAACCGCTGGATTTGCGCCTGGGGCTCTCATAAGAGATGATAAGAGCGCCATATTTCCTACATTACCAAGGGCTCCAGCATATGCGTTAGCCGCGCCCACATTTCCAGCGCCTAGTGCAGCTGCTTGACCAGTAATTAAGCCAGTTTGCTGTGCTGCAAAATTTTGACCAGCATTTACACCAGTATTAACCGCACTCTGACCCATGCCAGCAATATTTGCCAAAGTGTTATAAATGTTTCCGCGTTCAGTCTGAAAACGATTAAACGCATTGCCATATTCTGTGGATGCTAGATTTTGACCGTAATCAGTAAGGGCGCGCATTGTATTGCCGCTGATTGCGCCGCCTCCAATATTTGCTAAACGCTCAGTCGCTTGTGTGCCAAGACGCATTCTAAATGCCATACTTGGGTCTAAGTATTCTTCAAACGGACTTCTTGGGCCACTAATTGGCACCATTTCTGCGCCACCTTCTGGCGCTGCAGTTCTGTAATTTTGGTTATAAAACTGATTAAATGCATCGGCATCTGCTGCTAAATTAAAGTCTTGGCCAAATTGGTCTTTACCAGTAACAGTTAATGATGGTGGCGCTAATTCGCCAGCAGCAATTCTTCTTTCGGCCTCTGCTTGTTGCTGTTGTTCAAAAGCTGCTCTAGCAGCTTGATAATTGGATGGCAGCGCTCCAGGAGTTGGTGGCGGTGTTACACCCGTTGTTGTCCCTTCGGTTGTGTGAGGAATGTATTGATAAGGCTGGTTAAATCTACCCAATAAAAAGGGTTTCATCCGCTCGATGTCTTTCAGGGCGGTGTAACCAGTTTCGCGGTATGGGGCCAAATCTTCTCTTGATCGCTCATACATGGCCCGCTCTTGGTCCATGGCGCGGTTTGCTGCATCTGCTTGAGTTCGCGCAGCCGATTTGGATGCATCGGCAGTCATTTTTGCGCCAATTAAGCCAGCGCCTGCTCCTATCGCTATCGCGGTTCCTGTTCCTACGGCCATTATTCGATCCCCTTCATAAATGTACGCTCCATCGGCTCAAAGCCTGCCCGACAGTAAACTTTTTCCATTTTTTCCGCTCTTTCGTCCTCTAGCGCAATCATAAAAATGGTTTTTGCTCCGCGTTCCTTTGACCACAATTGTAAATGCTTAAACATCTTATTACCAACTCCAGAGCCCCTGGCCGCAGGAGTTAGCCACCACCATAATTCTTGTGCAACTTTGTGGGATGGCGAAAAATACAAAGGGTAGACAATCCCCCCTGTAATGCCTACGATTTCGCCATTAAGTTCAGCCGCCAATATGCAAATATCTGGGTTATTCATGGCAGATACTACAAATCCTTTAAATCCCTCTGGCTCAAATTGGCAAACCCTTTGCATAGGTGACGCAGCATGAAAGTCGGCGCTAAGTTGCAGATATGCCGGCAAATCGGCCTCTGTGGCTTTTCTAACAATAATTGTTGGCTCAGTATTTGACATATTTATAAGTTGTAATACGGGATTCTTTTAGATTCGCCGTTTACGGTTACCTCAATAAATCCCTCTGGGTTAGCAGGCAAGGTAGCTGATCCAGCGGTAGCTGTAGATGCGCTAGAAAAATTTAAAAGGTTTAATAAAAATAACTGCCAGGCACGGGTTGGCCGGCCTGTTTGGTCTACTAAAGGACTTGTTGGCAGCCGTTGATTTTGCGGGGTAGACATTAGTTTTCTCCAGCCTCTGCTTTAAGATTTGCTGAAACAATAACCGCCTTAACTGGGTCAGAAATTGATACCTCAAACACTTTATCTCTGGACCATCCTAACCGCCTCCATATGGCGCGATTCTGGTATTTTCCTTGTTTTCCGATGCTTGTCCAATATTCATTAGACCAGGTTGATCCGCCGTCATTAGACCAGCGCAACATAGCCTGGGGGTCTTGCCCTTGGCCGGTAGATAAACCAACGCCAGGCTGGAATTGAATCTGCAACTCATGGAAATACTGGCGTTGTAAATCCGATGTGATGTGGGGAGCCCTACGAATCCTGCGGATTGGCTGGCCGTCATCAGTGTAAAAATTACGGCCTAACTGATAAATCTTGCCGTTTTCGTAATCACCAACCAATACTTGTTGATTAAAGAATGCGCAGCAGTTGCCACGATGACGCTCAAATTCATTCTCATTATTACGATAAAGCCACTTATGCCAGAGGCCTGTGGTGTTGTCATATGCCCATGTCAGGCCATTATTGCCAATACTTGGAAAAGTAACAACATATACCTCATGGCCCTCTAATTGATAGGTCCAGGCCAAGGCATCCGAAACATTCTGATTAACTAAAGTTGTTTCAACCGCATGGGTGGATATTCTTTCTGGAAAATACCCATTCATGCGCACCACCATAGCCTCGCCGCGATTGTTTTTTGACACATATGCAAACGAGTTGCCCATTCTGGACATGGAATATTGCGCCGCAATACCTTGCTGGGTGGATGTGCCTGGAATGCGAGTAAACGGAAATGGCACGGCACCCGAATTAATCCAGACTTCGGAGGACATCTCGCCGAGTAAATAAACTTCGCGGCGGTCCACAATAATTGACACAAGGTCATCTGGTGAGCCATCTTTACTAGCAAAAGATAACGGGTCTGTAATTGGGCTTAATAGGTCAGATGATGCCCACAGCTGCGAGTTTGGTTTGTTATAGACAAAATAATTGTCGGTAATATCAACCGTGCCGCCACCCTCAAACGGGCCGTCATTAGCTGGCAATATGGTCCAGTTCAGGGCATAAATGGTAGTGCTGCTAACCGTCTGCGATGCGCTGACCGTGTAAGTTCCAGCGCCCCCTGATCCCGTGCCAAAAGCCGTAATGATGGTGCCATCGGTTACGCCAGAGCCCTCTATGGTTTGGCCAATTTTTAAAGTTCCGCTAGTAACCGCAGAAACGGTCAAAGTTGTTCCAGATATAGAGCCAGTAACAATCGCTGGCGATGCAACCGAGTTTATAGAGGTTGACGCTGTGGTTTGTGAGTTGCTGACTGTATAAGTTCCAACCCCGCCAGAGCCAGTTCCTAGCGCAGTAATGACCGTGTTTTGTGAAATATTATTTCCAAATATTGCCTGGCCAACTGCAATGGTTCCACTTAAAACCGATGTAACAGTTAAGGTTGTGCTGGAAATTGATCCGGTAAAAATAGCATTCGATGGATTGGAGATAAACCAAGTGTAACGATAGGAATCGTCCACGATATACACATTGACCCCGTTATCCACAATTCCAACTAATCCGGTTGATGTGTTCATTTGGCCGATCATTTTGGGTGTGTAATCGGATTCCATAACATACACAAAATCACCGCAAACGGTTACGACTTGGGTGCCACCGGATAAGGTCCGAATGCCTCGCACTTCTTCCTGATTTGGCAAAATAGCAACAGTTTCTAACCCTGGAGTTGGGTAAAGCGCCATAACGCCCCTATCGCCTTGGGGCTTAGTAGGGTCTATTTCAGGATAAAAATTGATGCATTCCTGGGCATCTTGATAGATGGACGGCGCTTCGTAAGCTGCGCCAACAAATCCAAAATCTGGCATTAAAAGCCTCCAGTAAGAATCCAGCCAGCATCTGCTCGTTTACCGACAATCAAGGAATCCTCAAAACGGGCCACTTGCATCGGTTTCATATTGGTTCGTTTAATGGTTGCTTTTGCATGGTTTGCAAAGCCATTAATCATCTGTATTTGAGTTTGGCTGGCTTTTCCATACATCGGCATCAAACGCTCGGCTAAACACCATCTAAGGGCCATTATGTAGCCCTGAGGGATGATTATCTCGTCATTGATTGAGGTAAAGCGCTGAAACAGGGTATCGGCAAATATATGCATCTCACCCTGGGATGGATTTGGCCAGACGGTAACTGTTCCTAGGGTCTCGCCAGGCTGGTAATACAGGGCGCGGGGCCATGGACCATTAAGGGTTTTAAGGCCAATTAATTCGTAATTTTCTAAGTTAAGAATGGCCACCGGATAGTCTAGGCCACCGTTCAAAATAGGTTGGCCATTAGAGTTAGTGTTTACCCTAACAAACGCAGAATTTATTGATAACGGTCTTTCGTAATAGGCGTTAATTGTTGTGCTGGCAACTGTTTGCGAGATGTTGACCGTATAGGTTCCATCCGAGTTTACATTCCCGCCCGCGCCAGAATTAAACGCAGTTATTTTGGTTCCATTGGCTACACCAGAGCCAGTAAGGGTCATGCCTAACGCAATAGCGCCATCGGAAACATCTGTAACGGTTAAAGTTGTGCCAGAAATCGAGCCGGTAATTGTGCCGTTGATCTGGCCACCGGGGCCAATCGTATATTGGGTTTGACCTGGAGTTAAGGTAAAAATAATCTCAGTCTTATAAAAGACCATCATCTGCTCGTTTGACCATTGGTCAATCATGTCATTGAGCATATCGAATGCGTCTTGCGCATCTGCAGGCGCGGGAGTTTCACCAGCCTCAAGAGCCCCAATATCTTTGAGGGCGCGAGAGATGATGTCGATTGGTTGTGTCATATCGTCACCTTAAATGTGTCCACGGCCCAGGGCGGTTTAGTTTTTATTTCTGAACTAAGCGCATCCAGTTGCTCTTGTAATCTGTATTTTATGAGATGTTTGTCATTTTGGGTAGCATCTAAATCAAGCCAATGCGCAACCTGGTGTTCTGTTGTGTTGGAATCTACCAAGTGCTGATTACGCATTTTCCAGTTACCCTCTGTCTCTACAGAATGAGTCCCGTCTGCTGCCTTGCACCAATATTTAACTGATTTCAAAACTTCATCAATAATGACAGTTTCTAAAATCTTCCATTCATAATTAATCATAATTATTTGTTAATTTATGGGATGCAGGCCGGGTCAATAATGTCACCATCGCTATTTCTGGTTCCATGTATGCAACAGGCAACAGTTCCGTCCTCTAAGGCAATTAATTCATGATGTTTATCTTTATTAATAAAAATCATGTGCGGGGCAACAAAAGTTGTTTCTTTACCATCGCAAACAATTTTTAAGCTGCCTTTTGACAACAATGTCACATGGTCAAATTCATGAGTATGACCATTTTCTACATCTCCAGCTTTTTCAAAAGTCATCATGCGAATAAAAACATTTGCCACATGACCAATATCAATTTTTGGATATGCCATTTTTTATAACTCCGTTGTCTGAATTGTGTCCCAGGTCCATGTTTCTTTATTTAATACAGAACTTGGGTGGGGTTGAGGCGGATAAAAAACATCATTTTCATAATCATAAATGTAACCAATTCCAGCAAAGTTTCCACGCAATGGTGTTCCGCCTTGTGTATGTTGATTTCCATAGGTGTTATAGGATGTTTGTATCCATTGACCAGGACTTGTGTCTACAAAAGTATTAAAAAATTCTTGTTCTGCAACAATAACTTTAACCACTTTTCCATCAACAACTTTAGCAAAATGACTCATGCTGTGTAACTCCCTGAAGAATTAAATTGCATAACGGTATTAGAGCCGTTTGTAGTAACAGTTGGCGAACCAGTTGTGGTTCCTGTGTATTTGGCAGTTGGAACAGAAATAATGACAACTCCTGAACCACCAGCTCCGCCATTTCCAGAATAAGTTCCACCGCCACCACCACCACCGCCTGTGTTTGCTGTTCCAGCAGTTGCAGTTCCTCCTGAAGCTGCTCTACCAGCACCGCCGCCGCCAGCGCCACCGCTTCCGGCAGTTCCGCCAGCGCGATATTCTCCAAATCCACCGCCACCGCCGGCCCTAGTTACGGATGATCCAGTTATTGATGATGCAGTTCCTGCGCCACCATTACCGCCATTTGCACCTGATCTATCAGCGCCTACAGCACTTGCACCACCACCACCACCTCTACCACTTGGATATCCGCCTGAACCACTACCGCCATTATTTCCTTGTCCGGTTGTTCCTGATCCAACAGTTGTTGAATCGCCACTTGCTCCACCTGAACCGCCTGATTTTCCTGCTGGTGATGCACTACCACCGCCACCACCGCCACCAAGAGCAGTTAATGAAAGAGCAACCGAATCAGATCCATTAGTCCCTGCTGCTGTGCTTGAGCCTCCTGCTCCACCGCCACCAACAGTAACGGAATAAGTAAATCCTGGCACAATTTGAGTAGTTCCTGATAGATAACCACCAGCACCACCGCCACCGCCTGTATTTGCACCGCCACCACCGCCACCAGCAACAATTACATAATCTGCAGAATAGGGAACATTTGTGTTGGTGATTGTTATTGATCCAGCACCATTTGTAATGCTAATTCCGGTGCCGGCAGTTAATGTTGCTTTTGTAAGGGTATTTCCTGTGGTGTTTCCAATTAATAACTGACCATTTGTATAACTTGTTTGGCCTGTTCCTCCATTGCCCACCGCTACAGTACCGCTAGATATGTTGCTTGCATTTAAAGAGGTTAGACTTGCGCCTGATCCGCTAAAAGCAGTAGCAGTTAAAGTTCCAGTAGATGGATTAAATTGCAGCTTGGTTGACGAGACATCTAGTGTGGTTTCGTTACCAGTTGTGAGGTTTGAAAAAGTAATGTAACGGGTTGCATTCGTTGTAGTGTCATCGGTAATCGTGACGCCAGATGTGTCGCTTGACCAGGATGGGACACCGCTGGCAAGTTTTAAGACCTGGCCATCTGTTCCCGCAGGCAAGAATGTTGTCGTTCCTGCGCTTGATTGGTAAGGCAAAGAGCCAGTTGCGCCGCCAGAAAGGTTGGTTGCTGATCCAGCAGTCAATGACGATTGCGCTCTATTTTCCCAGCGAGAATCGCCGTTATCCCAAACGATTACATCACCGTCAGATGGAGATATAGCAAACACATTAGATAAATCATTTAGCCTTGGCTCAAAAGTTGGCCTTACAAATAAGATTCCATTGCTTGCATTTGCATGGACAACTGCAGCTACTTGAACCTTGGCGTTTGGCGCAGTTGGCACATTTTTTGTCAATCCGCCAGTAACAGCAGGGTTGTAATACAGAATATCGCCGTTTACCCAAGTCTCACTAGCAGTTGATCCGCTGGTATTAATGCCTTTAACCTCGCCGAACTCTTGAACATAAATCCAATCGTTAGTAATTCCACTTTCTTTAGCAACACCTAAAATATAGTTACCGGTGGCAGCAGTTAATCCCGTTGCTGGCGCTGCTGTCAGGCCACCAGACGAGCCCAAAGTGCCAGTAAACATTAATACTTGGCCTTTGGTAATTGCAGACGATGCTTTAATTCTGTAATAGTTTTCTTCGCCAACTTTAATTGGTACATCGTTGTTGCCAATTAATTGCAAGGTTTTGGTGTTATCGTCACTATTCCAAGACAATGATCCAGCGCCACCGACAACACTTGCCGGGGTAATGTCAAAGTTAATCTCATTAACATTTTGCAAGGCATTTGCGTCAGATAGAGTAATGCCAGAGTTTTGAATAACTTTGCCAGTAGTGCTATCAAATCGAGCAATTGCGTTATCGGTAGATGATGCTGGCCCCACAACATCTCCAGTTGCTGAGGGCGCGGCCCAGGTTGGGACACCGCCAGAAACTGTCAATATTTGGCCGGTTGAGCCGATTCCTACAAAAGTTGTTGTTCCTGCGCTGCTCTGATATGGCAAGCTGCCTGTTGCGCCGCCAGCTAAATTGGTTGCAGTTGCTGCATTTGTTGCATTAGTTGCAGTTGCCGCGTTGCCAGAAATTGAGCCAGTAATTGTGTTGGAAACCGTTAAATTGGTTAATGTGCCAACCCCAGTAATTCCTGAATAATCACCGCTAATCCTTGCAGAATCAATGGTTCCGCTTGTGATTTGGCTGCCAGCAATAGCAATATTCGTATTGCTTGCGCTAGTAATCTGGCCTTGTTGGTTAACTGCAATAACCGGAACTGCGGATGCCGAGCCATATGTTGCAGCTGTCACGCCAGTATTTGTGATGTTGAATGTATTGCCGCCGGATAGATTTAATCCGGTTCCAGCAAAATAAACGCCACCAACCGAAAAATTATTCCAAGTAACTGCTGTAACCCCAAGGGTTCCGCCAGGTTGAACTGGGCAATACCAAGCAGAGCCTGCTTGACCGCCACTTTCCACAAACACCAAAGCCGAAACCAACTCGTCCCATGCGTTTGCATCTGGTGATCGAGTCCAAGGCGTTCCAACAATGTAAATACCATTTTCAGATTGGGTACTTTGGTCTTTTACCAAAACTCGGTCACCAGCAACAACTGAAACAGTATCAATTGTTTGCGCACCAGACAGGGTAATGTTGGCCGTTGTGGCAGCATTTACTGGCTGTTTCCAAGAAATGCCAAGGGCCAAAGAGTCAACATACAGTTTAGTTGTTAAATCGTTGTTTCCTACTGGTTGATTAGTTGAGCTTGCAGTAGTAAACGCGCCCGCAGCCGGAGTTGTTACCCCGATGGTCGTGCTGTTAATCGTGCTGTTGGTGATGTTTACACCGTCTAAATTGGGGTTTACAGGGGCATAAAACGGGGTTCCTGCAGGGCCAATTAAGTTGATGCACTCATACGGCGGCAAGGGCTCAAAAGTCCCTTGGACCGGCACTATATTGGTTGTTATAGTCTTTGCGGTGTCGTTGGACATGGTAAATCCCTTATTCGGTGGCTACTAATGTCAAATATAGCGAATTAGTTCCAGAAGAAATACCCTTAATGTAAAAGTTGGGCGCGGGGCAGTCAATCAAAATTGGCAAAAACATACTTGGAGCCAAGATAAACGAGCCGCTGCTGCCAGATGCTGCAATTGCTGGAGTTGCCATATTGGAATCAGTTGTTCCAAAGGTAATCGCTGCGGTTCCAGTTCCTGTATTTAGGATGGCCACGCGAAATGCGCGAGTTGGCGTATCGGGAATAAGTTGCAGCGCAGCTGACGCAGAAGTTGTAAGGTCTAAACGATATGTTGGGGAAAGAATTTTTAGAGAATCCATGATTAATCCTTATGGTTGGGTTTGTTCAATTATCCTACTTTTAAGCCAATTTCCAATGTGTCCTTCAAAGATTTTATTGCCAATGTGGCCCATATTAATTTCTGGGTCTAGCCAGACTTGGCCGCCAATATCGCGCCACCGTTTACAAAACGAAAAGTCCTCGCCGTATTTCCATTTCTTTTCTGGATCAATATACGACTCATATAAAGGATAAAACTGGTTATTAACTGCTGCGTCATGGTAAAAGGTTTCTGGATATGCCTCAATCATTTTTGCAACACAGTTTTTGGTGATTTTTAAAAATCCAGTAGGCACACGGTCCACTTCTAACAGGCCCGTGCTTGGGTCTGCTTGTAAATATTTGCGGTCTTCAATCCATCCGATGTTAAATTTAAGCGGATCAACCCTTGCTGGATAAGCGCCTGCCACCATGTCTACAGGATGGTCAATAAGCCGGCACAATGCCCCGGCCTCCCAGGCTACATCTGAGTCAATAAACACTAGTTCATCGCACTCAGAATGGTAAAAATTGGTAGTAATAACACCACGACAGTCTGCTATCAGGGCGTTTCCTACATCGTCAACAAATGTAAATCTATCCCCTCTTTTGATGAGAGTAATACAGTCAGTCATTAAGGACCGCATCGTCCCCATATGAACCACCCCAGTATATGCGGGCATAGCTAACATTATGTGTTTCATGTAGTCCTTTAAATGAAAAAAGCCACCCCTTTTGGGGGCAGCTTTTCTGTTACTTCAAAACATCTTAGGCTGTGATGCCAATGTTTTGCAATGCAGTAATAATGCTATTGATTCGTGCGCACATATCGGTTGTTGATGCCGTTGTGGACACTAATGGGGTAATAGCACCGGCTTGAACCACGGGGGTCTCGCCATAAAAACCCACTTCTCCGCCTGCGATGCCGATTAAAACACCATCGGCTGCACTACCGTTTAATAGGTAGTTAGAGGTTTGGGTACTTGCTGGTCCTGGATTTGACATGATAAGGTTCCTTTCCTAATTAAGCTGCCACGCGGCAGGCGAGTTCAGGGTAAAGCGGAGCCCAGCCGTATAGAACATCTAAACGGGTTGGGATGGAGTCGTTGTTAATGGTGTATTGACGCACCACACGAATCGACAAACCATTGTCCTTATCGCTTGCACGGCCTGCGAAATGAACGCCGTCAGGCAATTCTAAGTCGGCAGTAGCCAGGGTAAATGCATTGCGATGGAATACCAAGTTCTGTGGGCTGACAACACCAGTCTTATTGAATGGGGTTACAACTGCAGATGCAGAAGTAGTCAACACGCTGACATTCTGGAACTGGCCAGCAGTAATAATCGCTGGGGAAACAGTTACAGATGCCGATCCACCAGAAGTGATGGTCACAGGAGCGGTAATTACAAAGTTACGCAATACATTACCGCCGTATGGCTGGCGGTTTTGTGGGTTAACAGCAAACACACCAGCAATCTGAATCGTATCGCCTTGGTTTAGCACGGCGTTAGCGGTTGCAGCAGAGATGGTAATGGTTGAGGTCTGAGCCCAGCCAGTTGTCAACGAGCCAGTAAATGTGCTGGTGTTGGTTGACATGGTAGCGGTTGAATACGAACCATAGGTATGGGACACAATGTTTTGGTCCATATACCAGTTCATACCAATAGTGTCGCGCCCCATCATGCCCTTTTCATATTGGCCAGAGATGGTGCCTTGTGGGTTAAATAAACCTTTTAGGCTGCCAACAATACTAGCGCCGGTGAATGGGTCAACTACGCAAGAACGCTTACCGTCACGGGGAGCGCCTTCACCATCCAAGTAAGCCTGGGCGGTCAAGAATGTTGCGATGTCAGATGGAACTACACCAGCCGTACCAACGGTATTAGCTGTGTTGTCTACTGCCATTGTGGTGCCATCAAAGTCGATTTTGTTGGCGATAGCAGCGATTGCGGGCTTCAATACACGGTCAGAGAACATATCCAAAGACAAGGATAGGTCTTGAGTCGTAAATTGTGTGTCCACATGGAACTGGGTTGAGAGTGTTACTGGAGTAGAGGTCTCGTTAAAGTCTTCTACATTCAGCGCTGGGCCAGTAGTACCGATGAAACGGCCTGGGCGGCGGACATTGACTGTGTTACCAATCTTTGCACCGACAACCGCAAACTGGTCATCATAGTTACGATCTACACGGCCCGTAAAGGTCAATTCGTTTTCCAAGACCATCAACGCCTCGTTGGTGATCATGGAGATAGTTAGCAAGTTATTTGCCATGGTAATTCTCCAAATTAATTTTAAAGTTACCCGTCATCGAATCTTTCCTGCGGCCCTTGCAGCTTTCCATTGCTGATAGGTGCCGTGAAATTTTCGGTCAGCATCTAGCGTTATATCGCTAGGATTACTGCCCGCTTTCAGCGGATTAATCGGTGCCGGAGCATTAGACTTCTTCGCAACAGGTTCCTTTACGCTCGGTTTAGGGGTCTCTGATTTCTCAAATTTAGCCTCTAAACGCCCAATACTACGCAGTTGCGAGGTGATGGATTTCTCCGCCAACTCACGAGCAAAATCTGGATTTTCGGCTAAGAAATATAGGATTTGTGGGCCTACATCGCTTTCAATAATTGCATCGGTGACCGGTTGTGAAACCGAAACATCACTTGAGGCAATCATTTCCTCATAATCCGGCAAATCTTGTTTAGCCGCATCTAGCCTTTCTTGGAATTTCTGCCGCATCCGCGACTGTTCTTCCTGGGCTTTCCGCGCAAGTTCTGCTTGATCCCGCTCCCGCATCTTTCGATCAGTAGTCCATTCGGCCAGGGCCTCTGCATACTCTAGGGCATCATTGAATTGCGATGGGTCAGGTTTGGGGTCAGGTTCCTCAGATTTAGGAGGGTTTACCTTGGTTTCCAATTCCTTTAATCGCGCCTCAAGAGCCTCTCTAGCCTGACGCTCACGATCCGCTTCTTGGCGGGCCGCTTCGCGCTGCTTGGTCAGTTCCGAAAACCGCTTTTCGAGTTTTGGGTTGTGCTTCTTTTCTCCTGCTGCAGCCTCTGTCTCAACATCTGGCTCACTCCGCCCTTGCTCAACAACCGGCTCCGCATCCGCGGCCTCAGTTGGAGTTTCCTGGGTGGCTAAACCAAGTTTTTGTGCCTGAAACTCAGCTAAATTTTCACTTGTTACCAGGTTCGCAGCTTGTTTCCTTACTGGTTCCTGCACAACATTTGCATCTGACATGGATCAACTCCAAGAATAAACCCGATGAACCCATCGGTAGGTTAAATCTATTAGAAACCGTTTTTTAATAGTTGTCAACGAGGCCCCATCGGCACTCCTGGGATAACAGGCTGCTCTAATGGTTGAGGTTGCATCTCTTGCATCGCAAACTGCGCGGCCATCTGATCATCAACTCCAGGGTTAACCATCGGTTGCTGCGCTAAAGCCATTTCCTCGCGCAAGAATGGTGAGTCATTCATATTGACCTCGCTCTCAGAAAACGCTGCAACTTGTCCCTGTTCCGCATCTCTACGAGCCATCTCTTGCTGCAGGGCGCGAGAATCCATTCCTTTGAGTAACAATTTGGTAATGGCATCGAGTTCGGTGCGGTTTTGGTCAGTAATTGCCTTGAGGTTGGTCTGGTTGACTTTGGCCTCGTTAATCGTTTCGGTGTTGTATGCCCTAGAGGTAACATCCATGAGTTTGCGCCTGGTCTGGCCTTCCTCTTTCATGCGCTGCACATCGGTCTGGTGCTGCAAATTCAAGGTCAGGGCTGCAATCTGCTGCTGCAAGTCGGCAACCATCTTTTGGCTGGCCATTAATTGCATCTGAACCTGAGGTGGAATGTCTGATTTTTCGTCAATCTTCGCCAATGGGTTCATGGCTGCCAGACGGTCCGCAATTACATCTGCACCTGGGAAATCCATGTTTCTGAAAACCAGGTCACCAGCTGCCTGGAATAATTCTGGGTTAGCTTGTAAGAGCGGAACCATTGACTCAACTGCCTCTTGGCGCTTGGATTGGTATCCGGGGCCGGTGTCCATGTAAACATCGTATTCGCCCACGGTCACATCGTTTAGGATTTTCTCGGCACCGCTCTCGTCCACAATTCGCTGATTGATAGTAACCATTTCTGGCTGGTTATCGTATCCAATAATCCGCATGACACGCTCTTTATCGTAAATCTTAGGGATTAAATCAAGGATTACGCGCCCAGTTTGTTTGAGAGAGCGGGTCAGGTTGTCGTAATAATGGAAGTTAGACAGATCAATCTGCATCTGCTGGCCACGAATGGCTTTGCCGGACATATTGCCTTGGGCAAATTGATTGGGGTCATAAATACCAACTACGGTTTGTAAGTCATTATTGATGGCGCTTGTAGCCTCCACAATTCCGGCTGCGGGTGGTTCTGGTTGCAACCTTTGTGGCACGGGCGCGGGTTGGCCCTCAATGTCTTTTTGCTTGTAACGCAATACTGGTGTGGCCTTGATGTTAGCCAGGTTCCATTCATTCTCATGGCCCTCGTCTTGGCCTTCTGCCAATAGCCATTTGGCTTTGGGCGCGAGAGCCACAGATTCGGTAAGAGCCGTGCGCCAGTAGTTATACATACGCTGCGGGTCTTTGGCCATACGCACAATGCCGTATTTCTTGCGCTTATCGTCAACAACCAGCTGCTGGCCATACACCGGAATAATGGGGATATATTTACCAATCCAGGTTGACTCCTCTAGGATTTCCATCCCAGTCAACTTGGCCCATTTGATGGTTTTACGCATGGTTTCGCGCTCGGCCACCACTTCGATGCCGGCAGCCATCATGATTTCTGCGCTGGGCGCGTCTTCTTTATAGACTTGCGTGCCATCGGAAAGCAGCAATAATTTGGTCTTTTTGCGCTCGGTATACCACCACTCAGCGATCCGAATGTCATCTTTCATAATCCAATCGGCATCGGCATCGCCAGTTCCGCGCATATTAAAGTTGCCGCCATCGTCTGCGTTAGGGTATTGGGCTTTAAAGTCCTTTTTGCTCATTACCTCAGTAATTAGGCAGGATTCGGCATCCGAGCCGTCTGGCATCTGACTGTTGGGGTCAAAGTAAACGGTAAATGGGTTGGCAATTGGCTTAATGTAGATTTCTTGATCAAACGAGTCTTCCCGCGAGTAATCGGTCACGATGCGCCAATAACCCCATCCCATGCGCACGGCAAACTCAAAGGCCGTGTCATAGGCGGTATCTGCGTCCGAGTTGACCTCGATGTGCTTAAAAATGCCTGTCAGGATGTCTGCAACCTTTGCATTGGCTGCCGAGTTCATCGAATGGGCCTTCATACGAGGGCGCGCCTGGCGCTGCTGGTTACAAACCTGGCGGATAAATCCATCCAGCTTGTTAATCGTTAAGCAGGGTCTGGCCTCCAGGTTTCTGGAGTTTTGCACCTCAACAGGCCATTGGTCACCAGAAGAAAATTTAAGGTCATCCAGGGCATCCTGGCGGTTATAGGAATCCGCATCATTTGCGAATCTAAGATATTTCTGCGCGTCTTGTATGCGCTTATCATTTGCCATAGTCATCCCATCCATGATCCAGCCGGTTGATACGCGGCTCGTTTAGCTACCGGTTTACGGGGCTCATTTACTACTAAACCTAGATATTTAAAGGCATCCGCACCATGCGAATATATATCGTGCAAGGGCGTTTTACTAAATTGTTTCGTATCTGGGTCCACATCGTACCGATAATGTCTTAAACATTGTAATCCTTGATGGCAATTTTCTCTATCAAAATAACACTTGCCAAACATAGTTCGGGCTGCATTGATGGAGTCTGCCGTTGGGGTTCTTGGCACAATCTGCACCTTGTAACCAGCTGCGCGGACAATATCTGCGATAGACCGGCCAGCAGCTGCCAGGGTTGAGTTTTCGGCATCATGCGGCAGCCAGATAGTGTCATAAACATACCCAAACTTCTGCATTTCGGATAAATACCAAGACATGGTTTTTTGGTTGTCTTCCATGTATCGCAGCAATCGAATCTCAAACCCTACAAACTGGACAAACCAGATAGCCGTATTGTCGGCCCAGCCAAGGTCAAAGACCGCATGAACCGGCTTGATAGGATCATATGGGACGCGGGTAATCCGCTGCTCAAGGTCTGCCATCGTAATCTCGTTGGCAAACACGGCCCCATCTACGGTCTTACGGCAGATGCCTTCCCAGACGGTGTTATAGGCCTCAATGTCTCGCACTTGGAGATTGTCTTTTTCCTCCCGTAAGGTCTGGGGAAACCATGGGTTATCGCGCCAGGTAATCTTTTGGACTATTGCGTTACTAGGCGGCGAGACCACAAACCGCTGATAGGTGTCATCAGTCTCAAGTTCTGGGTTAAAGGTAATCCATATCTCAGAGTTGTCTTTACGGATGGTAGGAATTAGGACATTCCAGCTAGTTTTAGAAACAGTCTGCGCCTCCTCAACCCAGCAAACATCCACGCCCTCAAAGGATTTGACATTGGTGATGTTGTTTTTTAGGCCAATAAAGAAAAACTCGGACCCATTCTTACCCTTGATGCTAGTCTGGGTTACCTCATAAAAGGATTGCAGGCCAAGACTGTCAATTTGGTCTGTCAATAATTTATGTACGGAATCCTTAATTGAGACCTGAAACTCACGGGCGCATAGGATGCGCATCGGCTCCTTAGCTGCCTTGATCAATAACGCCCTGGCAACTCCCCAGGATTTAGCGCCACCGCGCCCACCGTAAAGAATCTTGTATCGTTTGGGCTCAAACAGGAAAGCCAGTTTTACGGGGAACTCTGCGTTAGCGACTACTTTGTCTAAAGTCTCAAGCATCTTGGGGTTTTACAAACATGACCTGGATGCCAGATAAAAGCGGGGTTCCATCGGCGTTTTCCATCTGGGTGGTTTGAACTGCCTTGCCATCGAGCCGGTCAATAACTTCTTTGACGGCCCAGGCCTCGCCTTGTTCGGCTTGTGTAATCAACTGCTTAACAATGTTTTCCAGCTTTTGGGGTTCTTGCGTTAAGACCTTTCTCAGCTTGTCATAAAACATTTTGCCTTTTACAGCATTAGTATTTCCTATCGGTGCGGCCATAATGATTAACTCAATCAATAAGTTCCTATTCGGTAATAATAAATCGTTTCTTGTTGTTTGTGTTAATGTTATTTGGTAAACTGTTTATAGAAAGTTAAGTATGTCAGATCAGATGGAATTTATTAAGTTAGTTCGTTCAGCGGAAGTTAGTCTTACAGGAAAGAGGTTTTGTGCCAGTTGTCAGTCAATGCAATCAGCGGAGTTGGGCGCGATGACTAAAGGTAAGCGGGTCAATAGGTGGCAATGTTACAACTGCAATAAACGGATTAGTAAACGGTTATATCAAAAGAAAGGATAGGGCGATGCGTAAATTACTAGGTTGTTTACTGTTTATTCCCACAATGGCATTTGGTGCGGTAATTGCCAGTATGCCTAATCAAGCCGGCGGTAAGATTGTTTTAACCGATGAGGCCTGTATTCATAAGGGCAAAAACTACCCCAAACTTTATAAATCGTACTTTTATACAACTACTGGTGTAACCGGGGATGGGTGTTGGGCCATTGAGGATGGTAGCGAAACTGTAACCGTTATTTGGATTGATACCGGAGACACTAAGCGCTATCCAGCTGAGAATTTTGATATTCGGAGGCGATAAGATGAACGCATACGAATTAGCAAAAAAACTTGAGTGGTACACAAATTATGATGAATTTGTTGAGGCTGGGACTATGCTACGCCAACAAGCAGACCGCATAGCGGAGTTGGAAAAAGAACTGTATTTTAAAAATTACTATGAAGAATTGCCTGATACACCAGTTGGAATTATTGGCAAAATTGGCGATAGCCCAATACATGATTTAGTCCACAGAACCACACCACAAATAAAAGAGTTAAGTGATGAGGAAATACAAGAAATATCCCATGACTTTGGTGAAATAGCATGGCTAGGCGAAACAACATACAACTTTGCTAGAGCAATACTAAAGAAAGCGAGTGAGAAATGAACAATGAACCAGTAGCGTGGATGATTATAGATGTGGATAACGGAAAATCACTTCAGTTTAAAGAAAACAAATTTTCAGAAATAAATATTCCACTCTACACCGCACCAAGAGAGTTAAGTGATGAGGAAATAA
>Ga0315900_10000541_pt1 | contig 65251 bp, 68 predicted proteins | sample LakEriMetagenome_FD_203521 | JGI IMG/M metagenome (GOLD analysis project Ga0315900, IMG submission 203521) | Freshwater fungal communities from buoy surface, Lake Erie, Ohio, United States - Buoy 12 MA114 | ecosystem: Environmental > Aquatic > Freshwater > Lake > Lake biofilm | place: USA: Lake... | reverse complement strand
GGGCTGGCCCTGAAGCAGCGAGCCCTCCGGCAGCAGCAGCCCCTCCACCAGCGGCGGCTGATACCGGCGTTGCAGCCGCTCCAGCTGAGCCAGCCAGCGGAGCTGCTCGGGGGGCTCGAACTTGCGGCGGGTGGCAATCGCTGGCTGCACCAGCAGCAGCCGCTCGCCCGACCCCGGATCCGGAGCGGCGGCCTCGGCCTGGAGCGCCCCGAGAGCCGGGGCATGGCCCGCCAGCAACAGAACAACAGTGAACAGAGCCAGCGGCGCCCGCGGCCTGGTGACCACCAACCGCCAGAGACACCAACCGATCAGCAGCTGGAAGGCGGCGATGGCGCCGGCCCCGCCCAGCCAGGCCAGACGGGCTAGAGCGGGATCGGCCGGCAGAGCGGAACCGCCCAGGCCGATCCAGAACAGGGGGCCGCGGGCCAGAAGAACCTCGGCCAGGCCCCACACCAGGGCAGCCAGCACCGCCCCCGACAGACGCCGGGGATCGAACCAGCGGGCCAGCAGCAGCCACAGCGCCACAAGCAGGCCGCCAGCGCAGCCGCAGAGCAGCCAGATCAGTAGACAGACCGGCAGGCTCAGCGGCGCCGGCACCCCGATCCAGTCGAGCGGATGGAGCCAGAGGAGCCAGCGGTGGCTGACGAGCACGGCCGCCAGCCCCCAGAGCCCGCCGCCCCAGACGGCAGCCCGCCTGTAGGGAGAACCGACCAGGGCCCAGAGGGGCGCCAGGGCCAGCCAGAGCAGCGGTGGCAGGCCGAGGGGCGGCAACGCCAGGCCCGCCAGGGTCCCGGCGACCAGCGCCATCAGCAGAGGCAGACGGCGGTCATCGCCCATGGCCCAGCCGGCGGAGAGCCGCCAACCTCTGTAAGGGGAGGGAACCGGTCCCGCTGGCGGCCATCACCGCCAACACCACCGCCGTCCTCGTCATCCCTTTCACGCAACACCACCACCATGGACCAGGGCAATCTGCTGCAGATCCTGCTGCTGCGCGGCCTCGGAACCACCTCGCTGGTCGCCGATCGGCTGCGCTCGGTCAGCCAGGACTGGGTGCGCAGCGGTCGACTCGATCCGAACCAGGCTTCAGCCCTGGTGGAGGACGTGCTGCGGGCCCTGCGGGGCGAATCCCCCGAAGTGGAACATCAGGCCGAACGGCAGCTGGAGCGCAACCGCGACCAGCTGCTGCAGGATCTGGGCCTGGCACGCCAGCGGGAGCTCGATGAACTGCGCGGCCGGATCGACCGCCTGGAGCGGATGCTGCGCCAGCGGGCCAGCGGCGACGTGGCGTCGCTGCAGGACACCGACTTCCCGCCCGACTGAGGACTTGCCGCGGAGACGCGGCGGCCGAGGAGCTGAGCCGGAAGCGGTGGGCGGAAGCCCGGCCGTGGCACCAGCTCCCGGCCGGCCCTGGCGATGGCTGCCAGAATCGCGGCGATTTTGCCGGGTGCTGTCGTGCGCGACATCCTGATCAGTTCTGCGGTCTGCGTGGCCTGCCTGATGGTGGCCTTCGTGAGCCAGCTCATCGCCCCCACCGCCATCGCCACGGCCGCCGAACCGCCGGCCCAGGAGATGGCGGCTCCCGCCGTGGTGCGAGCCTCAAGGGCTCCGGCGGCGATCCGCTCGCCTCTGGAGCTCGATCCCGACGACCGCAACCCGACCCTGTTCACCATGGCCCCCGATCCTTCCTCCGCCGATTCCGCCGACCTCGCCCAGGCCGGAGCCCTCGGTGGCTCGCTTGAGGCACCCAAGGAGGTGACCACCCCCAGCGGCCTGCGCATCACCGATCTGGTCGTTGGCACTGGAGCTGAGGCAAGCCCCGGCCAGACCGTGCAGGTGCATTACCGCGGCACCCTCACCGACGGCCGCGAATTCGACGCCAGCTACGGCCGCGGCCCCTTCAGCTTTCCCCTCGGCGGTGGCCGGGTGATCAAGGGCTGGGATGAGGGTGTGGCCGGCATGCGGGTGGGCGGCAAGCGCAAGCTCGTCATCCCCCCCGATCTGGCCTACGGCGAGCGGGGCGCCGGCGGCGTGATTCCCCCCAACGCCACCCTGATCTTTGAGGTGGAGCTGCTGCGGATCGGCGGCTGAGCACAAAAAGCCGGCTTTGGCCAGGGTTGCGGGGCCATCGTTAAGATGCCCCCTCCATCCGGCGATCGCCGGTTGCCCCCCAGCACGACCTCCCTTCCATGGCGCACACGCTGCCCGAGCTGCCCTACGGCCTCGATGCCCTCGAGCCCAACATCTCCCGCGGGACGCTGGAGTTCCACCACGGCAAGCACCACAACGCTTACGTGACCAACCTGAACAACCTGGTGGCCGGCAGCGACCTCGAGGGCAAGAGCCTCGAGGACACGATCGCAGCCGTGGCCGGTGACGCCAGCAAGGCCGGCGTGTTCAACAACGCCGCCCAGGTGTGGAACCACAGCTTCTACTGGCAGTGCATGAAGCCCAACGGCGGCGGCACCCCCAGCGGCGCCCTGCTCGACAAGATCAACGCTGACTTCGGCAGCTTCGAGGCGTTCGTTGAGCAGTTCAAGGCCGCCGGCGCCACCCAGTTCGGCAGCGGCTGGGCCTGGCTGGTGCTCGACAACGGCACCCTCAAGGTGACCAAGACCGGCAACGCCGATCTGCCCCTGGCCCACGGCCAGAAGGCCCTGCTGACCATGGACGTGTGGGAGCACGCCTACTACCTCGACTACCAGAATCGCCGCCCCGACTACATCACCACCTTCCTCGACAAGCTGGTGAACTGGGACTTCGTGGCCGCCAACCTGGCCGCCGCCTGAGGCCTGAGCGCTTCCTGTTCCTGCGCCCCCGGCAACGGGGGCTTTTTTGTGGCTGGGAAAGGGTGAAGCCGGCCTGCGCCCATGGCCGGGCAGCCATCCGGGACGGGGCACCGCCTCAGCCCAGATCCAGGCTCAGCTGGGCGCTGTTGTCGGCGGCGCGGCGGCGCCGTCGGCTGACGCCGGCGCGGGGCGTTTTCAGGCCTGAGCGGCGAGAGCCGTGGCGCTGCTGGATGGCGTCGGCGGTGCGGCGAAAGGCCTCGCCCTGGCGCACCGCCCAGACCCGGTCGCGGGCCTCACGGGCAGCCTGCCGGTGATCAAGCAGCGGCTGCGGGTAATCGCGGCCGAGCAGGCAGCCGGCGGCCTGTTGCTCCGCTGCGGCCATCGTCCAGGGGGTATGCAGGTGCACCGCGGGCACCCGGGCCAGCTCCGGCAGCCAGCGGCGGATGAACACGCCCTCAGGGTCGTGGTCGAGCCCCTGCTTGATCGGGTTGTACATCCGCACGATGTTGATGCCGGTGGTGCCCGCCTGCATCTGGCACTGGTTCCAGTGGATGCCGGGCTCGTAATCCACGAACAACCGTGCCAGCACCAGACCGCTGTCGCGCCAGTGGATCCACAGGTGCTGGCTGGCCACGGCCATCAGCATCGCCCGCATGCGGAAGTTGATCCAGCCTTCGGCGATCAGCGCCCGCATGCAGGCATCGACGAACGGCCAGCCGGTGCGCCCCTCGCTCCAGGCCGCCAGGCGCTCGGGGTCGGTGTCGCGCAGTCCCTCATAGGCGGGGTGGGCGTCGCGGAACTCCAGCTCCGGCTCGCTCTCCAGCTTCTGGATGAAGTGGCAGTGCCAGTGCAGCCGCTCCTCAAAGGCCCGGGGGCCGCCGCGGCGGCTGGCATGGACCACCTCGCGCAGCGACAGGGTGCCGAAGGCCAGATGGGGCGACAGGCGTGAGCAGGCCTGCGCCGCCGTGAGCGGGCTGGAGAGCCCGCGGGCATAGCCGCGGCCGCGCTCGCGCAGAAAGCTGGCCAGCAACTCCAGACCAGCCTGGCGGCCGCCGCGCTGACGGCCGGGGCAGGGATCGGCCACCAGGCCCAGTTCGGCGGCCGAGGGAATGGCGCCGGGCTGCCAGTGTCCCTGGGGGGCGATCAGCCGCTCCGGAGCGGGCAGGGGCTCAATCCCCAGCCGCTCCTCCCAGCGCCGGGCCCAGCCGTCGCGGGAACCCAGCCGCCGCACCACGCCGTTCTGGGGCCGCTCGCTCCAGGGGATGCCGTGCCGGCGGCACCAGGCCGCCACCGCAAGGTCGCGCTGATAGGTCCAGCCGTTGCCGGTCTCCTCGTGGCTCCACAGCCCGGCGATGGCCACCCGCCGCCGCAGGCGCTCGAGCAGCGGCAGCATCTCGCCCACCCGCACCAGCAGCGGCTGGCCCAGCTGGCCCAGGGCCTCACGCAGCTCCACGAGCGATTCCGCCAGGAACTGCCACTGGCGGGCGGCGGCATCCGGCTGCGCCCACAGCTGCGGCTCCGCCACATACAGCGGCAGCACGGGACCGCGCCGCGAGGCCTCGAGCAGCGGGGCATGGTCCTCCACCCGCAGGTCGCGCTTGTACCAGACGACATGGACAGGCTCCATGGAGGCGGAGCCTAGAGAGTGCGGCAGGGAGAGCGGCAAGCGCTCAGGCTATGGGCCTCGCCTGAGGCAGCACCGCCTCCGGCGCGATCCACATCGCGTCGCCATAGGAGAAGAAGCGGTAGCCCTGGCGCTTGGCCTCTTCGTAGAGGGCCAGTAGCCGGCGGCGGCCGATCAGGGCGCTCACCAGCAGCAGCAGTGAGCTCTTGGGCAGGTGGAAGTTGGTGAGCAGGCCCTGCACCACCGCAAAGCGATGGCCCGGCTGGATCACCAGGTTCACCGGACCGGTGTGGGGCTGGAGCTCGCCGCCATGCAGCGCCGCCACCGCCTCGAGGGTGCGCACGCTGGTGGTGCCGATCGCGATCACCCGGCCGCCGCGGGCCCGGCAGGCCCGCACCGCCTCGACCGCCTCGCCGCCCACCTGCACCCATTCGCTGTGCAGCTCCAGACCGCGCAGGTCCTCCTGCTCCACCGGCCGGAAAGTGCCCAGGCCCACATGCAGCGTCACCGCCGCGATCTGCACCCCCCGCTCGCGCAGCCGGGTCAGCAGCGCATCGCTGAGATGCAGGCCGGCGGTGGGGGCCGCCACCGAGCCGGGCCGCTCGGCGTAGCGGGTCTGGTAGCGCTCCTCGTCGGAGGGATCGTGCTCGTGGATGTAGGGCGGCAGCGGCATCTCGCCGTAGCGGGCCAGCAGCGCCTCGATCGCCTCGGGGCTGGTGCAGTCGGGCGGGAAGCGCACCACCCGGCCGCCGGTCTCGCCGTCGGCGGCGATCACCGGCAGGGCCAGCGGCGGCTGGCCGGCATGCTCGAGCTGCACCACATCGCCCGAGCGCAGCCGCTTGGCCGGGCGGGCCAGGCAAAGCCAGTCGCTGGGGGCCAGATCAGACGCCAGGCCGGGTTCAGCGGCCGTCGCCAGCGCGGCCGGCTCAAGCACCAGCAGCTCGACGGCGCCGCCGCTGGCGCGGCGGGCGCGCAGGCGGGCCTTGAGCACCCGAGTGTTGTTCACCACCAGCAGATCGCCGGGACGCAGCTCCTCAGCCAGATCCCAGACCGTGCGGTGGCGGCAGGGGCCCCGCAGGGCCACCTCATCGCTGGATGTCGCCCCGGTGGCGCCGGTCGCGCGGGCGGCTTCAGCGCGATCGGACCGTGGCTGCGGCTGCACGTCACCAGAGCCGGGTCCCTGCTCCGGGGCCGGGTCCACCACCAGCAGCCGAGCGGCATGGCGTGGATCCACCGGCCGCTGGGCGATCAAGGCCTCCGGCAGGGCGTAGCTGTAGCTGGAGAGGAGCTGATCGGCGGGATCAGGAAATCCGGTCTGGGACAAGTTCGGCAGGGAGCGGCCGGATGACCGCTCCGATCAGCGGGATGGGACGATCAGAACGCCAGGCTCTCGGGATTGGTCTCGATCAACTGGGCCAGATCCTTGAGGAAGGCGGCGGCGTGAGCCCCATAGATGGTGCGGTGATCGCAGGTGAGGTTGACCTGCATCTGATTCGCCACCCGGATCGAGCCATCCTTGCCGGCGACGACGCTGGGCCTGGAGGCGGCCACCGCCAGGATGGCCCCCGTGCCGGGCGGCAGGATCGCGTCGAAACGATCGACACCAAACATGCCCAGGTTGGAGAGGGTGAAGGTGCCGGTGCTGTACTCCTCGGGCTTGAGCTGCTTGCTGCGGGCCCGGGCCACCAGATCGGCCCAGTTGCGGGCCAGTTCATAAATATCGGTGCGATCGGCGGACGCCAGCACCGGCGTGATCAGACCGCCGTCCTCCATCGCCACCGCCACCGCCACGTTCACAGCGGCGGGGTAGGCCATGGCCGTGCCATCGGCACCGGTGGCGGCATTGACCTGGGGATGGCGAGCCAGAACGACACCCACCGCCTTGGCCAGCAGTGCGGTCATCGTGACGCCCTTGGACTTCACCGACTTGTAGAAGGCGTCCAGTTTGTCGGTGGTGATCGTGTAGCCGACCCGGAAACAGGGCACCGCCAGGCTGGCGACCATGTTGCGGTTGACCGCCTGCTGCAGGGTGTTGAACGGGATCGTGTCGCCCGGGGCACCGAAGGTCTGACCGGCGGGAGCGGGCGCTGCGGCGGCAACCCCCGGGGCGGCGGCACCGTTGCCGGAGGCTGCGGCGGTTCCCTCCGCCACCCGGGGCACGCTCACGGGCTGGCCGCCGGCCCGCTCGACATCCTCGGCCTGGATGCGGCCGTGGGGGCCGCTGCCGCGCACGCCGGCCAGATCGACACCGAGCTGGGCCGCCAGCTTGCGGGCGCGGGGAGTGGCCACGATGCGGCCATCGCCACGGGGCACCGCTACGGGGGCCGGGGCGGTAACCGGAGCGGCTGCCACGGGAGCCGGGGCAGCCGCGGGCTGGGGAACGGGCGCCGGCGCAACGGCAGGAGCGGGGGCCGGGGCAGCCGGAGCGGGGGCAGCGGCCGCGGGTGCCGCCGGCGCCTTGGCCTGCACCTCGGCGATCTCGGCCTCGCTCTCCACGATCAGACCGATCGTCTCGCCGACCGGGGCGGTGCCGCCAGCGGGCATCAGCACGGCGGCCAGGAAACCCTCGTTGAAGGACTCCACATCCATGTCGGCCTTGTCGGACTCGACCACGAGCACCGACTCACCCCGCTCGACCCGATCGCCAGGCTTCTTGAGCCACTCCACGATCTTGCCCTCCGTCATGGTGGAGGACAGAGCGGGCATGAAGATTTCGTGGGTGGCCAACGGAGGAGCGCCTCGCGGATCGGGCGATTGTAAAGGCGCAGCCGCGCTTCCCCAGACGGCGTTCAGGCCCCTTCGATCGCCTCGATCACGCCATCGCGGACCAGCACCGCGACCTGCAGCTTCTCGACCAGGTTGTCGCCCACGCGGATGTCGCAGGTGCTCTCCAGCTGGCCCTGCTCGACGATCTGCTCGAGCTCCAGCTCACGCACCTGGCGCTGCTGCTCCAGCAGCTGGCGCTTCTGCTCCTCGAACTCGGCGCGCTTGGCCGCCACCTGCTGCTGGACAGAGCCGACCTGATCCTGGACGCGGGGGTCGAGGGGGTTGGCGCTCTGACGCCGGATCTCCTCGATCAGGCTCTGCCCCTCCTGTTCCAGCTGGGCCAGCTGCTGGTCGACGCCGCTGATGGCGTTGCTGAGCTCCCGCTCCGCGTCCTCCTTCCAGCGGGGGGTGACCACGGCACGCACGGTGACGGGGCGTTTGATGTTCAGCGTGCCGGGTTCGGACATGGAGCAGATCGGGATGGGACTGGCCCGAGGTTGTCAGGCGATCCGCCGGACGGTCAACGCTCCTGCCGTCGTCCCCTGACGCTGGCGCGGCCGACGCAGGGACGGGCGCCCGCTCACTCCTGGCCGTAGATCGCGGCGATCGCCGCCGTATCGCGATCGGTGATCCGGTCGCGACGCTGCTTGAGGGTCTGGGTGAGCAGGCCGTTCTCGATGCTGAAGGGCTCAACGATCGCCACCCCGGCCAGACGCTCATCGGGGCGGGATCCGGGCCGTTGCGCCAGTAGCCGGTTGAACTCCCGGGTCAGGGCGCGCAGCAGGGCGGGATCGGCGGCGCCGGCAGGGGCCGCTGCGGCGGCCGCGAGGCCGGCAGCGGCGGCGAACGCCGCCAGCGGTTCGGGCTTGGGCACCAGCAGGGCTCCGAGCTGTTTGCGGTCCTGGCCCACCAGCATCACCTGCTCGACCAGGGGGCAGGCGGCCAGGGCCTCCTCCAGGGGACCCGGCTCGATGTTCTCGCCGCTGCTGAGCACGATCGTGTCCTTGGCCCGACCGGTGAGCACCAGGGCGCCATCGGGCAGCAGCCGGCCGAGGTCGCCGGTGTCGAACCAGCCCTCGGCATCCAGCACCTTGGCCGTGGCCTCGGGCTTGCCGTGGTAGCCCCCCATCACCTGTGGCCCCCGGGCCAGCACCACGCCGCGCTCGCCGAGGGGCAGCACGCCGCGATGCTCCGGATCGACGATGCGCAGGGCCGTACCGGGCAGGGGCCGGCCGGCGCTGCCGCGACGATTGGCCCAGGGCCGGCGGCAGGTGAGCACCGGGCTGGTCTCGGTCAGCCCATAGCCCACCAGAAGCTCGATGCCGATCGCCTCGAAGAAGGCGTCGACGTACAACGGCAGAGCACCGCCGCCGCTGATGGCCGTGCGCAGGGCACCGCCCACCAGCTGCCCCCGCACCTTTGGCCAGAGCAGGGCGGAGGCCAGGCGATGCAGGGGCCAGCGCAGCCCGGCCTGGAGGGCTGCCGCCAGGCGGCGCAGCGGCGGCTCCGATTGCAGTGTGAGGTCGGCGGCGATGCGGCGCTGCAGGCCATAGGCCTCGCTGTTGGCCAGGGCCGCGCCGATCAGGCGGCGGCGCGAGGCCGGCATCGCCGCCATGGCGTCCTCGAACCCCGACAGCAGGGCCTCCCAGAGGCGAGGCACGCTGATCAGGTACTGGGGGCGGACCGTCTGCAGATCGGCCCGCAGGTGGCGCAGGGTTGTGTAGGTCTGCGTGCAGCCACAGGAGAGCAGCAGATACTCCGCCGTGCGCTCATAGGCATGCCAGATCGGCAGCACGCTCAACACCCGGTCGCCAGGACTGGGGGCTACCGCCACGCCGAGGTGGCGGAGCTGATGAAGGATGTTGGCGTGGCTGAGGGGAACTCCCTTTGGCTGGCCGGTGGTGCCGGAGGTGTAGAGGATGGTGGCGGTGCGCCCGGGGTCGGCCGGAGGCGGAGGCGGCAGAGCCTGGCCGGTCGACCGGCTGATCAGCTGCTGCCAGTCCAGGCAGGGGCGGCCGGGGCCGGCGGCGGCCGGGTCCACCGTGCCTTCGAGCACCACCACGAAGCGCAGGGGCTCCAGCAACTGCGGCTCGAGGGCCAGACGCTCCAGCAGGGCCGCCGATTCGACCACCAGGCCGACGGCGCCGGAATCCGAAAGGATGTAGCGCAGCTCCTCCGGTGGGGCCGTGCTGCCGCGGACGGCGTCGGCGGCACCGGCCCGCATCAGCCCCTGGTCGGCCACCAACCAGCGCGGTCCGTTCTCGGCGAACAGGGCCACCACGTCGCCAGGGCGCAACCCAAGGCCGGCGAACGCGATCGCGGCCGCCTCGATCCGCTGGTGCAGCTCCCGGTAGCTCAGGCACTCGGGATGGGGGCCATGGGCGGACTCCAGAGCACGCAGATCGCCGTAGCGCTCGGCCAACGCGGGCCACAGCTGCTCCAGGCCGGTGAGGGCGCTCCAGTCAGTGCGCCGGGCCAGGGCCCGCCGGTCGGAGGCATCGGCCGTCCAGGCGATCGCTGACCGGGGCTGGCCGGCGGTGATGGACATGGATCAGAGGGAGAGCGTGCCCAATGGTTACCACCCTTCGGGCCAGTCCGGCGGCTCCGGCGGACGCAGCTCCAGACCGAAGCGCCGGGCGAAGGCCGCGATCAGCTGGGGCTGCACAGCGGCGGCGCTGAGCCCCGGCCGCCAGTCGACGAGACGCCCCACCGGCCGGTCGGCGATACCGCAGGGGGTGATCGCCCGGTAGCCCTCGAGACTGCAGTCCACGTTCAGAGCCAGGCCGTGCTGGCTGATCCAGCGGCGGGCCCCCACACCGATCGCCGCCAGCTTGCGGCCCTCCAGCCAGACGCCGGTGAGCCCGGAGATGCGCTCCCCCACCAGGCCCTGGCCAGCCAGCACATCGATCACGACCTGCTCGAGGCTTCGCAGGTAGTGGTGCAGATCGGCGCCGTGACGCTGGAGGTTGAGCACTGGGTAGAGCACAAGCTGGCCCGGGGCGTGGTGCGTCACCTCGCCGCCCCGGTCGATGCGATGCAGGGGCAGGGGCGGCGCGGCGGGATCGAAACCCAGATGGGCCGGATCGGCTCCCCGACCGAGGGTATAGCAGGGCTCATGCTGGAGCGCCAGCAGCGCCTCCGGCCCCCCGGGATCGGCCAGCAGCCGGGCCTGCAGCTGCCGCTGCCAGGTCCAGGCCCGGGGGAAGGGCACCGGGGCGGCGATTTCAAAAAGGATTGCTGCGGGGGTGGAGCCCATGATCGAGGCTTCCTAGCGTGGATCCAACCGGAACCCCGGAGACCGGACGCGATCCGGCCCAACCCCTCCGGCAACCGGCACCCGATGAAACTTCTCATTCACGGCCGCAATCTCGAAGTCACCCCGGCCATCCGGGATTACACCGAGACCAAGCTGACCCGAGCGATCAATCACTTCGATGGGATGGTCAAGGAGGCGGATGTTCACCTGTCGGTAGCGCGCAATCCCCGTGTGCCGCAGCAGATCGCCGAGGTCACGATGTTCGCCAACGGCACCGTGATCCGCGCCCAGGAGCGCAGCGACAACCTGTACGCCAGCATCGACCTGGTAGCCAGCAAGCTCAGCCGCCAGCTGAACCGTTACAAGGATCGGCTGCTGGATCGTCATCAGGGCCCGGTGCATCGCTCCGCCAGGGATGAGGAAGCCGGAGCCGCAGCCCTGCCGCCCCCGGGCAGCAGCCTCACCGACGGCAAGGAGGCCAGCACGCCCAGCCGCGGCGTGCGCCGCAAGTACTTCGCCATGCCGGCGATGAGCCTGGATGATGCCCTGCATCAGCTGGAACTGATCGACCACGACTTCTACGTCTTCCGGGATGAGGAGACCGACCAGATCCAGGTGGTGTACCGACGCAACCACGGTGGCTTCGGTGTGATCCAGCCCCGTGAATCCTGAACCGCGGCGGCGCGGTGGCGATCAGCCCGACCTGGCCCCCTGCATCGAGCATGCCCTGCTCGATCCACATCAGGGGCGCGAGGCGATCGCCGCCTGCTGCGCGGAGGCCCGCCACTTCGGCTTCGCCGCGGTGTGCGTGGCCTCCCGCTGGGCGGGCCTGGCCCGGGAGCTGCTGCCACCGGGCGGTCCGGTGAAGCTGGTTTCGGTGGTGGGCTTCCCCTTCGGAGCCGTGCCTGCGGCGATCAAGCGGGCCGAGGCGGAGGCGGCCGCGGCCGCGGGAGCCGACGAACTGGATGTGGTGCCCGACTTCGGAGCCCTCGCCGACGGCGACGGCAATGCGGTGCTCGACGATCTGGCGGCCCTCACCGATCTGGGCCTGCCGGTGAAGGTGATCGTGGAGACGGGCCGGCTCGAGCCCGCGGCCCTCGCCCTGCTGGTGGAGGTGAGCCTGGATGCCGGCGCCCGCTATCTCAAGACGGGCAGCGGCTTCGGGCCGAAGGTCACCCCCGCCGAAGTGGCGCGGCTGCGGGAGCTGGCCCGGGGGCGGGCCGCGATCAAGGCCTCCGGTGGCATCGCCGACCTGGATCAGGCCTTCGCGCTGCTGGCCGCCGGGGCCAGCCGGCTGGGCACCAGCCGCGGGGTGGCCCTGATGGAAGCCCTGCGCCAGCCGCCCACCCCCTGAACGGACGTCGCCCCCTCCATGGCCGAGACCGTGCTTGAAGGGCTGGCCCTGGCCTGCGGCCCCCTGGGCGAGAGCGATCGGCTGCTCACCCTGCTGAGCGGCGAGGCGGGCCTGATCCGCCTGGCGGTGCCGGGCGCCCGCCGGCCCCGCAGCAGCCTGGCGGCGGCCCTGCCGCTGACCCAGCTGCGGCTGCAGGTGGGGGGCCGCAGCGGCCTGCGGCGGGTGCGGCAGCTCAAGGTGATCCGCAGCTTCAGCGGCCTGGGCCAGCGGCTCGAGACCCTGGCCGCGGCCCAGGCCCTGGCGGAACTGGCCCTGCGCCTGGTGGCCCCCGACGACCCGGCGCCGGAGATACTGGCCGATCTGTTGATGCAGCTCGGACGCTTGGAGCAGGTGGTGGTGGAGCGGGCCGAGCGGGTCGAGGCCCTGGCCACGGCGGTCCAGGGCAGCGTCCACCTGCTGGCGCTCGGCGGTTTCGCCTTGCCCCTGGCCCGCTGCGCCCGCAGCGATGTGCCGCTGGAGCCCCCCCTGGGCAACTGGGACTGGCGTTGCAGCCTGCTGCCGGGGGAGGGGCTAGTGATCGGGGCCGTTGCCGGAGCACGGGTGGTGCTCAACGCCTCCGAGCTCGCCCTGCTGCAGCGGCTGCCCCGGCCGGTGCCCCCCCGCCGCCGGGATGGGGAGCTGCTGGGGCCCGAAGCCGTGTGGCTGCATCTGCTGAGCCTGGTCGAGGCCTGGTGCGAGGAACACCTGGGTCGCCGTCCACGGGCCTTCAGACTGCTGCGCACCGGTTGTGAGCCGGTGAGGACGCGGGGACGATGAGCCAGGACAGGACGCCGAGCACGCTGCGGGAGCGGGGACTGGGGGCTGTACTGGCTCTACCGGGATTCCGGCGGCTGTGGATCGGCCAGATCTTCTCCCAGCTGGCGGACAAGTTCTACATCGTGCTGATGGTGTTCCTGATCGCCCAGCACTGGGTGAGCGACACCCCCCAGTCCAATGAGGCCCTGGCCGAAGCGGCCGCGGCGATGCGCATGGGCCTGGAGAACAGGGCCCAGATGATCACCCTGCTGGCCACCGGCATCTACGTGGCCAACACGATCCCGGCGATGGTCCTGGGCACGGTGGCCGGGGTCTGGGCCGACCGTTGGCCCAAACGGACGGTGATGGTGGCCTCCAACGGCCTGCGGGCCCTGATGGTGCTGTTCATCCCCCTGTGCCTGATCCCCGGCCCCAGCTGGCTGGGGCTGAGCTGGGGCTACTGGGCCGTGGTGCTGATGACCTTTCTGGAGTCGGTGCTCACCCAGTTCTTCGCCCCGGCGGAGCAGGCGGCGATCCCGCTGCTGGTTCCCTCCCACCAGCTCCTGGCGGCCAATTCCGTCTACCAGGCCACCAGCATGGCCGCCACGATCGTCGGCTTCGCCCTCGGCGATCCGATCCTGCGGCTGCTGCGGATGCTGCTGGCCCCCACGGGCTTGCGCGACGGCGAGGTGCTGCTGCTGCCGCTCTGCTACGGCCTGGCGGCCCTGGCGATCGCCGGCATCCCGATCCAGGAACCCAGCCGCCCACCCCGCAACGTCTCGGTGTGGCAGGAGGTGGGCGAGGGCCTGCAGGTGTTGCGCGAGCGCAACGGGGTGCGCGGCGCCATGGTGCAGTTGGTGTTGCTCTACAGCATCCTGGCCGCGCTCTACGTGCTGGCGATCAGCCTGGCAGCGGCGATCGGCGGGCTCGGGCCCACCGGTTTCGGCACCCTGCTGGCGATGAGCGGGGTGGGGCTGGCGGCCGGAGCCCTGGTGATGGCCCAGCTGGGGGATCGCTTCCGGCGGCGCCTGCTGGCCACCAGCGGCCTGGGACTGATCGCCGCCTCCCTGGTGCTACTGGGTCAGCTGCGGGGCAACCTGCCGCTGACCCTGGCGCTGTGCGGCCTGCTGGGCTTCGGTTCCGCCCTGGTGGCGATCCCCGCCCAGACCACGATCCAGGAGGAGACCCCCGAGGAGCAGCGGGGCAAGGTCTTCGGTCTCCAGAACAACCTGATCAACATCGCCCTCAGCCTGCCGCTGGCCCTGGCCGGGGCCGTGGTCAGCCGCTACGGCCTGCTGCCGGTGCTCTGGGCCCTGGCCCTGATCGCGGCGGCGGCCGCCCTGGCGGAGCAGCCCTGGACCCCCTGAGCTCCCTCGCCTGGTCGCCCACCTGCTGAGCACCGGCAGACGGCCCGCCAGCGGACACTGCTAGCTTTCAGTGTCGGATGCGACCGCTCCCGGTGGTTCATGTTGCCTGGCTGGGCAAGAAATCCCCCTTCTGCGGCAATGTCACCTACGGACTGAGCACCACGGAAGCCCTGCGCCAGCGCGGGCATCACATCAGCTTCATCCACTTCGACACCCCGGCGGCCCCACTCGGCAGGGTTGAGGAGGCCAGGCCACATCCCATCAGCCACGGCGACGACGACTGGGAGGTCGCCCTCCCGTATCTGGTGAAGTCGCAGGTGTACACCATCCCCTCACCCGGGGCCCAAAGGGAGCTGCGCGAGTCGCTGGAGCGGCTGCGGCCCGATCTCGTACACGCCAGCCTCACCCTCTCCCCCCTCGATTTCCGGCTGCCGGATCTCTGCCAGCAACTCGATCTGCCGCTGGTCGCCACCTTCCACCCGGCCTTCGACGCCGGCCTGCGCAACCTGGCGGCCGGCACCCAGCAGCTCACCTATCAGCTCTACGCCCCGTCCCTGGCCCGCTTCGACCGGGTGATCGTGTTCTCCGAGCTCCAGGCGGAGCTGCTGGAGCGGCTGGGGGTGCGGCGGGAGCGACTGGCGGTGATCCCCAACGGCGTCGACCCGGAGCGCTGGTGTCCGCCCCCCGCGGGACCGGCCCTGGAACTGGAGCAGCTGCGGCGACGCTTCGCCGGCCGTCGCGTGTTTCTCTACATGGGGCGTGTCTCCACGGAAAAGAACGTCGAGGCGCTGCTGCGGGCCTGGCGCCTGGTTCGGCCGCAGGGCTGCGTGCTGGTGGTGGTGGGCGACGGCCCCCTGCGCAGCTCCCTGCAGAACGGCTTCGAGGAGGACGTGATCTGGTGGGGGTACGAATCGAGCCTCGCCCGCCGTGTGGCCCTGCTGCAGCTGGCGGAGGTGTTCCTGCTGCCCTCGCTGGTGGAGGGCCTGTCCCTGGCGCTGCTCGAGGCAATGGCCAGCGGCACCGCCTGCGTGGCCACCGATGCCGGCGCCGATGGCGAGGTGCTGGCGGGAGGAGCGGGAATCGTGATCCGCACCCAGGGGGTGACCACCCAGCTGCGCACCCTGCTGCCGGTGCTGCGCGACCAGCCGGTGCTGACGGCCGAGCTCGGACGCCGGGCCCGGGAGCGGGTGCTCGAGCGCTACACCCTCACCCGCAACATCGATGCCCTGGAGGATCTGTACCGGGGGCTGATCCGCACGCCGATGGCGGCCTGACCGGTGCGATGGCCGCAATGGCCGGCGAGGCGGGACAGCCTCCCGAACCGGCTCCGCCTCAACGTTGTCGGCACCGCCACCCTGGGGTTCGTCGCCACCGCCGCGGCCCTGGTCCTGGTGGAGCGGCCTTCCCTGCCGGTCTCTCCTCGACTGCTGCTGGTCTGGAGTCTCGGCCTGGGCCTCACACTGCTGGCGCTGGCGCTGGGGCTGCAGCGCACCTTGCGACCGCTGCGGCAGCTGGGACGGCAGGCGGCGGCGATCAACTGTGATGACCCCGGCCCCGAGCGGATCACGCTGGCGTCAGCGCCGCGGGACCTGAAGGCTCTGGCCGGCGTCACCAACGCCCTGATGGAACAGCTGGCGAGCCGTGGCGAGCAGCAGCATCAGTTCGTGAGTGCGGTGAGCCACGAGCTCCGCACCCCGCTGACGATCATCAGCGGCTACCTGCGGCGGCTGCAGCGACGCGGCAGCAGCCTCGAACCGGAGCAGATCCGGGCTCTGGCCACCGCCGAGGCGGAAACCCTGCGGATGAACCGGATGCTCAACGACCTTCTGGACATCTGCCGCAGCAGCTCCGGTCGCCTCCAGCTGCTGATCAGGCCGGTGGCGGTGGACGAGATCGTGCTGATGGCCTGCGACCTGTCCCGCACGCTGATGGCGCGCCGACTGGAGCTGCGGCTGCCCCCCGGCGGCGACGACCAGCCGGTGCTGGCCCTGGCGGAAGCCGACCGACTGCAGCAGGTTGTGCTCAACCTGATCGAGAACGCCGACAAGTACACCCCGGATCCGTCGGCGATCGTGGTGGAGCTGGCGCGGGAACGCCGGGCCGACGGAGGCGGGGAGATCCGGGTGAGCATCATCGATCGCGGCATCGGCATCCCGCCGGAGGATCTGCCCAACATCTTCCGCCGCTTCCACCGCGCCGCCAATGCCCTTGAGCAGGCCAGGGGATCGGGGCTGGGCCTCTCGATCGTGCAGTTGCTGGTGGAGGCGATGGGCGGACGGATCAGCGTCGACAGCGTCCTCGGCCAGGGAAGCCGCTTCCATCTGCACCTGCCGGCTGTGGAGGAACCGGGCCGCGGCAATGGCGCCCTCAGTACCGTTCCGGCACCGGCCGATCCCAGACAACCGTGAGGCCGTCCCGCCGCAGATCCGCGGCCCTGGCCTCCAAGCGCCGGCGATCCAGCCGCCAGAGGCGGTAGAGGCCGTCGCGACCCAGTTCGCGCGGGTCCAGCCCCTGCCAGTAGGGCGCCGCGGCGGTGGTGGCATCGATCAGCAGCAACACCGTGTCTCCGGCCCGGGGCGGTGCGGGGTACAGGCCAGGGCGCCGCTCCCGCCGCAGCCGGTCGGCCAGGTTGACCAGGCCCTGGGCCGGGCGTCCTTCGTAGATCACCACCCGCTGCGCGTAGTAATGCAGCGAGGGCTTGAGGATGCCGATCATCGCCAGGGGCTCCTGGGGGGCCGCGACACGGCCGATCTGCTCGGCCATGCGGCGCACGGGCAGCCCGCGCAGCTCATCACCGAGGGCCCAGCTGGGCAGCAGGGCGGTGGGAACGAACAGGACCAGCGGCAGCTGCAGCGCCAGCAGCGCCTGCGCAGCAGGCCCGCGGCGCTGGAGCCAGCCGGCCCCCGTCGCCAGCGCCAGGCAGAGGGCCGCCGGAATCAGCAGCCCGCGGCGCAGCAGCTGCACGGGCAGGGTGGGCATCTCCGGGTCCTGGATCAGGGGCACCCAGAGCGGGGCCAGGGCAAAACCGACGGCCAGCACCAGGGCCAGCAGGAGCGTGAGCCACCAGGCCCGGCGCGCGGCCGGATCGGCGCTCAGAAAGCTGGGGGAGGGGGTGGCCATGGGAGCCGCTTCGCTGCCGACGGCGGGACTCCAGGCCAGGGCGATCAGGATCCCGGCGGCAGGGGTCGCCGGCAACCAGTAGCTGGGCAACTTGGTGGCGGCCGCCGTGAAGAACAGCAGCACCGCCAGCAGCCAGCAGGCCGAGAACCGCTGCAGCGAGGCCCCGGGCGAGCGCCGTACAAGCGGACGGCGCCAGCGGGGGGTGATCGGCCCGAAGGCGCGGACCAGGCCGAGCAGCAGCAACGGCGTGGCCGGCAGGCTCGCCACCACCAGCACCGGGCCGAAGAACCACCAGGGCTGCAGATGGCTGTTGACGACGCTGGTGAAGCGCTGGAGGTTGTGATATCCGAAGAAGCTGTCCCAGTAGGGGCGGCCCTCACGCCAGAGGGCCAGGCCGTACCAGGGCAGGGCCAGCAGCGCGCAGAGGGGCAGCCCCAGGCCGGGGCGCAGCCGGGCCCGCAGCCGGGTCAGGTCGTCCTGCAGCCAGGCGAAGGGAAGCAGGGTGAGACCGAACAGACAGAGGGCCACCGGCCCCTTGGTCAGGATCGCCAGGGCCAGCACCGGCCAGGCGGGCCACCAGGGTCCGGCATCGGCGGCATAGGTGCGCCAGGCCAGCAGCAGGCTGGCGGTCACCAACCCCATGAACACGGCATCGCTGACCCCGATCCGCCCCCACAGCAGCACCAGCGGCGAGAGGGCGAAGGCCAGGGCGGCGCTGAGCGCCGCCGGCACCGGCGGCTGGCCCGGGGCCTGCGGACGCCGCAACAGGGTGTCGGCGAGCAGCAGCATCACCGCGATGCAGGCCAGGGCCGAGGGGAGGGCGGAAGCCCAGGTGCCGAGGGGATTCCAGCGCTCCTGGCCTGGCAGGGCATAGAGCGCCCCCATCAACCAGTAGACGAGCGGCGGCTTGTCGTAACGCGGCAGTCCGTTGACGTGGGGGATCAGCCAATCGCCGCTGAGGGCCATCCCCCGGGCCGAGGCCGCGAACAACGGAGGGGTTTCATCCACCAGCCCCGTGCTGCCCAGCCGCCAGACGAACAGCAGCAGCCCGATCGCCAGAACCGCCAGCAGAACCAACCGCCGCCGGCGCGGGGAAACGGGTGGATATGGGGATTGCATCAGCCGACTCGTGCTCTGTTGTCGTCGATCGAAAGGGGAGAGACCGGATCGGGATCCGGCCGACTCCAGAGGATCTGGCGACGGTGGATCAGCACCACGGACACCAGGGCCAGGCTCGCACCCAGCCACTGCAGCGGCCGCAGGCGCTCACCCAGCAGCAGCATCCCGGTGAGCAGGGCGAAGACGGGGGTGAGGAAGGTGAGGGCGGAGAAGCCGGTGAGATCGCCGTGGGTGGCGAACCAGAAGAACAGCCCGTAGGCCAGGGCGCTGCCGAACAGGGAGCAATAGGCCATCAGCCCCCACTGGGGCGCCGTCCAGTGGGGCAGCAGCCCCTGGAGGCCCTGCGGACCGAGGGCGCTGAGCAGCAGCAGGGGCAGGCCGCCGATCAGCAGGTGCCAGCCGGTGACCACCAGGGCGTCGCTGCGACGGCAGGCATAACGGCTGAGAACAGTGCCGAGCGCCATGGCGGCCGCAGCCCCCAGCATCCACAGCTCACCATGGCTCATGGCCCGCTCCCCCAGCACCCGGGGCCCCTCCAGCCACCAGTGGCGCAGCACGGCCGGAGGCAGACCGAGGCAGAGGATGCCCAGCAGGCCGATCAGCAGCCCCAGCCAGCCCACCGGATTGATCGCCTCGGCGAACAGCACCCTGGCCAGCAGGGCGACCAGCAGGGGCTGGGAGTCGATCAGCACCGATCCCAGGCCGGCGCCCGTCTGGCTCAGACCCCGGGTCAGCAGCCCCTGAAACAGGGTGGCGTCCACCAGGGCGAACAGCAGCAGCCAGGGGCGATCCTGACGGTCGACCACCGGATCGCGGCCCAGCAGCGAGGCGGCGACCAGCAGTGCCACTCCGGCGGGCAGAATCCGCAGGGATGCCACCAGGGCCGGCGAGGCCCCGTCGAGCAGGGGGCGCATCGCCGCCATCGCCGTGCCCCAGAGGGCGAAGGGCAGCAGCATCGAAAGCCAGCGCAGGGGCTGGGGCATGGGGTTGACTCCAGGCCCGGCGGGCCGTCCTCGCCTCTCTTTTTAAGATCCCTGCAACACCGACCGACCCGATGGCCTGGCCCTGGCGCCGCAAGACCCGACGCACCCTGGCGCGGATCGCGATCGAAGGACCGATCGGCGCCGCCACCCGCGAGCGGGTGCTGCGGGCAATCGCAACGGTGGAACGGCGGGAATGCCCGGCGCTGCTGCTGCGGATCGACACCCCCGGAGGCACGGTGGGCGATAGCCAGGAGATCCACGCCGCCCTGGGGCGCCTGCGTGCCCGGGGGACCCACGTGGTGGCGAGCTTCGGCAACATCGCCGCCTCCGGCGGGGTCTACGTGGGCGTGGCCGCCGAACGGATCGTGGCCAACCCGGGCACGATCACCGGCTCGATCGGGGTGATCCTGCGTGGCAACGACCTCTCCCGGCTGCTGGAGCGGATCGGCATCCGCTTCGACACCGTCAAGAGCGGCCTCTACAAGGACATCCTGTCCCCCGACCGCGCCCTGACCGTTGATGAACGGCAGCTGCTGCAGGGCCTGATCGATGCCAGCTACGGCCAGTTCGTGGCGGCGGTGGCCCAGGGCCGGGGCCTGAGCGAGGAGTCGGTGCGCAGCTTCGCCGACGGCCGGGTGTTCACCGGCGAACAGGCCCACGACCTCGGTCTTGTCGATGAGCTCGGCGATGAGGACCGGGCTCGGCGACTGGCGGCGGAGCTGGCGGGTCTGGATCCGGAGACCTGCCGGCCGGTGACCTTCGGCAAGGAACCGCGACGCTTCGCCGGGCTGATCCCCGGCCGCGGCACTCTGCGGGCCCTCAGCCAGGCCCTGAGCCTCGAACTTGCCTGGAGCGGCCAGCCGCTCTGGCTCCACCGCCCCTGAGCTCCGCCATGACCCCTCCCCTCGAGCTGCGGGCCCTGCGGGGCGCCACCACGGCCACGGCCAACACCCCCGAGGCGATCGCCGAGGCCGTGGTGGAACTGGTGGATGCCCTGATGGAGCGCAATGCCCTCGAAGGCACTCGTCTGTTGTCGGTGACCTTCTCGGTGACCGCCGACCTGGACGCCTGCTTCCCCGCCGCCATCGCCCGGCGGCGGCAGGGGTGGGATGGTGTCGCCCTGCTGGACTGCCAGCAGATGGCCGTGGTCGGCGATCTGCCGCGCTGCATCCGTCTGCTGGCCCACGCCTGGCTCGATGGCGACAGGAACCCCGACCATCCGTATCTGCGGGAGGCCTCGCGGCTACGGCCCGACCGGGCCCATCCGAGCGGCCCAGCCACCTCCAGCGCCGGCCACTGAGGGCGCAGCGGGTCAACGGGCCTGCTGATGATTTTCCTTTCACGCTCCTGCCCTCGCATGGCCCCATTCCTGCGACCCGATCGCCTGCGGTCGGCCGCCGGGCTCATCGGCGCCTCCCTGACGGTGGGCGCGGCCGCGACCCTGCTGCCCCTCGATCGCACCAGCGCCCCGCTGCTGGGCCTGGCTCCGGCCCAGGCCGCCAGCGGCACCTGCGAATCCCTGATGTCCTATCGCTGGGAAGGCAGCAAGGACTTCCGCAACCTCACCTGCTTCATGACCGAGACGACGCGGCTGCGGCGCTCGGAGTATTTCCTCAAGCTGCGGGCCAAGGACCGCAAGACGGCCATCCTCAAGCTGAGCATCAGCCTGCCGGCCAACTTCGACACCAAGATCAACCCCAAGCTCGTCCGGCTCTGTGAAATGAGCGACGGCGGCATGCTCAGCCGCACCCGCTGCGAGAAGGTGATCCCGGCCACCGTGGAGGTCACGCCGAACGGACGGGCGATCGAGATCTTCCCCGAGACGCCGGTTTCCGATCAGGGGACGATCGGGGTGCACATGACCCTGTTCAATCCGTTCACCGCCACGATGTATCAGCTCAACGCGATGGCCCAGGCCCCTGGAGACATCCCGGTGTCGGGCTATCTGGGCAGCTGGACGATCCAGATCGAACCCAACTGAGCGGCGCTGGGGCAGGGGTCATCCCGACTGGTAACGTTGCCGACTGACGGAAATCGAGACGCCGGGAGGCCCCATGACCAGACGCACCTTGGAAGGAACCAGCCGCAAGCGCAAGCGCGTCTCCGGATTCCGCGTGCGCATGCGCACCCATACCGGTCGCCGGGTGATCCGGGCCCGCCGCCGCCGCGGCCGCGCCCGCCTGGCGGTCTGAGACCGGCTCCGTGGCCCTGCCCCAGCGGCATCGCCTGCGGGGCTTCCGCGTCTTCGAGACGATCTACCGCAAGGCTCGCCGACTCCATGGGGCCGCCATGGTGTTGCGTGTGTGCAGCGCCGACCCCAGCCTGCTGTCCCGCGACGAACGGGAGGCAGCCGCCAGTCCCTGGCGCTGCGCCGTTGTGGTGAGCGGCAAGGTCAGCAAGCGGGCGGTGCAGCGCAACCGGTTGCGCCGTGCCCTGCACCAGCACCTGCTCGAACAGCCGATCAGCGGCCCTGGGCCCACCTGGATGTTGATCAGCCTGAAGCCCGGTTCTCCCGACCTGCCCACGGAGCAGTTGCTGGGAGAATGCACTGAACTGTTACGCAAGGCAGGACTCACCCCATGAGCGGAACCTCCACGGCCCCGGCCGACGGCACTCCGGGAGCCGCCCCCGGTCCGGCCTCGGGTTCGGCAGTCACGGAAACCACCTTCTACGAAGGTGGCCCCGCCAAGGGCGACCTGCTGCTGAACCTGCTGTTCGGCCTCACCCTGATCGGCCTGCCCTTCGCCGTCGGCGCCATCGTGCGGGCCCTGTGGCTGCGCTACCGGATCACCAGCCGCCGCATCGAGGTGAATGGCGGCTGGCTGGGACGTGATCGCAGCCAGGTCGTGTACTCCCAGATCCGCGAGGTGCGCTCGGTGCCCCGCGGCTTCGGGGCGTGGGGCGACATGGTGCTGGTGCTCGACGACGGCTTCAAGCTCGAGATGCGCTCGGTGCCCCGCTTCCGGGAGCTCGAGACCTACATCGAGCAGCAGCGGGCCCAGCGCCGCAGCGGCAAAGCCGGCACCCCCCCCACCAACGGCTTCGGATCCAGCGACAAGTCCGCCGCCTGAGCCCACCCATCCGGCACACTGGGCCCCGGATCCATCCACCCCGACCAACCACCCGCCGTGATCGGCTACATCTCCGACAACCTGCTGATCCCAATCCTGGACTTCTTCTATGGATTGGTTCCCAGCTATGGCCTCGCGATCGTCGCCCTCACGGTGGTCATCCGACTGGCCCTGTTCCCGCTGAGTGCCGGCTCGATCCGCAGCGCCCGTCGCATGCGCATCGCCCAGCCGGTGATGCAGCAGCGCCAGAGCGAGATCCGCAGCCGCTACGCCAACGACCCTCAGAAGCAGCAGGAGGAGCTGGGCAAGCTGATGAACGAGTTCGGCAGCCCCCTTGCGGGCTGTCTGCCGCTGCTCGTGCAGATGCCGATCCTGTTCGCGCTGTTCGCCACCCTGCGGGGGAGCCCGTTCGCCGACGTCCCCTACACCTTCAACCTCAAGGTGCTCCCGGCCGAGCAGATCGCCACGGTCGAGCCGCGGCCCTTCAACACTCCCAGTCACTCCATCTTCGTCACGGCCACCGAGCACGTGCCCGTGATCGGCAGCCTCGAGAAGGGGCTCAAGCTGGGCGTCGGTGAAAGCGAGACGGTGAGCCTGCACACCCGCGAGGGCGGCTCCTTCGCCTCGGTGCTCGAGGGCGTGGAGAACGGCAGCGCCTTCAACCCCACCTGGAGCGTGACCCGCGGTGAGGGGGTGGTCAGCGTCGACGCCGACGGCACCATCCACGCCCTGGCCCCGGGTGATGCCGTGGTCGAAGGCAAGATCCCCGGCCTGGCGGCCCGCAGCGGCTTCCTGTTCATCAAGGCCCTCGGTCAGGTGGGCTTCCTCACCGATGGGGCGATCAACTGGGATGTGGCGATCCTGGTGGCGGCCTTCGGCGCCACCCTGTTCATCTCCCAGATCCTGTCGGGCATGGGCATGCCCGCCAATCCCCAGCAGTCCACCGCCAACAAGATCACGCCGGTGATGATCACGGCGATGTTCCTGTTCTTCCCCCTGCCGGCCGGTGTGCTGCTCTACATGGTGGTGGCCAACATCTTCCAGGGTGTCCAGACCTGGTTGCTCAGCCGTGAGGCCCTGCCCGACAACCTCCAGCAGATCCTCGACAAACAGCTCTCCCAGCAGACCGTTGCCGCCACGGCCGGTGCCGCCGGCCCCGGGCAGCGGCTGCCGTTCGAACCCAAGGGCAAGAAGTGAACGGAACCACCGGCCCGATGCCGGATCTCCTGCGGCCGGTCAGCCTGCCTGAGCTGCGCCTGCAGTCGGCATGCCGGCGCTGGCAGGTGGACCAGAACCTGGAAGGGCTTGAGAGCCTTACCCCGGTCCGGGGCTGGCTGGAAGCGCAGCATCATGGCCGCGCCCTGGAACTGCGCGCCGATGTTGAAACGATCGTCACCCTCTGCTGCGACCGCTGCCTGCAGCATTTCAATCTGCCCCTGCAGGCCCAGGTGCAGGAGATGGTCGACATTGCCGGCGACGATGCGAACCAGGGTGTTCTGGCCTGGCAGGGAGAGATCGAGGCCGGTGGCGGTGAGGATCTCGATGACCGCCTCGATGCTGAGGGCAACTTCGATCCCGGGCACTGGCTGTTCGAGCAGCTCAGCCTGCGACTGCCGCTGGTGAACCGCTGCGGTCCGGAGTGCCCTGGCCCGGCCACCTGGAGCAGCGATCCCGGCAGTGGCGACCCGCGCTGGGCCGCCCTGGACCACCTGCGCGCCTGAGCCCTGGCCGCTTCTTCCGCCATGGCCCAGTCCTTCGCCGACCAGCTCGATCTGCTGATCCGCGCCCGCACCCCCATCCTCTGGATCCGCACCCTCGAGGAGGAGCGGGTCGAAACCATCCTGGGTGATGTGGCCCGACGTCTCGGTGGCCGCAGCCTGCTGCGCTGGGATTTCGTGGCCGGGTTGCAGGGTCTGCCCAACCGCGACGGCGAATCCGCCCGCAACCCGATGGCGGTCCTCGACCTGCCCCTGTCGCTGCCCGCCGAACCGGGAGCCCTCCTGCTGCTGCGCGACTTTCACCGCTACGGCGATGACGCCGGCATCTGTCGCCGCCTGCGCAACCTGGCGAGCGAACTGCGGCGGCTGCCGCACACCCTGGTGATCACGGCTCCGGACTGGGCCCTGCCCAGGGAACTGGACGATGCCGTGACCCTGCTCGACCTGCCCCTGCCCGATGGCGACGAGATCGCGGCGCTGCTGCGCGCGATCGCCGAGGCCACCGGTCAGCCGATCGCCGCCGACGTGCTCGCCTCGCTGACGGCCGCCTGCCACGGGCTGAGCAGCCAGCGGGTGCGGCAGCTGGCGGCCCGGGCCCTGGCCCGGCGCGGGGCCCTTGGGGAGGAGGACCTGGCCGAGGTGCTCGAGGAGAAGCGCCAGGCCATCGCCCGCAGCGAGCTGCTGGAGTACTGCCCCAGTGAGGCCACCCCCGCCGACATCGGTGGGCTTGAAGCGTTGAAGCACTGGCTGGAGCAGCGCCATCGGGCCTTCGGCGAGGAGGCACGGGCCTATGGCCTGCCTCTGCCCCGCGGCGTGCTGCTGGTGGGGCCCCAGGGCACCGGCAAGTCCCTGACCGCCAAGGCGATCGCCCACAGCTGGGGGATGCCGCTGCTGCGGCTGGATGTGGGCCGGCTGTTCGCCGGATTGGTGGGAGCCAGCGAAGCCCGCACCCGGGAGATGATCCAGCGGGCCGAGGCGATGGCCCCATGTGTGCTCTGGATCGATGAGATCGACAAGGGCTTCGGGCTGGGCAGCGGCGATGGCCGCAGCGACGGCGGCACCAGCCAGCGGGTGCTGGCCAGCGTGCTGACCTGGATGGCGGAGAAGACCAGCGCGGTGTTCGTGGTGGCGACCGCCAACGCAGTGGAGCGGCTGCCCGCCGAACTCCTGCGCAAGGGACGCTTCGATGAGATCTTTCTGCTGGAGCTCCCGGATGCCGCCGAGCGGCGGACGATCCTCGATCTTCAGCTGCGGCGCCGCCGTCCCCGGCACGAGCTGCGCCTCGATGCGCTGGTGGATCGCACGGAGGGCTTCTCGGGAGCCGAGCTGGAGCAGACGGTGATCGAGGCCATGCACCTGGCCTTCGGCGAGGGACGGGACCTGGCGGAAGCCGATCTGATCGCCGCGGCCAGCCAGGTGGTGCCGCTGTCGCGGACCGCCCGGGAGCAGCTGGAATCCCTGCGCCTGTGGGCCAGCAGCGGCCGGGCCCGTCCGGCTTCGGCCACACGGGCGCCAGGCGTGTAACGCCGGTTGAAGTTCTCCCACGCCAGGTAACAACCGCGGGGGCCGGCCGGGATGGATCCGAATGCACTCCTTAGCGTCGCCGCAGTGCTTCTGGTCGCCGTGATTCCCAACCCCACCCCTGGCTCCCGCGGTGAACTCGCCACCCAGCTGGCGGTGGCCTGCCTCGGTGCCGGCGTGATCACCAGCGTGGCGGTGGCCCAGGGTCAGAACCCCCTCACCGCCCTGGGCATCACCCTGTTCTCCGCCGTGGCGGCAGTGGCCGTCGGCCAGGTTCTCTGAAATCCAGCCCAGGCCCCGGGGCCACGTCGGCAGCACCGCTGGCGCCTGACGACAGCCCTGAGCCTCGACCCCCAGCGGAGCGGATGACGACGAGCACGCGCCAGGCCGCGGGAGAGGTTGGCCCCCTGCGGGCCCTGATGCCCGCGCTGCAGAGCAAGACCTATTTCAACTATGGCGGTCAGGGTCCCCTGCCCACCCCCTCGCTCGAGGCGATGGTGGAGTGCTGGGGTCAGATTCAGACCCTGGGCCCGTTCAGCGAGGCGGTGTGGCCGCTGCTCAACCGCACCACCAGCCAGCTGCGCCTGCAGGTTTCCGAGCTGTTCGGCGCCGGCCCGCACCGGATCGCCTTCACCGAGAACGTGACCTCCGGTTGCGTGCTGCCCCTGTGGGGCCTTCCCTGGCGGGCGGGAGACGAGCTGCTGCTGGGTGACGCGGAACATCCCGGCGTGGTGGCCGCCTGCCGGGAGCTGGCCCGGCGCGAGCACCTGAGCCTGGCCAGCCTGCCGGTGGCCCGCTGGCGCGGCGGACTGGAGGACTGCGAAGCGGGCGTGCTGGAGGCCCTGGAGAGGTCGCTCAGCCCGCGCACCCGGCTGGTGGTGCTCTCGCACCTGCTGTGGAACACCGGCCAGGTGATGCCGATCGCCCGGGTGGCCGAACGGCTGCGACAACACCCAGCCCAGCCCTGGCTGCTGGTCGATGCCGCCCAGTCCCTCGGCAGCCTGGCGGTGGCGGAGGCGGCCCGGGCCGCTGACATCTACGCAGGCACGGGCCACAAGTGGTGCTGCGGACCGGAGGGGCTGGGGGCGGTGCTGCTCTCGGAGCGGCTGCTCGGGGAGGCACGGCCGACCCTGATCGGTTGGCGCAGCCTGGCCGATGAAAGCACCGGCGGCGGGCGCTTCCACGGCGATGCCCGCCGGTTTGAAGTGGCGACCTCCTGCACCCCCCTGTTCGCCGGTCTGGCGCGCTCGCTGGCGCTGCTGGAGGACGAGGGGTCGACAGAGGAGCGGCTGGCACGGATCCGCGCCACCAGCGGCCGCCTCTGGCAGGGACTGCGGGCGCTGCCTCAGGTCCATACCCTGCTCGATGTGGTGCCACCGGCCGGTTTGGTCAGTTTCACGATGACCGGCCTGGAGCCTGGCCAGGTAGTGCGCAGGCTCGGGGAGCAGGGCATCTGGCTGCGCGCCCTGGCCGATCCCAGCTGCCTGCGGGCCTGCACCCATGTGACCACCACCGAGGAAGAGGTCGATCGGCTGCTCGGCGCCCTGGCCGCGCTCGACGCCGACGGCTGAACCGGCATCGCCCCAGCACCGGGCCCCGAGCCGGAGATCCGGGCCTGTGGCGGCAGGCGATCAGGCTGCCAGGCGATGGCCGTGGTTGTGTGGGGGCCAGAAACGCCGGAGCCATGAAAAAAGGGCCCGTGCTGGGCCCCTGCGGCGGCGGATGATCAACGCCGCCTCGCCTCGGCGAGCAGGCGATCAGGACTCGCTGGTGCGATGGGAATCGAGGAGATTCCGATAGACCCAGCCGGCGAGCAGAGCCCCAGCGATGGGCGCCACCCAGAACAGCCAGAGCTGCCCCATGGCGTCGGCGCCGGCCCAGACGGCCACGCCGGTGCTGCGGGCGGGGTTCACCGAGGTGTTGGTGACCGGGATGCTGATCAGGTGGATCAGGGTGAGGGCCAGACCGATGGGAACGCCGGCAAAGCCGCTCGGGGCGAGGCGGTCGGTGGCACCCAGAATCACGATCAGGAAGATGAAGGTGAGGATCACCTCAATGATCAGCGCCGACCAGAAGCCGTAGCCCCCCGGGGAATGGGCACCGAAGCCGTTGGTAGCCAGGGGATTGCTACCGGTGAGGGCGAACCCTTCGCGACCGCTGGCCACCAGATAGATCACGCCACCGGCGATGATCGCCCCGAGAACCTGGGCAACGATGTAGGACACCATCTGGGAACCCGGAAACTTGCCACCGGCCCACAAGCCGAAGCTGACTGCCGGGTTGATGTGACAACCGGAGATATGACCGATGGCATAGACCATCGTCAGCAGGGTGAGACCGAACGCCAGGGAAACCCCGAGGAATCCAAGACCCAGCGGGTTGTCAGAAGCGGCGCTGTTGTATGGGAAGACAGCAGCCAGAACCGCGCTGCCACAACCACCGAGAACGAGCCAGAACGTGCCGATCAGCTCGGCCAGAAACTTCCTGGAGAGTGGAACACCAGCCATGCAGGCAATGGGTGAAGGGAAACAATCCCCATGATGACAAGACCGCCAGCAACGGCAAGCCTCCTGAAACAATTAGCCGCTGCTGTCAAGCATTGCCGATCAGATACCAAAAGAAATCAGCCGAAGCAGCAACGCGGTAGACAGCAAATCGAAGATTGACGTAAGAAGCAAGTCGCAGCGGGTTGGGGGCCGTCTAACTGCCATTTCTCCACCATTCCTTCCACTTGCCTGTGTTCAAACCCTGAATAAGTTGCCTGCGTACTCCCCGCCTTCCGCACGGAGGGCCGATGCCATGTCCAGATTCGCCATCCCCTTCACCCCTCTGGCCCTCGCAGCCGCGGCGCTCCTCCAGCTGGGCAGCGCGGAGCATCCGGCCAGGGCCCTGGAGCCCAAGGAGATGATCGAAACCGCGAAAGTCGCCTGTCTCCAGAGTGCCGGCAAGAACGGCTGGCAGACGGAAACGGCAGAGGTGATCACCGCCCGCACCCTCGATGCGGACCGGGTGGAGGTGATCTTCAACCTCACCAAGGACGGCGCCAATACAGCCCGTCTGACCTGCCCCTACAGCATCAGCAAAGGGGTGATGGGCGCCCTCGGCGAAGCGGCCGCCGGGGTGCTGGAACCGGTGGCGCCGCCTCCGCTCGCGGTCCCGGTCGATCGCCACCGGGCCTGGTGGCTGCTGCTGCCGATCGGCCTCGGCCTGCTGTCCTGGGCCGCCCTGCGGGGCCGGGACGGAGATGCCCTGGCGGGCACCGGGGCGGCGGCAGCTCCGGGCACGACGGGTGGGGGCCACTGGCTGGCGGAAGCCGCCGGCAGCGAGGGGCTGGTGGATGTGCGCCAGCAGGCCGACAGCGGCTCAGCCCTGCTGCACCGGGTGCGCAATGGCGACAGCCTCGGCCTCAGCGGTCTGCGCCGGGGCGACTGGCTGGAGCTGAGCCAGGGTGGCTGGGTGCGCGAACGCGACCTTCGCTACGACCGGGCCAGCGTGGTGTTCCGGTGATTGGTCTGGGCTGAGTGGGCTGGTCGCTGAGCGCCCTCAGCTGAGCCCCTCAGCCGACCCTGGACCTGAGGGCCTTTTCGGCCTCCTCGCGATCGTCGAAGTGAATCTTGGTCGTCCCCAGGATCTGGTAGTCCTCGTGGCCCTTGCCGGCGATCAACACCAGATCGTCAGGGGCCGCGGCGGCGATCGAGGCGGCGATGGCGGCGGCACGATCGGCTTCCACCTGCAGATCGGTGCCAGCGGGGATCCCGGCCACCACGTCATCGAGGATCCGTCCAGGCTCCTCGGTGCGTGGGTTGTCGGAGGTCACCACCACGGCATCGGCGAGGCGGGCCGCGATGGCGCCCATCAGCGGACGCTTGGTGCGGTCCCGGTCGCCTCCGCAGCCGAAGACGCAGATCAGCCGGCCGCGGGTGAAGGGGCGACAGGCCGACAGCGCGTTCTCCAGGCCGTCGGGGGTGTGGGCGTAATCCACGAGCACCGACGGCAGGCTGCGACCGGCGGGTGCCGGAACCCGCTCCATCCGGCCCGGCACCCCCCGGAAGCTGGCCAGACCCTCCAGCAGCTGCAGCAGCGGGATCTCCTGCTGGGCCAGCACGCCGACGGCCTGCAGCATGTTCATCAGATTGAAGCGCCCGACCAGGGGTGAGCGGAACGGCCCTTCCCCTACTGGCGTGATCAGGATGCCGGCCATCCCATCGGAGGACAGCTCCAGATCGCGGACCCGCAGCTCGGCCGCCGGATCCTCCAGGGAAGTGCGCCAGCAGAGGCGGCCGGCGGCCAGCAGCTGCTCCGCGAGATGCCGGCCCCAGGGGTCATCGACGTTGACCACGGCACCCCCCTTGAGCAGGGGCGGACCGAACAGCAGCGCCTTGGCAGCGAAGTACTCCTCCATCGAGGGGTGGTAATCGAGGTGGTCCTGGGTGAGGTTGGTGAACACGGCACCGGCGAACCGGCAGCCGGCCACCCGTTGCTGATCGAGGGCATGGGAGCTCACCTCCATCGCCCCGACGCGGGCGCCGGCCTCCACCGCCTGGGCCAGCTGGGTCTGGAGCACGTCGGCGAAGGCGGTGGTGTGCTGGGCGGTGACGCTGTGGCCCGGCCAGCGGTTGACCAGAGTGCCGAACAGGGCCGATGGGTAACCGGCGCGGCTGGCCAGATGCTCGATCAGGTAGGTGGTGGTGGTCTTGCCGTTGGTGCCGGTGACGCCGATCAACTGGAAGCGCTGACTGGGGTGCTGCCAGAACGCGGAGGCGAGCTCACCGGCCCAGTAGGACACCGGATCGGGAACCACCAGGACCGCATCGGTGGGGGCCGGCGGATCCGCCGTCGCGGCCGCCTGGCCGATCACCGCCACCGCGGCGCCGGCCTCAAGAACCTGACGCCAATAGGAGCCCCCATCGACCCGGGTGCCGGGCAGTCCGATGAACAGGGTTCCCGGACCCACCCGCCGGGAGTCACAGCTGATGCTCCCCACCTCCGGGTTCGGCAGCGCCTCGGGCAGCGGCAGTCCCACCTGTTGGAGCAGCGGATGGAGCAGCTGGGACATGGGGGCCTGAAACCGATCGCGCAGCCCTTTCTAGTTGGAATAGCTGGAACGCCAGTCGCCGCTGTGACGGCGGCGCAGACCGGCAGGGCCTCAGGGCGCTGCGGCGTCCACGCCATGGTCCCGCAACCAGGCCGCCAGCCGCTCACCGTTGAGCCGGGGCGGCACCCGGGGCAGCTCCCGCCAGACTCCGACCTCGCCACTCTGGAGGGCCAGCACCGGCACGGTCTGGTCGTAGCGGGCCCGCAGGGCGGGGTCCTGATCCACATCCACCACCGTCAGGGGCGGCGGGGCCGGCAGGGCGCGCAGGCGCTCCTCCAGGCCCTCGCACAGGCAGCAGCCGTGGCGGCTGAACAGCAGCAGTGTCAGCGCCATCGCGGTCCTCAGTCGGGAACGGGGTCGCAGCCGCAGGGGGTGAAGGGATGGCAGCGGCTGAGGCGCCGCACGGTGAGCCATCCGCCCCGCCAGGGACCATGGCGCGCGATCGCTTCCAGGCCGTAGGCGCTGCAGCTGGGAATGAAGCGACAGCGGGGGCCGAGCAGGGGCGAGATCCACTGGCGATAGAGCCCGATCAGGGCCAGAAGGAGCCAGGACAGGCCGCGGTTTAGGATCGCCAATCGGCGCATCAGAGTTGCGGTCGCAGCCTCCATCCCAGCACGGCCTGTGGCCTGGCTGCAGACCTCGTCCTCGAGGCTGGATCGGCGGGCCGCGTCAGCCACGGGGCGCCTCCTTCACCCGACCACCTTTTCCCTATGTCTCGCTACCGCGGCCCTCGCCTGAGGATCACGCGGCGCTTGGGAGACCTTCCCGGTCTCACCCGTAAGTCCGCCAAGCGGTCTTATCCCCCCGGTCAGCACGGCCAAGCCCGTCGCAAGCGCTCCGAATACGCCATCCGTCTCGAAGAAAAGCAGAAGCTTCGCTTCAACTACGGCATCTCCGAACGTCAGCTCGTGCGCTACGTGAAGAAAGCGCGCGCCCAGGAGGGTTCCACCGGAACCAACCTGCTCAAGCTTCTGGAGAACCGCCTCGACAACGTCTGCTTCCGCCTCGGCTTCGGTCCGACCGTGCCCGGCGCCCGCCAGTTCGTGAACCACGGTCACATCACCGTGAACGGACGCGTGGTGGACATCCCCAGCTATCAGTGCCGCCCCGGCGATGTGATCGCCGTGCGCGAGCGCAAGGCCAGCCGCAAGCTCGCTGAGGGCAACCTGGAGTTCCCCGGCCTCGCCAACATCCCGCCCCACCTCGAACTCGACAAGGCCAAGTTCACCGCCAAGGTGGTCGGCCGGTGCGAGCGCGAATGGGTGGCCCTGGAGATCAACGAGCTGCTGGTGGTCGAGTTCTACAGCCGCAAGGTCTGATCCATCCCCATCGGTGGAGCGGCCCCGCGCCGCTGCTACCCCGTGCAGCCCCTTCCCATCCGGGAGGGGGCTTTCTGCTGGGCGGCAGCCGGCGGAACCAGCGATAAGCGCCCCGCTCAGGGACGCAGCAGGCTGGCCGCGATGAAGGAGTGGGGGCGGTCCGCGGTGGCGAGGTCATCGACGACCACCAGCACACCTCGCTGGTTCTGCGCGATCTGGGGATAGCCCATGGCCGAACCATGGGGATTGGCGCGCACCACGCACTCGGGCCCCCAGCTGCAGCCCTCGTCAGCGCTGAGGCGCAGCAGGATCCACCGACGGCCGCGGTCGGCCCAGGCGCAGCTCCCACCGCTCGGCAACCTTGTGGTCCCCGCGGTTTGGCTGCCACGACCAGAGGCCGTTCATTGGTGGGCCAGCCCAGGAAGCGCCCTGCCAGGGCGGCCAACACCACCCGTCGGGGAGGTGCAGGATCCGGGGCGCTCAGGGGGTTGGGGGGGATCGCCGCCCCCCAGGGGCACGGCGGCCCCCGGTGCAAGCGCCGGCAGGAGGAGCAGCGTGCTCAGAACGGCCGTCAGGCGAGCCAGGCGGCCGGGCAAGTCCGCAGCGGGACCGACGGAGCGGTCAGCTCCGGCCGCACGGCGGTCTCGCTGCGGGCCCCATCACCCCCCGATCAGGGTCTCCAGGGCGCCGGTCACGTCCGGCTGGCGCATCAGCGCCTCACCCACCAACACCGCATCGGCCCCGGCCTGCTGCACCCGATCGAGGTCGTCGCGGCTGAACAGGCCCGATTCGCTGACCAGCAGGGCGCCCCGCTCCCGCACCGCCGCACCGAAGCGCTCCATCAGCTGCTCGGTGGTGGCCAGATCGGTGTGGAAGGTGGTGAGATCGCGGTTGTTGATGCCGATCAACCGCACCCCATCGAGGGCGAGCACCCGCTCCATCTCCTCGGCGTCGTGCACCTCCACCAGCACCGCCAGGCCCAGGCTGGTGGCCACCTTCAGCAGATAGGCCATGTCCTGATCACTGAGGATCGCGGCGATCAGCAGGGCCGCATCGGCTCCGGCGGCGCGGGCCTGATAAAGCTGGTAGGGGGTGAGGATGAAGTCCTTGCACAGCAGCGGCAGATCCACCACCTGGCGCACCTGCACCAGCACGTCGAAGCCGCCCTGGAAGAACGTCCTGTCGGTGAGCACCGACAGGCAGCTGGCGCCGCCCTGGGCATAGCCCATGGCAATCGCCTCGGGGTCGAAATCCTCGCGGATCACCCCCTTGCTCGGGCTGGCCTTCTTGATCTCGGCGATCACGGCGGGCTTGCGGCAGCTGGCGCGCAGGGCCGCGACGAAATCGCGGGTGGGGGGCAGCTCGGCCACCTGCTGGCGCAGCTTCTCCAGGCTCAGTCGCTCGCGGGCGGCGGCCACCTCGCGGTCCTTCTCCCAGACGATTTTCTCGAGGATGTGGCGGGGCTCGCCGTCCGCATGGGGGATGCCGTATTCGAGGTGGGCCACCTTCACCGGTGGGTTGGGGGGTCGGCGCCGGATCTCCATGGCTCAGGCCTCCACCAGGGCGGGACGGGCGGAGGCCACTGCCATCGCCGCCTGCTTGTAGGCCACCTCCACCACCTCGCTGAGGGTGGGATGGGTATGCACCTCGTTGGCCAGCTGCAGCACCGACTGGCGCCGGGCCACGGCATTGGCCACCTCCTGAATCAGATCAGCCGCATGCAGGCCGTAGATGTGGGCGCCGAGCACCTCGCCGGTGTCCTTACGGAACAACAGCTTCATCAGGCCGTTGTCCTCCAGCTCCGCCAGAGCCTTGGAATTGGCCTTGAAATAGCTGCGCACGCTGCCCAGCTCAAAGCCCTGCTGGCCGGCCAGTTCGCGGGCCTCCGCCTCACTCAGGCCCACCGAGCTGATCTCGGGGTGGGTGAAGGTGGCGGCCGGAATCGAGCGGTAATCGATCCGGCGGGCGTGGCCGAGGATGTTGTCGACCGCCACCGCGCCCTGGGCGGCAGCGGTGTGGGCCAGCATCATCTTGCCCGTCACATCGCCCACGGCCCACAGATGGGGCACCGGGGCACCACCCGCCAGCACCCGCATCGTGTCGTCGACCGGGATGAAGCCCCGCTGGGTCTCCACACCGATGGTCGCGAGGCCGATGTCCCGGCTCACCGGCACCCGGCCGGTGGCCACCAGCACCGCATCCACCTCCAGGGTCTCCACCGGCTCGCGGGTGGCCATGTCCACCAGCTCGATCCGCACCGGGCAGCCGGGACTGACCTTCTGGGCCAGAACGCCCGAGCGGGCGTCGATGTCGCGGCCATCGATCAGATGGCGGGCCGCCAGCTTGGCGATGTCGGGATCAAAAGTCGGCATCACCCGATCGAGGGCCTCGATCATCGTGACCTCACAGCCCAGGGCCGTGTAGACGTCGGCGAATTCGAGGCCGATGTAGCCGCTGCCGATGATCGCGATCCAGCGGGGCAACCACTCGAGGTTGATCGATTCATCGCTGGTGAACACCGTGCGGCCGTCGGTCTCGATGCCGGGGGGCACGAACGGATCGGAGCCGGTGGCGATGATCACATCGCGAGCGGAGTAGGTGCGCTCCAGGCCACCACCGCTCTCGCGCACCACCACCCGCTGGCTGCCGTCGATCCGGCCCTTGCCGCGCAGGATCGTGACGCCCGAGCGCTCAAGGGTGCGGGTGAGGTTGGTGCGGATCGTCTCGACCAGCTGGCGGGCATGGTCGGCGATCTTCTGACGCTCGAAGCGCACCGGTGCGGCATGGATGCCGAAACCGCGCAGATGCTCGGCATCCGCCAGCTCGCGGACCCGACCCGCGGCCGCCAGCAGCGCCTTGGACGGAACGCAGCCACGGTTCACGCAGGTGCCGCCCATGTCGCGGGATTCGACGATCGCCACCTTGAGCCCGTGCTCCGCCGCGTGCTTGGCGGCATCGAAGCCGCCGTACCCGGCCCCGATCACCATCACATCGAAATCGAAGGAGCCGGAGGAGGAATCGCTCACCGGGGGCAGCCACGCGGAATGCCTGGCATTCTCCCCTGTCAGGGAGCACTGCGCCGCCGCCAGCGCTCCAGCAGCACCGGAGCCGCCGCCACCGCCACGTTCAGGGATTCCACCGCCGGGCTGTGGGGAATCGTTACCAGCCGGTCCGCCTCGGCGGCCAGATCCGGCCCCAGACCAGCGCCCTCGTTCCCGAGCAGCAGCACGGTGGGGGCCAGCCAGTCGACCTGCCAGTAGGGCACCACCATGGCGGCGCCGGGGCCCGGCACGACCGTGGCCACCACCTGCAGGCCGCTGCGGCGGGCCTGATGCAGGCGCTGGCGCAGCGCGGAGCGATCCAGCCGCAGCACGGGCAAGCCCAGACAGGCCCCGCTGGAGGCGCGCAGCACCTTGGGCTGGCCTGGATCCGCCCCCTCCCCCAGCCACACCTCCTCGACCCCTGCCGCCAGGGCGGTCCGCAGCAGGGTGCCCAGGTTGCCGGGATCCTGGATCCGGTCGAGGGCGAGCACAAAACCGGGGACAGCATCGCTGGCCGCGGCTCGGGGCAGGGCCGCCAGCGGTAACACCAGCAGCACCCCGTCGGGGCTGCGGGTCGTGGCGGCGGCGGCGACCACCTCGGGGCTGGCGATCCGCAGCTCCGTGGCGGCGGGGAGGTCGGCCAGCAGCGCCCCATGGCGCTCCAGCCAGTCCGGGGTGGCCAGCACCAGGGTGGGCTCAAGCCGATGGGCCAGCACCTCCTGAACCAGATGGGTGCCCTCGAGCAGCAGGCTGGCCAGCTCCTGACGTCCCCGGGGCTGATGCAGGGCCCGAAGGCGTGTCACCAGCGGATTGCGGCGGCTGGTGATGGGCTCCACGGAACGGGAGGCGGGGGGCGGATTGCGTGGTGCGGGTTTCAGAAACGGGTGTGCTGCCGCACACGCACCCGCTCGTGCAGAACCAGGTCGGAGGCCTCGGCGGAGATCTCGAGTCCCTGGACAGCGAGAACCTCGCCACGAATGCCCTCTGCGGCCAGATTCTCAGCCAATTTACGCATCACAATGTCCTCAACCGTTGAAAGGTCGAAGCCATCTGGGGTCAGACTCTCCAGAAGCTTGCCAAGCTTGGACGCCATCACTTCAGAGGCGTTGTTGATCTTGAGAACAATCATCTGGAGAGGGTATGCGGATGGGGAGACTTGAACTCCCACGACATTGCTGCCACTAGTACCTGAAACTAGCGCGTCTACCAATTCCGCCACATCCGCTGGCGTGCGCCCCGGCTTTGCCGCGACGAATCCACCATAGACCACTGGGCGCCGCCCGCCTCCAGGATCGGACGGCCGATCGCACCCATCCGCTGCGCGGCCCCGGGCGGGAGAAGCCGGCGAGAGCCGTCCGCTCCCGCGGCCTGCCGCCGTGGTGACAGGCCGGGAGCGCGCTCCGCCGCCACCGCGGGCCCGGGCCGGCGAGCCCCGCACGCGGATGCCTGCCCCGCCGCGGGACAGGGAGGCATCCGCGTGCGATCGACTTCCTTCCCCCTTTGTTATCGGGCGGCACCGATGTCTCGGAGCGGGGCACAGATCGCCGGGGCGGACAGTCCGGCGACAGCGCTGACAGGCCGGCACAGCAGCCGCTCTGGAGCCGGATCGCAGATACCAAGGCGCGCGCTCAGGGGGCAGCCACTTCACGCGGCGGCACCTAGACGATGGCTCTGTTTGTTGTCAAGATGTGACGGCAATTGACGACAGGAACAGCTGTTTCCATGACCCTCTCCGCTGTTCCTGTGATCGCCGTGACCAATCCCCGGCTCGAGATCAGTGGGGGGCAGAGGCTTGAGGGAGAAGTGCGCGTCAGCGGTGCCAAAAACTCAGCCCTCGTGCTGATGGCCGCCTGCCTGCTCACCCGCGAGACGCTGCAACTGCGCAACATCCCGCCGCTCACCGACATCACCGCCATGGGTGAGATCCTGGCGGCCCTCGGGGTGCGGGTGGTTCGTCGCGGTGACGCCATCGAACTCGACGGGGAGCACATCACCCAGGCGGCGCCCCCCTATGAGCTGGTGAACAGCCTGCGCGCCAGCTTCTTCTGCATCGGCCCGCTGCTGGCCCGCATGGGCATGGCCCAGGTGCCGCTGCCCGGCGGCTGCCAGATCGGCTCCCGGCCTGTGGTCGAGCACGTGAAGGGTCTGAAGGCCCTCGGCGCCCAGGTGACGATCGAGCATGGGGTGGTCACAGCCGTCGTGCCGGGCCGCCAGCGACGGCTCACCGGAGGGCACATCCTGCTCGACTGCCCGAGCGTGGGCGCCACTGAGACCTTGATGATGGCCGCCGCCCTGGCCGACGGCGAGACCACAATCGAGAACGCGGCCCGCGAGCCCGAGGTGATCGACCTGGCGGAGCTGTTGATCGCCATGGGCGCCCGGATCCGCGGTGCCGGCAGCTCGACGATCACCATCGACGGCGTTCCCAGCCTGCACGGCGTGGATTACGCCGTGATCCCCGATCGGATCGAGGCCGGCACCTTCCTGCTGGCCGCGGCGATCACCCGCTCGATCCTCAAGGTGGGCCCCGTGGTGCCCGAACACCTCGGCGCAGTGCTCACCAAGCTCGAGGAAGCCGGCTGCCAGCTGATTCCCGACGGCGACGGCATGGTGATCTCCGCCGGCCGTGTCCGTGCCGTCGACCTCACCACCCAGCCCTTCCCCGGCTTCCCCACCGACCTCCAGGCGCCGTTCATGAGCCTGCTGGCCACCGCTGAGGGCACCAGCTTCATCGTCGAGAACATCTTCGAGAACCGGCTGCAGCACGTCGCGGAGCTGCAGCGGATGGGGGCCTCGATCCGCATGAACGGCAACACCGCCTGCATCGAGGGCGTGGCCCAGCTCAGCGGCGCCCCCGTGCAGGGCACCGATCTGCGGGCCTCCGCCGCCATGGTCCTGGCCGGCCTGGCCGCCGATGGGGTCACGACGGTCCGCGGTCTCGAGTTCCTCGACCGCGGCTACGCCAACCTCGAAGGCAAGCTCAACAGCGTCGGGGCCTCGATCCGCCGCCTCAGCGACGACGCCTAAAGTCGCTGCCAGGGGAGCGTGCCGGAATTGGTAGACGGACTCGACTCAAAATCGAGCGCCTTCGGGCATGTGGGTTCAAGTCCCACCGCTCCCATCGTCGGAACCTCAGCGATGGTCTCATCCCCCCCGGGTCCGCCGGCGCTCTCGCCGGTCATGGACACCTACGCCCGCTTCCCTCTGGAGCTGGTGCGCGGTCGCGGGGTCTGGCTCTGGGATCGGGAGGGACGGCGCTACCTCGATGCGGTTGCGGGCATCGCCGTCTGCACCCTCGGCCACAGCGACCCGGTGCTGCGCAAGGCGCTGTGCCGCCAGCTGACCCGGCTGCAGCACGTCTCCAACCTCTACCGGATCCCGGAGCAGGAGGCCCTGGCGGCGGCGATCACGACCCGCAGCTGCGCCGACCGTGTTTTCTTCTGCAACTCCGGCGCCGAGGCCAACGAGGCCGCAATCAAGCTCGCCCGCAAGCACGGCCATCAGGTGCGGGGCATCGCCGAGCCGCTGATCCTCACCGCCCAGGCCAGCTTCCATGGCCGTACCCTCGCCGCCGTCACCGCCACGGGCCAGCCCAAGTACCACGAAGGCTTCGAGCCGATGGTGCAGGGGTTCCGCTATTTCCCCTACAACGACATCGCCGCCTTCGAGGCCCTTCTGGCCGACTGCGAGGCCGAGGGGCCCCGGGTGGCGGCCGTGCTGCTGGAGCCCCTGCAGGGCGAAGGTGGGGTCAACCCGGGGGATCCGGCCTGCATGCAGCGGATCCGCGCCCTCTGCGACGAACGCAACATCCTGCTGATCTTCGATGAGGTGCAGATCGGCGTGGGCCGCAGCGGCCACTGGTGGGGCTACGAACGGCTCGGGGTCGAGCCGGACGCCTTCACCCTGGCCAAGGGCCTGGGCGGGGGCATTCCGATCGGCGCCCTGGCGGTGAAGGCCCGGGCCGACCATTTCCGTCCCGGAGAACACGCCAGCACCTTCGGCGGCAACCCCTTCGCCTGCCGCGCCGGCCTGACGGTGATCGAGGAAATCGAACAGCGCGGCCTGCTCCAGCACGTGCGCCGGATGGAGGCCCTGCTGGCCGAGTCCCTCACCGACCTGGCGATCCGCCATCCTGACCTGATCGAGACGGCCCGGGGCTGGGGTCTGCTGCAGGGCCTGGTGCTGCGCGAGAGCGCCCCCAGCGCCCCCGAGGTGGTCAAGGCGGCGATGGCCCAGGGGCTGCTGGTCGTTCCCGCGGGTCCGCGGGTGGTGCGCCTGGTCCCTCCCCTGGTGATCAAACCGCGCCAGATCCGCAAGGCCGTGAAGCGGCTCGAGCAGGCCCTGACCTCCCTGACCTGAGCCGGACGCGCCGACCATGGGGGCTCCCCTGCCACCACCGGTGGATCTCGATGATCTGCTGGAACCATTTTCCCGCCGCGGCGTCGACCTGGGCCTCGATCGCCTGACGGCGGCCCTGGCCGAGGGGGGCAATCCCCAGCAGCGTTTCGCCGCCGTGCAGGTGGCCGGCACCAACGGCAAGGGGTCGATCGCCACCCTGTTGCAGGCGATTCTGCGGGCCGCCGGAATCGCCAGCGCCTGCTACCGCTCACCACACCTGGTGAGCTGGTGCGAACGGCTGCAGCTGGGCGATGTCTGGATCAGCGCCGAACAGCTGCGGGACGATCTGCGGCGCTGGCAACCGATCGCCCGCCGCCACGACCTCACCCCCTTCGAACTGCTCACGGCCGCGGCCTTCGATCGCTGCGCCAGCGAGGGCATCCGCCTGGCGGTGCTGGAGGTGGGCCTGGGCGGACGCCTCGATGCCACCACCACCCATCCGGAGCGGCGGGTACTGGGGTTCGGCCCGATCGGCCTGGACCACCGCGAGGTTCTGGGCGACACCCTGGCGGCGATCGCGGGTGAGAAGGCGGGGGTGATGAGCCCCGGAGCGATGGCCATCAGCGGCCCCCAGGAGCCCGAGGCCGCCGCGGTGCTCCAGGACCGGGCCCGGCAGGTGGGCTGCACCCTGCAGTGGGTGCAGCCGCTGCCGCCCATAGCCGAAGGGGGGCCAGCGCTGGGTCTGGCCGGCGACTGGCAACGGACGAACGGGGCGGTGGCCCTGGCGATGGCGCGGGTCCTGGCGGACCAGGGCTGGCCGATCAGCGAGGAGGCGATGACCAGGGGGCTGGCGGCCGCCCGCTGGCCCGGACGGCTCGAACCGCGCCGCTGGCAGGGCCTGCGGCTGCTGCTCGACGGTGCTCACAACCCGCCAGCGGCGGCGGGGCTGCGGCGGGAACTCGATCGGCTGGAGCCCGGCCGGCCGCGGGCCTGGCTGCTGGGGATCCAGCGGCACAAGCAGGCTCCCGAGATCCTCGATGCCCTGCTGGCGCCCCAGGATCGGGCCTGGCTGACCCCGATCCCTGAGCACCGAAGCTGGAGCCGGCACGAGCTGCTGGCGGAACGGCCGGAGCTGGCCGGCAGGGTGGAGGCGGTGGGGGATCCGGCGGAGGGGCTGGCGCTGCTGGCCAAGGGCGCGGCGACGAGCCGGCCCGATGGGGCAACGCCAGCGCAAGGGACCCCGGTGGTGGCCGGCTCCCTGCATCTGCTGGGCTGTGTGATCCCGCTGCTGGACACCTGACGGATCGGCGTGGCGTGGCCACGCTGGGCGGGCCTTCCGATCGGACCCGCGACGATGACCGCGACAACGACGCCCCTGACGAGCGAGGAACGGAACCAGTTGCTGGGTGGTCCGCTGGCGGCGGCCCTGGCCGTGATGAGCGTGGACATGGGCATCATCTCCAGCGCGCAGGAGGCCATCGCCCTGGGGAAGACGCTGGCGACCGCCGCCAACCGCTACGCCGACAATCCGCTGATCGCCGCTCTCTTTGATCCCGAGGCCCTCAGGGCCGGCATCCGTCCCGAGCGGCTGGAGGTGACCCCTGAGGAGATCCGCGACGGCCGGCTGCTGGATCGTGCCCTCGAGGAGGTGGATGCGGCTCTGGCCCTCGCCGCCGACAAGGGCGATGAGGCGACGGTGCGCGACTACCGGCAGCTGATCATGGATGGCTGCGTCGCCGTCGCCGAGGCCGCCGGCAACGGCCTGTTCGGCTCCGGCCAGAAGGTATCGGCCGGGGAGGAAGCGGCGCTCAGGCGGATCCGCCAGCATCTGGGGGTGGCCTGAGCCCCCCGCGACCAGGCCGCCCCCACCGCAGCGCACCGCCATGCCCTCCCTCCTCCGTCCACCGCTCCAGCGCGTTGGCTGCCTGATCCAGCGGCTGGGGGCTCTGGTGCTGGGCCTGCTGCTGGGGGGCCTGATCGCCGCGGCCCCGGCGGTCGCCGAGTTCTCCGGCGTCGACTACACCCTGACCAACCAGAGCGAGCAGGATTTTCACGGGCAGGACCTGGCCAACACCTCCTTCGCCGGGGCCGTGGGCCGTCGTGCCGACTTCTCCGGCGCGGTGCTGCACGGCGCGATCCTGACCCAGGGTGCATTCCCAGAGGCCGACTTCTCGAACGCCGATCTGGAGAACGTACTGATGGACAAGGTGGACTTCAGCGGTGCCGATTTCAGCGGTGCCGTGCTGCGGGGGGTGATCGCCTCCGGCAGCAGCTTCAGCGGGGCGGTGGTCACCGGTGCCGACTTCACCGACGCTCTGCTGGACCGGGCGGATCAGAAGCTGCTCTGCCGTGACGCTTCGGGCACCAATCCCGTCACCGGTGCCGACACGCGCCTGAGCCTCGGCTGCCCCTGAGCCCCGCGGCTGCCCCGCACGACCCCGAAGCCTTCAGCGGGCATCCCAGCCCCGCAGCTTGCCGGGATTGAGCAGGCCGGCGGGATCGTTGGCCGCCTTGACGGCCACCTGATCCGCATCGACCACCCCGAGGCCGCCATCCTCGACCGTGAGCACATGGGGGTTGAACAGCACCGCCCCCAGCTGCCGGCACTGGTCCATCAGCGCGGCCAGGGCCGCAGCATCACGCCAGCGCAGCAGCGGCAGCCCGGCCAATCGGGCCGCTCCGGCGTGGCGCACCGCTTCGAGATGCCAGAGCACATCGCTCCCCCAGCTGCGGCGCACGGAGGCGATCAGCGGCTCGGCGGGCTCGGGCAGCAGCATCTGCAGGTAGGTCCAGTCGGGATGATCGGCCCGCCAGTGCAGGGTGGTGTGATTCCAGCCCAGCTCCCGCAACGGGCGGGCGGAGGGCTCCTCCCCCTCGGGCACCTGCCAGCGGATGTGCCCGCCCCTGGCCTCCAGCCAGGCCGGCAGCACAGCCAGGCTGTCGGGGGCGGCCAGCAGCAGCAGCCGCGTGGAACCGGGATCCGCCGGCGGGCAGCCGTGGGGGGCGGGCAGGCAGGCGGCGATCGGCCCCTCCAGCAGGGTGATCGACTGCAGCAGCAGGGCGGTCGCCGGCAGGGCGGCGGCGACGGCCAGGGCCGCCTCGGCGTCGCCGAAATCCACCACCAGCTGCTGCCAGGCCACGGCCTCGCAGGTGGCCAGCCGCACCGCCGTGAGGATGCCGTTGGTGCCGTAGGCGTGGTTCAGCGGAACGCTGGCCACCGCATCCAGCTGGAGCCGGCGCGGCTCCGGCTCGAGGGTGACCACCTCCAGCCCGAGCAGATTGCCCGGATCGCGCAGGAAGCCCCAGCGCAGGGAACCGATGCCGCTGGATCCACCGGCGATGTAACCGCCGATGCTGGCGGTGCGCCAGGTGCTGGGCATCAGCCGCAGGGCGCGGCCCGCGGGGCGCAGGTGCTGTTCGAGGTGATGCAGCAGGGCGCCCGCCTCGGCCTCCAGCACCCCGGTGGCGGGATCGAGGCCGCGGATCCGGTTCAGGCCGCTCAGATCCAGCACCACCCCGCCGGCCAGGGGCACGCACTGGCCGTAGTTGCCGGTTCCGGCCCCGCGGGGGGTGAGCGGCACCCGGTGGCGCGCGCAGGCGGCGGCCACCGCCATCACGTCCTCCACGCTGGTCGCCCGGAGGGCGAGCTGGGCCCGGCAGCCCTGCAGCTGCTGGCGCAGCACCGGCGAATAGTCGTGGAAATCGTGGGACAGGCGCGCCAGATCCGCAGGCGCGCTCAGCTGGACCAGCCCCGGATGGTGCGCAGCCAGCTCGGCGGCCAAAGCCGCCACCTGGGCATCGCTCACGGCCTCGGGGCGATGCAGAGGGGAGGAGAGGGACATGGGGGGTCAGGACGGGAGCGACGCCAGCAGCGGGGAGGGCTGCTGCTGGCGGGGAGGTGGGAGCCAGCGGCCGGAGCGCAGCACCCGCCGCTGGGGTGGCCGGGCGAGCAGATCGCTCCAGCCGCTGGCCCCCAGGATCAGGAGGTCGGCGGGGGATCCGGGTCGCAGCACCCCATCCCAGTCCAGACCCAGCAGCCGCGCCGCGGCGGTGGTGAAGGGCGCAAGCCCGTTGCGACGCCAGGGCTCAAGCTGGGCGGCGGGCAGGGCGAAGCGCAGCAACTCGATCGGATCGAGGTCCCCACCCGGGAACCAGGGGTCCTGGACGTTGTCGCCGGCGACGGCGACCGGGATGCCGGCCTCCTGCAGCTGGCGGATCGGCGCCAGGGGCCGGCGGCAGGGGGTGCGCCAGGGCGAGCGGGACAGCAGCCAGAGGTTGGTGGTGGGCAGGGCCACCACCCCGGCCAGGTGCGGCGCCAGATCCTCAGCCAGTCGTCGGCAGTCCCGGGGGGGGAGCAGACCCATGCTGCTGGCGTGGCTGCAGACGATCGGCACCGTCGCGGCACGGCGGCGCAGGGCCTGGCGCAGCAACTGCAGCCCATGGGCCGGTGGACCGCTGCTGCCGTCGGTCTCATCGATGTGCAGATCGACCCCGCAGCCGAGGTCTTCGGCCAGGGCCAAGAGGGCCTGCAGGGCCGGGGCGGCGTTGGGCTGGCGCAGGCCCGGCAGGCCGAGCACGCCGCCCAGCAGCCCGCCGGAGGCCGCCACGCGCCGGGCCAGGGCCCCGCCCTCGGCGGTCTGCCAGTAGACGAGGGTGGCCAGGGCCACCCGCTGCAGCTCCAGACGCCCGGCCCAGCGACGCGCCAGCCCCTCCAGCACCTCCCAGCTGGCCGGACCGCAGGGCCCCAGCACATCGACATGGCTGCGGATCGCCCGCAGACCATGACGCCAGGCCCGCTGCAGCGCCGCCTCGGCCCGCACCTCGACCTGTTCGGGGCGACGCCGGGCGATCTCGCGCAGGTTGGCCTCCAGGGCGCCGGCGATCGTGCCCTCGGGATTGGGGTAGTCGATCACCGTGCCGGTCTTGTCGAGGTGCGCATGCGCATCGACCGGTGGAGTCAGGGCCAGCGGCGCGGGCACGGGCTCACAAGCCCGCAGTTCCCGCACCCGGCCCGCCTCCAGCCGCAGCCGGACCGTGACCAGCCCGTCGGCGTCGGCGCGCAGGCTGCGGTCGGAGGGATCGAGCAGGACCCGAGGGATCCGCAGCGGCGGCAGAGCGGAGATCAAGGGTCCTCCCGCCGGAGGCGATCGGTGCGCAGCAGCACGAACTGGCCCGCCGCCGCCAGGGTCAGGGTCTGGTAGTGGGGCAACTGCCACGAACCGAGCAGCGCCTGTCCGCCCAGATCGGTGCGGTAAACACTGAACACACCCAGATTGCGGCGGCGGGTCCGGCTGCCCGCCAGCCGCCCGAGGACGGAGCGCTGGGAACGGATCACCCCGGGGCAATCACGGATGATCAGGCGCAGCACCATCGGCAGCCCGTCCGGTTCGCAAAGCTCCTCGATCAGGGCGGCGCTCAGGCGTTCACCGGCGAACTCCTCGTAATCCTCGGGGCCGGGATTGGTGAAGGCCAGGCCGATGGCTCCGGCGCAGACAGCCAGCAAGCCGAGGCCGGTATGCCGGGGGAGGAACAACAGGGGCGCGGGCAAACGGACGAGCCCGGGACGGGCGACAACCCGGGGATTCTGGCGGGAATCTCCCTTGTTGCCCCGGCGGGCGCGGTGTTTGCGATGCATTTGCGGACCGTTCCGCGGTCGGTGGTGGCGGCGACAGGCCGGGTGGGTCGGTGTGGTGGTGTAACTTCTGGTGACCACGGCGGGCGTCGCCAAGTGGTTAAGGCAGCGGCTTGTGGCGCCGCTATTCGGGGGTTCGAATCCCCTCGCTCGCCCCTTCCAAAATCCATGTCTCCCACCCGCTGATTTCCTTCGGAGATCAACGGGTTGGAATTCAGCCACGCGGTGCGCGGCTTGCCTCCGAGCGGCCATTCCCCATGGCCCCTGTTCCCGGTCGGCTGGCGGGCACGCCCTCAGGCGCAGCACCGGAGGCTGTCCAGGAGCGGAGCTCCCCCCTGGCGCACCACGTCGACGCAGGGGAGGCCCGTGGCCGCCGCGGTGGAGTCCACCGCCCGCCGGGCCTCCAGGGAATTGAGGTGGGCGGTGTTCAGGGCCACGGCCACCACCCGGGGGGAAGGTCCCAGCGGCTGGGGCCGGCCGAGGGCAGCGAGGGCCTCCACGGCGGCGATCAGCTGGGGGAGCGGAGGCAGTGGCACCTGGTCGAGCCGGCGGATCGTGCCCTGACCGGCCCGGTGCACCATCAGCAGGGCCGTGGGCTGGCTGCCCCGCAGCAGGGGCAGAGTGGCCGTGGAGCCGGGATGGGCCAGCGAACCCTGACCCTCCACCAGCAGCAGTGTCTCGGCGGTGGCGCCCTCCGCCGCGGCGAGCACCGCCTGCTCCACGGCGCCGCAGGCGTAGTCGACCCGCACGGCATCAAGGGCCACCCCACGGCCGTCGATCAGGATGCCGGCCTGGCCGGTGCCGACGAAGCGGGCGTCCAGCCCCCGGGCCAGGGCGGCGGCGCGCAGCTCCAGGCAAGCACTCATCTTGCCCACACCCATGTCCGATCCCACCGCCAGGACCCGGTGGCCGGGCAGGGCGGCCGCCCGGGCAGCGCCCACCACCAGATCCGGCGGCTCCTGGCGCAGGTCCCAGATCCAGGCGTCCGGCCGGCGCAGGGGAGCCAGCTCCGGATCCTCCCCCAGACGGCTGTGCAGGCCGCTGGCCAGGCAGAGGCCGGCCCGCAGGCCCTCGGCCACATCGGCGCGCACCTCCTGCGGCAGCCGCCCCCCGGACGGGGCCAACCCCACCACGGCCACATCGGGGCTGAAGGCCAGGGCCTCGGCCATCGAGGCCACCACCGGCACATCCCGATCGATGCCGCACACCTCCTGCAGCCGCCGGCCGGCGTGCAGCGGATCGATCACCGCCACCACCGGTCCACGGCGGTAACGCAGCAGGGTCAGGCCGGTCTTGCCGGACAGGTCGGCCAGGCCGCCGTGCTGCAGCAGCACCACCCGGTGGGAGTCGTTCAGCATCAGCGCCACTCTCCCGGGAGCCCCGCCCCCGGCCGGCCGGGGGCGGGGCCCGTCCAGGTGACCCCCAAGCCGGGACCGGGCCCGGGCACGATCCAATCGCCGCTGAGGCCAGGGCCCTCGAAGGGGTCGTCGATCAGGTTGAGATGGCTGTCGAGATCCGGCCAGTCGACGAGGGGCAGCAACTGGGCCGCCGCACCGTTGAGCAGGGCGGCATCCGAGTAACAGCCCAACATCACCGCCAGACCCAGCCGGCGGGCGGTGCGCGCCATCAGCAGGGCCTCGGCCAGGCCGCCGCACTTGAGCAGCTTGATGTTCACCCCATCGACGTAGGGCGCCAGCCGGATCAGATCCGGGAGATCCCAGCAGCTCTCATCGGCCACCAGGGGGATCGGACAGTGAAGATCAAGGGCGGCGAAGCCAGCGCTGTCGGCCTCCGGATCGCTGCGCGGGGCCAGGGGCTGTTCCACCAGCACCACCCCCTGCTCCGCCAGCCAGCCGAGCACGGAGCGGGCGGCCTCCAGCTCCCAGCCGCCGTTGGCGTCCACCTGCAGCTCACAGGCGACGCCAGTGCTGTCATGACGGCGCTCCAGGGCCGCCGCTACCGCCGCCACCAGGGCCCGGTCGTGGTCGAGGCCATCGGGGCTGCCCAGCTTGAGCTTGATGCGGGTGGCGGGCAGCTGCTCCCACCAGCGCTCCAGCCGGGCCAGTACCGCCTCCACCGGGCCGAGGCCGAGGGTGACGCTGGTGGAGACCCCCTGGCCGAGGTCAAGGCCCCACAGCCGTCCGAGCGGCACCCCGAGCCGCTTGCCCCACCAGTCGTGCAGGGCGAGATCCAGGCCGCAGCGCGCAGGGGGGGACAGCCCGGCGAGCAGCGGTTCCAGCGCCTGAAGCGGTTCCGGCTCCAGGGTCTCCAGCCGGGGCAGCAAGGCCGTGAGCTCCTGCTCGACAGCCGCGGTGCTGAAGGAGCGATGCCCGGTGTCGAAACCACCGGTCTCGCCGAGGCCGGTGATGCCGTCGTGGTCGATCGTCACCAGCAGGTGTTCGACCGCGGCGGTGGTCCCGCGGCTGATCGCCAGCGGCACGGCCTTGGTCAGCGCGAAGCGATGCAGGCGGCAGCGCATGGCCCGATGGGTGTTCGCCCTCAAGCTGGCACAGATGGCCCAGGCCGGCAGCGGACCGCCCCAGCCGCCCACCCAGGCAACGCCCCAGACCGCCGATGGCCGAGACTGGATCCATGACGGCGACGCATCTGACCTTCCCGGCCCCCCACGGCAGCGGAACCCCTTCCGGCAGCACGCCGCAGGCTCCACCGGCCGCCGGCCCTGCCCCGCTCCAGGCGGCTGAAGGCGCTCCGCAATCCGGGGGCGGCCGCGGCAGCTACTGGATCACCACCTTCGGCTGCCAGATGAACAAGGCGGATTCCGAGCGGATGGCCGGAATCCTGGAGGCGATGGGCTACCGCGAAGCGGAGGCCGAACTGGAGGCGGATCTGGTGCTCTACAACACCTGCACCATCCGCGACAACGCCGAGCAGAAGGTCTACAGCTACCTGGGACGCCAGGCCCAGCGCAAGCGCGCCAATCCCAACCTCACCCTGGTGGTCGCGGGTTGCGTGGCCCAGCAGGAGGGTGAATCGCTGCTGCGCCGGGTCCCCGAACTCGACCTGGTGATGGGTCCCCAGCACGCCAACCGGCTCGACACCCTGCTGGCACGGGTGGCCCAGGGCCAGCAGGTGGTGGCCACCGAGGAGCACCACATCCTCGAAGACATCACCAGCGCGCGGCGCGACAGCCAGGTCTGCGCCTGGGTGAACGTGATCTATGGCTGCAACGAGCGCTGCACCTACTGCGTGGTGCCCTCCGTGCGCGGCCGCGAGCAGTCACGGCTGCCCGAGGCGATCCGGCTGGAGATGGAGGGGCTGGCAGCGCGGGGCTTCCGGGAGATCACCCTGCTCGGCCAGAACATCGACGCCTATGGCCGCGACCTGCCGGGCATCACCCCCGAGGGCCGGCGCCAGCACACCCTCACCGACCTGCTGCAATTCGTCCACGACGTGCGCGGCCTCGAGCGGATCCGCTTCGCCACCAGCCATCCCCGCTATTTCACCGAGCGGCTGATCGATGCCTGCGCCGATCTGCCGAAGGTGTGCGAGCACTTCCATATCCCCTTCCAAAGCGGCGACGACACCGTGCTTCGGGCCATGGCCCGGGGGTACACGGTGGAGCGCTACCGCCGCATCATCCACCGCATCCGCGAGCGGATGCCCGATGCCGCCATCAGCGCCGATGTGATCGTGGCCTTCCCCGGCGAAACCGACGCCCAGTACCGCCGCACCCTCGCCCTGATCGAGGAGATCGGCTTCGACCAGGTGAACACCGCCGCCTACTCGCCGCGCCCGAACACCCCCGCCGCCGACTGGCCCGATCAGCTGCCCGAAGCGGTGAAGGTGGAGCGACTGCAGGAGCTCAACGCCCTGGTGGAGGCCACCGCCCGACGCCGCAATGCCCGCTATCTGGGCCGGCTGGAGGAGGTGCTGGTGGAAGGGATCAACCCCCGCGATCCCGAGCAGGTGATGGGCCGCACCCGCACCAACCGCCTCACCTTCTTCCCGGCCGATGATGGCCGTGGCGGCTGCTTTGCCGCCGGTGCCCTGGTTCCTGTGCGCATCGACACCGTGCGCTCCTTCTCGCTCAGCGGCACGGCTGAGATGCCCAGCGCCGTTCGGGCCTAGGCCCCTGCCCTGCCCTGGGCGCCTTCCCGCAGCTGGGGCTGCTGAATCCGGGGGAGCGGCCCTCCTGGCAGGCTCCGGCGGCCGTGCCGGCAGGGCTGGGGGCGACCCCGGGCGGAGGGCACGGGGACGGGCGGGAGTGCGGACACCGCCACAGGGCTGGCCGAGCGCCCGATCGCTGATACGTTTGGCCACTCTCAGGATCTGCGATGGCCCCTCCCCTGCTCCCGGTCGGTCTGGTGTTCGGGGGGGCCTCCGGGGAACATGCGGTCTCAATCCGCTCCGCCGCCACGGTGCTGGCGGGCCTGCGCAGCGGCGCCAACGCCCAGCGCTATGACGTGCGCTGCTTCTACATCGACCGGGACGGCTGCTGGTGGCCTCCCGCAGTCGCCGATGCCGTGCTGGCCAGCGGCAGCCCACCGGCGGCCGATGCCCTGGCGGCCCCCTCCCGGCCGGGCTTCCGCGGCTTTCCGGAGGGGGCCCTGGACGTGGCGGTCTGGTTCCCGGTGCTGCATGGCCCCAACGGCGAAGACGGCACGATCCAGGGGCTGTTCACGCTGATGCGGGTTCCGTTCGTGGGCTCCGGGGTGCTCGGCTCGGCGGTGGGCATGGACAAGCAGGCGATGAAGGCGGCCTTCGCCGCCGCCGGACTGCCCCAGGTGCCCTACGCCTGCGTGGAGGCCTCTGAACTGGACGCGGATCCCGAAGCCCTGCTCGATCGGCTGGAGGCCCAGCTCGGCTATCCCTGCTTCGTCAAGCCGGCCAACATGGGCTCCTCGGTGGGCATCAGCAAGGCCGGCGATCGCAGCGCCCTTCTGGCGGGGCTGCGCACCGCCGCTGCCCTCGATCCCAGGCTCGTGGTGGAGCAGGGGGTGAAAGCCCGCGAACTGGAATGTGCGGTGCTGGGAACGCGGCGGCTCGAGGCCTCCGTGGTGGGCGAGATCCGCTTCGACGCCGACTGGTACGACTACGAGACGAAATACAGCGAGGGCCTCAGCCACACCGTGATCCCCGCCGCGATCGCGCCGGAGGTGGCGGCCAGGGCCCGGACCCTGGCGATCAGCGCCTGCCGCGCGGTGGGGGCCAGCGGCCTGTCCCGGGTGGATTTCTTCCACGAGGAAAGCAGCGGCTCCCTTTGGCTCAACGAGATCAACACCCTGCCCGGTTTCACCAGCCAGAGCATGTATCCGATGCTGTGGGAGGCCAGCGGCATCCCCCTGGTCGAGCTGGTCCACAGACTCCTGCAAGACGCGAGAGAATCGGCCCCGGTACCTGCTGAAGGAGGCGCACAGCCATGAGTCACGGGCTGCTCTGGTTGCCGCTGCTGCTGGTGTTTGTGCTGCTCACGGCCCTGGGCTGGCTGGAGCGGCGGCGTCAGCAGCTGTTCCGCGAGTGGGCGGCCGGATCCGAACTGGCCAAGCTCGACGGCTGCGGCGCCGCCCGCCTGCGCGACGGCGAGGTCAGCTGGTGCAGCTTCGAAGCCGGCAGTTTCCGGCCCGAGGGCCGCTTCGTGGTCAAGCAACTGGAGATGGTGGAGCTGCTGTCCCTGGGCTCCGGAGAGGCCCCCCTCACCGAGGAGAGCCAGGGCGCCTGCCGGCTGCGCCTGGTCGGAGGCGGTGAGCAGAAAGACATTCCCTTCGCCGATGCCCAGCGGGCCCGGCGCTGGATCGATGAACTGATGGCCCGCTCCCGCTGCGAACTGTGACCACCACCCCCCAGCCGCCTTCGTCAGCGCCCCAGCCTCCGGCCACACCCCAGCCACCGGGAGCCGTCAGGCGCCAGCAGCTCAAACAGGAACGCCGGGCCGACCGCCTGCGCCAGCTCTGGCAGCTGCTGGTGTTCCTGGGTCTGGCCACCGGACTGGGCTGGGTGCTGCTGCGCCACGGCTGGAACCTGCGCGATGCCTCCCAGGTGGAGGTGGTGGGCAGCCGCCTCGTCAGCCGCGATCAAGTGATCCAGGCCGCCGGGCTGCAGTTCCCCCAGCCCCTGATCACCCTGGAGCCCCGGGAACTGAGCCGCACCCTCACCCAGGCCCTGCCGGTGGAACAGGTCCAGGTCAGCCGCACGATCCTGCCGCCGCGACTCCGCTTCGAGCTGGTGGACCGGGAGGCGGTCGCCCGGGCCGAGCGGCGCACCCCCCGGGGCCCGGAAGCCGGCTACATCGACCGCCTCGGCAGCTGGATCAGCGCCCAGCAGCACGATGGTGTGCGGGTCAGACGCGACCTGAGCCTGCGGGTGGTGGGCTGGAACGAACGCCACCGCCCCACCCTGGCCCGGGTTCTGGCCCATCGCCGCCAGCTGGGCACCGGCCTCGACGAGGTGCGCTTTGAACCCGATGGCAGCCTCTGGCTGGTGACGACCCCCCTGGGCCGGATCCGGCTCGGCCCATCGGACAACCAGGTCGACCGGCGGCTTGATGTGGCGGCCTATCTGCTCACCACGCTCCCTCCCCGGCTCGCGGGCCGCAAGCCCAGCCTGATCGACCTGAGCGATCCCGAGCAGCCGGAGCTGAGCCTGCCCGGGGGCGGCCGTCTGCCCAGCGGAACCACCCTGGCGGGACCGCCCCAGGGCGGCCAATGATCCGCAGCAGCGGACAGCCAATCCACACACGCCATTGCCTCAGGGGACAATCAAGGGCAAGCTGATTGCTCCCGGGTCCAGGGTCCCGGCCACCGACATAATGCAGCCGCAGATCAACGGCATTCCCGTACCTCCCGCAATGGCGAGCGAACCGGCCCCCTTCCCCGTCGATCTCACGTCCTTGCAGGAGAACCACGACATGAGCCAGACCTCGGCCAGCCCCAACGGCATCGTCCCCAGCCAGTCGGCTCGGATCGAGGTCATCGGTGTCGGCGGCGGCGGCAGCAATGCCGTCAACCGCATGATCGCCTCCGACCTCCAGGGCGTGGGGTACCGGGTGCTGAACACCGACGCCCAGGCCCTGCTCCAATCGGCAGCCCGCCAGCGCATCCAGCTCGGCCAGAAGCTGACCCGCGGCCTCGGCGCCGGCGGCAACCCGGTGATCGGCCAAAAGGCCGCTGAGGAATCCCGCACCGATCTGCAGCAGTCCCTCGAAGGCGCCGATCTCGTATTCATCGCTGCCGGCATGGGTGGCGGAACCGGCACCGGCGCGGCGCCGATCCTGGCCGAAGTGGCCAAGGAATGCGGCGCTCTCACCGTCGGGATCGTCACCAAGCCCTTCGGCTTCGAAGGGCGGCGCCGGCTGCGCCAAGCCGAGGAGGGCATCGCCCGCCTGGCCGAGAACGTCGACACCCTGATCGTGATCCCCAACGATCGGCTGCGGGACGCCATCGCCGGAGCACCGCTGCAGGATGCCTTCCGCGCCGCCGACGACGTGCTGCGCATGGCCGTCAAGGGCATCACCGACATCATCACCAAGCCCGGCCTGGTCAACGTCGACTTCGCCGACGTGCGCTCGGTCATGGCCGACGCCGGTACCGCCCTGCTGGGCATCGGGGTGGGCTCAGGCCGCTCACGGGCCAGCGAGGCCGCCCAGGCGGCCATCAGCAGCCCCCTGCTCGAATCGGCCCGAATCGAAGGCGCCCGTGGTTGCGTGATCAACATCAGCGGCGGCAAGGACATGACCCTTGAGGACATGACCACGGCTTCGGAGGTGATCTACGACTCGGTCGATCCCGACGCCAACATCATCGTCGGTGCCGTTGTCGACGAGAGCCTCGACGGCGAGATCCACGTGACCGTCATCGCCACCGGTTTCGACCCCCAGGGCAGTCACCAGCTCGATCGCCCGGTGGCCGCCACCACCTTCAGCAATCCGTTTGCCCCCACCACCTCCGCCGAGGAGCGTGGCGCGATGATCCCCCCCTTCCTACTCAACCGCCAGGGCCGGATCGACGACTGACGGCGCCGCTCACCCCCGACAGCCCACTGGGGTGAGGTGACCCGCCAGGCAGCTGACGGGTCACCTCCGGCGCAACAGACCGGGTGACCCCCGTGAACGGCTGGCCGTCCTGTTCCTCAGCCCCTCCCAGGGCCGCTCTGAGAAGGGCAGGGCGGCCCGGACGGCCCCCACATCGGCCGCTCCTGGTGCACGCAAGGGCTCCTGGGGGCCAGATCGCCGGTGCTGCCCCGGGGCTTGCGACTGAGCTCGCATCCACCGCATCCAGGCTCGGCGGGTCAATGCCGGCATTCAGGGCAGGGGGGTCACGCTGGCGTACGTGGCTGTTCGGAGGGGCTTGGCTGGGTCAGGCCGGCGGCCGCGGCTCTGCCGCGGGGGGATCGCCGGATCGTGGGCGGAGCCGCTTCGGGCGGGACTCCGGCCAGAAGCGGCGCTGGTGCAGTCGTCCCGTGGAGACCATGGGTCGGAGAGTGCGCCCGCAAACCGCAACGGCCGGCTGCTGGGGGCCGCAGAGAAGCTCCGCCTTGCAAGTAATGGGGTGACCCGGAGTCCACGCCTGCCCTGAGCATCCCGTGTGGCTGCTCCCTTCCGGTCCTGACCAGGTTTGGGCGTCGGGGCCGCGTGGGTCCGAGTCGGCATGATGCTAGCAATGCCTCAGCCGCCGTTCTGCCCCTTGCCCCAGCGCCCTGCCGATCTCCAACTGCGCAAGCAGGCCGGGCTGCCGATCACCGTGCTGACAGCCTGGGATGCCCTCTCAGGGGCGCTGGTGGCCGAGGCGGGTGCCGACGCGGTGCTGGTGGGTGATTCCCTGGCGATGGTGGTGCTGGGGCACGCCACCACCCTGCCGGTGACGCTCGAGGAGATGCTGCACCACACCCGCGCAGTGGCCCGTGGCCTGGAGGCCGCCCGGCGGGATGGAGCCGCCTCCATGCCGCTGATCATCTGCGACCTCCCCTTCCTGAGCTACCAGTGCGGAGCGGATGAGGCCGTGGCCGCCGCCGGCCGGGTGCTCAAGGAGTCCCCGGCGGCCGCGGTGAAACTGGAGGGGGCCGAACCGGAGACCCTGGCGGTGATCGACCGTCTGGTGCGCACCGGCATCCCGGTGATGGGACACCTGGGCCTCACGCCCCAGTCGGTGCATCGCCTGGGCTACCGGCGCCAGGCCAACGATCCGATCAGCCAGAACCGGCTGCGCCGTCAGGCGCGCGAGCTCGAGGCCGCCGGCTGCTTCGCCCTGGTGCTGGAGCACATCCCGGCCGACCTGGCCACAGAACTGAGCCACAGCCTGGAGATCCCGGTGATCGGCATCGGCGCCGGTGACGCCTGCGACGGCCAGGTGCGGGTCACCGCTGATCTGCTGGGGCTGACGCCCCGCCAGCCGCCCTTCTGCCCGCCGCTGCTGGATGGCCGGGGGCTGGCGGTGGAGGCGCTGCGGAGCTGGATCCGGGCTCAGCGTCCAGCCACCACTCCAGCATCTCCCTCAGCACCGCATTGCTGAGGGCCAGCCCCTCCGGGTCGCTGAGCCGCCAGCGCGGACCCTCCACCAGCAGCAGGCCACGTCGCTCGAACGAGGCCAGCCGCCGACGCAGCGCGACCAGGCTGGTGGCGGCGATGCCCTGCTCCCGGGCCAGTCGTTGCAGGTTCACCCCCTCCCGTCGCCGCAGGCCCACCAGCAGGCGCTCGTCGGCCGGCATGCCCCCGGGCCCTGCCGGCTGCTCCTGGGGAGCCCCCTCGGCCAGCCAGCGGGCATAGCCCTCACGGGTGCGCGGCCGGGCGGTGCGCACCCCCGCCGGAGCCGAGGTGGCCCCCATGCCGAAGCCCCACCAGCCGGCACCGCTCCAGTAGACGCGATTGTGGCGGGAGGCGTGGCCGGGCAGGGCGTGGTTCGAGACCTCGTAGTGGCCGTAACCGGCGGCACCCAGCCGGCGGACGCTGAGCTCGAGCAGATCGGCGGCCAGATCTTCATCGGGCAGATCGAGCGTGCCGCCGCGCCGGCGCCGATCGAAGACCGTGCCGGGCTCCACGATCAGGTCATAGATCGAGAGATGGGGCGCCGCGGTGGCGATCGCGCGCTCCAGCTGACCCTGCCAGTGCGCCAGGTCCTGACCGGGCAGCCCCTGGATCAGATCGAGGCTCCAGCTGCGCAGATCCCCCCGCCGCCGGGCCTGCCGCAGCCAGCCGCAGGCCTGCTCCAGATCCGCCGCCCGGTGACGACGCCCGAGCGCGGCGAGCACGGCGTCATCGAAGCTCTGGCCCCCGAGGCTGACCCGGTTCACCCCGGCCTGCAGATAGCCGGTCAGCCGCGCCTCATCGAAGCTGGCGGGATCCATCTCCAGGGTCAGCTCCGCCCCGGGGGCCAGGCCGTATCGCCGTTGCAGCGCCTGCAGCAGCCCCCCCACCTGGGCGGGGCTGAGCAGCGAGGGGGTGCCACCACCGAAATACACGGTGGAAAGCGGCGGCCCCTCGGGCGCCGTCGCGATCTCGCGCGTCAGCAGCTCCAGATAGGCCCGGATCGAACCGGAGCCCGGACCGGAGGCGCCATCCGCCCGGTCTCCCAGGGGCACCACCGGGAAATCGCAGTAGTAGCAGCGGCGGTGGCAGAAGGGCAGATGCAGGTAGGCCGCCCGCGGCGCCGGCATCACGGGCGGTAACCCCGCGCTGGCAATCGGCCCCGGATCCGTCATGCTGCAGTGCTGTTGTGATCGGCAGCCACTGGATCCGGGCATGGTGGATTCCCTCATCCTGCTGCTGTTCCTCCTCTCAGGGGCCGCCACCGGCTGGCTGGGGGTGGATCTGCTGCCGGAATCCCTGCTGGTGCAGGTGACCAACCCGGAGGGGTTGCGCACCGTGCTGGCCGGGTTCGGAGCCTTTTTCGGCCTGATCGCCGGATTCTTCTTCCAGCAGCTGCGCCGGCGCCTGATGGCCCAGGTGCGCAGCATGCCCACCGATCTTCTGGTGAGCCGGGCCGTGGGCCTGATCCTCGGCCTGCTGGTAGCCAATCTGCTGCTGGCGCCGATCCTGCTGCTGCCGCTGCCCTGGGAAGTGGTGCTGGTCAAACCGCTGGCGGCGGTGCTCAGCAATGTGTTCTTCGGAGTGCTCGGCTACAACCTGGCCGAGGTACACGGCCGCACCCTGCTGCGCCTGTTCAACCCCACCAGCACCGAGGCCCTGCTGGTGGCTGATGGGGTGCTGACCCCGGCCAGCGCCAAGATCCTGGACACCAGCGTGATCATCGATGGCCGCATCCGCGGCCTGCTGGCCAGCGGGCTGCTGGAGGGCCAGGTGATCGTCGCCCAGTGCGTGATCGACGAACTGCAAACCCTGGCCGACTCGAGCAACAGCGAGAAGAGGGGCAAGGGCCGTCGTGGCCTCAAGCTGCTCTCGGAGCTGCGCGAAACCTATGGCCGGCGGCTGGTGGTCAACAGCACCCGCTACGACGGCAACGGCGTTGATGACCGCCTGCTCTGCCTCACCGCCGACACCGGCGGCACCCTGCTGACCGCCGACTACAACCTGGCCAAGGTGGCGGAGGTCCGCGAGATGAAGGTGCTGAACCTCAGCGAGCTGGTGATCGCCCTGCGGCCTGAGGTGCAGCCCGGCGATGCCCTGCAGATCAAGATCGTGCGCGAGGGCAAGGAGGCCGCCCAGGGCGTCGGCTATCTCGAGGACGGCACGATGGTGGTGGTCGAGGACGCCCGCCAGCGAATCGGCGAGCGGCTGGCGGTCACCGTCACCGGCGCCCTGCAGACCCCTACGGGCCGGATGGTGTTCGCCCGCACGGATGGCCCCCGCGGCGATGCCCCCTCCGACAGCGCGGCGAACGGGCCGGGCAATGCCGCGGAGCGCCCCGGGGGACGGGGCGGCGAACGGGGCAGCGGCAAAGGTGGCGGAAAACCCATCGGCCTGCGCGGGCACGGTCCCGCAGGACCCAGCTAGGCTCCTGGCCTGTGCCCTCTGGAAGCAGCGGATGACGGCGTCAGCCCCCTACTACGGCGATTCCGCCGTGATGCGCACGCCCCCACCCGACCTGGAGTCGCTGCTGCTCAAGGAGCGGATCGTGTACCTCGGTCTGCCCCTGTTCTCCGACGACGATCTCAAACGGCAGGTCGGTGTCGATGTGACGGAGCTGATCATCGCCCAGCTTCTGTATCTGGAGTTCGACAACCCGGACAAGCCGATCTTCTTCTATATCAACTCCACCGGCACCAGCTGGTACACCGGTGATGCGATCGGCTTCGAAACGGAGGCTTTTGCCATCTGTGACACCCTGCGTTATGTGAAGCCGCCGGTGCACACCATCTGCATCGGCCAGGCGATGGGCACCGCCGCCATGATTCTCTCGGCCGGCACCAAGGGCCAGCGTGCCGCCCTGCCCCACGCCTCGATCGTGCTCCACCAGCCTCGCTCCGGGGCCCGCGGTCAGGCCAGCGACATCCAGATCCGCGCCAAGGAAGTACTGCACAACAAGCACACGATGCTCGAGATGCTGTCGCAGAACACCGGGCGCAGCGTCGAGCAGCTGGCCCGCGATTCCGATCGCATGACCTACATGACCGCCGAGGAAGCCCGGGAATACGGGCTGATCGACCGGGTGCTCACCAGCCAGAAGCAGCTGCCCGGACCCGTACCGATGGCAGCCGGTCTGGGCTGAACCGCCCCGATCCACCCCCACCCTCCACACCAGCCTCTTCCGCCAACCCGCACCGATCCCATGCCCATCGGCACCCCCAGCGTTCCCTACCGCCTCCCCGGCAGCCAGTACGAGCGCTGGGTCGACATCTACACCCGTCTCGGCGTCGAGCGCATCCTGTTCCTCGGCCAGGAGGTCAGTGACGCGGTGGCCAACCGGCTCGTCGCCCAGATGCTTTATCTGGATTCCGAGGACAGCTCCAAGCCGATTCTTCTCTACATCAACTCTCCGGGTGGCTCGGTGACGGCGGGTCTGGCGATCTACGACACCATGCAGTACGTCAAATCCGACGTGGTCACGATCTGCGTGGGTCTGGCCGCCTCGATGGGGGCCTTCCTGCTGGCGGCGGGCACCAAGGGCAAGCGCCTGGCCCTGCCCCACAGCCGGATCATGATCCACCAGCCCCTGGGCGGCACCAGCCAGCGGCAGGCCAGCGACATCGAGATCGAAGCTCGCGAGATCCTGCGGATCAAGGACATGCTCAACAGCTCGATGGCCGAGATGACCGGCCAGAGCCTGGAGAAGATCACCAAGGACACCGACCGCGACTACTTCCTCAGCGCCGCCGAGGCCAAGGAGTACGGCCTGATCGACCGGGTGATCGCCCATCCGAGCGAGGCCTGAGCCGGCCCCTCGCCCCCGGCCCGGAGGCAGGTGCCTGGGGGGGCGGACCTGGCCATCATGCGAAGGGGTGGAGCCAGGCCTCCGTCCGATTCCCGTCAACGCCCGTGCTGCCATGGCCAGGACCCTGAGCGAAGCTGCCGATGCGTTCTATGCCGCCGGCAACCGGATGCTGGCCGGCGATCTGTCCGGTTTCGAGGCGATCTGGTCTGAAGCCGACGACATCAGTCAGCTCGGGCCGATGGGGGCCACGGTCACCGGGCGGGCGGCGGTGATGGAGGAGTTCGCCCGCGAAGCCGCGATGGGGTTCCAAGGCACCCTCAGGGCCGACGAACGGCAGTTCGTCGAGACCCCCGAGATGGGCTTTCTGGTGTGCACCGAACGCACCAGCGGCATGACCCGGGCCGGCGAGGCCATCGCAACGGACATCCGGGCCACCACGATCTTCCGCAAGGAGGACGGGCACTGGCGGGTGATCCATCACCACACCGATCGGTTCTGATCGAGCGCTTCTGATCCGGGTGGTTCTGGCCCGGCGGGACGGCTGGCCTGGCGGGACAGCTGGTCCGGGGCGCCTCCTTCACCAGCGCGGCCAGGGCAAGGCTGTGGCGCACGGCCCCAGGCCAGCCGCAGACTGGAAAGCCGCAAACCGCTTGCCGCAGAGCGCCAGCTGCTGCTGTCAGCGGCTCAACCGAGCCTGGCCACGGCCCCTGCGCCGGCGTCGGTCCAGGCCCCCGTCAGGCGCTTGCGTAAGCTCGACCCCTGCCCAGCTCAGACCCGACGCCTCGATGGCCCAGCTCTTTTACGACACCGACGCCGACCTCGGCCTGCTGAGCGGCAAGACCGTCGCGATCATCGGTTACGGATCCCAGGGGCACGCCCACGCCCTGAACCTCAAGGACAGCGGCGTGAATGTGGTGGTGGGCCTGTACGAAGGAAGCCGCTCGGCCGAGAAGGCCCGCGCCGATGGACTGGAGGTCCTCAGCGTGGCCGATGCCTGCGCCAAGGCCGACTGGATCATGGTGCTGCTGCCTGATGAGGTGCAGAAGGCGGTCTACGAGAAGGAGATCGCTCCCCACCTGAGCACCGGCAAGGTGCTGAGCTTCGCCCATGGCTTCAACATCCGCTTCGGCCTGATCCAGCCGCCGGCCGATGTGGATGTGGTGATGATCGCCCCCAAGGGACCGGGGCACACCGTGCGCTGGGAATACCAGAACGGCCAGGGCGTCCCCGCCCTGTTCGCCATTCACCAGGACGCCACCGGCAACGCCCGGGCCCTGGCGATGGCCTATGCCAAGGCGATCGGCGGCACCCGGGCCGGCATCCTCGAGACCAACTTCAAAGAGGAAACAGAAACCGACCTGTTCGGAGAGCAGGCGGTGCTCTGCGGAGGCCTCTCCGAGCTGGTGAAGGCAGGTTTCGAAACCCTGGTGGAAGCTGGCTACCAGCCCGAGCTGGCCTACTTCGAGTGCCTGCACGAGGTGAAACTGATCGTTGATCTGATGGTCAAGGGCGGCCTGACCGCCATGCGTGATTCGATCTCCAACACCGCCGAATACGGTGACTACGTCAGCGGCCCCCGCCTGATCACCGCCGACACCAAGGCGGAGATGAAACGCATCCTCTCCGACATCCAGGACGGCACCTTCGCCCGCAACTTCGTGGCCGAGTGCGAGGCCGGCAAGCCAGAGATGAAGAGGATCCGCGATCGCGACAGCCAGCACCCGATCGAACAGGTCGGCAAGGGTCTGCGCTCGATGTTCAGCTGGCTGAAGTCAGCCTGAACGGCGGCGCCGACGGCTGCGCAACGGTGCTGGTGGCCTGACCCCGGCACCCGCGCTGGCGGTCCGTGAGCCCCCGCCGCCCCTGCCCCCTCCCTCCCCTCCCCGTTCAGCTGCCCCTGCTGATCCCCCTGCTGCTGCCGGCTGCCGCGGCCCTCGATCAGCTGATCGGCGATCCGCGAGCGTTGCCCCACCCGGTGCAGCTGATGGGGGCCTGCATCAGCCGCCTGCGCGGCCTGGCGGAGGCCTGGGCCGGTGACCGCCCCTGGAGGCTGCGGCTGGCAGGGTTAGCGATCACTGCTGTGCTGGTCCTGGCCAGTGCGGCAGCGGGCTGGAGCCTGGAGCGGCTGGCCCTGGCCCGTCCCCTGGTGGGCGGCCCCCTGCTGCTGCTGGGCCTGGCCAGCGCCCTGGCCGGCCGCAGCCTGGAGCAGGCCGTGCGTGCGGTGCTCCAGGCCCTGCCAGGCCCCGGGGGCAACCCGTCGATCGCGCCTGCCGACCCGGCCGGCGGCAGCACAGACCCAGCCGATCCCCTCGAGCCCGCCAGGGAGCGCCTGCGCTGGATCGTGGGCCGCAGCGTCGATGGCCTGCCGGAGAGTGAACTGCTGCGGGCGGCGGCCGAGACCGCCGCGGAGAACGCGGTCGATGGCCTGTTCGCCCCTCTGTTCTGGATGGGCGTCGGGGCGTCGCTGCTGGCAGCGCAGCCGCAGACCGTGGCGATTCCGGGCCCCCTGTGCCTGGCCTGGGTCTTCAAGGCCGCCAGCACCCTCGATTCGATGCTGGGCTACCGCCACGGCCGGCTGCGCTGGCTGGGAACGGCCGGGGCCCGCCTCGATGACCTGCTGGTCTGGATCCCCTGTCGGCTGGTGGCCCTCAGCCTGCCGATCGCCGCCGGCCAGCTGCGGCACACCGGCCACCACTGGCGAGCCGCCCTGGCCGATGGTGCAGCCGATCCCTCCCCGAACGCCGGGGTCTCCCAGGCCGCCTTTGCCCATGCCGCCGGGGTCCGGCTGGGGGGACGCAACCGCTACGGCGAGGAATGGCGCCAGAAGCCGATCCTGGCCGCTCAGGCCCCGCCCGCCGACACTGCCGCAGTCGAACGCATCCTCACCTTCAGCCGCCGCCTGGAGGCGGTGTGGCTGGCGATCAGCGTTGCGGTTGTGGCGGCCGCTTCGGCCCTTGGAGCAGGAACTCAGTAGGCGCCGCGGTCGCGGGGATCGATGATCACCTGGATCGTGCGCAGCATGATGCGGAGATCGAGGCGCAGGCTGCGATGGCGGGCGTAGCGCACATCGAGCTTGACCCGCTCGTCGTAACTGAGGTTGTTGCGCCCCGAGACCTGCCACAGGCCGGTGAGCCCAGGTCGCACCGCCAGCACTTCATCCATGCGATCGCCATAGCGGGGCAGCTCCTTGCGCACGATCGGCCGGGGTCCCACCACGCTCATCTCGCCGCGCAGCACATTCAGGAACTGGGGCAGCTCATCGAGGCTGGAGCGGCGCAGGAACTGACCGAGCCGGGTGATGCGGGGGTCGTTGCGCAGCTTGAAGTCGTTGCGGAACTCCTCCTCGAGATCCGGGGACTGGGCCAGCAGGGCGGAGAGCAGCTTGTCGGCATCGCGGCGCATCGTTCGAAACTTGATGCAGCCGAAACTGGTGTAGTCGCGCCCCACCCGCTGCTGCACGTAAAACACCGGACCGCGGGAGGTGAGCTTCACCAGCAGGCCCAGCAGCAGATAGAGCGGGGATCCGAGGGTCAGGACCGCGAGGGAGAACAGGATGTCGCCGCCCCGTTTGATCACCCGTGAACGGCGGGACTGGAGACCGATCAGCTGCCCGGCGGAGAGAAGCTGGAGGGAGGAGGGAAACATCGGAGTCCGACGGGCCTGGTGCGCTGCGCTGGTGACCATCGCCTCCCCCTTCCACGGGATGAATTTAGGAATGTGTCCAGCGCGAAACCCAGTCAACAGGGTCACTCAGGTCAGAGGCACAGGAGAGCTCTGCCGCTGCAGCCGCCGGCGATGGGCCTCCCAGCAGCGCTCCAGACGTTCGAGCAGCCGCGCTTCGAACCGCTGGGGGGCGAACCGTTCGGCCCATTCGCGTTGGCCATCGGCCGGCAGGCGGCGCCAGAGCCGCCCCTGCTCGAAGGACTCCAGGGCCGCGGCGAGGCTGGCGGCGGACTGCTCTGGAAACAGCAGACCGGTGGGATGGCTCGCCCCGCTGGCCAGGCAGCGCACCGAATCCAGAAGCCCGCCGGCGCCGTAGGCGATCACCGGGGCGCCGGCCGCCATCGCCTCCACCGGCGCGATACCGAAATCCTCGAGACCGGCATACACATAGGCCCGGCAACGCTCCAGCCAGCCGGTGGCCTCCCGGTCATCGCAGCGGCCGAGAAAGCGGGTCCGCGGTCCCGCCATCGCCTCGAGACGCCGCCGCTCGGGACCATCGCCGATCACCACCAGGGGCAGGTCGGTGCGGCGGAAGGCCTCCACCACCAGATCCACCCGTTTGTTGGGCACCAGCCGGCACAGGCTCACGTAGACGTCATCGCGGGGGCGATCCCAGCGGAAGCGTTCCACAGCCACCGGTGGATGCAGCACATGGGCCTGACGCCGCCAGCAGCGGCGGATGCGGCGGGCGGTGAAGCGGGAGTTGGCGAGCAGCACATCGACCCGCAGGCTGCTGGCCACATCCCACTGGCGCAACTGGTGGAGCTGCCAGCGCACCAGCGGCCCGGTGAGGGGATGGCGCGCCAGGGAGGATCGGGCCAGGTAGGGATGCATCTGATCCCAGGCGTAGCGCACCGGCGTGTGCACGTAGCTGACATGCAGCTGGTCCGGCGCGGTGAGCACCCCCTTGGCCACCAGATGGCTGCTGCTGAGCACCAACGGAAACCCATCCAGGTCGAGCTGCTCGATCGCCAGCGGCAACAGCGGCAGAAACAGCTGGATCTGACGAGTGCCCCCGGGCAGCCGCTGGATCAGGCTGGTGCGCACCCGACGCCCGGAGAGCCAGTTGTCCGGGCGGTGGCTCTGGTCATCGATCAGGGCGAACAGCTCGACCGCCGCACCCCGGCGCCGCAGGCTCCCGTCGATCGCCTCCACCACCAGCTCGGCCCCACCCACGGCACGGGGGGAGAACCACTCATGCACGAGCGCGATCGAGCCCGGGAGACCTGCCATGGGGGCACGCTAGGCGCGGGCTCGTATCACGAAAGCTGACGGCCGATTGCCCGCCCGGTCCACCCTGGTGAAGCTGGTCCGGAATGAGCCTGGAGGCACCGGCCGGAAGCGATGGCGATCCGAGAGTTGCTCGAAGACGCGCTGCGGGAACCCGAGATCGGTTCCACCCCCCGCTTCCGCTGGCATGCCACGCCGGTCGGGATCGCTGCCCTGTGGTCGGAGGGGACCCCACCGCCGTCACCCCCGTTCGACATGGCCCTCGAGGAGGGGCTGCAGGTGGGGCTGGACCTGAGCCGCGAAGAGCGGGAGTTCCACCAGGTCAAGGCGGGCCTGGTCCTGCTGTTCCATTCCTGAGAGGCCGCCCGATGCCTGCCATTCCGCCGCACCGGCTGCTGCCGCTCCTCGCCGCTGTCCTGACGCTCCCGATCCTGGTGGCGGCTCCCGCAGGGGCCCAGATGTCACCGAACTGCCGGCGCAATGGCCAACCGGCCGCCTGCGCCATGACCCCGGGCCAGAGCGACGCCAGGCGCAGCGTGGTCACGGTCGTGTTCGCCGACCACAGCGCCTGGCGGCTGGAGAAGCAGGAGAACCGCTGCCGGCAGGGCCACCCCGAGATCAGCTGTCCCGCCGTGATCACCGGCGCCAATGGCAACGGCACGCCCCTGAGCGGCCGCTACAGGGGCATCTGGTACGAAGGGGGCTACCGGCACCTCTGGAGCGCCCCGGGAATCAGCATCGAGTACGTGTTTCTCGACTGAAGCGCTGCCGTGGCCCCTGGGGCCGGAGCAGTGCCGGCAAAGCGGCCGGAGCGAAGCGATCGTCCACCGGGGCGAAGCGGCCAGCCTGCGCCGGCTTGCTGTTGCGGGCCCGGCCGGGGTGCTGAGCGAGCCGCAGGGACTCAGAGCCCCTGCTGCACCCCGCGCCGCAGCAGGGTGTAGAGGTAATGGGGGTCCTTGTACTGGCCGGGCAGGCAGCCGTGCAGCTTCTCCAGTCGCTGCCAGCAGACCGTGCGCTGGATGCTGGGAAGGCTGCGCCCTTCGCGGATCAGCAGCCGCAGCGCTTTGCAGTAGAGCGAATAGTTGGCTTCCAGCTCACCGATCGTGAGGGTGGGGATCGCGGGAGTCTCGGGGCTCATGGCAGTGGCGCAAACGCGCATCCGGACAGGGATTCGTACCCCTGTCATTGGCCTCCACTCTCTCCAGATCAGCGCCGCCGGCGAGCCCCCCATCCGGGGACATTTGGCGGCCCTCAGAGCTGGACCATGCCGCAGCGCATGCCCTTGAGCACCGCCTGCAGCCGGTTGTTGACGTTGAGGGTCTGCAGCAGCCGCTTGGTGTAGGTGCGGGCCGTGGCTTCACTGACCACCAACTGGCGGGCGATTTCACGATCGCTGAGACCGCTGGCCAGCAGATCGAGCACTTCGTACTCCCGTGGGGTCAGCCTGGGGCAGCTGAGGTAGGGCAGGGTGCCGGAGCGCAGGGAGGGGCTGCGGTAAGAGTGATGGCCCATCACGGCCAGCACCGCCGCCTGCAGGGGCCGCTGATCATCGACGAAATCAGCCTCAGCCACCACCGCCTCCAGCCACGGCGCCTCGTTGTACTCGGCCGGGATCACGTCACCGAGGGCGAGGACCACCACCTTCAGATCGGCGTGGCACTCCCGCGCCTTGCGGGCGAGCTCGAAGCCGTTGCCCTGCTCCAGGTGGTCGGTGCAGATCAGCAGCTCATAGGGCTCCTGCTTGAGATAGGCCAGGCAGGAGGCCTCATCGGTCACGGCACAGCCGATGCGGCTGCGGTCCTGAAAGCTCTCACAGACCGCCCGCAGCAGAAAACGCCCCTTCATGGCGATCGCCACACGCCCCGACACCGCCACGGACAGCAGCACCTCGTCGAGGGCTGTGCCGTCAAGGGACTCGAGATAGGGAGTGAGGTCCATGGCCTTCAACCGTAGGCAAGTGGCGGCACCGGCGAGACCCGTCCCCCTCAAACAGCTCACAAACGAAAACCCCCTCTCCAAGGAGAGGGGGCAAGGCCGGCCGGAGCCGGTGGGGGATTCCAGGGGTTGATCCGGTGAGGATCAGCCGATCGCCGGAGCGACCAGGGCGACGGGG
>Ga0315900_10000540_pt1 | contig 65264 bp, 69 predicted proteins | sample LakEriMetagenome_FD_203521 | JGI IMG/M metagenome (GOLD analysis project Ga0315900, IMG submission 203521) | Freshwater fungal communities from buoy surface, Lake Erie, Ohio, United States - Buoy 12 MA114 | ecosystem: Environmental > Aquatic > Freshwater > Lake > Lake biofilm | place: USA: Lake... | reverse complement strand
CTGAACCGTGCCGGTCTGGGCATGGAGGTGATGCACGAGCGCAATGCCCACAACTTCCCGCTCGATCTGGCGGCAGCGCAGGCCACCCCGGTGGCGCTGAGCGCCCCGGCGATCGGCTGATCGTCAGCTCCCGACGGAATCCCCGGCCCCCTCTACAAGGGGGCTTTTTTCATGGATCTCCATCCCCTGATCGGCCGCTTCGGCCTGGCGCCCCCTCGCCCTCCGCCCCATGCCGGCCCCGCGTCGCGACCAGACGCCCGCCCTCTGCCAGCTGGCGGCCCCTGAGCGGCCCCTGACCAGCATGGGCCCGCCCGACCTAGGGTCAGGGACCAGCCCTGCAGCACTGCCCATGGCACCCCCTGGCCTGGCGGCTCCCCTGGCCTCGCCAATGGCCACGATCGGCGTTCCACGGGAGATCAAGCGCGACGAGCAGAGGGTGGCCCTCACCCCCGATGGGGTGCGCGAACTGGTGAGCCAGGGCATGGAGATGCGGGTGGAGGCGGGCGCCGGCCTGGGGGCGGGCATCAGCGACGCCGACTACGAGGCGGCCGGCGCCAGGCTGGTGAGCTGCGAGGAGGCCTGGGCCGCCCATCTGGTGGTGAAGGTGAAGGAGCCCCAGCCGGAGGAGTTCGGCTACCTCCGGCCCGACCTGGTGCTGTTCACCTACCTCCACCTCGCCGCCTATCCCGAGGTGGGGCGGGCCCTGCTGGAGGCCGGCACCACCGCCCTCGCCTACGAAACCGTTCAGCTCGATGACGGCTCCCTGCCGCTGCTGGCGCCGATGAGCGAGATCGCCGGCCGGATCGCCGCCCAGGTGGGGGCGCACCTGCTGGAGAAACCCCACGGCGGCCGCGGCATCCTCATGGGCGGCTGCACCGGCGTGCGCCCCGCCCGCGTGGTGGTGTTGGGGGCCGGCACCGTGGGCTGGAACGCCGCCCGCATCGCCGCCGCCATGGATGCCGAGGTGTTCCTGCTCGACCGCTCCCCTCAGAGGCTGCGCAGACTCGAGGCCGACCGGCGCGGCCGGCTGGTGAGCCTGGTGAGCAGCCGCGCGCTGATCGAGCGGCTGGTGCCCGCCGCCGACCTGCTGATCGGCGCCGTGCTGCTGCCCGGCGGCCGGGCCCCCACCCTGGTGGATGAGCCTCTGGTGCAGCGGATGCGGCCCGGCTCGGTGATCGTGGATGTGGCGATCGATCAGGGCGGCTGCATCGCCACCAGCCGCGAAACCACCCACACCAGCCCCACTGTGGGGATCCACGGCGTGCAGCACTACGCCGTGGGCAACATGCCCGGCGCCGTGCCCTTCACCTCCACCGAAGCCCTGGTGAGCGTCACCCTGCCCTACATCCTGGTGATGGCGGGCCGCGGCCTCAGCGAAGCGGTCACCGACCGTCCGGAGCTGCTCTCCGGCCTGAACACGGTGGACGGCGCCGTATGCCACCCCGGCGTGGCCAAGGCCCTGGGGTTGGCGCCCCGCCATCCCATGGCCTGCCTGCGTTAGACCTGCCTCCGCTGAGTCTGAGCACCTCAGGTCAGCGGCGCGAGCGGCCTCTGCAGCGCCGCCGGACTGATGCCCTCGCGCAGGGCCGTGATCCAGCCGGCCGCCTCGGCGTAACTGGCGGCCGGCAGCACCGTGGCACCCCGCTCAGCGAGCCCCAGGGCTGAGGCCGAAACCTCCAGCAGGCAGGGATTGGACACGGCGATCAGGGGCACGCCGCGCTCCACGCAGGCCAGCACCGCCTCACCCCCCAGGGCCCCGGCCGGCGCCACCACGGCCCCGAGCTGGACGGCTGTGATCAGGGCGCCGGCGGCGGTGCTGCCTGGCCGGTTCGGGGCTGGCGCTGCCCCGGCCGCCGCGGGGGCCACCAGATCGGGGGCCCGGCTCAGCCCCACCAGCACGCAGGGCAGGAAGGTGGTGCCGAGTTCCTCGCCGGCTGCTCGGGGGTCGAGGGCGGGGTTGAGATCCAGGGGCGCCAGGGCGGGCGCGTGGGCGCAGGGGATGCCCAGATGACGGGTGAGCAGATGGCTGATCACCGCCTCGGCGCCGGCGAGCGCGTCCACGCCCGCGCCGCTCCGGTAGGCCGCCAGGGCCTCGCTGCCGGGATCATCGGGGAAGCGGGCCACCACCGCGATGGCCGTGGCCCCCGCCCGCCGCAGCGACTCCCCGGCCCGCAGCAGGGCATCGGGGCGTTCCAGGCCGCCCCAGCTGGCGCCGCTGGGGCCCAGGCGCAGGCTCACCCCCAGGGGCGCATCGGTGCTGGTCACCGGGCCGATCTCCAGGCCCAGGGTGGCGCGGCAGCCGTCGGCCACCTGCAGCTGGCGCAGCCGCAGCTCCGGCTCGATGGCGGCATCGAGCAGCAGACCGATCCGCTGGCGCCGCACCGGCCGCAAGGCCAGCTCCCCGGCGGCGAAGCGATCCAGGGCCGAACCCTCCACATAGAGCAGCCGCGGATCGCTCCAGTAGAGCGCCGCCCCGTTCAGCACGTTGGGGTGGGTGATCAGGCAGCCACTCGCCGCCGCCAGCAGCCGCGCCGCCGGCAGGGCATCGCCGGCGTAGCCGCCGATGGCGCAGCCGATGCCGGTGGGCACCACCATCAGGGTGGGCAGGGATTCGGCCGCCGGCGCCAGCACCATCGCCGCCTCAGCCTTCGCGGCGGATCACCATGGCCTCGATCCGCAACCGCTGCCCGGCCGGTCCGCTCTCCACGGCGGTGATCGCCCAGCGCAGCGGCTCTCCCTCGGCCGCCAGGGCCGCACGGATGCGCTCCAGCAGGGCCCCATCGCCGCGCTCGAGGCTGATCACCACCGGCTCCAGCCGCCAGGCGCGATTCACGGGCCTGGACCCGGGCCGGGGATCCCCTGGCGGGGGATCCAAGGGCAAAGGGGCACCGGGCGGAGCGGGAGCGTGGCGGAACCGATCACTTCTGGTACTGGCCGAATTGCTCCTCGTAGAGGGCATCCTCCTGACCGGCGATGAGCGTCAGGGGGGAGCGGGGGTAGGCCACGCACAGCAGGGCATAGCCCTGCTCCTGCAGCTCGGCTTTCACGCCCATGGCATCGGGCTGGTGCACCGAACCCTCCAGGATCCTGGCGGCACAGGTGGTGCACACGCCGGAGCAGCAGGAGCTGGGCAGGGGCACCCCGGCGGCCTCAGCGGCCGCCAGCACGGTCTGGTCGCTGCGGCAACTGAACGTATGGCTGGTGCCGTCGAGCTCGGCGACGACGGTGAAGCTGGAGATCTCGCTCACGGTTGGGGGAGAAGCGGGCCGGAACCGCTGGCAGCGCACCCCCCATCCTCCGTGATCACGGGCCGCCGACCGGCGTCCAGCGGTCGGGATGGGGCGCCAGATACTCCGGCGACACCGCCCCCACCGGGCCGGCCCGGGGCGCTGTGATCGCGATGTCCAGGCTCAGGGAGCAGCGCACGTCGTCGGGGTCGTCGTTGGCCATCACGGCATGCTCCAGCCGCGAGGGGAACAGCAGCAGCAGGCCTGCCCGCGGGGCCACATCCAGCCAGGGCTGATTCCAGGGCTCGGGCCGGCGGATCGGACCGCCGTGGCCCACCGCCAGCCCCGGCACCAGCTCATTGCACTGGTGGGGCGGATAGAGACGCAGGCAGCCGCTGCGGCCGCTGCCGTCGCCATTGAGGTAGTACACCGCGCTGACGTGGGCGTTGGGGTGATGGTGGCGGCCCACCCCCTGGCCCGGTTCGCTGAGCACAGGCCAGCAGCGCTGCAGGTGCAGGGCCACCAGGGTGGGATCGAAGCCCAGCTGCTCGATGTAGGCGGGCACATGGGCCAGCAGCCGGCCGATCAGGGCCGCGAAGCTGGGGTGCTCCTGCAACCGCCACACCCCATGGAGATCGCCCGTCCAGGCACAGGCGGGCTCCGGATTGGAGCGGGCCGACCCCCGCAGATCGAGCAGGGCCTGCATCTGCAGGGCCAGATCGAGCGGATCGGGCTGCAGCTGCACACGGGCGAGGGCCAGGGGAAAGAGCGGCTGGAGCGTCAGGGCGGCGCCAGGCTCGGACGGCGGCAGGCTGGCCACGGTGAGGGCATGGTGATCGGAACACCCAGGAGCCTTGCGCACGGGGCAACCGATACGGTGCAATCGGGAGTCGCCAGAGAACCTGCACCATGCCGATCTCCCCTCGCCTCCGATCGGCCGTCGCACTTGGGGCCGGCCTGCTGGTGCTCGGGGGCACGGGCGCAGCGCAGGCGGCCTGCCGTTTCCTGACGCCGATCGGCGGCTCCGGCCAGCCGGTGGTGGAGAAGCGCATCAGTCCAGACCGCCTGCTGGGCCGCACCAACTGGAACACCGACTTCACGGTGGACCGCAGCTTCGCCAGCTACCGGGTGAACTTCCAGTCGGCCTCCACGGGCCAGGGCACCTTCCCGCTCGCGGTGTTCCTGCGCTTCACCGATGGCAGCAACCTGCAACTGGTGAACGACAACCTCACCCTGGCGCCCGCTCAGCAACGACGCCTCGGACCCTTCCCGGCCGTGGCGGGCAAGCGCACCAGCCAGGTGAACGTAAGGGTGGGATCGTCCTCCATGCCCGGATCCACCGGCTTCAGCTACAGGGTGTCGGTGGAGGGCTGCAACTGAACCGGTCGCCGTCAGTTACAGGCCAGGCATCCGCGGGCGATGACCCACGGATGCCTGGCAGATCATGACGGATGAACTCCTCGCAGACAGATAGCTGACAGGAAGGCTGGCCGCCGTCAGCCCGGGGCGGGCCCAGCGGGCCAACCTGTCAGCGCGATCACATCGCCGAAGCGCCGCCCACCACCTCGAGAATTTCCTGGGTGATCGCCGCCTGGCGGGCCTTGTTATAATCGAGCGTGAGGCTCTTGGCGAGGGCCTTGGCGTTGTCGCTGGCGTTGTTCATGGCGGTCATCCGGCTGGCAAGCTCGGAAGCCGCAGCCTCCTGGAGCGAGCGCAGCAACTGATTCTCCAGATACAGGGGAAGCAGGGCATTGAGGAGCTGGTCGGGATTCTGGTCGAACACGATGTCCGAAGGAATCGTGGGCTCCACGTTCTCCCGCTTCGACACCTCGACACCGAGACGGCCCTCCCGGGTGGTGAGCCGGAAGATCTCGTCGTCCGCCGTGGCGATGTCCTGGGGATCCAGGGGCAGGAGGGTCTGGATCACGGGCTTGGTGCTCACCAGGTTGATGAACTTGGTGAAGATGATCTCCACCCGATCGGTGGAACCGGAGACAAATTCCGCCAGCACCTCATTAGCGATGGCCATGGCTTCCTTGGCGCTCGGCACCTGCTCGAGCCCGGTGAAGGTGGCTCGGATCGGATAGTTCCGGTTCTGGAAATAGGTGATTGCCTTGCGGCCGATCAGCACCAGGTCCACCGTGAAGCCCTGATCCTTGAGCTCAGCGAAACGCTGCTCCGTGCGCTTGATGATGTTGGCGTTGTAGCCGCCGCACAGGCCACGGTCGCCGGTCACCGCCAGAACGGTGATCGTCTCGACAGGACGGGACTCCAGCAGCACCGTGTCCACGTCCTCGAAGCGCATGCGCGACTGCAGGTTTTCCAGAACGCGAGCCAGCCGATCGGCGAACGGCCGGCTGCGCAGCACCTGCTCCTGGGCGCGCCTCACCTTGGCTGCAGCCACCAGACGCATGGCCTCGGTGATCTTTCGGGTGTTCTTGACCGAACTGATCCTGTCGCGGATTTCCTTGAGGTTCGCCATCGGTGGATACCCCGCTCAGATGGTGGCAAGCATGGTCGACTTCACCTCGTTGATCGCATCCTTGAGCATCGCTTCAGCATCATCGCTGAGCTGCTTCTCGGACTGAACCTTGGAGATGTAGTCGGCTTTATTCGTGCGCAGGTATTCGCGCAATTCGCGGGTGAACTGGCTCACCTGGTCGACGGGGATCTCATCGATCAGGCCCTTCACGCCGGCGTACACCACGGCTACCTGCTCCGCCAGGATCAGGGGGCTGAACTGGGGCTGCTTGAGAATCTCGCGCAGCCGCTTGCCCCGCGCCAGTTGCTGCTGGGTGGCCGCATCCAGATCGGAGGCGAACTGGGAGAAGGCGGCCAGCTCGTCAAACTGGGCGAGTTCCAGCTTGAGGGTGCCGGCGATCTTCTTGATCGCCTTGGTCTGGGCGGCTCCACCCACCCGGCTCACGGAGATGCCCACGTTGATGGCGGGACGCAGTCCGGAATTGAACAGGTCGGAGCTGAGGAACACCTGACCATCCGTGATCGAGATCACGTTGGTGGGGATGTAGGCCGACACGTCACCAGCCTGGGTCTCAATGATCGGCAGCGCCGTCATCGAACCTTTGCCCATGGCGTCGGAAAGCTTGGCAGCGCGCTCCAGCAGCCGGCTGTGGCAGTAGAACACGTCACCGGGGTAGGCCTCACGGCCGGGTGGGCGGCGCAGCAGCAGCGACATCTGACGGTAGGCCTGGGCCTGCTTGGTGAGGTCGTCATAGATCACCAGGGTGGCCTTGCCCTTGTACATGAACGACTCGGCCAGAGCCGCGCCGGTGTAGGGCGCCAGGTACTGAAGGGCGGCGGCTTCGGAGGCGTTGGCGGCCACCACGATCGTGTAGTCGAGAGCGCCCTTCTCGCGCAGCACCTCCACCACGTTGGCGACCGAGGCGGCCTTCTGGCCGACGGCCACGTAGACGCAGACGACGTCCTCTTCCTTCTGATTGATGATCGTGTCGATCGCGATCGCCGTCTTACCCGTCTGACGGTCGCCGATGATCAGTTCCCGCTGGCCCCGGCCGATCGGGATCATGGCGTCGATGGCGGTGATGCCGGTCTGCATGGGTTCATGCACCGACTTGCGCTGGATGATTCCGGGCGCCATCGACTCGATCAGGCGCGTTTCCGTGGTGGCGATCTCGCCCTTGCCGTCGATCGGCTGGCCGAGAGCATTCACCACCCGTCCCAGCATGGCGTCACCCACCGGCACGGCGGCGATCTTGCCGGTGGCCTTCACGGTGCTGCCTTCCTGTACCCCGAGGCCCTCGCCCATCAGCACCACGCCGACGTTGTCGTCCTCGAGGTTGAGGGCGATGCCCTCGGTGCCGTCCTCGAACTGCACGAGCTCACCGGCCATCACCTGCTGGAGGCCGTAGATCCGGGCGATGCCGTCACCAACCTGCAGGACGGTGCCGACGTTGCTGACGGAGACCGACTTGTCGTAGTCCTCGATCTGCTTCTTGAGGATCGCGCTGATCTCGTCGGGGCGGATGGAAACCATGGTGGGAAGTCCCCGGAGGGGGAGCTGAAGGAAGGCGGGAGGCGGGAATGAAGGAAGCGGTGGGCTAGCTCACCTTGGCCAGAGCCAGACCAAGGCGACGGACCTGACCGGACAGGCTGGCATCGATCACCTGGGAGCCCATCGAGACGATGAACCCCCCGATCAGCGAGGAATCGACCTGGATGTCGAACTCCACAGCCTGGGTGCCGGCGATGGCCTGCACCTTCCGGTTGAGCAGGACCTGCTGCTCTTCGGAGAGTGGCTGGGCTGACACCACCCTGGCCAGGGTGATGTGGCGAAGTTCGCGGTAGAGCTCGAGGAAGCGGAGCAGCACCGCATCGAGCACCGCGATTCGCTGGCGGTCAGCCAGCACCCGGAGCAGGTTGAGGAGGGAAGGGGCCAGCTGCTCACTGAACAGGGCTTCCAGGCCGGCCTTCTTGGCCTCAGGCTCGAGCACCGGGGAGGTCATGGCCGTGCGCAGATCGTCGCTGGAATTCCAGATCTCCAGCACCTGCCTGGCCTGCTCGGCCACAGCATCGGTTTCGGCGCGTGCCTCGGTCACCTGGAGCAGGGCCTCGGCGTAGGGGGTGGCGATGGTGTTGAGCAGAGGCATCAGGCGTTCCCCAGCGTGGTGATGGACTGGTCGATCAGCCGTGCCTGGGCGTCGGCATCGAGCCTGCCGGGCAGGGCGGAGAGCGCCTTCTCGATGGCCTGGCGGGCTGCTTCGCGGCGCAGCAGCGCGCTGACGCGGGCAGCTTCGGCACTGAGGTCGGAGAGGGCCTCCTGTTTGACACGGGCCATCTCCTCGATGGTGCGGCGTTCGCTGTCGGCCCGCACGGCCTCGGCCCGCAGCTTGCCGTCGCTGCGGATCTGCTCGGCTTTCTGCTGGGCGGCGGCCAGATCGGCCTGGGCCGCGGCGAGGGCCGCCGAAGCGATCTGGAGCCTCTCCTCGGCCTCGCTGAGCTCGGCGAGGATCTGCTCGCGACGGCGCTGGAGGATCCCACCCAGGAATCCGCGCAGAAACCACACCAGCACACCGATCACGATGATCAGGTTGATGAGGTTGGTTTCGATCAGGTTGAGATTGACGCCGAAGCCGCCGTGGTGGGCGAAGACGAGGGGAAGGGAAGCGGGGATGGGAGCGCTCATGGGGCGGCCAGCAGACGTTCAACAATCAGGGAGCCGAGCCGGTCGGATTCCTGGGTGAGGGCCTTGAGGGCCTCGGTGCGCTGGGCCTCGATCTCCCTGCGCGACTTCTCGCGGTTGGCGTTGGCATCGGCGACCGCCGCCGCCAGCGCCTGGCGGTAGAGCTTGTCGGAATCCTGCTCGGCCTGCACGATCAGCTGCTGGGCCTGCTGACGGGCCTCCTTCAGCTGTTCGGTGAGGTCGGCTTCCAACCGTCGGGCCTGGGCCAGTTTTTCCTTGGCGTCGGCACGGCTGGTGGCGATGTAACCCTCACGGTCTTCCACGGCCCGTCCCACGGGGCGGAAGAACAAGGCGTTGAGAATCAGGGTGAGGAGCACCACCTGCACCGCCATCAGCGGCAGGGTGGCATCGAGGTCGAACAGACCTCCCTCCTGTGCACCTGCCTCGGCGAGCAGAAGCAAGCTGTTCATGGAAGGGGGAGCGCCGGGGATCGGGCCGGAAAGGGAAGGGAAAGCTGGAAGCGTGCGGGGGAAGCCGACCGGGGGCCGGCCTCCCTCAGCACGGATCAGCCGGCGAAGGGGTTGGCGAACAGAAGCACCAGAGCCACCACCAGGCCGTAGATGGTGAGCGCTTCCATGAAGGCCAGGGAGAGCAGCAGGGTGCCGCGGATCTTGCCTTCGGCTTCAGGCTGGCGGGCGATGCCCTCGACAGCGCCGCCGGCAGCGGTGCCCTGACCGATACCGGGGCCGATGGCGCCGAGACCGACGGCCAGACCAGCGGCGACAACGGACGCAGCGGAGGTGATGGAATCCATGGTGGAAGGGAGGATGGTGGGCGCTGGGGGAGCGCGGAGAGAAACCGGGACGTTATGCCTGCGCCGGGGACATCTCGAGGGACTGAGACGGGCCCGGATCTGGCCGGACCTGCGCGCAAGGGAGTTTGCCAGACCGGAGGTCCGGCCTGGGGAGGGGCGGAGCGCTAGTGGTGCTCCTCGTGTACCGCCTCGCCGATGTAGTAGGCGGCGAGGGTGGCGAAGATCAGGGCCTGGATGGCGCTGGTGAACAGCCCCAGGAACATGGCCGGGAGCGGTACCAGCAGGGGCACCAGGAATGCCAGCACTGCCACCACCAATTCGTCGGCAAGGATGTTGCCGAACAGACGGAAGGAGAGGGAAAGGGGCTTGGTGAAGTCCTCAACGATCTTGAACGGGAGCATGATCGGGGTGGGCTCCACGTAATACTCGAAATAACGCAGCCCCTTGCGGCTCAGGCCCGCATAGAAGTAGGAGAGCGAAACGAGCAGGGCCAGAGCCACGGTGGTGTTGATGTCGGCCGTGGGCGCGCCCAGCTCCCCGTTGGGAATTTCGATGACTTTCCAGGGAATCAGAGCACCGCCCCAGTTGCACACGAAGATGAACAGGAACAGGGTGCCGATGAAGGGCATCCAGTCGCGGTACGCCTTCTCGCCGATCTGCTCGCGGGAGAGGTCGCGAATGTATGACCAGAGGAACTCGAGCAGGTTCTGCACGCCACCCGGATCCCGCTCAAGCTTGCGGGTACCCACGATCACGAGGGCTAGCAGGGCGCCGATCACCACCCAGGAGCTCAGGAAGACCTGGCCATGGAGATGGAGATCGCCAAGTTGCCAGTAGAACTGCTTGCCCACCTCCAGTTCGGCGAAGGGCAGATGCAGGGGCAGCGGAACCATGGTGACGGGGTGGTTCAGGGGGCAAGAAACGCCTGCAGAAGCAGGGCGGGTTTGTAGAGCACGAATCCGATCAGGGCCGGCAGCAGCTGCAGGGCCGGGATCCGGCTGGAGGCGATCACCAGCAGGCAGGGCACCAGCAGTTGCAGGCGGCCGAGGGAGCGCGAATCGGGACCGAGACGGGAAACGCTGCGGGCCAGCAGACGCAGGTAGAGCAGTCCACAGCCGGCACCGAGGAGCAGGCTGCGGGCGGTCGCTCCCCCGTACAGCGCCCAGGTGAGAACCACGGCGGCGGCCGAGAGGCAGACGGTGGCCACCATCAGGCGGCGTTGCAGACGGATGTAGTCGGCCAGGGGGTCGACCGCCTGCGGGGTGTCGCCCTGGGGAACGGCCACAGCCTGCGGGGCTGAGTCGCTCTCAGGGGGGACGACTCCCGCTGTGTCGGCAAGGGTTGCCTGCACGCAGGGTACGCCCAAAAACGGCGCGAATTTATCACGCAGGGCCCAGGCCCCTGCTGGAGCAGGGGATCCCGGCCGGAGCGTGCCTCAGCCCCGCAGGGGCAGCAGCACGCCCTGGCCGATCAGCCGCCGGGCCCGGCAGCAGCGCTCCGCCGGCTCGAGGTCGAGAGGGAGCTCGGCCAGGGAAGCCCCCGGAGCGGCGTCGACCGCCGCGGCCAGGGGCAGGTCGCCCTCCTCGAGATTGAGGGGGAGCAGATCCGGGCCCAGCAGGCTGGCGGATGGCCAGCCCCAGAGGCAGCGGTTGCGACGGAAACCGGTCGCCAGCAGCCGGGCGCTGTCGCTCCAGTCGGGGCGTACCACCCGATCCGGCGTGAGGAAGATCTCGAAATGGCTGATGTCGGGGTCGAGCGTCTCCACCAGCAGCCACTGCTCCCGCTCGGGCAGGGCGCGGGCGCGCTCCAGCAGCTCCCCCTGCAGCAGGCGCGCCGGATCCCACACCTCGGGATTGGAGAAGCCAGCCAGCTGCAGGCCGGCGCTGGCCACGAACGCCAGCAGCCGAAGAACGTCATAACTGGTTTCCTGCGGATGCAGGTACATGTCGGCGAAGTTGGCATCGGCCCGGGTGTCGAGCGCCCAGCGCTGCTCGTGATGGCGGCGCAGCCGGTTCTGCTCCGGCAACGCGGCGAACAGCCGCCGCCCCAGCCTCAGGCCCTCGGCGTCGCTGCCTGCCCCCAGCAAGGCCAGGGCCTTCTGGGTGCGCTGAATCTCCCAGCGCCCGCCGTCGGCATACAGGAAGAGATGGAGCACCCCCTGGGGTGCCAGCAACCCGGCCAGCGCCTTCAGCCCGGCCTCGGGGTGGCGGAGGTGATGGAGCACCCCCACGGAGTTGATGTAATCGAAGGGGCCTTCACCCTCGAGATCGAGCAGGCTGCGCTGCTCGATGCGCAGCTGCCACACGGGAACGGCGGCCCCGGAGCGGCGGGTGCGCTCCCGGGCCACCTCCAGCGCCCCGGCGCTGATGTCCACCGCCAACACCGTGGCACCCGGATTGAGGTGGCAGAGGTAGTCGGTGCTCACGCCGGTGCCGCAGCCGGCGTCGAGGATCCGCCAGCCGGCACCAGGCCCGGCGCCGATGCTGCCCCGCGCCGTCGCCCGGGCGCTGTCGACGCACCAGCGCCAGTTGTATCCGGGCGGCGCACCGTCCTGGAGGGGATCGCCGGGATAGGGGAAGCGGTCGTAGAAGGCGCTCACCACGGGGGTGGCGGCATCGAGGGGCGGCGTCGCCTCAGACATGGCGGGGAGGGGGGATCGGGCGAGCTTTTCATGGCCGGGCCGGGCCGCCGGGCAGCGCTGCAAACATTTGTTCATGGCCCTCCGGAGCCCCGAAGCACGAGCCGTAACGTGCCCAGGCCAGGCTCGCTCCCCGTCCGATGACCGTGACCGCCAGCAGCGGCAGCACGAGGGTCTCGCCCCAGCGCTATGACACCCTGCCGCTCTCCAGCGTCCGTCAGGCGGAACAGCAGGACCGCTTCCCTGACGGGGGCGAGCTCGACAACCTGATCACCTTCTTCCAGAGCGGCCAGCTGCGCATCGAGGCGGCCCGCCGCATTTCGGCCAACGCCGACTTCATCGTGGCCAAGGCGGCCAACCGGATCTTCTCCGGCGGAACGCCCCTTTCCTATCTCGACGCGCCGCTCAGCACGGCCGCCCCCCCCGACGGCGGCACCCCCCTGGCGGCCGACCAGGCCGCCTTCCAGCAATCGGTGCGCACCTTCGCCGGCGGTTCCGCCAGCCGGGGCAACCTCTTCACCCGCCTGCTCGAGGGGGCCGGCGGCGATGCCGACGTGCGCATCGTGCTGCCCACCGGCTTCAACCCGATCGCCGTGGGGCGCTACGGCACCGCCCGCATGCGCAAGTCGCTGCGCGATCTGGCCTGGTTCCTGCGCTACGTGGGCTATGCCCTGGTGGCCGGCGACCCCAGCATCCTCACCGTCAACACCCGCGGCCTGCGGGACGTGCTCGAGAAGGCCTGCTCCCTGGCCGCCACCAACGTGGCCCTGCAGGAGATGCGCGCCGCCGCCGCCGGCCTGCTCAAGGATCTGCCCGAGGCCCGCAACCTGGCGATCAGTTACTTCAACGTGCTGATCGCCGAGCTGGAGGTGCCCACCCCCTCGGCCCGGCAGCGGCTCGGCAGCCCGGTGAACCAGGGCCTGCAGCTGCCCGCCACCTACGCCCTCGCCGCCCAGGGCAAGGCCCAGCGCTACACGATCAGGCCCCGCATGAGCGGGGCCCAGAAGGCCGAGGTGATCCGTGCCGCCTACCGGCAGGTGTTCGAGCGCGACATCGCCAAGGCCTACAGCCAGGTGGTGTGTCCGGTGGAGGCCACCCAGGTGCGCCAGGGCCAGATCTCGATGCGCGAGTTCATCCGCGCGCTCGGCCGCAGCAAGGAATACCGGCGCCAGTTCTACGGACGCTTCGTCAACAGCCGGGTGGTGGAGCTGGCCTTCCGCCACTTCCTCGGCCGCGGCATCAGCTCCCGCGAGGAGTTCACCACCTACTTCGACATCGTGAGCGCCCAGGGGCTCGCCGGCCTGGTCGACTCGCTGGTGAACTCCATGGAGTACGCCCGGGTCTTCGGTGAGGAGACGGTGCCCTATCTGCGCGATCTCGGCGAGGAGGCCCAGGAGAGCGCCGGCTGGGGCAGCAACCGCAAGCTCTTCCGCTTCAGCGCACCCTTTGAGGGAGCGCCCCAGTACGTCACCCTCTACGCCTCCTATCGCCAGCCCTACGCCGACCAGCACCCCTACGGAGGCGGCAACGACCCCCTGGCCCTCACCTACGGCGCCATCTTCCCCTCGGGCACGGCGAGCGTGGCCACCCGGCCGGCTCCACTCAGCTACGACAGCCGCCGCATCCTGGTGGGCAACGGCATGGCCCAGCCGGGCCAGATGAACACCCCCCAGTTCCGCCGGGCCACCCCGCGGCGCGTCGGCCCCAGGGTGGTGCGGCTGCAGCAGATCGCCACCGGTGGCAATTCCGTGCCTCGACGCGGCGGCCAACCCAGCGTGCGCGGCACCGAATCCAGCACCCAGGCGGTGATCAACGCCGTGTACGTGCAGATCCTCGGCAACGCCGGCTATGCGGGCGAACGCAACCGGGTGGAGGAGATCAAGCTGGAGAACGGCGACATCAGCCTGCGCGAGTTCGTGCGCCAGGTGGCCCGCTCCAATGCCTTCCGGCGCCGCTACTGGAGCGGCCTGTACATCACCAAGGCGATCGAGGTGATGCACCGGCGCATCCTCGGGCGCCCCACCTTCGGCCGCTGGGAGATCGATTCCTACTTCGATACCGCCGCGCGCAAGGGCTTCTACGGCGTGGTCGACGCGCTGGTGAGCTGCCCTGAGTACAGCGAGAGCTTCGGCGAGGACACCGTTCCCTACGAGCGCTTCATCACCCCGGCCGACCGCAACGCCCGCCGGGTGCCGGCCCTCAACCGCCCGCTCGATGCCGGTGCGATCGCGGACACCACGCCGCGGCAGCGGCCCCAGGTGGCGGCCGCCCAGCAGGTGATCACCCCCGGCAGCCTGGTGCCGCGCAACCTGCCGAACCGGCGCCGGGTGATCGTGGGCGGCTGGAGCGCCAAGATCTCCGGCGGGGCGGCCATGGCCCCGGCCCGGCCCAGCGCGCCGGCCGGTCCCGGCACGATCCGCCAGGCCCCGGCCCCCAGCCGCAGCTTCAGCCGCGGCCCCGGTGGCCCGGGAGCCTGGACCGCCGGCCGTGTGAGCGCCGGCTTCCAGGCCGCCCTCTCGGCCCCCACGCTGGCTCCGGCCGGGCTCTGGAGTGCCACCGTGGGCAACGGCGTGCTGCTGGGGCAGGCCCGCCTGCCCGGCGCTGCCATGGACCAGGCCCTCAGCAGCGGCCAGCCCCAGGGGTTCGCCCGCCGCCGCGGCCTCAGGCGTCCGGTGAGCCTGGGACGCACCGCCACCGAGCAGCAGATCCAGGAGGCGATCGAAGCCAGTTACCGCCAGCTGCTCAACCGGCTGCCCCTGGCGTCGGAGCGCCTCAGCGATGCCGAATCCCAGTTCCGCAACGGCCAGCTCAGCGTGGCTGAGTTCGTGGGCCAGCTGGCCGGCAGCGAGATGGTTCAGCAACGCCTGAACCGGATGGCTCCCCTGCGCGCCGCCTCGGCGGCCTACCTGGCCCTGCTCGGCCGGGCCGCCCAGCCCGCCGAAGTGAGCCGCTTCCTGGCCACCCGTGGTGGCCGGGGCCAGCGCACCGCGCTCGAGGAGCTGCTCAACAGCCAGGAGTACGCCGCGGCCTTCGGCCAGAACACCGTTCCCTACCTGCGCGGCATGGCCAGCACCGATGGGATTCCCCTGCGCACGGTGAACCGCACCGCATCGCTCTACGCGGGCAATGCGGGCCTGACTCCCGCCCCCAGGGGCGCCATCTGAGCCCGGGGCCGGCCCCTCTCCTGGGCCGGCGTCCCTCAGCGGCGGCGCGAAGCGCAGCTCCAGGCCCTCCGCCCTCATCGGCGGAGGGCATCTTTGGCTTTGGAGCGATTCTGGATCGAGGCTTTTTCTGTCCGCTGCTTCGCACGCGGATGCGAAGTTGAGTGGGAGATTGTGAACAATCGCTGCACAGTGTCACTGTCAGCAACCTCACGGAGATCGACTGCGCCACAAGGGATTTCCCGATCCCGATCGCCATGAAGAACTGTTACCGCAGTTCGGGGTGCCGCGAGCCCGTGGCGCAGAATGACTCGGCGATCGACCTTCGTCGGTCACTCCCTTACCCACCGGATACCGGTCACCGTCAAGGCGACCGCTTGTTTCGAGGCAGAACTGCATGAGCATCGTCTCCAACTCGATCATCAACGCGGACGCCGAAGCCCGCTATCTCAGCCCTGGCGAACTCGACCAGATCAAGGCCTTCGTCACCGGCGGCCAGCGTCGCCTGCGCGTGGCCCAGGTGCTCAGCGAAAGCCGCGAGCGCATCGTCAAGACGGCAGGCGGCGCCCTCTTTCAGAAGCGCCCGGACGTCATCTCCCCCGGCGGCAACGCCTACGGCGAGGAGATGACCGCCACCTGCCTGCGGGATCTCGACTACTACCTGCGCCTGGTCACCTATGGCGTGGTAGCCGGTGACGTGACCCCGATCGAAGAAATCGGGGTGATCGGTGCCAAGGAGATGTACCGCGCTCTGGGCACCCCGCTGGAGGCCATGGCCGAGGGTGTGCGCGAGCTCAAGAATGCCGCCCTGGGTCTGCTCACCGGCTCTGATGCCGAGGAAGCCGGCTTCTATTTCGACTATCTGGTCGGCGCCCTCGCCTGAGGCTGCACCCCCCTGACACCTCCCTGCCCCTGAGCCGAATCCATGCAAGACGCGATCACCAACGTCATCAATCAGGCCGATGTTCAAGGCCTGTACCTTGACGGCAGCTCCATTGGCCGACTGGAGCAGTACTTCGCCAGTGGTGAGCTGCGGGTCCGCGCCGCTGCCACCATCAGCGCCAACGCTTCCGGAATCATCAAGGAGGCCGTGGCCAAGTCGCTGTTGTACTCGGACATCACCCGTCCGGGCGGCAACATGTACACCACCCGTCGCTATGCCGCCTGCATCCGCGACCTGGATTACTACCTCCGCTATGCGACCTACGCCATGCTGGCCGGAGACACATCGATCCTCGACGAGCGGGTTCTGAACGGTCTCAAGGAGACCTACAACTCCCTGGGTGTGCCCATCGGCGCCACCGTGCAGTCGATCCAGGCCATGAAAGAGGTGGCCGCCAGCCTGATCGGTCCCGATGCTGGACGCGAATTGGGAGTATATCTCGACTACATCAGCTCCGGTCTCGGCAACTGATCCGATTACGGCCCTACCCGCGGATCCCTCCCATGCGTCTCTTCAAGATCACTGCCTGCATCCCCTGCCCGGAAAAGGTCAGAACTCAGCGCGAATTGCAGAACACCTACTTCACCAAATGGGTGCCCTACGAGAGCTGGTTCGCCGAGCAGCAGCGCATCATGAAGCAGGGAGGCAAGATCCTCAAGGTTGAGCTCGTTGCCGGTCGCCCCCAGACGAACGTGGGGATCTGAAGTTCCAGGGATTCCGTTTCCCCAGGCAGACAGTCGGCATCGCGGATTTCGGTGCTTTCTTCCACCCCATCCAGGCCCAGGGTCCGGCTCAGCCGGACTTTTTTGTTGGCAGCCGATCTGCCAGTCCCGACCACCGCAGCGCCCCCTCGCTGCCACCGCACGGGCCCTCCGCACGGGCCCCTCTGCAGGTCACCCGGCATGGACACCTGGCATCGCCCCCGGCATACCGGCCCGCCCCAGCTCTCCGGCCCCGATCACGCCTTCAGATCACAACGGGTGTGTGGCCACCGGCAGGCGCACACGGTTCAATGGAGCGCCAGTCGATGCTCGGGCGTCGCTCCCGCAGCCAGCGCCCCTGAAGCACTTGCCCCGATCCTCCACCCTGCCTGCCGACCCCGGGAGCGCCATTCCGCCTGACGCCGGCCGGGCGCCGGCGGCCGGTCTGCTGCCCCTGCCATGGGCCCAGTGGCCGGCGGAAGCCCGGCTGCTGCTCGGCATGGTGGCGGTGTGGAGCGCGGTGGGGCTGCTGGTGCTCACCTCCGCCAGCTGGTGGGTGGCCGAGCGGGAAATGGGTGATCCGGCCTTCTACCTCAAGCGCCAGCTGATCTGGATGGTGGCCAGCTGGGGCTTGCTCTGGCTGGGCCTGCGCGTGAATCTGCGCCGCTGGTCGCACATCGCACCCCTGGGGCTGCTGGTGGGATGTCTGCTGGTGGCCGCCACCCTGGTGGTTGGCAGCACGGTGAACGGGGCCAGCCGCTGGCTGGTGGTGGGGCCGGTGCAGCTGCAGCCCTCGGAACTGGTGAAACCCTTCGTGGTGCTGCAGGGGGCGGCCCTGTTCGCCCACTGGAAACGCAGCGGGCTCGATCAGAAGGTGCTCTGGCTGGGCACCTTCGCGGTGCTGATCCTGCTGATCCTCAAGCAGCCCAACCTCAGCACCGCCGCCCTGCTGGGCATCCTTCTCTGGCTGATCGCCCTGGCCGGCGGTCTCTCGCTGCGCCTGCTCCTCGGCGCCGCCGGTGGCGGAATGCTGGTGGCCGGCGCCAGCATCCTGCTCAACCCCTACCAGCGCGCCCGGGTGGTGTCCTTCCTCGATCCCTGGCGGGACTCCCAGGGAGACGGCTACCAGCTCGTGCAGAGCCTGCTGGCGATCGGCTCGGGCGAGCTGCTGGGCGAGGGCTTCGGCCTCTCCACCCAGAAACTGCAGTACCTGCCGATCCAGAGCACCGATTTCATCTTCGCCGTCTATGCCGAGGAATTCGGCTACGTCGGCTCCCTGGTGCTGCTCGTTTTCCTGCTGCTGTTCGCCTTCGTGGGTCTGCGGATCGCCCTGAGCTGCCGCAGCAACCTGCAGCGGCTGGTGGCCATCGGCTGCACCGCCCTGCTCGTGGGCCAGTCGATCCTCAACATCGCGGTGGCGAGCGGTGCCATGCCCACCACCGGCCTGCCGCTGCCCCTGATCAGCTACGGCGGCAACTCCCTGATGGCCAGCCTGCTGGTGAGCGGGCTGCTGCTGCGCTGTTCCCTCGAGTCGGGCGGCCTCACGCTCCCCACCCCCCGACGCCGCCGCGGCGCCCAGCCAGGCCGATAGGCTGCAGCCATGATCAGTTTCGGCCTGCAGCTGGCCGACTGGGCGCGCAGCGCGGATGTGCTGCTGCAGCAGTCCCTGGCGGCCCCCACGCCCTTCACCCTGGCGGTGGTGTTCGCCGGCGGGCTGCTCACCAGCCTCGGCCCCTGCTCCCTCTCGCTTCTGCCGGTCACGCTCGCCTACCTGGCGGGCTTTGAAGAGCGGCGACAGGCCCCCTGGCGCCGCAGCCTCGCCTTCGCCGCCGGCATCGTGGGATCGCTGGTGCTGCTGGGCCTGGCCAGCGGCATGCTCGGGCGCATCTACGGCCAGATCCCCGGGCTGGTGCCCACCGCCGTGGCGCTGCTCGCCCTGCTGATGGGGCTGAATCTGCTCGGTCTGCTGCCGTTCGCCCTGCCGGCCGGACCGGATCCGGAGGTCTGGCGGCGGCGGGTGCCGACGCCCCTGGCCCCCCTGGCGGCGGGACTGGCCTTCGGCCTGGCGGCCACGCCCTGCACCACCCCCGTGCTGGCGGTGCTGCTGGGTTGGATGGCCCAGCACGGCCGGCCGCTCGTGGGGATGCTGCTGCTCACCGCCTTCGGCGCCGGCCAGGTGGTGCCCCTGCTCCTGGCCGGCACCGCCGCCGCCAGCCTGCCGCGGCTGCTGAGCCTGCGCGCCATGGGCCAGTGGGTGCCTCCGATCAGCGGAGTGGTGCTGGTGACCACCGGCGTGCTCACCCTCGTGGCCCAGCTGACGTGAACGCACGCCTCGGCCGCCTCGCCGCCTGGCTCTCCGATCTGCGCCTGGCCATCGCCCTGCTGATCGTGATCGCTGCCGCCAGCGGCATCGGCACGGCCATCCCCCAGAAGGAGAGCGAGGAGCTGTACCACCGGCTCTACGACGCCCAGCCCTGGCTCGGGCTGCTCAACGGCGAGCGGGTGCTGGCCCTGGCCCTCGACCACGTGTACTCGAGCGACTGGTTCCTGGCCCTGCTGGCCTGGCTGGCTGTTTCGCTGCTGCTCTGCAGCTGGCGACGCCAGTGGCCCGCCCTGCGGGCTGCGCTGCGCTGGGTCGACTACAGCTCCCCCCGTCAGCTGAGCAAGTTCAGCCTGGCCGAAACCGTGCCGGTGGGCGACGCCGTCGCCGGCCTCGGACACCTGGAGGCCGCGCTGCGCAGCCGCGGCTGGCAGATCCAGCGCAAGTCCGATCGGCTGGCGGCGCGCAAGGGCGTGGCCGGCCGCATCGGACCGCTGCTGGTGCATGCCGGCATGGTGGTGCTGATGCTGGGAGCGGCCTGGGGAGCGCTGGGCGGCCAGCGGCTGGAGCAGTTCCTCGCCCCGGGCCGCAGCCTCGAACTGGTGGACAGCCGCGGCCGGGAGGAGCTCACCCTGGCCCTCGACGCCTTCAGTGTGCAGCGGGATCCCGCCGGCCGACCCGAGCAGTTTCGCTCGCGCCTGCGGATCCTGCAGGCGGCGGATCCGGCCGTTGCCACTGCGGCCAGCCCGGGCACACCACGCCCTTCAGACACGCCGCGAGATCGCGCCACACCAGGATCGCCACCCGCTCCGTCAGCTTCGATCTCCCCAGGCGAGCCCAGCGACGACGACCACCGGGCCACGCCCCTGCTGCTCAAGCAGGCGGAGATCAGCGTCAACCACCCGTTGCGCTTCCGGGGCGTCACCTTCTACCAGGCCGACTGGGGTCTGGCCGCCATCACCATCCAGCTGGGCAGAAGCCCGCTGCTGCAGTTGCCGCTGCAGAGCTTTCCCCAGCTGGGCGAGCAGGTGTGGGGCGTGCTGCTGCCCACCCAGCCCGACGGCTCCCGGCCGGTGCTGCTGCTGCTGCGCAGCGAGCAGGGCCCGGTGGAGGTGTACGGCAGCGGCGGCGACCTGCTGGGGCAGATCCGTGTGGGCGGCGATCCGCTCGAAGTGGCCGGCCTGCCGGTGCGGGTGGTGGGGGTGCTGCCGGCCAGTGGCATCCTGCTCAAGCGGGATCCCGGGGTGCCGCTGGTGTATGCAGGGTTCGCCATCGCCCTTCTGGGCGGCGGCCTGAGCGTGGTGGCCACCCGGCAACTGTGGGCGATCGCCGAACCCGGCCGCCTGCATCTGGCGGGCCTGTGCAACCGCAACCTGCCCGGCTTCGCCACGGAACTGCCCAGGCTGCTGGCGGAGATCGAAAGCTGAAATCCGGAGCCCGCTCAGCAGGGCAGCCGGCTGCCGTGGCTCACGCGAACCACGGTGTGCACGTTGCCGCGCGGGTTGAAGTCGGCCAGAAGCTCCATCCACTGGGGTTCGGCGGCCGCCACCAGATCGTCGAGGATGCGGTTGGCCACCTCCTCATGGGAGATCGAGCGGTCGCGGTAGCTGTTCACGTAGAGCTTGATGGCCTTGAGTTCGATCACCCGCGGCCCCGGCTGGTACAGCAGCCGCAGGGTCGCGAAGTCGGGGTAGCCCGAGAACGGACAGCGGCAGGTGAACTCCGGCAGCTCGATCGACACCTCGTAGGGTCTGCCGGGACGGGGATTGGCAAAGCAGACCAGCCGGGCCTCGGCGATCGCCCGCTCGCCGTACAGCGGCGTGATGGTGGTTTCGCCTGTGCTCCGGGTCACCGAGCTGGCCATGGCGGTTGTCGCGAGCGGGCAAAGAGCCGATCCTAGGGAGGTCCCACCGGGCCGTAGCCATGGCTACCACGGCCCCACCACAGCTCGGCCCTAATGGGGCCGGATCCGTCCGCGGGCCGGACAGACCTGTGACCCTGTGCCCAGCCCCGTCCCCAGACCCATCCCCCGTCACTGCCCCCAGCCATTACCGCTTCCATGAAAAAAATCGAGGCCATCATCCGCCCGTTCAAGCTTGAAGACGTGAAGATCGCCCTCGTGAACGCGGGCATCGTCGGCATGACCGTGAGCGAAGTCCGCGGGTTCGGTCGCCAGAAGGGCCAGGTGGAGCGCTACCGGGGCTCGGAATTCACAGTGGAGTTTCTGCAGAAACTCAAACTCGAGATCGTCATCGATGACGAGAAGGTGGATACGGTGGTGGACGCGATCCAGGACGCCGCCCGCACCGGTGAGATCGGTGACGGCAAGATCTTCGTGAGCACCATCGACTCGGTGATCCGGATCCGCACCGGCGACCGCGACTCCACCGCGATCTGAGCCTCAGCCCAGCGTGCGGGCCACCAGCTCCCGCACGCACTCCGGGCCCGGCAACGGGCCCGCGGCGGCCGGGATGTCCGCGTCCTGGAGCCAGAGCAGGTATTCGTGATTGCCCGCCGCGCCGGTGATCGGTGAGGCCACCAATCCCCTGGCCTCCAGGCCCAGATGGCCGGAGGCCGTGATCACGGCCGTGATCGCATCCCGGTGGGCCTGGGGGTCGCGCACCACCCCGCCCTTGCCCACCCGCCCCTTGCCCACCTCGAACTGGGGCTTCACCAGCAGCACCAGATCCCGCCGGTGAGCGCCGTCCTGCCGGCGCGGGCGCAACAGCCCCAGCAGGGCCGGCAGCACCAGCCCCAGGGCGATGAACGAGAGATCGGCCACGGCCAGATCGGGCCACGGGTCGTCGGGCCCATAGAGAGCCGCGGGGCTGAGGTGGCGCAGGTTGGTGCGCTCGCGCAGCACCACCCGGGGATCGCTCCGCAGGCGCCAGGCCGTCTGGCCGTAGCCCACATCGATGCCGTAGACCCGGGCGGCACCGTGCTGCAGGAGGCAGTCGCTGAAGCCTCCGGTGGAGATGCCGGCATCCAGACACACCCGTCCCGGCACCGGGATCGGGAAGTGGGTGAGCGCAGCCTCGAGTTTTTCGCCGCCCCGCGACACGAACCGGGGTGGCAGGTCCACGGCCAGCGGCAGCTCCGGGCCCACCTCGGTGCCGGGTTTGTCGAGCAGCCGGTCGCCGCTGCGCACCCGCCCGGCGCGGATCAGCTGCTGGGCCTGCTGGCGACTGCCCACCAGGCCCCGTGCCAGCAGTTCCAGATCCAGGCGCTGCTTGCGGGGCACGGCGACAGGCGATGTCGCCGCACTCTGGCGAACCGACCGGGGCCTGCCGGCCTGTTACTGAATGGAACAGGAATCCGTACAGATTCCGAGCAATGGCCTGCCCGCCTGGGACACGGCAGAGGATCGTGCCACCCCGCACTCCCCCGGAGCCATGCCCGGCCGCCCATCGCCCCAGCCCAGCCCCACCTCCGGACGGAACGTGGGCGGCGTCCTGGAGCTGTTGCGTCCCGGCAGCTTCGTGAAGCTGCGCCACCAGCCCGCCGATCTGCCGCCGTTCCAGCTGATTCAGTGCCGCGGCGGTCGCTGCTGGGTGCGTCAGCAGGCCTGGGGGCCCCAGGTGCAGTGGGAGGTGGCCCACACCCACCTCACCGCCGCCGCCTGACCACAGGGCCAACCATCCCGGCGCGTGTCGCCCAACCGCCCCAAGCCCGCGCGACCCATACATTGGTCGGGACGTGAGCCCGCGGCGGCCTTGATCGAGCGTTACACCCTGCCCGAGATGGGCGCCCTCTGGAGCGAGCGGGCGAAATTCCAGAGCTGGCTCGATGTGGAGATCGCCGCCACCGCGGCGAACGCGGAACTCGGCAGGGTGCCGGCCGACGCCCTCGCCACGATCAGGCAGAAGGCCCGCTTCTCCGTGGAGCGCATCCTCGAGATCGAGGGCGAGGTGCGCCACGACGTGATCGCCTTCCTCACCAACGTGAACGAGCACGTGGGGGATGCCGGACGCTTCATCCACGTGGGCATGACCAGCTCGGACGTGCTGGACACGGGGCTGGCGCTGCAGCTGAAGGCCTCGGTGGCGCTGTTGCGCACGGAGCTCGACGCCCTGGCCGAGGCCCTGCGCGCCCTGGCCCGGGAGCACAAGGGCACGGTGATGATCGGCCGCAGCCACGCCATCCACGGCGAGCCGATCACCTTCGGCTTCAAGCTGGCCGGCTGGCTGGCGGAAACCGAGCGCAACCGCGAGCGCCTGGAGCGCCTGGAGAGGGTGGTGAGCGTGGGCCAGATCAGCGGCGCCATGGGCACCTACGCCAACACCGATCCTGCGGTGGAGGCGATCACCTGCCGCATCCTGGGCCTGGTGCCCGACACCGCCAGCACCCAGGTGATCGCCCGTGACCGCCATGCGGAGTACGTGCAGACCCTGGCTCTGGTGGGGGCGGCCCTGGAGCGGTTCTCCACCGAGATCCGCAACCTGCAGCGCACCGACGTGCTCGAGGTGGAGGAGAACTTCGCCAAGGGGCAAAAAGGCAGCTCGGCCATGCCCCACAAGCGCAACCCGATCCGCAGCGAGCGCATCAGCGGCCTGGCGCGCGTGCTGCGCAGCTACACCGTGGCGGCGCTGGAGAACTGCGCCCTCTGGCATGAGCGCGACATCAGCCACAGCTCGGTGGAGCGGATGATGCTGCCCGACTGCTCGGCGACCCTGCACTTCATGCTGCGCGAGATGACCGAGGTGGTGAAGGGTCTGGGGGTGTACCCGCAGAACATGGCCCGCAACATGAACGTGTATGGCGGGGTGGTGTTCAGCCAGCGGGTGCTGCTGGCCCTGGTGGAGAGCGGCATCAGCCGCGAGGACGCCTACCGGATCGTGCAGCGCAACGCCCACAGCGCCTGGAACACCGATGGTGGCGACTTCCACGCCAACCTGGCGGCCGATCCGGAGGTGAGCGGCCGGCTCAGCCCCGAGCAGCTGGCAGGGTGCTTCGCCGCCGACCTGCACCAGGCGAACCTGGGGGTGATCTGGGAGCGGCTGGGGATCTGATGGCCCCCCTGCTGGCCGCCTTCTGGACACCCGATGCCGACTGGCTCTACGCGCTGAGCAGCACCGTCGGGCTGCTGCTGATCGTGTGGCTGGTGCTGCGCCCCCGGCCCTGAGCGCTCAGCCCTCCAGATCGCCGTGGGGGCTGGCGAACGCAAGATCCGCCGGGGCAGCCCTGGCGGGGCGCTCGGTGGCGGCCGACCCGGCCATGCCGGTGGGCAGCAGATCTTCGAGCTCGCACACCGGGAAGCGGTTGATGGCGCCCAGGGCCCGGCGGGCGTTGTCGCGCAGCCGCTGGGTCACCAGCTCGCAGTAGGGGATCTGGGCCAGCAGATCCACGGTGCGCCGCAGCAGCCGCACCACATCCCCCTCATCGAGAGAGGTGGCGGCGATCACCTCGTTCCAGGCGGCGCCGCGGGCCCAGGCATGAACAAGGCCGGTGAGTTCCGGCTCCCACCAGATCGGAAAGACCACCCGGGCCCGCTCCTGTTGCGCGCCGAGGGCTCGGCGCAGGCTGCGCAGGTCGTGGAGGGCCTCCTCCACCGGCGGCGGCGGCGGGAAGGCACACCACAGATCGGGGCGGTTCACCTCCGTGGAGATGGCTTCGAGCACGGCGGCCAGCCCGGCCGGGTCGAGCCCATCGAGATGGCCGCTCATCAGCGCCAGCCCCAGCCAGAGCTCATTGTCGCCGCGCAGGGCGGCCACGGTGCGGCCCACCTCGGTGGGCACCAGTCCCTCGGAGCCGGCGAGCGCCCCGAAATGGCGCAGCACCTCGATCAGGGCCAGGAAGGTGTCCCAGTGCCGGTTGGAGCGGAAGTGCAGCAGCCGCTGCCGTTCCTCGATCTCCTGCTGCAGCTCCTCGATGCGGCGGCGGTGCTTCTTGAGCTGCTTGCGGTCGCCCCAGCGGTGGGCCGGGTGCCGCTCGAGCTCCTGCTCCAGGGCGCGCACCAGGTCGGCCTGGGCCACCACTTCGCCGGCCAGGTCGAACTGGGGGGTATGCAGATCGTGGCGGCGGGCCATCGAGGCCACGGCCAGGGCCAGCCCGCCGCTCTCCTGATCGCCGTGGCGCAGTTCACCCGGCCGCTGCAGCGCGGGCGGCTCGATCTGGCTCACCTGCAGGCAGCTGAGCTCGGCATGCAGGCTCACCACGGCACTGCAGGGAAGCAGAACCCAGAGGTTCTCATCGGTGAGGCAGAGCAGCAGCGGGAACTGGCCCGGCCCCTTCACCTTGGCCACGATCACCGCCGGCGTCACCCGGCCGCGCAGCTGGGGCGCCCTGAGGCTCACCAGGGTGCCCTCACTGGAGAACTGCAGGGCCAGGGTGAGTTCATGGGCGAGGGTCTCCTCGGCCTGCGACTGCAGGATGCGCAGCAGCCGCCGCTCCTCGCGCAGCCGGCCGAGCTGCTTGTCGTAGACCTCGAACTCCTCCCAGGGAACATCGCCGCAGTCGCCCTCCAGCACCGCGAGCTGGGCCTGGAGTTCGGCGATGCGCGCCTCGTCGTCGGCCAGATCCAGGGTGGCCAGGTAGCGGCCGAAGCTGCGCTCCACCAGCTCCCGCGCCTTGGCCAGGTCGTAGCGCTGCAGCAGGTTGAGCACCATGCCGTAGCTGGGGGTGAACTGGCTCACCAGGGGGTCGGCCGGGGCCGTCGCCAGCTGGCCGGCCTCCCGCACTCCCTCGAAGCGGCTCTGCACCGTCACCACATAGCCCTGGGAATCGAGCCCGCGGCGCCCGGCCCGACCCGCCATCTGCAGGAACTCGCTGCCCATCAGCGGCCGGTGGCCGCGCTCGGTGCGCTTGGAGAGGGCTGAGATCACGGTGGTGCGGGCCGGCATGTTGATGCCGGCGGCAAGGGTTTCGGTGGCGAACACCACCTTGATCAAACCCTGCTGGAACAGCTCCTCGATCAGCTCCTTCCAGGCCGGCAGCACACCGGCATGGTGGGCGGCGATGCCCCGCAGCAGCGGCTCGGCATGGCCTTCGCGCACCGCCTCGGGGGTGGCGGCGCTGAAGGCATCGAGCCGTGCCCGGATGCGCGCCTGCTCGGCCGGGGTCACCAGGCACACCTTGCCGAGATCACGCACCCCTTTGTCGCAGCCGCGGCGGCTGAAGATGAACGTGATGGCCGGCAGCATGTCGCGCTCGGCCATCTGGGCCACCACGAAGGGCAGCGGGGCCGGCTCGGGCTGGGGCGGCTTGGGCGTCTTCGGTCCCTTGCGCCGGGTGGTCTTGGGAGGCCGCCACACCTTGCAGTTGGGGTGCAGCCCGGTGCCCTCGTCGTTGAGCAGGGGATGGAGGCCCTTGGCACTGCAGAAGCTGAAGGCCAGCGGCACGGGCCTAAAGGTGCTGTGCACCAGGCGCGTCGGGCCATGCACGCGGGCGATCCAGTCGGTGAGCTGGCCGGCGTTGGCCACCGTGGCCGAGAGGGCCACCAGCTGGATGGCGGGCGGGCAGTGGATGATCGATTCCTCCCACACGGTGCCGCGCTGGGAATCGTTCATGTAGTGGCACTCATCGAGCACCACCGCCTCCACATCGGCCAGGGGGTCGTCGTCGGGGTGATCGATTTCCGCATAGAGCATGTTGCGGAAGATCTCGGTGGTCATCACCACCACCTGGGCCTCCCGGTTGAGGCTCAGGTCTCCGGTGAGCAGTCCCACCCGCTCCGGGCCGAACTGCTCGCGGAAATCCCGCAGCTTCTGGTTGGAGAGGGCCTTGAGCGGCGTGGTGTAGAACACTTTTCGCCCATGGGCCAGGGCGCGGTGGATGGCGTACTCGCCCACCAGGGTCTTGCCGCTGCCGGTGGGGGCGCTCACCACCACGGAGTGCCCCTGGTTGAGCGCATCGATGGCATCCAGCTGGAAGGAATCCAGCTGGAAGGGGAAGATGGCCTCCAGAGGCGGTAGCGGCCGGGGCTCGTCGACAGCGCCGGGGCCGCCGCTGGGGCTGGAGATCATCGGCCGATCCTAGGCGGGGCCGGGGAAGGTCTTCCTGTGGTGTTCACGCTGATCTCCAGTCCCGGGGTCGCGGCTGGCGCCCGGCAATCCCCGCGCCGGAACGCCGCCAGAAACGATCCGACAGATCGGTTCACGAGCGCCTGGATGCGCGGACCGGCGCCGGTCCCGGCCAGGTTCCCGTGGGTTGCCCCCGCGATCACCGCCAGCCAGCGGCAGCCCGATGACGCGGAGCGGAAGGACTCGGTTCGGGCCTGCCAGGGACGACCATCCAGCTGCCGGTCGCGCGTTCCCGTGACCACGAGCAGCGGCCGCCGGATCCCGCGCCAGGCATCTTCAGGGAAGAGGCCGCCGCTCCCCTGCGGCGACAGCGCCACGTAAGCCCCGAAGGCATCGTCCCCCCGCAGCCCCAGGGTGTTGCGCGCACCGGCCTCGAGCATCGCGGTGGCCGCACCCATCGAGTGACCGATCAGCACCGCAGCACCGTCCGGGCAGCGGGCCCGCGCCCAGCCCCGCGCGGCAGCGATGTCCAGCAGCCGTGCCCGGTGGGCCGCTGGATCCGTGGCCAGACCGCTCAATCCAACGCGCAGGCCCAGCACGCGCCAGCGCCGCCGCAGGGCCGCGCGGTCGCTCTCGGGATGCCCGACGACGACGGCCAGGGTGCCCTGGGAAGCCAGAGACTCCGCCAGATCGGCGAGGCCATCGGCTGAGCCGCCCGCCCCGGGGGAAAGAACGGCCACCCCACGGCAGAGAGCCGCCCCGGGCGGATACGCCATCGCTGCCAGGGATTGTCCATCGGACCGCCACAGAGTGAGCAGCTGCCCCGCCCCCGCCGGATCCGCGGCGAGGACAATCAGGGCGAGAACGCCACTGCGGAGGAAGGGAACTTCCATGGGCCCGACGCTAAGGGCCGCCGCGCAGCCCCGACCCCGGCGACGGCCGATTCGGGGCTGCAGAGAGCGACCGCCGATAGATTGGAAGGCCGTTGCTGAGCGTGACGCGCATGGCTGCAGGTCGACGCGATCCCTGGCCGGTGGCGGCACTGCTGCTGCTGCTGACGGGTTCTGGCCTCGCCGGGGCGGCCCAGGCGGGATCTGCCAGGAACCCCGGAAAAGCCGCGGCAGCCGCGAAAGCGGTGAAGGCCACTCCGACCCCCACCTACCAGATCGAGGCCCTCACCACCGCGGGCATGGGCGCGATGGCGATGGGCGGTGCCGCTGTGCTGCGCATGATGCTGGGCGGCGCTCCGGCCCCGGGCACCACCAGCAACCGCACCCTCGATCTGCGGCTCGATTCGCCCCGGGTTGTGCCCGATCCCAGGGCGGAACATCGGATTCCGGCGGGCCTCGCCATGGGAGAGGCCCTGGCGCTGCAGAGCATCAGCTTCGAAAGGGGTGAGCCCCCCACCCTGCCCCAGGAGCCCCCCAGCGAGGGCAAGCTGCGGATGCTGCTGTTCCGCGGCTGCGCCGAAACGGCCGGCGGCGACCAGCCGGAGATCACCACGCTCACCGGGCTCACGGCGGCACAGCGCCAGCAGGCGATGGCGGGCCTGAAGGCCCTGGCGGCCCTGCCCGGAGCCGTCGATGCTGCGGGCACCTCCGGCCGCTGGCCCAGCACCAACGAGTCGCCGCCGGTGCCGCCCCAGGGATCGCTGGTGGGCAGTCACGCCGTGGTGAGCACCTATGCGCCCGAGATCCGCTTCCAGGTGAGCGCCAGCCATGACTTCCTGGCGCCGGTGGCTCTGAACAGCGAGACGGCGGCCGGCGGGGCGCAACGGCTGAGCTGGCAGGTGGTACCCACCGCCCTGGGTTACCAGGCCACGGCCTCGGGAGCCGGAAAACAGGAGGGCGACATCGTGATCTGGACCTCCAGTGAAGCGCCGCGTGACGACAGCTGGGTGCCCGGCGATCTGCGCGCCCCCGAAGCGGCCAGGCTGGTGCAGCGCAAGGTGCTGCTGCCGCCGGAACGCACCAGCTGCGCGATCAGCGCCCAGGCGATGGCGGCGATGCAGGGTGGCACCGTGGTGACGTTCACCGCCTACGGCGACACCCTGCTGCTGGCCAGCCCCAAGGGCGAACCGGCCTGGCGGCTCAGCCTGGAGCGGCGCTCCACGGCCACGCGCCTGGTGGGTGCGGCCCTGGGGTCGCCCGGCCGCGGGGCCGAGAACGGCGAACCGGGGCCGGAGCAACCCAAGCCTCGGCGCGGCTTCAACCCCTTCAGCCTGTTCTGAGGCGATCCCCGCCTGGAGCCGGTGGGGCCATCGGGGGGGCCATCGACCCGGCCCCGGGCCAGCAGCACCGCGGGCGGGAGGCCTGCCCTAGAGCTCGCTGACCCCCATCTCCGCCAGCGCCTCCTCCTCCACCCACACCGACACCGAGCCGGCGGGGCAGCGCCACTCGGCCCAGCCATCGCCATTGCTGACGAGCGGCTCGCGCACGTGGCCGGTGAGGTCGCGGAAGCGGGTGAGGCGCTTGCCCACCTCCATCCATTTGCGGCCGGCATCGCCATCGCTCATCAGCACGGCCATGGCGCGGGGATGGCCGGGGCTCCCCAGGCGCGTCCAGCCGATCGTGTTGACATGGTCGAGGTAGTCGTACTGCGGGCCATAGCTGCAGTGCCTGCGGGCCAGCAGGAAGCGATCGATCAGAAAGCGATGGCTGGGCAGCCAGATCTCGTACTCGGGGCCCTGGCCGCCCTTCTGCGCTTTGTAGTGGGCGCCGTAGTAGTCGGCGTGGAAGATGCAGGGATAACCCTGGTCGCGCAGGAGGATGAAGGCATAGGCCAGGGGTTTGAACCAGGCTTCCACCACCGACTCCAGGGATTGCAGCGGCTGGGTGTCGTGGTTTTCCACCAGCGTCACCGCCAGCAGGGGCATGGTGGCCATCAGGCTGCCGTCGAGCAGCCGGCGCATGTCGTAGTGGCCGCCGCTGCGGCTGGCCTCGTGGAAGTTGCGGTGCAGGGGGGCATCGAAGAGGTGCATGCGCCCGCCGGAATTGGCGGCATACCAGCTCAGCGCGGAGAGGTCGTACGACCAGTACTCCCCCACCACGAAGTGGCGGTGCCGGGCATGGGCATCGAGATCTTCAATCCAGTCGAGGAAGAAATCGCTGTTGATGTGCTTGATCGCATCGAGCCGGAAGCCGTCCACCTTGAATGTGTCATGCATCCAGCGGCCCCAGTGCTTGAGTTCACCACGCACCTCGGGATGGTTGATGTTCAGATCACATCCCATCAGGTAGTCATAGTTGCCCTTTTCCAGATCCACATTGCCTTCGAACCGGGCTCCCTGGGTCTGCCACACCGCTTTGAACTCCGGTCGCAGTTCATTGCTGTCCACCGCATCGAAGTGCGTCCAGTTCCACTGCATGGTGGAGTACATCCCGGCACGCTTGGCGAAGCGAAACCGCGTCCAGGCCCGGATCGGCTGCTCCGCCTCCAGGGGGCGCTGGCGGTCTCCGGGGTCGTAGGGGGTGGCGCGATAGTCCTCCCGGTCGTCGGCCCACATCTTGTGGTTGAACACCGTGTCGGCATACACCTGCATGCCGGCGCCATGGCAGGCCGCCACCGCCGCTTCGAAATCGGCCCGCGTGCCGTACTTGGTTGCCACCGTGTCCTTCTGGTCGAACTCCCCGAGGTCGAAGAGGTCATAGATGCCGTAGCCCACATCCCAGCGGCTGCCGCCCTTGCAGGCGGGCGGCAGCCAGAGGCCGGTGATTCCCGCCGCAGCCAGGGCGGGGGCCTCCTGGCTCAGGCGCTGCCAGTGCAGGCCATCCGCCTCGCCATACCAGTGGAACCACTGCATCATCGTGCCGTTGAACTCCGTGGGCTCTGCCACCGCCGCGGCCCCGAGCTCCTCCCCATGGGCGGCCAGCCACCCGCCCATCAGGGATACGGCCGCCTCTGCCGTGTCCACGGCGGGATCACGCTCGGCGTCGAGAATCTGGCGTTTCAGGTCGGCGAACGGAGCCGGCATCGGAACCGAGGCGGGACGCTCAGCGTAGGTCGATCGTCAACGCCGATCCCGGGCGCCGCCCGGGCGGGATGGCCAGCTGGCTGGCGACGGTGCCGGTGTCGCCGCCTGGAACACCACGGGCAGGGGTGAGCGCGGCACGGACACGATGTGAGCGGGGTTGGTGATCACAGTGCTGCAGATCGCATCCGGCGCCGGCCGTCGCTCCTGGTACGTCACCACCACGCGCCCCGCCATGCGCTCCACGGCGGTGATCACCACGGCATGGCAACCGTCGGGGCGGGAACCGAGAAACACCGCCAGCACCTGGCGGCTGGCGAAGTCCACGGCGGGAGGGGCCCGCAGCGGCACCCGGTGAGCGTTGTGACGGCGCCAGAGCGCACGCCAGCGGTCCTGACGGCGGACGACGGCGACCTCGAAGGCGGTCACCGCCGAGGACACGGACTGCGCCAGAGACGCGAACGGCACGGGCGATCCGGAGGCCGCGGCGGCGGGGTGGCCGGTGCCGAGCAGCAGGACCGCGATCGACAGGGCCGGATGGCGCATGGCTGGGACAAGGGGGGAGGGAGGCTGCCGCCTGGCCGTCAGGGGCCGGAATGGCAGAACCGCTGAACCTGCCCGAGCCGATGCTGGCAGTTGCGGTCGCCAAGTGTGGCTTCGACGCACTGGCCCATGCAGATCACCTGTCTTGAGGTGGGCCCAGCGATGTGCCGTAGTGGCAGATCACCCGCATGCCATCGCTGTATGTGCGACAGTCACCATCCTTGTGGTCTCTGCCGCAGATCGGGCAGGGATTGCTTGGGCTTGTACGGATCCATCTCTGTGAGTGTGAAGCGCTCATCACTTCACCTCCGGCCCGGAACCCGCCCATCACCACCCTTGCTGACCAGGTGTGGCGCATCACCCATCCCCGCCATGGAGGAGTCGATGATTTTCCTCGCCAGCCCTCAGGATCAAGCTCTGGCACTAGTGGCCTCGTGGCGCCCAGTCTGCCCCTGTAGTGGAGAGCGTCAGCACATGCGGAAATGTTCCATTGCCTGGGAGAATGAACGAGGGGCCCCCGCCGTCAGGAAAGTTGTCGCCTGTGCTTCCCCTCAATCCGAAAATCATGAAGGTCTGCGTATCGCTTCAGCGTGCGAGCAGATACGCCGAGTACTGATGCGGCTCGCCCGGTAGACAGCCACCTCTCTTCGTGGAGGGCCATAGATGTGAAGGCTGAAATGTTTGAATCGAATTCAGACCTCACAACAGGAATGAATCCTGATGTGACAGGCGGCCTACATCAAATCCGCACTGAGGTGTTCTTGATCCTGGGAGACCTGACGGCCGGCCTCACGCGTCATCGTGGACGGGGGATCACCAGCGCGGCCCGAGTGGCAGGGCATCATGCCTTGCCGCCGGTATGCATCAGTGATCAGACACTATGGATCAGACAATGCACCATGCCCCACCATGTCAACCCCCTGGATTGGGTTGGCCGATGGCCGGCTCCTGACCGTGGGGGCCGCGTAAAATGCGCCCATTTCTGCGCCCCCCCCCGGCTGAGAAGGTTCTTCAAAAAACATTACGCCCAGCCGAGAAGCCAGGCGGGAAAAGGGTTTTGAGAATGGAGCCAAGCGGACTCGAACCGCTGACCCCCTGCATGCCATGCAGGTGCTCTACCAGCTGAGCTATGGCCCCGTTGTGGTGGCACTGGACGAACGGAACGCTGGAAGTTCAGCCCCGGCCTACGGCCTGCCTCAGTGCTCCCTGAGCTTACACCGCCATGGCGCTCACACCTGGCGCCAGACCGCCACGAGCTTCCCCTGCACGACCACCTGATCGGCCGGCAGCACCAACGGTTCGTAGGCGGGATTGGCCGCCTCGAGGATGACGCTTGCACCCTGCCGGCGGAAGTGCTTGAGGGTGGTGCCGCTGCCGGGTACCAGGGCACTGACGATCATGCCGTCGCGCAGCCGGCCGGGGTTGTCCACGGGTTCCATGAGCACCAGATCGCCATCAGCGATGTGGGCCTCCACCATCGAGTCACCACTGACGGTGAGGGCGAACAGGCCGCGGGTCTGGAGCACCGGCAGCAGATCCAGGCGCTCCTGCACGTCATCGAAGGGCTCCACCAGACCCCCGGCCGCCACGGCACCCAGAACAGGGATGCCGGCCGCCTCACCGATCAGCCTGAAGGTGCGGGCCTGACCCTCCTGCCAGGTGATCCACCCCTTCTGCTGCAGATGGCGCAGGCGGCTCTGAACCGGTGCGGGGGAGCGGAGCCCCATCGCCAGCATCATCTGGCGGATCGAGGGGCTGTGCCGGTGCTCGCCGATGTAACCGGCGATCCAGTCGTAGAGCTCCTGCTGGGCTGGGGTGAGAGACAGGGGGCGGGGCTGGGTCACCGGCGGCACGGATCTGATACACATGTACCGTCCCGCCGGGGAATTGTCCAGGCCTGATCCGCCCGGCCAGGCTCGGACTGATCTCAGCCCAAGCCGGATCCCGTCATCGGGTCGCCAGCGCCCCCCAGCAGGGCGGCCAGCAGGGCCTGCTGGGCATGCAGCCGGTTCTCGGCCTGATCAAACACCCGACTGCTGGAGCCCTCCATCGCACCGGCACTGATCTCCTGGCCCCGGTGGGCGGGCAGGCAGTGCAGCACGATCGCACGCGGATCGGCCTCGGCGAGCAGCCCCTCATCGAGGCACCAGCCCCTGAACGCCTGCTCCCGCTCGGCCTTCTCGGCTTCCTGACCCATCGAAGCCCAGACGTCGGTGTACACGGCATGGGCTCCGCGCACGGTGGCCACCGGATCCTCCAGCACGTCCACCTGGCAGCCCCGGCCAGCGGCTATCCGGCGCGAGCGCTCCAGCACTCCCGCCTCGGGAGCGAATCCCCTCGGGCAGCCGATGCGCACATTCACCCCCAGCAGGGCTCCGCAGAGCATCAGCGAGTGGGCCACGTTGTTGCCGTCCCCCACGTAGGCGAGGGTGAGCCCGCCGATCTCGCCAAAGGCCTCCTGGAGGGTGAGGTAGTCGGCAAGGGCCTGGCAGGGGTGCTCGCGATCCGTGAGGGCGTTGATCACCGGGATGGTGGCCCAGTGGGCATAGTCCTCGAGTTCGCTCTGGGCGAACGTGCGGATCGCCAGGGCATCGACGTAGCGGCTCAGCACCCGGGCGGTGTCGGCCACGGGCTCGCCGCGGCCCACCTGGCTCACCTGGGGATTGAGGTCGATGGTCTGACCACCGAGGCGGGCCATGGCCACCGTGAAGCTGACGCGCGTGCGGGTGGAGGCCTTGGTGAAGATCAGCCCGAGGGTGCGACCAGCCAGGTCGATGCGGCGCCGGCCGGCCTTGAGGTCGGCCGCCAGGCGCAGCAGCGCTCCGGTCGGCGCCGGGTCGAGATCGGCCGAGGAGAGGTAATCCCGCCCCTCCAGGCCCGCCAGGGCGGGCGCGTCGCTGCCGGCAGCCATCGGATCAGCCCAAAGATCCCTTATGCGGGATCGAAGGGGCGGCCGTCAAGGGTGAGGCCGAACGCGCTGGGATCCTCCATCAGGCGCCGCACCTGACACACGATGCCGTGGGATCGGCCAGCCGTGGTAGCGCATCATCCCTAGGCTCGGGCGAGCGTACTTTCGCTCCAAGCCGAGCACCCCGTTCACCCGGACCCGGCTGGAGGAGCACGGACCCCAGAAGTCGACCGAACTCGATCTCACGCCCCGCGGCCGGGTGTTTCCCAGCCCGGTGCTGTGGCGCAACCAGGTGCTTCATCAGATCCTCCCCGATCGCTTCAGCGACGGCCGCGAGCAGGAGCGTCCGCTCGATGACAGCAACGATCCCCAGCGCCATCGGGTGAGCGAGCGCGGCGCCTGGATGAAGGCCGGCCTGGGCTTCACAGGTGGCACCCTGCGCGGCATCCTGAGCACGCTCGATCACCTCGAGGGCCTGGGGTCACCGGTCTGTGGATCAACCCCGCCTTCCAGCAGCGCGCCGACCTCAACACCGATCACGGCTACGCGATCCAGAACTTCCTGGAGATCGACCCGCGCTTCGGCACGCGCCAGGACCTGCGCGACCTCGTCGACACTGCCCATGACCGGGGCATGGTGGTGCTGCTGGACATCGTCATCGATCAACCGGCAACAACTGGTTCTACGGGCCTGATCTCACCGGCATCAAGGAGGAATCACTTCCTTATCGCTACGAGCCTCCCTACGGCTTCGGCGGCTGGCGCTCCGCCAGAGGCGCCTGTGGGGAGCGGATCGAATTCAGCGGCGACGGCTGCTGGCCCCGGGAGCTGCAGCGCCTGGAGGCCTACAACCGCCACGGCGCGATCGCGCCCGGATCGATCGGGTCGTAGCCGTGGTGCGAGGGGCTCGGCAAGATCGGCGTCAGCCACAGGCAGGTGATGCCCAGGGCCTGCGGATGATCGAGGCGGGCGGTGATGCCGCGAAGGGTGCCGCCGAAGAAGCCGGCCAGATCGCCCGGATCCAAGAAGGCGAGGCCGGGATCGGGCGCGAAGCGATCCACGAAAATCTGATCGATCACCGCCTCGCGGATCCAGGCCGGGATGCCCCGCCGGCCCGCCACGTATGGGTCAGCCGGTTCAGCCGGGTGGTCCAGATCGCAGGAGCCGGGCTGTTCACTGTTCATCGGGCGGCTGGGGGAGGGAGCCGGGGGCTCAGACCGCCAGCCGGGCCTCCGCGGGCAGCACGCTCTCGGCCAGCAGGGCCTTGAGCTCATCGCCTTCGATCACCTCTTTGGCGAGGATCTCCTGGGAGATGCGCTCCAGCAGTTCGCGGTTGTGCCGCAGGATCGCCAGGGCGCGGTCATGGGCCCGGTCGACCAGGTCGCGCACCTCCCGGTCGATCGCCTGGGCGGTGGCATCGCTCACCGAACGGCGGGGATTGTTGGCCCCGCCCAGGAAACGGCTGCCTGCCTGCTTGTCATAGGCGAGGGGGCCAAGGGTCTCGCTCATGCCGTAGGTACCCACCATCTGCTCAGCGATGTCGGTGGCCCGCTGCAGGTCGTTGGCGGCGCCGGTGGTGACTTCGCCAAAGACGATCTCTTCGGCGGAGCGGCCTCCCAGCAGGGTGGCGATCTGGCCTTCCAGATCCTCCTTGGAGTTGAGAAAGCGCTCTTCTGTGGGCAGCTGCAGGGTGTAGCCGAGGGCGGCCATGCCACGGGGCACGATCGAGATCTTGGCCACCTTGCTGCCGCCGGGCATCAGGTGTCCCACGATGGCGTGGCCCACTTCGTGGTGGGCCACCACCTTCTTCTCGTCGGGCTGCAGCACGCGGCTCTTCTTCTCCAGACCCGCCACCACCCGCTCGATCGCCTCGTTGAGGTCGGCCTGCTCGACGCTGGTGCGATACACCCGGGCCGCCAGCAGGGCCGCCTCGTTCACCAGGTTGGCCAGGTCGGCGCCGGCGAAACCGCTTGTGGCCTGGGCGATCTTGTCGAGATCCACGCCCTCGGCCAGCTTCACTTTCTTGGCGTAGATGTCGAGGATCTTCTTGCGGCCCGAGAGGTCGGGGCGATCCACCAGCACCTGCCGGTCGAAACGGCCCGGCCGCAGCAGGGCGGCATCGAGGGTTTCGGGCTGGTTGGTGGCCGCCAGCACGATCACAGGTTTGTCCTGGGCGGCGAAGCCATCCATTTCGGTGAGCAGCTGGTTGAGGGTCTGCTCGCGCTCGTCGTTGCCGCCGACCACGCCCATCGAGCCGGAACGGCTCTTGCCGATGGCATCCAGCTCGTCGATGAAGATGATGCAGGGAGCCTTTTTCTTGGCCTCCTCGAACAGGTCCCGCACCCTGGCAGCGCCGGCACCCACGAACAGCTCGACGAATTCCGAGCCGGAAATGATGAAGAAGGGCACGCTGGCCTCACCGGCCACAGCCTTGGAAAGCAGCGTTTTGCCAGTGCCCGGCGGGCCCACCAGCAGAACCCCCTTGGGGATGCGGGCGCCGATGGCGGCGTAGCGCTCCGGGGTCTTGAGGAAGTCGACGATCTCGGTGAGTTCCGTCTTGGCCTCATCCACGCCGGCCACATCGGCGAAAGTCACCCGTGATTCCTCATCGGGCACGTAGACCTTGGCCTTCGATTTGGTGAAGCTGAGGGCCCCTTGGGCTCCGCCGCCCATGGCCCGGCGGGCGAAGAACTGCAGCACCACGATGAAGATCAGGGGCGGCACCACCCAGCTCAGGGCCGTGGTGAGAAAACTGGGCTTGCGGGGTGGCGCCGCTGCGAACTCGACGCCGTGATCCTCGAGCCTCTGGGGGAGGTCCATGTCGAAGATCGGGGTGGTGGCCAGCACCGTGGCCGCCCCTTCGGCCGGAGGCTGCTTGAGCTCGTAGCGGATCTGATCGGAGGTGATGTACGCCCGGCGAACGTTGCCGTCGTTCACCTGATCGATGAAGAGCGAGTAGGGCACCCGGGGCACCTGCATCGCTGGGTTGGGGAGGAAATTGCTGAACAGGAGCAGAACCCCCACGCCGATGAGGATCAGATTGATCAGGCCGAAGCGCCTGTTGGGGCGGTTCTCGTCCTGGCGGATGGGCATGGCGCGAAGGCCCTCAATTTCCACCACGCTATAGGCGTGCCCGGGTGCGATGGTCCGGCGGAGAACCGAACGTTTCGATCCCCTGCCCATGTGCGGCCGCTACTCCCTCACCGCCAGGCTCGACCAGCTGCTGCCGAGGCTGAAGGGCCCCCTGCCGGCTGGGCTGGCGGAGCACTTCGCGACGCGGCCGCTGATCCGCCCAGGGGAACCGCTGCTGATCCAGCGCCAGGAACATGGCCGGCCGGAGGTGGCTCTGGCCGTGTGGGGCCTGCTTCCGGCCTGGGTGCCGGAGCCCGGCATCGCCCGCCGCCCGATCAACGCCCGCAGCGAAACGGTGACCGAGAAAGCCAGCTTCCGGGGGGCCTGGCGCCAGCGCCGCTGCCTGCTGCCGGCCGATGCCTTCTTCGAGAAGGGGTACCGGATCCGCCGGCGCGAGGGCCAGCTGTTCTGGCTGGGTGGCCTGTGGGAGCGCTGGATCGGGGCGGATGGCAGCGAACTGGAGAGCTGCTGCGTGCTCACCACCCGGCCCAATGGCCTGCTCGCCCCCCTGCACGACCGCATGCCGGTGGTGGTTCCCGATGGCGCGGAAACAGCCTGGCTGGGCGCCGCCGACGGTCCGGGGCTGCGGGCCCTGGCGCCGCTGCTCGAGCCCTGGGATCCCTCGGGGTGGGAAGCGCTGCTTCCCGGGACCGACGCCGCTGCCGGCGGCCGGGAACAGGAAGGGCAGGGGCAGTTGCCGCTGTTCCCGCTAGACCAGGCCCAGACCCATCCGCCGACGCCCCGATGAGCCTGGAGCTGCTCGATGCCTTCCTCGTCCACGCGCGCAGCCACCCCGAGCTGCGCGACCGGCTCGGCGAACCGCTCGAGCTGGCCGAATTCCTGGCCCTGGCCGAGGCTGCGGGCTACGCCCTGAGCGAAGCCGATGTGATCGCCGCCCAGGGCCGGGCCGAGGAGGGGCTGAGCGACGCCGAGCTCCAGGCCCGGGCCGGAGCGGAAGCGCGGCGGCTGCGCCATTTCATCCCCGCCTGAAGGCCAGGCCGATGCTGGAGCGCGTCAGCGACTACCCCCGGCCACCGGCGCTGGTGCCCAGCCGGGAGCATGTGCGGGTGGAGGCCCTGGGGCGGCAGCTGGCCGACACCCGCACGGCGCTGCGGGTGCTGGAGACCTTCCACCCGCCCACCTACTACCTGCCGCCGCAGGCCATGGCCCTGGAGCTGCTGCAGCCGACGGAGGGGCGAAGTTTCTGCGAGTGGAAGGGCATCGCCCGCTACTACGACGTGGTGATGGATGGGGGGATGAGCGGCGAACGGCGGCTGCGGCGGGCCGTGTGGAGCTACCCCGAACCGACGCCGGCCTTCGCGGCGCTGGCGGGCTGGTTCGCCGTGTACCCCGCCATGATGGATGGCTGCTGGATCGACGGCGAACCGGTGAGGCCCCAGCCCGGGGGCTTCTACGGCGGCTGGATCAGCTCGCGCGTGGAGGGGCCCTTCAAGGGCGATCCGCGCCATCCCGAACTGATCTGAACCGCGCCGCGGGCCGCGGCGCTCGCCGCCGGCGTCTCAACCCGGGGCCGACAGGCGCCAGAGCCAGTCCTCCCCCAGGGGCTCGGGGGGGCCGCCAAGCCAGCGGGCCACCTGATCCATGGCCGTGAAGCCCAGCTCCCCGAGGGGGGTGGCGGCGGGCTGGCCCCCCATCAGCTTGGGAGCCACCACCACCGCCAGCTCCTGCACACAGCCCTCGCGCACGGCGGCGGCGGCCAGGTCCGGGCCGCATTCCCAGAGCACGCGGTTGCAGCCGCGGCGCGCCAGCTCCTCCAGCAGGGCCCGAGGGGTGCAGGGCTGGAGCAGCAGGCGCTCCACTCCCCGGGCATCGAGGCAGAAGCGCGGGCGGATCGGCGCCTCGTAGCCGTGGGCGACAAGGGTGGGGGCAACGGCGCTCTGCCAGAGCCTGGCATGCTCCGGCAGGTTCAGGCTGCGGCTGAGCACCACCCGCAGGGGTTCCGGATCCCGGCGTCCGCGGGAGGTGAGCAGGGGGTTGTCGGCACGCACGGTGCCACCGCCCACGATCACCGCATCGCAGCCGGCCCGCAGACGGTGCACCCAGGCCCGCGCCTCGGGGCCGCTGATCCACTGGCTGGCTCCGTTGCTGAGGGCCGTGCGCCCATCCAGACCCATGGCCCACTTGAGCACTCCCCAGGGCCGGCCCGTGGCCAGCCCATGCAGAAAGGCCCGGTTGAGATGGCGGGCCTGCGCCTCGCCGATCCCCACCAGCACCTCGATGCCCGCGCCGCGCAGCGCCGCGATCCCACCACCGGCGACGCGGGGATGGGGATCCTGCATGGCCACCACCACCCGGGCCAGTCCCGCGGCGATCACAGCCTCGCTGCAGGGGGGCGTGCGGCCCTGGTGGCAGCAGGGCTCGAGCGTCACCACCAGGGTGCCGCCCCGGGCCCGCTCCCCCGCCTGGGCCAGAGCAGCCACCTCCGCATGGGCCTGGCCGGCCCGGGCGTGGAAGCCCTCACCCGCCAGGCGCCCCTGCGCATCGAGCACCACGGCCCCCACCAGCGGATTGGGGCTGGTGCAACCCTCGGCCAGGGCTGCCAGCTGGAGCGCCCGGCGCATCCAGGGCAGCCAGGCAGCGGACGCGCACGCCGGAAGCGTGCGGAACGGCCCCCCGGAAGACCCAGAGCCCCGTGCGGGGGTCGGGATGGGATCGGCGGTGCTGTCGGCGGGAGGGTTGATCATCGTGCTGCAGGCCGCATCCGCTGCGGCCCTCAACCCTCGGCGCTGGGCAGGCTGCGCCATTCCGCCACCACGTAAGGCGGCACCGGCAGCTCGGTGAACACTCCCGGCAGCTCCAGTCGCAGGGGTCGGTCCTTGCGCAGATCGGCCAGCAGCGGCTCCAGATCGAATTCGGCCGCGGCCGCACGCCCGTCGGCCGCCAGGCCAGGATTCGCCAGGGTCACATCGGCCAGCCTCCAGACGCGGCGGCCGCCGCGCACGATCAGTGGTGTGGGGTGGTCGAGCCGCACCTTGCCGGGATAGCCCACGATCCGCAGGGTAAGGGGTCCTCCCACAGGGCCCGTGCGGTAGGCCACCACCTGCCAGCTCCTGTAGTCGAGATCGCGCAGGCTCTCCAGACTGCGCACCACCGGAACCCCGCCCGGGTCGGCATGGGCATGCACGCCGGCGGCAGCCACCCCGGGCAGGCCGAGCAGCAGGGCGCAGGCCACCAGGCCGGCGAGCAGGAAGCGCAGAACGCTTGTCATCGCAGGACCAGGGCAGGCCGCCCGGCGCCGGGGATCGGCTGCCAGGCCGTATGGGTGGCCCAGAGCGCCCAGATCGCCATCGCCCGCAGGTAGTGGCAGGCGCGGAAGGTGTTCACGGCGGTGATCGCTTCCGGTGTGCGGAACTGCAGGCCGCCCCCGTACACCTGGCCCACCACGGCCGTGCAGATCGCCAGCGCGGTGTCGGTGTCGCCCATCAGCCGGTAGTAGGCGGCGAGGCCGAAGTTGATGCCGGTCCACACCTCGAGGGGGTGGGTGCCGTTCGGATCGAGGGGCGTGCCGTCGCGGCGCAGGCCGTTGGCCACCCCGAGCCGGCCCCCCTCGAAGCCCTCGAAGCAGGCCTCCCTCACGGCGGCCAGGGCCGAGCGGCAGCGCTCGTCGGCCACCACCGGCGGCAGGCCGAGCAGGCGGGCATAGAAGTCGCCACAGAGCTGGTCGGCCATCACCACCGGCGTGCCGCTCTCGGCATCGATGGCGTAGTACTCGCCGTTCCAGAGCAGCCGCTCGAAGTTGGCCCGGCTCCGCTCCAGCCAGTCGCCCAGCTGCCGCTGCTCGCTGGAGGTGTCCAGCCCCAGCTCCAGCTGGAGCCGTTGGCCCATGGCCAGGGCCGCCTCCAGGGCCGCGATCCAGAGGGCGCCGCAGTAGGCGCTCACGCCCTGGAGCGGCCAGTCATCGAAGGTCTGGTCGGGGGCGCCGCCGTTGTCGGGCAGGCCGTCGCCGTTGGCGTCGAAGGTGTGGAGATAGCGCAGGGCCGTCACGGCCGCCGGCCAGCAGTCGGCGAGGAAGGCCAGGTCTTCGCCGCTGGGAGCCAGGCGGAAGCTGCGCCACACCTGCAGCACGAAGTCGCTGGCCAGGTCCTTCCAGAGGTTGCAGTCCTGGTAGGCCGTGTAGTTGGTGGCCTCCCAGGGGCGTTCATTGGGGGCGCCCAGGTCGTGGGGCGTGGCCCCGGCGCACTTGCGGGCAGCCTCCACCCGGCCCTTGCCCTGGGTGAAGTACCACCCGATCGGCCGGGGGGTGGGATCGCTGGCCGGAATGGCGCGAGCGAAGCTGCGCAGCACGCTCTTGTCGAGCTCCGGCCAGAGCTGCAGCAGGGCGAACGAGCCGTAGAGCCGCACATCGAGGCTCTCGTACCAGGCGTAGTCGAGGCACTCCAGCACCCCGAAGCGGCCCACCGGATCGGCGCTGCTGGCGGCGGTCCAGAGGCTGCCGCCGGAGGCCAGGTCGTAGAGCTCGTTGAACAGCGCCATGCGCAGCGGCTCGGGCAGGTCGGAGCGCTCCAGCACGGGGCGCTGCCAGGCCTCGATCTGCTCGCGCCAGCGGGGCCAGTCCCGCAGGGCCTCGGCGGCGATGGCGGTGGCGTTCTCGCCGCTCGCCCCGAAGAAATCGGTGTAGCGGCGCAGGGCCTGGCAGCCCGTCGCGAACGCTGTGACAGGCAGATCCCAGCTGATCACCAGGGGGATCTCCAGGCTGGCGCCGGGCTCCAGGGTGAAGCGCACGGCGATGGCCGCACTGGCCGGATCGCCCTCGGCGCTGCAACGGTCGTTGTTGCTGTCCGGAATCGAACCGTGGGCCGCGAAGCCGCTCCAGAGCTCCGCGCCATCGCCGGCCGGATTCCAGCGGCTGCAGCGCTGGATGCCCACCGCCGCGCCGGCACCGGCGAACACCTGTTCATCCGGCACGGCGATGCACCACTGGCCCTGTCCCTCGGCGATCGGTTGGCTGCGCGCCCCATCGAGCAGCACCCCCTTGAGGCCCGGCTGGTCCACCCAGCGGTTGGCCTGACCGCGGCTGCGGCCGATGGCGGGCACGTAGCTGTGCTCGGGGCTGCCGTCGTCGCGGAAGTGCACCGACGCCGAGGGATCGGTGTTGGTGAACCAGCCGCAGGTGTTGCGCCAGCTCAGCAGCAGCGAGAGCTGAACGGGGCCGGCGGTGGGGTTGGTGAACCGCCAGCGGAACACCGCCACCGGGTAGCTGGTGTGCCGGTAGTCGCCCGGCAGGATCGGGCTGAAGGCCTCGCAGCTCACCGCGGAGGCGAACACCCCCTGGTACGTGGTGAGGCTGAGGGGGTAGCGGGCCTGGTAGCAGCCCGTGCTGCGCTCGGGCGTGCTGGCGGGATACCAGCTCCAGCTGCCCAGGGGTTCTGCGGCCTCGGGACGGGAGGCATCCCGCTGCGGCTGCACGGCCAGGGCATGGGCGCGGCTGGCCTGGCCATCGTGTTCGTGCAGGGCGAACTGGCAGTCGGGCAGGGTGCCGAACCAGTGCTCGCCGCCATCGAGGTGCCAGAGGTTGAACGAGCCATCCGGAGCCCGGCCGATGCAGCCAGCCCCGAAGCCCCCCAGGGGCATGCCGTGGTTGGGGCCGTCGTCGAGGTTGCTGGCGTAGCGCACGGTGTAGGGCCGCTCCCAGCCCAGGCCGAAGGGGCGGCTCCAGGCGGCCTCGAGCCGTGGCCCGCTGGCGTGAGGGGCGGAGCCGAACGGCGGCCCCAGCCCGGCGCGGCGCAGCAGGGAGGTGAGGGCGGAGAAGCCGGGGCGCGCCATGGGGCCACTCTGGGTGCGCCCAGCTTGTCAGAACTGGCCCGCAGGGCCGCTCTCGCTCGCAGGCTGGGCCTGGAAGGCGCCGTTGAGATCCTGGTCGATCAGGGCATCGAGGGTGATGGCGGAGCGCACCAGGGCCTGGTAGCGCTGCACCACGCGGCGGTTGCGCTCGATCCAGTTGCCGGGATCGCCGCCCGGCAGACCGGTGCCATCACCGGCCAGCAGATCCAGGTCGCGCTGCTGGGCCAGCAGGGCGAGCACCAGCTCGTGGATGCGCTGGCGGCGATCGCTCATGGCAGGCCAGAGGCTCTCCAGCGACCATCATGGCTCCAGTCGCGTCAGGCGTTCTGGGCAGCGGAGAAGCGACAGGTGAGGCCTGGGTGCTCGAGGTGGTCGGCACCGACGCCGCCGGCCTGGCCGGTCTGGCGCCGACGGGCCTGGCGCTGCTGCGCAGGGCCCGGCTGGTGCTGGCTCCGCATCGGTTGCTGGGGGATCTGGCCCCCTGGTGGCGGGCCGAGCAGGCGGAGGGACGCATCCCGGCGGCCCGGGGCTGCCCCGATCTGCTCAGCAGCGACGCTCCGGAGCGGATCGAGGCCCCCCTGGCCGCGGCGCTCAAGGCCGGCCGGCTGGCGGTGCTGCTGGCCAGCGGCGATCCGCTCTGGTTCGGCATCGGCCGGGTGCTGCTGCAACGCTTCGGGCCGGAACGGCTGCGGTTCCATCCGGCCCCAAGCTCCCTGCAGCTGGCCTTCGCCCGCATCGGCCGCCCCTGGCAGGACGCCAGCTGGGTGAGCCTCCATGGCCGCGAACCCGAGCCCCTGGCGGCCGCGCTCCAGAAACGACCGCCGGCCCTGGCGGTGCTCACCGACCCCGGGCGGGGCGGTGCCGCGGAGGTGCGGCGGATTCTGCAGGCCTCCGGGCTGGAGGCGGCGTACGCCTTCTGGCTGTGCGAACGGCTGGGCCATGCCGCCGAACGGGTGCGACGCCTGCGGCCCGGCGAGCCCCTGCCGCCTCACCTGGATCCCCTGCACCTGGTGCTGCTGATCGGCGAGGCCCCGGCCGCGCCCGCCGATCCGGCCGCCCTGCCCCTGTTCGGGATCGCCGATGGGCAGTGGCTGCAGCATCCCGACCGCCCGGGGCTGATGACCAAGCGCGAGGTGCGGCTGCAGCTGCTGGCCGACCTGGAACTGCCGGCGGCGGGGGTGCTCTGGGACGTGGGGGCCGGGGTGGGCAGCGTGGGGCTGGAGGCGCTGCGCCTGCGCCCACAGCTCGCCCTGTGGGCACTGGAGCGACGGGTGGGGGCCGCGGCGCTGATCCAGGCCAACGCCGCGCGCCTGGGGGTGCGGCCGGCGGCGGTGGTGGAGGGCCGGGCGCCGCAGGCCCTGGCCGGCTTCCCCGATCCCGATCGGGTGCTGCTCGGCGGCGGCGGCCGGGAGCGGTGCGCTGTACTCCAGACGATCATCGGGCGGCTGCGGCCGGGAGGGATCGTGGTGATTCCGCTCGCCACCGTGGAGGCGCTGGCGGAGCTGCGGCCACGGCTGGAGGGGGCGGGCCTGGCGGTGGCGGTGGCCCAGCACCAGAGCTGGCGGGGCAGCCCCCTCGCCGACGGCACGCGCCTGGCGCCCCTGAATCCGGTGCTGGTGCTTCAGGGACGACGGCCCTGAAGCCGCTCGATCCGGACCGGATCCCCCACCCGGATGCCGAGGGCGGCCGCCTGGCCGGCGCCCAGCTCCACCACGCTCTGCACACGCTGATCCGGGCCGTAGCTGGGGCAGGGCAGATTCATGCACGGCTTGGCGTTGGCCTCGATCGCCACCACCCGGTCGTCGCGGATGAACACCATGTCGAGGGAAGACGGGGTGCGATGCATCCAGAAGCGGGCCAGCACCGGGCTGCCGAAGTCGAACCACATGCCCTGCAGTGGCTTCAGGGGCGGCCGCATCTGCAGGCCGAAGCTGAACTGGCGCTCGCCCCGGGGCACCTCCAGCAGCACGCAGCGATCGGGGGTCAGGCACCAGCGGGCCTCGATCGGCAGGTACTGGGGCGGCGGTTGGGCCCGGGCAGCGCCCGGCGGGAACAGGGCCGCCGCGCAGAAGCCGAGCAGGATGGCACCGCCCAACGGCACGATCCGGGCAGGTCGGCGGCGGGGTGGGGCGATGGTCATGGAGAGAATCCCTGGGAATTCTGGGGCGGCCGCTCGCTCAGGCAGTAGCCGTGGCCGCGCACCGTGTGCAGCAGCCGGCGTTCACCGCCCTCCTCGAGCTTCTGGCGCAGGTAGCGCACATACACCTCGATCACATTGCTGGCGGCGCCCCGCTGGTCGTTCCACACCTGGCGGAGGATCTGCTCGCGGCTCACCACGGTGCCCTGGCGCTCCAGCAGCAGCAGCAGCAACTGGTATTCCCGGGCGGTCAGGGCCACCGGCCGGACGCCCCGCCTCACCTGGCGTGCCGTCGGGTTCACCACCAGATCGGCCACCTGCAGGAGCTGGGCCGGCACACGATTGCGCTGGCCGATCCCCAGGTGCAGCCGCAGGCGCATCAGCAGGTCGCTCGCCCCCAGGCTGGAGAGCCAGAAGTCATCGGCGCCGCTGCTGAGGCAGTGCACCCGCGCCTCGACCGTGTCCTCGCCGACATCGAGCAGGATCGGCATGATGCCGAACCGCTGCCGCAGCGCCCCGATCCGCCCCTGCTCCCCGGCGGCGAGCACCGCGGCCGCGGGGCCGGGCTGCGGATCGGTTTCGGCCTCCAGCACGGGCAGGTAGCCGGAGATCTCCAGCCGCGGGGCGAGCGCGGCTGCCGCGGCCCCGAGCAGCAGCACCCGCTCCGCGCTCATCGGCCGTTGCCCTCGGGTTTGGCCACGTGGGGCAGGCCCCAGCCGAGCTTGTTGCGCAGCACCTGGAAGAACTCGTGGTCGGTGAGGCGCACGAAGCGCACCGGATGCTCACTGCGGCGGATCAGCACCCGGTCTTCCGGCCAGATGTAACAGCCGGCACTGCCGTCCACCACCATCATCAGCCGCTCGGGCGTGGCGGGAAACACCGTCACCGGCTCGCGGTCGCTGAACACCAGGGCCCGCGAGGCCAGGGAGTGGGGAGCGATCGGGGTGAGCTGCAGCACCGGGCAGTCGGGTGTGATCACCGGCCCGCCGGCGCTGAGTGAATAGGCGGTGGAGCCCGTGGGGGTGGAGAGGATCACGCCGTCGGCGGCGATGTCCACGGGTGCGTGGCGACCGATCGCGATCTCGAAATGGCACATCGAGGTGAGCGGCTCGCGGTGCAGCGCCATCTCGTTGAGGCACAGCACCTCCCAGCGCCGCTGCTCGCCGCGCATCACGCTCACCACCAGCATCGTGCGCTCCTCCACCGACCAGTCGCCGCTGATCAGTTGATCCAGCGCCTGATCCAGCTGTTGCAGGTAGGCCTCGGCCAGAAACCCGAGGTGGCCGGTATTGATCGTGAGGATCGGCACGCCGATCGGAGCGGTCTGGCGGGCGGCGGAGAGCACCGTGCCGTCACCGCCGAGCACCACCGCCAGTTCCAGATCGGCATCGAAGCCAGGGGGAACACAGGCCGCGTAGCCCCGGGTGCGCTGGTGCTGGTCGGGGTTGGCGAAGCCCACCATCCCGCCGGAGCTGCTCACCCGCACCAGATCGCGGCCCGCCTCCTGCAGCCGCCTTTCGATCTGGTCGGCCGTGACGACCGCCAGATCCTTGCCGTCGTTCACGATCAGTCCGACGCGGGGCACCGATCGAGGAGCGGGGGGCAGCCCGAGTTTATGGGGCGTGCTCAGAACTGCTCGAGGAAGCGCAGATCGCTGGTGAACAGCCGGCGGATGTCGTCGATGCCATGACGCACCATGCAGAAGCGCTCCACGCCAAGGCCGGCGGCGAAGCCGCTCCAGCGCTCCGGGTCGAGCCCCATGCCGGTGAGCACGGCCGGATCCACCATGCCGCAGCCCATCACCTCCAGCCAGCGGCCACGCCACTGCACATCCACCTCGGCGCTGGGCTCGGTGAAGGGGAAATAGCTGGCCCGGAAGCGCACCGGCAGGTCGCCGAAGAATTCCTGCAGAAAGGCGGTCACCGTGCCGCGCAGATGGCTGAAGTCGAGGCCCTCATCGAGGGCGAGCACCTCCACCTGGTGGAACACGGGCGAGTGGGTGGCATCCACGGCATCGCGGCGATAGACCCGACCCGGCGCCACCACCCGCACCGGCGGCGGGTTGGTCTCCAGGTGGCGGATCTGCACCGGCGAGGTGTGGGTGCGCAGCAGGCGGCCATCCTCCAGGTAGAAGGTGTCCTGCATGTCGCGGGCGGGGTGGTGCTCGGGAATGTTCAGAGCCGTGAAGTTGTAGTAGTCGCTTTCGATCTCGGGCCCTTCCGACACGCGGTAGCCGAGGCCGGAAAAGATGTCGACGATCTCCTCGATCGTGCTGATCAGGGGATGGCGGTGGCCCGGCGGCACATAGCTGCAGGGGGCGGTGACATCGAGGGTTTCGCGGGCGATGCGCGCGGCCATCGCCGCCGCTTGCACCGCCTGCAGCCGCTCGCTCAACAGGGCTTGCACCTGCTCCTTGAGCACGTTGGCGCGCTGGCCCACCAGCGGACGCTCCGGGCCGGGCAGCCTGCCCATGGCGCCGAGCACCGCCGAGAGCCGGCCCTTCTTGCCGAGCAGGCCCACCCGCAGCTCCTCCAGCTCGGCGGCGGTGGCGGCGGCCTCGATCTCCGCGGCGGCGGCCCGCTCCAGGGCGTCGAGCTGCTCGCTGAGCTGCTGCAGGGACACGGGGGCGCTCACGGCGGCCTCTGGCTCGGGGGCAAGGGGGAGACTGTACGGATCAGCCCTCTGCCGCCGCCATGGCTCCCCTCCGGATCCTGATCAGCAACGACGACGGGGTGTTCGCCGAGGGGCTGCGCACCCTGGCGGCGGCGGCCGTGGCCCGCGGCCACCGGGTGAGCGTGGTGTGTCCGGATCAGGAGCGTTCGGCCACCGGCCACGGCCTCACCCTGCAGACGCCGATCCGGGCCGAGCGCGCCGATGAGCTGTTCGCCGACGGGGTGCACGCCTGGGCCTGCAGCGGCACCCCCAGCGACTGCGTGAAGCTGGCGCTCTTCTCCCTGCTGGAGGAATGGCCGGATCTGGTGCTCTCCGGCATCAACCACGGCCCCAATCTCGGCACCGACGTGCTCTATTCCGGCACCGTGAGCGCGGCCATGGAGGGCACGATCGAGGGGTTGCCCGCCCTGGCGGTGAGCAGCGCCGACTTCCAGTGGCGCCAGTTCGCGCCGGCGGCCGAGCTGGCGCTCGATCTGGCCGAGCGGCTGCTGGCGGCGGGCTGGCCCCGCGGCGCCCTGCTCAACCTCAACGTGCCGCCGCTGCCGGCCGAGCAGATCGGCCCGCTGCGCTGGTGCCGCACCGCCGTGCGCCGCTACACCGACCAGTTCGACCGGCGGGTGGATCCGCGCGGCCGCACCTATTTCTGGCTGGCGGGGGAGGTGGCCAACGACCTGGAGGCGGAGGTGGCGGGCCCTGCGGAGTGGCCCACCGACGTGGCCCACGTGAACGCCGGCGGCACCTCGCTCACGCCCCTGCAGCCGGAGATCTTCTGGCGGGGGAACTGCAGCGCGCTGCCGGCGCTGGAGGGCCTGGCCGCCCCGGGCCGGAGCCGGCCCTGACCTTGGCACCGCTGCGGATCCCGGCACCGCCGCACCCGGCCCGGCCCTGGCGGCTCCTAGCCGGGCCTGTGGATCCGCTGCAGCAGCCAGAGGCTGATCCACAGGCCGATCAGGTGAGCGAACAGCACCTGGGTGTTGCCGAGCACGGCGAACATCTCGATCGAGGTGATCGGCAGGCCGATCACCCGGCCGCCCGCCCCCGGCGCCTGCTGGATCTGGGCTCCGAAGAAGCCCGGCACCTGCTGGGAGGCCTGAACGAACAGGCTGCCGGCCAGGGCCTGGTAGCCCACCACCGCCAGGGTGATGCCCAGCAGGTCGGCCAGCAGGCCCCGCTTGATCAACCGCCCCGTCTCCCCCTTGCTGGGGCGCGCCGGGCTGTCGAGGCCACGGCCGCAGCGCACCAGCAGGAAGCTCTGCCAGAGACACCAGAGCAGCAGCAGGAAGGACAGGGTGGTGAGCGACAGGCCGGGGCCCAGCCCGAGTGCCCGGGCCGAGTTGGCGGCCAGCCGGCCGCCGATGTTGTTGAACAGCAGCACCCCCAGCACCACCACCGCCAGGGCCAGCTGGGTCCAGAGGCGGATCCAGCCCAGACGCCGCAGGGCCGCGGAGATGAGCTGGAGGTCGAGCCGGTCGGCCATGGGGCGGCGGAGGCACGGGGCCCGTCACTGGCCCCCAAGGTGCCACGGGCGGCCAGGGCCGCCAGGTGAGGTGGGAGGATCCGCTTCACAGCCCGTAGCCTGGCCGCGCCGCGTTGATCCCCCTGCGCTCACCCCAGGACGCGCTGCGGCCCACGGCCATCGCCCTCGGCAGCTTCGACGGCCTGCACCGGGGCCACCGCCGCGTGATCACCGCCGTCACCGACGGGCTGGAGCCCACCTTCATGCCCACGGTGGTGAGTTTCTGGCCGCACCCGCGCGAGGTGCTGCATGGCGACACCCGGCTGCGGCTGGATCTGCCGGAGGAGAAGCTGGAACTGCTCGAACCCCTGGGGATCCGCCAGCTGGTGCTCGTGCCGTTCACCCGGGAGCTGGCCGCCCTCAGCCCGGAGGCCTTCGTGGCCCGGGTGCTGGCTGGCCAGCTGCAGGCCCGGCGCGTGGCGGTGGGCGACAACTTCCGCTTCGGGGCGGGACGCTGCGGCGACGCCGCCGACCTGCGCCGCATCGGCGCCGACCACGGCATCGAGGTGGTGGTGGTGCCGACGCTCTGGGATGGCAGCGAGCGGGTGAGCAGCAGCCGCATCCGCCGCGCCCTGGCCGCCGGCGCGCTCACCGAGGCTCAGCGCCTGCTCGAGCGGCCCTACCGCTTCAGCGGCGGCGTGGTGCCCGGACGCGGTCTGGGGCGCCAGCTGGGCTGGCCCACGGCCAACCTGCAGGTGGAAGGTCGCAAGTGCCTGCCGCTGGAGGGGGTCTATGCCGCCTGGGCGTGGGTGGAGGGCGGCGGTGATGCCCCCCCGGTCCGGCTGCCGGCGGTGATGAACCTGGGCCCGCAGCCCACGGTGGACCCGGCTTCCCCCTCGGCCGTGGAGGTGCATCTGCTCGACGCCGAGCCCAGTCTGGAGGGCCGGAGGCTGCGGGTGGAGCCGATCGCGCTGCTGCGGCGCCAGCAGCGCTTCGAGGGGCTCGATGCGCTGCGGGAGCAGATCGGTCGCGACGCTGAACGGGCCCGGGCGTTGTGCCGGGCTCAGGCCGGCGGATAGGCGTGGGTGAGCCCCCAGCCGATGAAGGCGGCAATCCCGCCCAGCAGCAGAATCCCGGATACCAGCACCAGCATCGGGCTGCCCTCATCGGCCTGGTTCATGGGCCTGCTCCAGCCATCTGCCGCAACCCTAAACAGCACCAACCCATCCCGCCATGGACCCGGCCGACGATTCACCACCTGGCAGCCAGGCCCCGGCGGCCCCGGGATCCGAGGCGGCGGTGCGGCGGCTGCTGGACGCCAACCTCGACCGGGCCCGCGAAGGCCTGCGGGTGCTGGAGGACTGGGCCCGCTTCGGGCTCGACCGCCCCGACCTGGTGGCCCGCTGCAAGGATCTGCGTCAGCGCCTCGGCGCCGTGCACGGCGATCACCTGAGGGAGGCGCGCCACACCGCCACCGATCCCGCCGCGGGGATGGTCCATCCCGCCCAGGCCCTCCGCCAGGAGCCGCAGCGGGTGCTGGTGGCCAACGCCGCCCGGGTGCAGGAGGCCCTGCGGGTGCTGGAGGAATTCGGGCGCAGCCCCGAGCCGCAACTGGCCCGGGAGGCCGCGGCGGCGCGCTATGCCCTCTACGACCTGGAGGTGGATCTGCTGCGGGCCACGCGCCTGCAGGGGGGCGGAGCCGCGCGCAGAGCCCTGCTGGGGCGCTGTCACCTCTATCTGGTGACCTCCCCGGTTGCCGAGCTCGAAACGGTGGTGGAGGCCGCCCTGCAGGGCGGCGTGCGGCTGGTGCAGTACCGGGCCAAGCCGGAGGCCTCGACCGCCGCCGGAGTGCCGCTCAGCGACGGGGAGCGGCTGCTCCAGGCCCGCTCCCTGCGCCAGCTCTGCTCCCGCTACGGCGCCCTTTTCCTGGTGAACGACCGGATCGACCTGGCTCTGGCGGTGGAAGCCGATGGGGTGCATCTGGGACAGGGCGATCTGCCGCCGGCGGTGGCGCGGCGGCTGCTGGGCCCCGACCGGCTGATCGGCCGCAGCACGCACGCGCTGGCCCAGTTGCGCCAGGCGGTGGCCGACGGCTGCGACTACGTGGGTGTCGGGCCCGTCAACGCGACGCCCACCAAGCCAGGGCGCGAGCCTGTCGGGCTGGCCACCGTGCGCCAGGCCGCGGACACCTCGCCGATCCCCTTCTTCGCCATCGGCGGCATCGACGCGGCAACCCTGCCGGCGGTGCGCCGCGCCGGTGCCCAGCGGGTGGCGGTGGTGCGCGCGATCACGCAGGCGGATGATCCAGCCGCCGCGGTGCGGCTCCTGCTGGACGGCCTGGAGCGGGAAGCCTGAGCGCAGGCTGCCAGCGATGGATCCTGGATCCGAGCCTGCGTTCCCCCCTCTGTCGATGACCGCTGCACCTGGCCCCACCGGGCCCTCGATTCAGCTGCAGGTGAACGGGGAGCGCCGCTGCTGCCCGGCTGGCCTCACCCTGGCTCAAGCGCTGGAGGCACTGGGCTTCAGGCCCCAGCTGGTGGTGGTGGAAGTCAACGGGGCGATCCTGCCCCGTGCCCGCTGGAGCGAACAGCCGGTGGTGGAATCCGACGTGCTTGAGGTGGTCACCATCGTGGGAGGGGGTTCCTAGATTTTCGCCATCTGAATCGCCGCGACTTGGCAACCTCTTCGCGCAACCTGTCGTGGCCCCTGCCCACCGGGCTGCGGCGATGCCTGAGCCTGTTTGCCCTGCCGGTGGTTCTGGCCGGGCTGCTCCTCCTCCATCCGGCGCCGGCCCAGGCGGCCAGCGGCGGCCGGATCGGCGGCGGCAGCTTCCGCTCGGCGCCATCGATGCCCCGCAGCTATGGAGGCAATTACGGCGGTGGCGGCGGCTACCGCGGCAATGTCGGCGGCGGCGGCTTTGGCGGCGGCATCGGCTTTCCTTTCCTGATTCCCTTCTTCGGCTTCGGCGGCGGCGGGCTGTTCGGCTTTCTGGTGCTGATGGCGGTGGTGGGCCTGTTGGCCAATGCCCTGCGCGGTGGCGGGGCTCCGAGCCTGGAGGCCGCCGGCGGCGGCATCAGCCCCCGGCCTCTCGACGGACCGGTTTCGATCGCCCAGGTGCAACTGGGCCTGCTGGCATCGGCGCGCGATCTTCAGCTCGATCTGCGTCGCCTGGCCGGCAGTGCCGACACGGGCTCCAGCGCGGGCCTGCAGCGCGTGCTTCAGGAAACGAGCCTGGCGCTCCTGCGCCATCCAGACCTCTGGGTGTACGCCAACGCCGAGGTGGGGCAGGTTCCCTTCGCCTCCGCCGAGGCCACCTTCAACCGCCTCTCCCTGGCCGAGCGCTCCAAGCTCGAGCGCGAACTCACCACCAACGTGGGCGGGCTCCGCTCCAGCGCCGAGGCGCCTGGCATCGGTGACAGCGACGCCACCAGCGACTTCATCGCCATCACCCTGCTCGTGGCCAGCCGCCACCGGCTCAAACTCCCGGGAGCCGCCGGCCCCGACGAACTGCGCGAAAGTCTGCAGGTGCTGGGCGGCGTCGCAGCCGACGATCTGCTGGCCCTGGAGGTGATCTGGCAGCCCGAGGGAGCCGGTGAGGTGCTCAGCACCGAGGAACTGCTCACCGCCTATCCCGACCTCCGCCATCTCTGAGGCGGATCTGGGCTGGGCCATGGGTCCGGCCGCGGCCCGCATCCAGGCCAAGTCTTGCCCGGGAGTCCCACCGCCGCGACACTGCGCTCACCTCAGCAGCAGCTCGATGCCGCCGCCCAGGATCCAGTGGGTGAACACCCCCGTTCTGCAGCAGGCGATCGAGCGCTACGAACGGGGCCTGCTGCCGCGCCCGATGCGGCTCTGGCTCGAGCAGCTGCTGGAGCTGCGGGCCCCCGCCCCAGCTCCCGCTGCGACACTCCCGCCGAGCGCCTCAACGGCGGGGCGCATCCCCCCACGCCACCGGCACCCCCCTCAACCGCGAAGAAGGCCGAGGATGCGCAGGCAGGCCATGGCCGCGCCGTAGCCGTTGTCGATGTTCACCACCACCAGCCCCGGGGCACAGCTGGCCAGCATGCCGTGCAGGGCCGCCTGGCCGCCGGCGCTCACCCCGTAGCCCACCGCCACCGGCACGGCGATCACCGGCTGGGGCAGCAGCCCCGCCAGCACCGTGGGCAGGGCCCCCTCCATGCCGGCGCAGGCGATCAGCACATCGGCAGCGTGCAGGTCGTCGAGCCGATCGAGCAGCCGGTGCAGCCCCGCAACGCCCACATCCAGCACCAGGCTCGTCTCCACCCCATGGCAGGCCAGAGCCAGCCGGGCTTCGGCTGCCACCGGTAGGTCACTGGTGCCGCCCCCCAGCACGGCCACGCGCCCACGGGACGGATCGCTGGCCGGCAGGCCCGGACTGAGCAGGCAGCGGGCCTCGGGGTGGTAGTCGAGGGGGAGATCGGGGATCAGGGCCCGCACCGCCGCCGCCTTGGGCGGATCCACGCGGGTGGCCAGGGCCAGCTCCCCGGCCTCCCGCATCCCGGCGATGATCCGGGCCAGCTGGTCGGCGCTCTTGTGCTCCCCCCAGATCGCCTCCACCATGCCCAGCCGCTGGCGGCGCTGCAGATCGAGGCGGTGGTCGGGCTCTGGCTGGATCGTCATCGCGAGGGGAGGGGGGAGGGGGCGGGCCGTTCCCAGATCTGCTCCACCAGGGCCGGTGTCACCCAGAGGCTCGGATGCGCTGCGGCCCAGGCCAGATCGGCGTCGAGAATCCGCTGATCGTCGGCGCTCCAGAGCCCCTGGGCCGCCAGCCGCGGTGCATAGCTGTGGAGGAAATCCTGCAGCCAGAGGGCCTTGGCGCCGCTGCCAGGCTGGCAGGCCATCAGGCTGCGGGCGGACACCAGCCGCAGGCCCTCGCCCTCGAGCAGGGGCGGCAGGCGGCGAGCCACATGCGGATCGAGGCCGTGGGCCTGCCAGTCGCCGATGCAGCAGCGCACGAAGCGGCGCAGCCCCTCCCCCCGGGGGTGGAGGGCAAAGGTGTCCCACTGCACGTACTCGTGCAACACCAGCCGGCCACCCGGGCGCAGGGCCCTGGCCACCACGGCCACGAGGGCGGCGGGATCGGGCAGGAACATCGCCAGCCAGCGGCACCAGGCCCCATCCCATCGGCCGCGGCCGATGGCGGCATCGATGGCCGCGCAGGAGAGCGGGCCGGCCAGATCGAACCGGAGCCCCGCCAGCTGGGCGAGGCCCCGGCAGCGGGCCTGCTCCCGCAGATGCTCCAGGTAGGAGCCGGCATTGTCAATCGCCAGTACGGCCCCTTCAGACCCCACGCGTGCCGCCAGGTCGAGGGCCGCGAAGCCGGGGCCGCAGCCCAGATCGAGCAGCCGCTGGCCTGCGCCGAAACCGGCCCGATCCCAGGCGGCGAGGCTGTCGCCGCGCCAGACGGCATGCTGGCGATCCAGCCGTTCGAGCTCGGCCCGTCCCGTGCCCAGCGGATAGGTGCCGGGCTTCACTGGGGTTGCAGCTCCCCTTCGAACAGGAGCGGGAAAGGATTGCCCTGGGAGCGGCCCGTGGCCTGGCGGGCCAGCCGCTCGAAGCGCTCCTGCACCCCGGCCACCTCCCCGGGCGGGATGGCCTTCCAGTGCTCACGGCTGCGCCAGTGGATCAGCAGGGTGCCCTCCTCCCGCTCGGGATCCCAGAGCAGCTGGCGCTGCAGGAAGCCCGGCTGCGCCGCCAGCCACGGCTGCCAGCTTGCCTGTTCCGCCTCACGCCAGGCCTGCAGATCCCCGGCCGGCACCCTCAGGCGCAGGTGCTCCACCACCACCCGCTCGCCGCCCTGGGCGGCATCCTGGGCGCTGGCCTGAAGGCTGGACGCCAGGGCCGGTGCCCCGCCCACCAGCAGCGGCACGGCCAGCAGCAGCACGGTCAGCAGGGTGGGCAGCAGAAAGCGCATCCCGTGGCCGAGGGCGTGATCCAGCCATGGCGTCATCTCCCACCCCGTACCGCTGGCTTCATTCTGCGGGGGGCTCAGGGCCGCTGCAGCAGCGCCACCGCCTGGCAGCTGATGCCCTCCTCGCGGCCTTCCGGACCGAGCCGCTCGTTGGTGGTGGCCTTCAACCCCACCTGATCGGGCTCCAGCCCCATGCGAGCGGCGATGGCTGTGCGCATCGCATCGATGTGGGGCCTGAGCCGGGGGCGCTCGGCCACCACCACCGCATCCACGTTGCCCACGCTCCAGCCCCGCTCCCGCACCAGCCCCACCACCTGCTCGAGCAGCTCGAGGCTGTCAGCCCCCTTCCAGCGGGGATCGTCGGGCGGGAAAAAGCGGCCGATGTCCCCCAGCGCGAGGGCCCCCAGCAGGGCATCCATCAACGCGTGCACGAGCACATCGGCGTCGCTGTGGCCATCGAGCCCCAGACCCTCGGGATGCTCGAGATGCTGGCCCCCCAGGATCAGCGGCCGGCCGGGAACGAGGCGATGGATGTCATAGCCGTTGCCGATCCGCAGGCGCATGGGGGGAGGCCGCACTGGAGCCCAGTGTCTCCTGTCGGGCGGGCGGAACGGCGCCATCGCCAGGGATCGGCTCCTGGGCACGCTGCCGCCGCTGCTGCTCCTGAAGCCAACGGGCGTGGAGATCGGGTCGCCGCTGGCGGGTGCGCTCCAGCTGCTGGGCGTGGCGCCAGGCGGCGATGGCGCCGTGGTCGCCGCTGCGCAGCACCGCCGGCACCGCCATGCCGCGGAACTCCGCCGGGCGGGTGTAGTGAGGATGCTCCAGCAGCAGGGTGCTGTGGCTCTCCTCCTCCAGGCAGCTGGCGCGACCCACGGTGCCCGGCAGCAGCCGCACCACGCCGTTGATCACGGTGGCGGCGGGCAGCTCACCGCCGGTGAGCACGAAGTCGCCGATCGACACCTCTTCGTCGGCCAGGCTGCGGATGCGTTCGTCGAAGCCCTCGTAGTGGCCGCAGAGGAGCACGAGCTGGGCGTAGTCGAGCGCCCAGCGGCGCAGGTCGCCCTGCCGCAGCGGCTGCCCCTGAGGGGTCATCAGCAGCACCCGCCGGGGCGCCAGCACCGGGATCGCCTCGAAGGCGGCGAACACCGGCTCCGGCTTGAGCACCATGCCGGCCCCGCCGCCGTACGGCTCATCGTCAACCTTTCGGTAGCGGTCGCTGGCGTGGTCGCGGGGGTTGTGCAGATGCAGCGCGGCGATGCCGGCGGTGAAGGCACGGCCGATCACCCCCAGCGCCAGCAGCGGCGTGAAGGCCTCGGGCACCAGGCTCACCACATCAAGACGCATGGGCTCAGGCCGCCGATGGATCGGCCGGCCGGCTCACCCGGCGGATCTCGGAGCTGAAGCTGGCCCGGCCCGGGGTGCCGTCGGCATGGCACTCGAGCGTGGAGCGCAGGCGCAGGTTGGGCTTGGTGAACCAGATCCGCTCGCTCAGCGCCAGTGCGCCCTCCCGGATCACCAGCTCGAGGCTGCCGTCCGGCCGGAGCTGCCAGCGGCCCTGCCGGCCGGGGCCCGTCCCCTGGCTGTGGAAGCTGCCGTCGTGGGCGAACAGGAGCCGGCGGACAGGGCCGCCCCGGGTCCCCACGCTCAGCCCGCCGGGCCCGCTTCCGCCAGCGCCAGCGCCCGGCGCTGCGGCCTCCAGGTACGTCACCAGCAGCTCGCCGCGCTCGCTGGCATGCCATTCATCACCATGCTCGCCGGCGACGGCATCACCCAGCTCGAAGCGGCTGCGCAGGGTCATCCATTCGCCGGCGCAGAAGCGCAGGAACGCCTCGATCGAGGCGGGCGGAAAGGCCGGACTGGCGGCGGATTCGGTCATGGGGCGATTCTCTCAGGCCCCTGCCGCCCTTGCCCGGGATGCACTGCGTCCCCTGGATGGGGACCAAGGCTTCCAGGGCCACCCGCCTCAGTCGCCCCGGTAGCCCAGCTCGGCGAGTCGCGCGGCACTGCGGCGCCAGCCGGGCACCACCTTCACGAACAGTTCCAGGTAAACGGGCCCGGCGCATAGCTTCTCCATCTGCAGGCGCGCGCCCTGGCCGATCGTGCGCAGCATGCGGCCACCCTTGCCGATCAGGATCCCCTTCTGGCTGTCCCGCTCCACCAGCACCGTGGCCAGCACGGCCGTGCGCGGACCGTCCTCCACGACCCGCTCGATGCTCACCGCCACGGAGTGGGGCACCTCCTCGCGGGTGTGGCTGAGCACCTGCTCCCGGATCAGCTCGGCCATCAGCAGCTGCTCGGGCTGGTCGCTCACCGCGTCGGGCGGGTAGAGCAGGGGGCCATGGGGCAGATCGCCGCTGAGGGACTCCACCAGGGCCCCACTGCCCTCTCCGCTGAGCGCGCTGAGCGGATGGAGCGGCCAGGGCCGTGGCGCCGGCGCGTGGGCCGTGGCGCCGGCGCCACGGCCCTCCAGCAGCTCCCGATAGCTGGCCAGCAGCTCCTCGGCCTGCTCGGGAGCCACCAGATCCTGCTTGTTGAGCGCCACATGCACCGGCGCCGCGCAGCGGCGCAGCAGCTCCACGATGTAGGCATCCCCGCGGCCGGCCGGCTGGCTGCCATCCACGAGCAGGAGCACCACATCCACGGCGCCGATGGCCTGGCGCGCGGTCTGCACCAGCCGCTCGCCGAGCAGATGGTGGGGTTTGTGGATGCCGGGGGTGTCGAGCAGCACCAGCTGGGCCGCCGGGGTGGTGAGGATCGCCCGCAGCCGGTGGCGGGTGGTCTGGGCCACCGGCGAGGTGATCGCCACCTTCTCACCCACGAGCCGGTTGAGCAGGGTGCTCTTGCCCACGTTGGGCCGACCGATCAGCGCCACGAAGCCGGAGCGGAAGGCCGGGTCCGGCAGGGTTCCGCCGCCGGCCGTGGCGGCCAGGAGGCGGGCCGATTCGGCCGGATCCGGGATCGGCAGCAGCTCTCCGGCCACGGGCTCGGCCGGTTCGGGGCTGGCGGGGAAGGGGAGGGCGGCCATCCCCCTCACACTGGCAGTCCACGGTCCAGCCGCCCGAATCCCGTGTGCATCGGGATGCAGTCCGCGCCGTGCCCACGTCGCCTCCCCCCTGCCGTGGCGACCGTTGCCGGTCTCAGGCAGGGGGCTGCTGGCGGCGGCTGCACATCGACACCTTCGGCCACCCCGCCGGCGATGCCTGTCTGCAATCGCTGGGGGAGGGGCTCCGCGCCGCGCTGCACCGGTCCAGCGATGGGATCTATCGCCAGGGAGGTGAGGAGTTCCTGCCGCTGCTGGCCAACACCGATGCCAGGAACGCCCGGCACCGCGCGGAGCGACTGGGCATCCTGAGGGCCGATCGCGCCCTGCCCCTTCCCCTCGGCATCGAGACCTGGAGCGCGGGAGTGGCCAGGACGTTGCCGGCCAGGGACAGACGGAACCACCGTGCAGAGCGGCTGCTCGCGGCTGCCGATCGCCCTCCACCTCGCCAAACAGGGCGGGCGCGATCGGGTGGCGGGGAATGGAACATCAGCACGGCGCCACGCCGCAGCCCCATCCGGCTCCATAGGCTGGCCCGATCCGCATTGCTGGCCACCTGGCGATGAGCGACGTCCTTGGAGAACCCCGGCAAGCGCCCACCTTTGCCGAGGCGATGGAGATCACCGCCCAGTGGCTGGGGCTCTGGGAGAACGGGGAACTGAGTGATGAGGTGCTGGCCGATCGGGTGGCTGAACTCGTCGCCAGCCGCGACGGCGGCAGGGGATTCTTCGTGGTGAGCCTGGCCGGCGACTGCCCCCTGATGGACCGGTTGCCGGAACCCCTGGTGATTCAGCTGCGCCGCGCCGGAGCAGGAGTTGTGGATCTCACGGCCCGCAATCTGGCGATGAGCACGGCGATGGCCCTGCACCATCAGCGCGCCGGGGACGCCAGCCAGCAGGCCGCATCCGCGCGGGTGAGTGCCCGTTGCACGGAGCTGCTGCGCCTGCTGGAGCCGGTCGCCGTGATCAGCCGGCTGGGCACCCTGCTGGCTGCCGCCCGCGACGGCAGCGGCGAGGACGTGGCCTTTCTGCAGCGCTGGGGCTACGACGACGAGCAGAAGGCCGCCATTGCCGCCGCGGTGGAAGGGGTGGCCGAGTAGGAGCGCCCAGGAGACCGGCAGATCGCCGGGGCCAGATCACCGTGCCACGACAGATTGCCAGGGCGCCCTCGCAGGGTCAGCGCCCGTCGGAGGGCAATTGCCCAATTGATGAAAAAGCCCCCCCGAATGGGGGAGCTTCACAGCCCAACCGGATGAATTGAGATTGTCGGGTGAACGAGTGAGCTCGATCAACTCAGTCGCGGCGACCACCACCCTGCAGTGCGATGATCAGGCGCAGGATGAAGATGAAGAGGTTGATGTAGGTGAGGTACATCCCCAGGGCACCGGCCAGATACTGGTCGTCCCTGTAGGTGCGGGGCATCGTGTAGAAATCGACGAAGGCTGCGCCCACGAACAGCACTGTGCCGAAGCCGGCGATCATCAGCTCGAACATGCCCCCGTGGAACATGGCCGGGGCGAAGATGCCACCGATGATCTGCACCACCATCGCGATCAGGAGCCCGAAAATTCCCAGGCCCACCACCATGCTGAGCGACTGACCGACGCTGTCGCTCATGCGGCGGCCCGTCACCGAGGCGACCACGAAGGTGATGCCCGTGGCCAGAACGGCCACACCGATGGCGCCGATGCCGGCAACGTTCACGGCATAGGAAACGATGCCGCTCAGGGTGAAACCGGTGATCAGGCTGTACGCGGTGAGCAGCGGCAGGGCCGCGCTGTTGTTGCCCTTCAGGGCCACATTCTGGGCCACGAAGAAGAGGATGAGATTGCCGATCAACGCCACCCAGAACAGTGGCATGAACAGCGCCGACTTGCTGGCGATCAGCGAGAGACCCCCCAGCACCCCGGCGGCTGTAAGCACCATGCCAGCGCCCACGTAGGGCAGGGCTCGATTCACGACATTGGGGCCGACGAGCGCACTGGACTGGGCCTGGCGGATCGCTTCCTGGAAATTGCTGCTGGCCGGCATGGCGCACCAGATCAAGAACTCACCCAATCTTGGCAGTGCGGAGGGTGCTTCGCCCGGATCAACCCAGGCCGGTTCTCCCCCCCTGACGCAAGGGCCCACCCAGGCCAGGCGGACGCCGCCCCGCCGGGCGCCGCGACGGCGCCGCTTGCCGGTCGCGCTGGGCGTAGGCATCCACCAGTCGCTGTACCAGCGGATGGCGCACCACATCGGCGGAGCCGAACCGGCAGATCGCCACCCCTTCCACCCCCGCCAGCACCTGGGCCGCCTCGATCAGGCCGCTGAGCGCGCCGGCCGGCAGATCGAGCTGGCTGGGATCACCCGTGACCACGAGGCGCGATCCCTCCCCCAGCCGCGTGAGCACCATGCGCATCTGGGCCGGGGTGGTGTTCTGGGCCTCATCGAGAATCACGAAGGCATCGGCCAGGGTGCGGCCGCGCATGTAGGCCAGCGGGGCCACCTCGATCACGTTCTTCTCGATCAGAGCTGCCGTGCGCTCCTGACCAAGGAGGCTGTGCAGGGCGTCGTACAGGGGCCGCAGGTAGGGATCCACCTTCTGCTGCAGATCTCCGGGGAGGAAACCCAGCCGTTCCCCAGCCTCCACCGCCGGGCGGGTGATGATCAGCCGTTCCACCCGCCGTTCCTGCAGCATCCGCACCGCCTGGACGGTGGCCAGGAAGGTCTTGCCGGTTCCGGCGGGGCCGAGGGCCAGGGTGAGGTCGTGGCGCTCGATGGCCTCCACGTAGGCCTTCTGGCCCGGGGTGCGGGGGCGCAGCAGCCTGCCGTTCTGACTGCGGGCGAGCACCTGCCGGCTCAGCTGGCGATGCTCCTCGCCCCGACCGGCATCGAGGGCGGTGAGGGCCGTCTGCACGTCGACATCGCCCACCGGCTGCCCCTCCTGCCAGAGGGGGCGCAGCAGTTCCACCAGGCCACTGGCCCTCTCCAGCTGGCTGGGGCGACCCCGCAGTTCAAGAGTCAGACCGCGCAGCACCAGCGAGCAGCCGGTGAGGGCATCGAGGCGTCGCAGGGTGGCTTCGGCCTGGCCTGCCAGCGCCAGAGCGGCGACCTGATCGGGCAGGTCGATCGTGACCGTGGAGAGTCCGGAGGCCCCGCTCATCGGGGCGGACCTCAGGCGTCGGCCGTGCCTGCGGCGGGTTCCGCCTCAGCCGCGGCTGCGGCAGCTTCAGCCGCTGCGGCAGCTTCGGCGGCCGCAGCCGCTTCGGCCGCCGCCTCACGGGCTGCCTGCCGGGCCGCGGCCTCACGGGCCTCCGCCTGCTTCTTCAGACCGACACGCACCGAGGGACGCACGCTCTTCTCGACCAGGCCGCCCCGCTGGAGCAGGGTGAGCACCGATTCGGAGGGCTGAGCGCCCTGCTGCAGGCGGGCCCGGATGGCCTCGGTGTCGAGGCGGGTTTCCTTGGTGCGGGGGTTGTAGAAGCCCAGCTCCTCCAGCGGACGACCATCACGGCGGGAGGTGCTGTTGACGGCCACAAGGCGGAAGCTCGCTTCCCGCTTCTTTCCGAACCGCTTCAGGCGGAGCTTGATCATCGTGGCCTGGCCGCTTGGGGTGCAAACAGCCAATGTACCTCCCGAAGCAGCGGCGCCGGCTCAGAGGTCGCCGAAGCCCTTGCGCTTCTTGGCCGGCCTGGAGGGCTTCAGGCGGGTGCCGCCACGGCTGCCGGGCCTCCCGCCGCCGGGGAGGCCCTCCATCCCGCCGGCCATCCCGCCCAGGCCGGGGAAGCCCCCCAGGCCGGGCATGCCCCCGCCGCGCGACATCTGCTGCATGAAGCCGCGCATCCGCTGAAAGTCGGCCAGCACCTTGTCGACCTCCGCCGGGCCGTGGCCGCTGCCGCCGGCGATGCGGCGACGCCGGCCGGGGCTGGCGGCCAGCAGGTCGGGGTTCTGCCGCTCCGCCGGGGTCATCGAGCCGATCATCGCCTCGATCTTCTTGAGCTGCTCCTCCCCCTGCCTGAGCATGCCGTCATCGATCTTGTTCATGCCGGGGATCAGCTTCATCAGGCCGCCCAGGGAGCCCATGCGCTTGATCAGGCGCATCTGCTGTACGAAATCGGAGAAGTCGAAGGTGGCTTCCTGCAGCTTCTGCTGCATGCGGGCCACGTCGGCCAGCTCCACCTCCTTCTGGGCCTTCTCCACCAGGGTGAGCACATCACCCATGCCGAGGATGCGGCTGGCCATCCGCTCCGGGTGGAAGGGCTGCAGCGCCTCCACCTTCTCGCCGGTGCCGATGAACTTGATCGGCGCGCCGCTCACCCTGCGGATCGAGAGGGCCGCCCCGCCGCGGGAGTCGCCATCCAGCTTGGTGAGCACGGCGCCGGTGATGCCCACCCGCTCGTGGAAGGCGCGGGTGAGTTCGGCGGCCTCCTGGCCGATCATCGAATCCACCACCAGCAGCACCTCCCCGGGCCGGCAGGCTTCGCGGATCCGCACCATCTCCTCCATCATCGAAGTGTCGATCTGGAGGCGACCGGCGGTGTCGACAAGCACGGTGTCGAACCCCTCCGCCTTCGCCTTCTCCACCCCGGCGGCAGCGATGTCTTCAGGTTTGGCTTCGGTGCCGAGGCTGAACACCTCCACGCCGATCTGGCCGCCCAGGGTTTTCAGTTGATCGATGGCAGCCGGGCGGTAGACGTCGGCCGCCACCAGCAGGGCCCGGCGACCCTGCTCCTTGAGGTGCAGACCGAGCTTGGCGGTGGCGGTGGTCTTGCCGGCGCCCTGCAGGCCGGCCATCAGCACCACCGAGGGATCGCCGGCCCTGCCACCGGCGGCCAGGGGGGCGTTCGCGCCGCCCATCGTCTCCACGAGCTGCTCGTGCACCACCTGGATGAATTTCTGGTCGGGGCTGATGCCGCGCACCACCTCGGCGCCGAGGGCTTTGCGGCGCACCTCCTCGACGAACTCCTTCACCACCGGCAGGCTCACGTCGGCCTCGAGCAGGGCGCGGCGCACCTCCTTGAGGGCGCCCTCGATGTTGCTCTCGCCGATGGCCCCCTGGCCCCGGAGGTTCTTGACGGCGTCCTCGAACCGTTGGGAGAGCTCGTCGAACATTCAGGTGGGGCCCGGGGCTGAGGCGGCCATCGTAAAAAGCGGCGGGTGACGCCCCGGCGGGTCAGGCCCTGCGGAAGCTCGCCAGCCGCCAGATGCCGTCGGCGCCGTGGGCGAACACGTAGCGGTTGCTGAGCTGAAGCTCGACGGGCTCACCACGGGGCCGGCCGGCGGCGTCGAGGCGCTGCTCGGCGTAGCGCAGCTGCGCGATGGCGGCGATGCGGCGGTCATCGCGCTCCTCGATGCTGAGGCTCTCCACCGTGGTGACGATCTTCCGGGTGGTGCCGGCGGCCTGATCCTCGGAGCGCTCCAGGCGCAGACGCTCCCTCTGGATCGGGGTGGCGAGGCTGGCGAGGGCCGGGTCGGGCTCGCCACCGGCGAGCACCCCGGCCTTGGCGGCCAGCCAGGCCTCCAGAAGCGTTCGCAGCTGGGCCTCACTGGGCGCCGCCACCGTGAGGGGCAGGGCCGGGGCGGGCCGGGGCGGCGGAACCTTGGGCGGCGGGGCAGGCCGGGGCGGTGGGGGGGCCGTGGGCTGAACCGGCAGGGCGATGGGCGCGGGACGGGTGAGGCGCAGCGCCACGGCGACCACCAGCAGGATCCCCAGGCCCAGGCCCACGGCCCGCCAGGGCCTGGAGATCCTGGCCGGCAGCCGCAGCAGCGATCGGCAGGCGAGGGCTGCCCGCCCGGCCCGCTCGCGCCAGGGGGGCCCGGGGTTGCCATCCGGATCCGGAACGGGGCCGGCGCCGGCCGGACCGGCGGCGGATGGGGCGGAAGCGGGCGGCGGCAACCCCGCCGCGGACCCGGCGGGATCGGCCAGGGACGAGAACCAGGCGGCGAAGGGATCGGCCTCGGCCGGCCCCACCGGGGCGCTCCGGTCGGAGGACGGAGCCCGCGCTCCCTCACCGTCGTGGCGCTCGACCCAGTCCTGCACATCCCGATCGGCGAAATAGGCCTCCAGATCCGCCTCCGCCTCCAGGTCGCGATAGCCGGGGAGCACCTCGCGGGAGAGCCACTCGCGGCAGCTGGCGCAGAGCCGGGCGAGGGGATCGTCGCCCGGCTGCTCCTGCCGGCGCCGCAGGGGTTGGTCGGCAGCGGCCTGGAAACTGGCCAGGGCCGCGGGCACCTCGCCCAGCAGCAGCTGCAGGCAGGCTCGCCAGGGTCGCGTCGCCTCTTCCTCGCCAGGCTCCAGCCTCTCAAGGGCCTCCTGGATGCGTTCGGGCTTGCGCTGCACAAAGCCGGAGGCGGTGAGCGCGAAGACGGCCAGGAGATTGGCGGCCGGGGAGCCTTCGGCCCAACGGCTGAACAGATCCACCTGCTCCTGCACGGTGAGGTAGCTGCGGATCTGCTGGAAGAAGGGCTGGAAGTCGGCGGCGGGCAGGCCCACGCCAGCGCTGCCCTCGAGGCCGCCACGCTCCTGCACCAGCTCCTGCAGCAGGGCCAGGCCCTCGGCACGCTCGGCGGTGCTGGCCAGCTCGCGGCTGAGCAGGTCGAGCACCCGGTAGGGGCGGAGCCCGCTGAGCTGGTCGGCGATCTGCTGCCGGATCGCCGGCAGCTGGCCCATGCGCTGCAGCAGCTGCAGGCCCTGGCGCAGCACCCGCGCCGCCTGCTCGTAGCGACGCTGCTGGCGCAGTTCCGCCGCGCCGGCCAGGCTGGCCAGGC